>UEXP01000082.1_pt1 | contig 11601 bp, 11 predicted proteins | sample 4301171 | NCBI WGS metagenome assembly UEXP01 (sample SAMEA4773182, study PRJEB27434) | metagenome | biome: 2259; feature: agricultural soil; material: soil | place: USA | collected 2014-09 | depth 0.25 m
GGCGGAGGGGTGGGGCTGGATGACCATGCGGAGCATCCTGCCCTAGGCTTCACCTGTGCGCGATCAACCGTGGTTCTACTCGGTCCTGAAGTACGCCCTCGTGGGCCCGTGGCTGAAGCTCTTCTTCCTGCCGAAGGTCTCCGGTCGGGAGAACGTCCCGACCGAGGGCGGGGTGCTCCTCGCGGGCAACCACCTGTCGTACTTCGACTGGCTGTTCGTTCCGAACTCGCTTCCGCGGATGGTGCGCTACGTCGCCAAGGCGGAGTACTTCGAGGGTGTCGGCATCGGCGGCAAGATGCAGAAGTTCTTCTTCACCAACACCGGCAACGTCCCGATCGACCGGTCGGGGGCCACCGCCGCAGAGGGTGCGCTGATCACGGCCAAGCGGATCCTCAACGAGGGCCACATCTTCGGCATCTACCCCGAGGGCACCCGCTCGCACGACGGCCGCCTGTACAAGGGCAAGGTCGGCGTCGCGGTGATCGCCCTCGAGACCGGCGTCCCGGTCATCCCGGTGGCAGTGCTCGGCACCGACAAGCTCGCCCCTCAGGGCAAGAAGTTCGGTCGCTGGACCCGGCCCGTGATCCGGTTCGGCGAGCCGCTCGACTTCTCGCAGTACGCCGGCCAGTCCGGCGACCGCGACGTCCTGCGCCAGGTCACCGACGAGATCATGGAAGCCATCCAGCGTCTCTCCGGCCAGGAGTACGTCAAGGACATGTACGCCGGCGACGCCAAGCGCGCCGCGAAGGAAGCACGGAAGGCGGATGGCGGCTCGGCTGCCTGATCCGACCTCTGCGCATGCCGTCGAGGACGGCATGTCGCGGGTCCTGCTCTGGCTGAGGCTGGTGGTGTGCGGCAACGCCGTCGCCTTCGCTGCGGCCCGGTGGGAGACCGTCGAGGTTCCGTGGGTGGCGGTGACGGTGCTCAGCGTCATCGTGCTCTGGACCGCTTTCTGCACCTGGGCGTACGCCGACCACAGTCGACGCACTCCCGCGCTCCTGACGGCTGACCTCGCGCTCGCGGTGGGCGCCCTGGTGGCGACGCCGCTGGCGAAGGGCGAGGACTTCACCGCCACGCTGCCCGGGTTCTGGGTGATGGCCGCGGTGCTCGTGTGGGCGGCGCATTGGGGCGCGCGCGGTGGGTTCGTCGCGGCCCTGGCGGTTGCCGTCGCCGATCTCGGCATCCGCTGGCCGGACATCTCCGAGTCCAACTACGGAAACGTCTTCCTCCTGCTGATCGGTGGTCCGCTGCTGGGCAGGCTCGCCTCTGCCCTCAAGGACCTGGCGGCCCAACGCGACGCAGCCCAGCGCGTGGTCGCGTTGGCGGAGGAGCGCGCCCGCCTGGCGCGGGTCGTCCACGACGGCGTGCTGCAGGTGCTCGCCCTGATGCAGCGTCGCGGCCCGGACCTGGGGCCCGACGGTGCCGAGCTCGGCCGGCTCGCGGGGGAGCAGGAGGCTCGGCTGCGCGCCCTCGTCCAGGTCCGCAGCGCCGAGACGGTCCTCGTCCGCGCCGAGACGGGTCCTGGGCACGCTGAGAGAGGGCATGTCGTCGACCTCGTGCCGCGCGTCGCCGCGCTCGCGACCCGCCGTACGCCGGCGGTGCAGGTGTCGGCGCCGGCTGGTCGCGTCGAGGTGCCACAGCAGGTCGCGGACGAGCTGGTCGCCGCTGCGGGTGCGGCGCTGGACAACATCGCGCTCCATGTCGGCGCGCACGCGACCGCGTGGGTCCTGCTCGAGGACACCGGCGAAGAGATCGTGCTGAGCGTCCGCGACGATGGCCCCGGCATCGCCTCCGGGCGGCTCGAGACGGCGGCCGCCGAGGGGCGGCTCGGCGTCAGCGAGTCGATCGTCGGGCGCCTGCACGACCTCGGCGGCCACGCGGCCCTGACCAGTGACCAAGCCGGCACCGAGTGGGAGCTCGTCGTGTCTCGGGAGGCCCTGTGACCATCCACTCAACGCACCCGTTCGCGACGCCCGACGATGCCGCCCGACGCTTCCGTGGCCGGCTCGGCGGCACGGTGTCGCTCTGGACCGCGGGGAGCGGCGCCGGGCGGGCAGGCCTCACCGTCTCCAGCCTGGTCGTCGCGACCGGCGACCCGGCGTACGTCGTAGGGCTGCTGGACCCGGACTCCGACCTGCACGAGGCGTTGTCGGCGACCGGCGTGGCCGTCGTGCAGCTGCTGCGGTGGAGGCATCGCGACCTCGCGGACATGTTCGCCGGCGTCTCGCCTGCGCCGGGCGGGCCGTTCCGGCAGGCCGAGTTCACCGAGACGGAGTGGGGGCCGCTGCTCGCCGACGCCACGACGTGGGCAGGTGTCAGCCTCGAGTCGTCGGCCGAGCTGGGCTGGTCGGCCCAGGTCACCTGCCGGATCGACCGGGTCGTGCTGGGCGACGAGCCCGACCCGCTGGTCCACCGTCGCGGTCGCTACCTGCAGGGCTAGGTTGCTCCCATGAGCGAGGCACGGACCCGGGTGATGGTGGTCGACGACCACCCGATGTGGCGGGACGCCGTCGAACGTGACCTGGTGGCGGCCGGCTTCGACGTCGTCGCCGTTGCGGCGGACGGCAAGCAGGCGCTGGCGCGCTTCGGTGCCGCGCGGCCCGACGTCGTACTCCTCGATCTGCAGATCCCGGCGCCCGACGGCGTCGAGGTGACGCGGGCGGTCGCCGGCCAGGCACGCGTGCTGATCCTGTCGGCGTCCGGCGAGCAGTCCGACGTCCTCGAGGCCGTGAAGGCGGGCGCGACGGGATACCTGGTGAAGTCGGCCTCGCGGGCCGAGCTGATCGACGCGGTCCGCAAGGTCGCCGCGGGTGAGGCGGTGTACACCTCCGGGCTCGCTGGCCTGGTGCTGGGCGAGTACCGCCGTCTGTCAGCAGCACCTGCGGCCGAGGCCGAGCGCCCGGTGCTGACCGAGCGAGAGACCGAGATCCTGCGGATGGTGGCCAAGGGTCTCTCCTCGACGCAGATCGCCGAGCGGCTGGTGATCTCGCACCGGACCGTCCAGAACCACACGCAGAACACCCTCCGCAAGCTCCAGCTGCACAACCGCGTCGAGCTGACCCGCTATGCGATCGAGCAGGGCCTGGAGTGACGGTGCTGTCAGAGGCCGAGGAGCTCTACGGCCTCGCGCTGGGCGAGTTCACGAGCCGGCGCGACGCGCTGGCCCGCGAGCTGCGGGCGACCGACCGCGAGCGGAGCAACGCGGTGAAGGCGCTGAAGAAGCCCAGCCTCGCCGCCTGGATCCTCAACCTCCTCGTACGCCGCGAGCCGGAGCAGATCGCACAGCTGGTGTCGGTGGGCTCGGCGTTGCGGGAGGCGGCGGCGTCGCTGGACGCCGCCCAGCTCCGTGCGCTGACGGCGCAGCGCCGCCAGCTGACAGCCGCCGTGACGACGGTGGCACGGCGCCATGCGCTGGGCGAGGGTGTGAAGGTGACCGAGGCTGTCGCCGAGGAGATCGAGGGCACCCTGACAGCGGCGATGGTCTCGGCGGATGCCGCCTCCGCCGTGCAGTCGGGCCTGCTGGTGCGGGCCTTCACGACGACCGGCGTCGACGACCTCGACGCATCGACGTACGTCGCTGTGCCGGAGGCGATCGGACACGTGGCGAGCGGAGTTCCCGCGACCTTGCACGCGGTGCCCGACCCCACCGAGGCCGAGCGCAGGCGCGAGGCGAAGCGTGCGCTGGTGACCGCCGACCGGGAGCTGAAGATGGCCCGTGAGGCCCTGACGCGCGCCGAGACCCGGCACCGCGGCGCCCAGGCACAGGCGCTCCAGGTCGAGGCGGAGATCGACGAGCTGCGAAGGCGCCTCGCTGACCTGGAGTCGCGCGAGGAGGAGGCACAGGACGCCGTCGACCGTGCCGCGGCTGCCGTCGAGACGGCCACGGACGAAGTCCGTGCCGCGCAGGCCGCCCGCGATGCCGCCGAGGCAGTCCTCGGCTAGAGCAGCGCCCAGCCCTTGGAGCGCTCGACGGCGTTCTGCCAGCGCGCGTAGGCGCGGTCGTCACGAGCGCCGGGCTCGAAGCGGCGGTCCAGCTGCCACGTCTCGCGCAGCTCCTCGGTGGAGGCCCAGAGGCCCGTGCCGAGGCCGGCGAGGAACGCCGCACCCAGCCCGGTCGTCTCCACGATCTTCGGCCGCTCGACGGGCACGGCGACCTGGTCTGCCTGGACCTGGCAGAGCAGGTCGTTGGCGGCAGCACCGCCGTCGACCTTGAGGCTGGCCAGGCCACCCGGGACGGTCTCGAGCACGTCGCGCACCTCGAAGGCGATCGCCTCCAGGGTCGCGCGGACCAGGTGCCCACGCGTCGTACCGCGGGTGATCCCGAGGATCGTGCCGCGCGCGTGCGGGTCCCAGTGGGGTGCACCGAGGCCGGTGAGCGCAGGGACGAAGACGACGCCTTCGGAGCTCGGCACGGCGCCGGCGATGGCGGCCGTCTCGGCAGCTGTCCCGACGATCTGAAGACCGTCGCGCAGCCACTGCACTGCGGCACCGGTCACGAAGATCGCACCCTCGAGGGCGTACGTCGTTTCACCGGCGGGGGAGCGCCACGCAGCCGTAGTCAGCAGTCCGGCGTCGGAGCGCTGGATCGTCGGACCGGTGTTGGTCAGCAGGAAGGAGCCGGTGCCGTAGGTGCACTTGGAGTCGCCTGCGTCGAAGCAGGTCTGGCCGAAGAGCGCCGACTGCTGGTCTCCGGCAACGCCCGCGATCGGCAAGCTCAGACCGCAGAAGCTCTTCGCATCGGTCGTGCCGATCTCGCCCCAGTTCGGCACGAGCTCGGGCAGCGCCTCGCGCGGGACGCCGAAGAGCTCGCAGAGCTCGTCCGACCAGTCGCCGGTGGTCAGGTCGAACAGCAGGGTGCGGCTCGCGTTGGACACGTCGGTGACGTGCCACGTGCCGCGGGTCATCCGGGTGATCAGGTAGGAGTCGACCGTGCCGATCGCGTAGCGCCCGGACTCGACGAGCGCCCAGGTGTGCGGCTCGTTCTCGCGGATCCAGGTGAGCTTGGTGCCGGAGAAGTACGGGTCGAGGCGGAGGCCGGTCAGCTCGGTGACGCGCTCCTCGTGGCCCGCCGCCTTGAGGCGGTCGCAGATCTCCGCCGTACGCCGGTCCTGCCAGACGATCGCCCGGCGCGGGGAGCCGAGCGTCTCGCGGTCCCACAGCACGATCGTCTCGCGCTGGTTGGTGATGCCGACGGCCTTCAGCGTGCTGGCGTCGACGAGCTTCAGGACCTGGCGGGTCGCCTCGAGCGTCGCCTGCCAGATCTCCTCGGGCGTGTGCTCGACCCAGCCCGGCTGCGGGAAGTGCTGGGGGAACTCCTGGTAGCCCTTGGCGGCGATGGTGCCGTCCGGATCGACGACGATCGCGGTGACGCCCGTCGTACCTGCATCGATGGCCAGAACGCTCATGGCGCTGAGGTTAGCCACTAACCTCGGTTTCATGTCCGAGGCTGAGCGCACCACCTACGTCCTGGTCGATGGCGAGAACATCGACGCCACGCTCGGCCAGTCGATCCTCGGCCGTCGCCCGCGCCCTGACGAGCGTCCGCGTTGGGAGCGGGTCCTCCAGTTCGTCGAGGAGGGCTGGGACCAGCCCGCGCAGGGCCTCTTCTTCCTCGCGGCCAACAACGACCTGCCGATGGCGTTCGTGCAGGCGCTGATCGCGATCGGCTACCGCCCGATCCCGCTCTCGGGTGACCTCGGCGAGAAGGTCGTCGACATCGCCATCCAGCGCACGCTCTCCGAGCTGCGCAAGCGCTCGTCCGACGTCGTCCTGGTCTCCAACGACGGTGACTTCGCCGACCACATCGACGCGCTGCTCGACGGCGACGAGGGCTTCGACCGCCGCGTGGGCGTCGTCGGCTTCCGGGAGTTCCGCAACTCGGCTTTCGCCCGCCTCGAGGACGAGGGCCTGGAGTTCTTCGACCTCGAGTACGACGTCGACGCGTTCAACGCGTCCCTGCCGCGGGTCCGGATCATCCCGATCGAGCAGTTCAACCCGCTCGACTTCCTCTGATCACCCGCGGCCGGGCTTTGGCGAGGAGCCGGCCGCGGTGCTGGGACGAACGACTCGCATGACCCAGGCGGGACGTCATGCGATCTGGCGTTGCAAGCCGCCGTTTCGTATGACGTCCCGGCCGTGTCATGCGAGGAAGGGCCGGTGGGTCGCACCGGCGCGGTCGGTCCGATCACGTCGGTCTACTTCCGCGACCTCGACGGCAACCTGCTCGAAGTGTCGACGTACGACGCGCCAGCGGCCACCTGATGCATCGAGATTGTGCGACACGCCGTAGCCGTCGGCGTTTCGCGCTCGGTCAGCGCAGCAGCTGGCCGCTGCCCGAGTGGCATCGCGAGGTCACGGAGCGATGAGCTCCTTCATGTGCCGGGCCCGGTCGGCGTAGTCCTTGTACTCGTTGAAGGACGGAGCGCCGGGGGAGAGCAGGACCACCGAGGCCGGGTTCGCGACCGAGAGGCCCCAGGCGACGGCCTCGGCCATCGCGTCGAACTCGATCGCGGCGTGGTGCAGGTCGACGGCGTGCTCGCGCCCGAAGCGCGCTCCGGCCGGACCGATCAGGAGCAGGTGGACCGGCGCGTGGCGCCCCCGCAGGTAGGACGCCAGGGGAGTGAGGTCCAGCCCGCGGTCGGCACCGCCCAGGATCAAGGCCACCGGCTCGTCGGGGAAGACCGACAGCGCCGCGATCACCGCCTCGGGGGCGGTCGCCAGCGAGTCGTCGATCCAGCGGCGTCCGTCGCGCGAGGGCACGGTCTCCATGCGGTGTGCCAGCGGCGCAAACGAACGTACGGCGTCGCAGCTGCTCGACGCCGTCCCAGTGCAGGCCGGCCTCGTCGGCGTACACAGTGGAGCCGGTGAGGTGGAGCGCGGCACCGGACGGCAGGACCCCACGCACCGTGTCGACGAGCGCGGTGTCATGACCCGGCACCACGACGACCGAGGCGCCCTCCGACACCAGCCGGAGCTTGTCGCGGAAGTACGCCGCCTCCGAGCCGTGCCACGGCAGGTGCTCGGGGAAGAGCGAGGTCACGACCGCCACCCGCGGCGAGACGGAGATCGACTGGGCCTGGTAGCTCGACACCTCGAGGACCACGGTCCCGGTGGCCGCTGCGTCGAGCAGGGAGACCCCGATGTTGCCGCCGAGCGACACCTCCTCGCCCACCGCGGCGAGAAGGTGTGCGATCGCGGACGAGGTCGTCGACTTGCCCTTGGTGCCGGTCACGCCGATCGCACGCGAGGCGTTGGAGGAGAGCCAGAGGTCGGTGTTGGAGGTGAACTCGATGCCCTCCGCGACGAGCGACTGGTAGAGCGGCGAGGAGACGGGCACCCCGGGCGACTTCACGACCACCTCGGCTGCATGCAGCACTGCGGCGTCGTCGTCCGACTCCGCCACCGTGGCCGAAACCCCGTGTGCTGCCAGCGCAGCGAGTGCCGAGCGGCCCTCCAGCCCGAGGCCCCAGACCGCCACGCGGCGGCCGGCCAGGTCAGAGAACCTCACGAGCGGCCTTCTCCAGCGCACCGGTCAGGAAGTGCTGGTCGGAGAACCCGAACAGCTCCTCGACCGATGCCTGCGACACCACGGCCTCGCGCAGCGAGGGGTCGGTGACGAACGGGTGCGAGGACCAGTCAGGGTGCGACTGCAGCAGTGTGTACGCCGCGCGGCACTCGCTCGGCTCGCCCACGCACTCGAACGGCTTGTGGCCGTCCCCGATCGCGAGCAGGTCCAGGAACAGCGGCCGCAGGGAAGCGTCCGCGAAGAGGTCCTTGCCGAAGATCGCATCCATCTGCGACTTCGGCACGAACGGCGACAGCATCAGGTAGACGAAGGTGCACTTCGGGCACTCCCCGCACCAGTTCTGCCGGCGCGACGCGTCGAGGTGGAAGGCGCGGTTGCAGGACGTGAAGACGTCCAGATACGGCAGCTGCGCAAACCGCCGCACGATCGCCAGCTCGGTCAGGGGCCGCAGGAACGAGACGTAGTCCACGCCCCACGGCGAGACCAGGTCGCGCAGCATGCCCTCGAACCCGAGGCCCTTGCTCCACTGGTGGTTGACCTCGACGCCGTGCCACTGGAGGTTGCCGTACGACGAGGACGCCTCGTTCGCGAAGACGACCGTGTCGAGGCCACCGCGCAGCGCGGTCAGGCAGCCGATGATCGAGTTCACCGCGGTCACGGGCACGTGGCCGTTGTGCGCACCGGCCTCGTTCAGCCGGAAGAGCGCGGGATCCAGCTTCCGACGTGCCTGCACCAGCGGCAGCCCGGAGGCGTCAGCGGTGCGGGTGATCGGCTCGTAGGAGTTCACCGAGAAGAGCTGCACCTCGGCCACCCGGCGTACGGCCTCGAGGGTGACGATCGAGTCCTTGCCGCCGCCGACCGCCACCAGCGCGCGTGAGTGCGACGGGGCCACGGCCTCGCTGCGCGCGATGCCGGGGAGGTCCGGAGCCACGATCGACGGGAACAGCGCGTCGGGCAGGTTGTTGCGGAACGCGAACTCCGCGAGGCCACCCGTGACCACCTCGGCCAGGAAGTTCCGCTCGGCCGCCGTCAGGCCACCCGCGACCGAGATCACCGACGGCACGAGCGCCTTGTAGTACGACGTGCCGGCAGCGAGGGCGAGCAGGCGGGCCAGTGCTCGGAAGCCGTCTCCCACCGCGACCGGAGCATCCACAGGGGGAAGCGTGATCGTCTCGGTGAAGGCGAGCGGCTCGACTGCGGCCGGCCCCGTGATCCGGTAGTCCAGCTCCAGCGTGTCGCCCGACGCGGAGATCCGCGGCTCCTCGATGTGGAAGACGAGATCGCTGGGGGCCACGCTCAACAGGTCGGACACGCCGCCATCCTAGGGGCCGCCCGGTGCTTGCGACGTACGTCACTCAGCGCCATGGTGGAACTGCGCAGGCCGCCGCTCGGGCAACCAGGCCACGTGCCGCACGGCCGCGCAAGGAGGTTGGTCATGACCCAGACCGCTCAAGCTCCGGAGAGCGCCCCCGAACTCAAGAGGGTGCTCGGACCCGGACTGCTCTTGCTCTTCATCGTCGGCGACGTCCTCGGTGCCGGTGTCTATGCCGTGACGGGCCAGATGGCCGGGTACGTCGGCGGCATGCTGTGGCTGCCGTTCCTGCTCGCGTTCGTGGTCGCGGTGCTCACGGCGTTCAGCTACCTGGAGCTCGTCACGAAGTACCCCCAGGCTGCGGGCGCAGCGCTCTACACGCACAAGGCGTTCGGGATCCACTTCGTCACCTTCCTGATCACCTTCGCCGTGATCAGCTCGGGCATCACGAGTGCCTCGACCTCCGCCAACACGCTCGCGCAGAACTTCTACGGCGGGTTCGTGATCAACGGCTGGATGGACGAGCTGCCGACGCAGGGGATCCTCACCGCGACGGCGATGGGCTTCATGGTCCTGCTCGCCCTGATCAACCTGCGCGGTGTGGGCGAGTCGGTGAAGTTCAACGTCGTCCTCACCCTGGTCGAGATGACGGCGCTGTGCATCGTCATCGGAGTGGGCTTCTGGGTGATCCTCCAGGGCGACGCCGACATGGGCGAGCTGGTGAAGTTCGACGACTACCAGGACATGGGCACGATGTTCGCCGTCACGGCGGCCACCTCGATCGCGTTCTTCGCGATGGTCGGCTTCGAGGACTCGGTCAACATGGTCGAGGAGACCAAGGACCCCGAGCGGATCTTCCCGCGCACGATGCTCCTGGGCCTCGGCATCGCCGCCGTGCTCTACATGCTGGTCGCGGTCTCCGTGGTCAGCGTGCTCTCGCCGACCGAGCTCGAGAACATCTACAAGTCCGAGGGTCGCGCCCTGATCGAGGTGGTCCACAAGGGCTCGCCGGACTTCCCGATCGACAAGGTCTTCCCGTTCCTCGCCGTCTTCGCGGTGGCCAACACCGCGCTGCTCAACATGCTGATGGCGAGCCGGCTGATCTACGGCATGGCCAACCAGCACGTGCTGCCCAAGCAGCTCGGCGCGGTGCTGCCCGGACGTCGTACGCCGTGGGCTGCGATCGCCTTCTCGACGGTCCTCGCGCTCGGCCTGATCTGGTACGTCACCAGCGACCCCGAGAGCAACGTCGTCGGCAACCTGTCGGCGACGACCGCGTTCCTGTTGCTCTGCGTCTTCACGGTCGTCAACATCGCGTGCCTGGTGCTGCGCGGCCCGCGCGGGGAGGGGGCGCAGGCCTTCTTCACCTCGCCGGGCATCACGCCGCTCTTCGCGGCCGTGCTCTGCATCTCGCTCGCCGGGCCATGGGTCGACCGCGACACGATCGTCTACAAGATCGCCGGCGGCCTGATGCTGGTCGGCGTCGGCCTGTGGCTCTTCACCTGGCTGCTCAACAAGGTCACCAACAAGGACGACGGTCCGCCGGAGTTCACCGACATCGAGCACATGGACGTCGACCCCACTGACGACTGACCTCGCGGGCCGGCCTCACGGACTGGCCCTGCGGCAGGTCGGGGGTGGTCGGCCGCGTACCCTTGGTGCGTGACCAGCATCATCCCCGACCTGTCCGCGCTGCACGCGATGGGAGCTGCCCAGCAGCCGACCTATCCCGACGTCGCCGCGGTCGACCAGGCGGTTGCCCGCCTCCGCACCGCCCCGCCGCTGGTCTTTGCGGGCGAGTGCGACGACCTCACCGCCAAGATCGCCGCGGCTGCGGCCGGTGAGGCGTTCATCCTGCAGGGCGGCGACTGCGCCGAGACCTTCGCCGGCGCGACCGCCGACAACGTGCGCAACAAGCTCCGCGTGCTGCTCCAGATGGCCGTCGTCCTGACCTACGCCGGTTCCGTCCCGGTCGTGAAGATCGGGCGCATCGCGGGGCAGTACGCCAAGCCGCGCTCGAGCGACTTCGAGACCCGTGAGGGCGTCACCCTGCCGGCGTACCGCGGCGACGCCGTCAACGGCTACGACTTCACCGAGGGCTCGCGCGTCCCGGACCCGCAGCGTCTGGTCGACGTCTACAACAACTCGGCCGCCACGCTGAACCTCGTGCGTGCCTTCGTGACCGGCGGCTACGCCGACCTGCGCCAGGTCCATACGTGGAACACCGACTTCGTCCGCTCCTCGCCGGCAGGTCGCCGCTACGAGAAGATGGCCGGCGAGATCGAGAAGGCCCTCGAGTTCATGAAGGCGATCGGCGCGGACCCCAAGGAGTTCCACGGCGTCGACTTCTACAACAGCCACGAGGCACTCGTGCTGGAGTACGAGCACGCCCTCACGCGCATCGACAGCCGCACCAACCTGCCGTACGACGTGTCGGCCCACATGGTCTGGATCGGCGAGCGCACCCGTCAGCTCGACGGCGCGCACGTCGAGCTGCTCAGCCACATCAAGAACCCCATCGGCGTGAAGCTCGGGCCGTCGACGACGCCGGACGACGCGCTCGCGCTGGCGGCCAAGCTCAACCCGGCCAACGAGGCGGGTCGCCTGACCTTCATCACCCGCTTCGGTGCCGGCAAGATCCGCGACGGCCTGCCGCCGCTGCTCGAGAAGGCCAAGGCCGAGGGGCTCAACGTCGCGTGGATCTGCGACCCGATGCACGGCAACACCTTCGAGGCGCGCTCGGGCTACAAGACCCGCAGCTTCG
>UEXP01000217.1_pt1 | contig 11581 bp, 11 predicted proteins | sample 4301171 | NCBI WGS metagenome assembly UEXP01 (sample SAMEA4773182, study PRJEB27434) | metagenome | biome: 2259; feature: agricultural soil; material: soil | place: USA | collected 2014-09 | depth 0.25 m
CCGGCGCCGCCGTGCAGTGCATGAACCTCGCGCTGGGCCTCCCCGAGGGCACCGGCCTCACCACGATCGGACTGGCCCCATGAGCGACGAGACCCTGAACCTCGACAACATCGGCGACGCGATCCCCGCCTGGCAGACCCAGACCTTCACGCTTGCGGAGTACCCCGAGAAGCTCGCGATCGTGAAGCTCGCGCCCGGTGCCGAGGTGCCGCGCTGGGCCGAGTCGTCGAGCATCTTCTCGGTCACTGCGACCGCGACCGAGACCAGCCTGATCTGCGCGGGGCGGTCGGTCCCGACCAAGACCCCCAGCATCAAGCCGCTGATCGCCTTCCGGATCACCGGCGAGATCGACGAGGGCGCCATCGGCGTTCTGGCGAACCTGCTCGTGCCCCTCGCGGAGATCGGCGTGCCGGCGTACACGTTCTCGACGTACGAGACCGACTGGGTGATGGTCCGGGTCATCGACGCGGAGAAGGCCGCGGAGGAGTGGCGACGACGAGGGCACACCGTTGCCGCCGCCGTCCCGATCAATCCGCACAAGTCCTCCGCCGCAGCCAAGCAGCAGGCGAAGGCCCCCCAGAAGGGCAAGAACCACAAGTGAGCATCACCCACCCCGCCGGTTTCGTCGCCGCAGGCGTCGCTGCCGGCCTCAAGTCGAACGGCAACAAGGACCTCGCCCTGGTCGTGAACCAGGGCCCGACCTTCGACTCCGCGTCCGTCTTCACGTCCAACCGCTGCAAGGCCAACCCGGTCCTGTGGTCGCAGGAGGTCGTCAAGGACGGCGTCGTGAAGGCGGTCGTCCTCAACTCCGGCGGCGCCAACTGCTACACCGGGCCCGAGGGCTTCCAGACCACGCACGCCGTCGCCGAGAAGGTCGCCGAGAAGGTCGGCATCGGCGCGATCGACGTCGTCGTCTGCTCCACCGGCCTGATCGGCCTGGCCAACGACCGCCAGCACCTGCTCGACGGCGTCGAGGCGGCCTACGCAGCGCTCAGCTCCGAGGGTGGCGACGCCGCAAGCCAGGCGATCATGACCACCGACTCGGTCAACAAGCAGTTCGTGGTCGAGCGCGACGGCTGGAGCATCGGCGGCATGGCCAAGGGTGCAGGCATGCTCGCCCCGGCCCTGGCCACGATGCTGGTCGTCATCACGACGGACGCGATCGTCCCGGCAGCCGAGCTCGACAAGGCGCTGCGCGCAGCGACCCGGGTCTCCTTCGACCGGCTCGACTCCGACGGCTGCCAGTCGACCAACGACACGGTCACCCTGCTCGCCTCCGGCGCCAGCGGCGTGCAGCCGAGCGCGGAGGAGTTCACCGCGGCCCTCACCGAGGCCTGCGTGAGCCTCGCGAAGCAGCTCCTCGCCGACGCCGAGGGCGCCGACCACGAGATCTCGATCGAGGTGCTCCACGCCGCGACCGAGGAGGACGCCGTCGAGGTCGGTCGCTCCGTCGCCCGCTCCAACCTCTTCAAGGCCGCCGTTTTCGGCAAGGACCCCAACTGGGGCCGGGTGCTGGCCTCGGTCGGCACCACGCAGGCGGCGTTCGACCCCGCCGACCTGGACGTCGCCATCAACGGCGTGTGGGTCTGCAAGCAGTCCACGCCTGCGGAGGACCCCGCCGGTATCGACCTCGCCCCGCGTGCCGTCACGGTGACCATCGACCTCAAGGCAGGCGATGCCGAAGCCACGGTGTGGACCAACGACCTGACCCACGCCTACGTCCACGAGAACAGCGCGTACTCCTCATGAGCAACGAGAACACCAAGGCCCAGAACCCTGCGACCGATGCTGGGGTCCTGGCCAACGCCCTGCCGTGGCTGAAGCAGTACCACGGCAAGATCATCGTGGTGAAGTACGGCGGCAACGCCATGACCGACGACACCCTGAAGGCCGCCTTCGCCGAGGACATCGCCTTCCTCCGGCTCGCCGGCTTCAAGCCGGTCGTCGTGCACGGTGGCGGCCCGCAGATCTCCAGCATGCTCGACCGGCTCAACATCAAGTCCGAGTTCCGGGGCGGCCTCCGGGTCACGACCCCCGAGGCGATGGACGTCGTCCGGATGGTGCTCGTCGGCCAGGTGCAGCGTGAGCTCGTCGGGCTGCTCAACCAGCACGGGCCGCTCGCGGTGGGTCTCTCCGGTGAGGACGCCGGCCTGTTCACCGCGACCCCGACCAACACGATCGTCGACGGCGAGGAAGTCGACCTCGGCCTTGTCGGCGAGGTCGCCAAGGTGCGCCCCGAGTCGGTCCTGGACCTCGTCGAGGCCGGCCGGATCCCGGTCATCTCCAGCGTCGCTCCCGACGAGAACGGCGTCGTGCACAACGTCAACGCCGACACGGCCGCAGCAGCGCTCGCCGCTGCCCTCGGTGCCGAGAAGCTGCTCGTCCTCACCGACGTCGAGGGCCTCTACCGCGACTGGCCGCACAGCGACGACGTGATCGGCGAGATCAGCCCCGAGGAGCTGGCCAAGCTGATCCCGACGCTGGCATCCGGCATGGTCCCGAAGATGCAGGCCTGCCTGCAGGCGGTCCAGGACGGTGTGCCGCGAGCGACCGTCGTGGACGGCCGCGAGCCGCACGCCGTACTCCTCGAGATCTTCACCGCCGAGGGTGTCGGCACCCAGGTGCTGCCCGGCGTCGAGACCAAGATCCGCCAGGCCAAGGCGCCTGCCGCTGACAAGACAGCCAAGGACGCGTGATGAGGGAGTCGACGCAGAGCTGGACCGAGCGCTACACCGGCGCCGTGATGAACACCTTCGGCACCCCGAAGCTCATCCTGGTCAAGGGCCAGGGCGCACGGGTCACCGACGCCGATGGCAAGGAGTACGTCGACCTGCTCGGCGGCATCGCCGTCAACGCGCTCGGCCACGCCCACCCGGCACTGGTGGCCGCGGTCACCGAGCAGATGCATACCCTCGGCCACATCTCGAACTTCTTCGCCAGCGCACCGCAGGTCGCGCTGGCCGAGCGGCTGGACGCCATGGTCGGCGGGGGACCCGACACCCGCGTCTTCTTCACCAACTCCGGCGCAGAGGCGAACGAGGCGGCGTTCAAGCTCACCCGCAAGACCGGGCGCACGCACATCGTCGCGACCGAGGGCGCCTTCCACGGAAGGACCATGGGGGCGCTCGCGCTCACCTCGAAGGAGGCCTACCGGGCTCCGTTCGAGCCGCTGCCGGGCGACGTCACCTTCGTGCCGTACGGCGACGCCGAGGCTCTCGCCGCGGCCGTGACCGACCAGACCGCTGCCGTGATCATCGAGCCGGTGCAGGGTGAAGCCGGCGTGGTGATCCCGCCCAGCGACTACCTGGCGCAGGCCCGTCACATCACGACCGCGCACGGTGCGCTGCTCTGGCTCGACGAGATCCAGACGGGCATCGGCCGGACCGGGACGTGGCTCGCCTTCCAGAACGACGACCTCTGCGACGAGCTCCCGGCTGTGCCCGACATCGTCACGCTGGCCAAGGGACTCGCCGGTGGTATCCCGATCGGCGCCTGCGTGGCGACCGGTGCCGCGGCGACGCTGCTCCAGCCGGGCAACCACGGCTCGACCTTCGCGGGCAACCCGATCGCGGCTGCTGCCGCGCTCGCGGTCCTCGACACGATCGAGAAGGAGGGCCTGCTCGCGCATGTGACCTCCCTGTCGGCGAAGCTCGCCGAAGGTCTCGCTTCCGAGCCGCGGATCACCGAGGTGCGGGCGGCCGGCCTGCTGATCGGCGTCGACCTCGCCGAGGGCCTGGACTCGGCCGCTGTCGTCGGCGCTGCCCTCGAGGCCGGCTTCATCGTCAACAACCCCACGCCCAGCAGGCTGAGGTTCGCGCCGCCCCTGGTGCTCACCGACGTCGACGTCGACGCGTTCCTGGCTGCCCTGCCCGGCATCCTCGACGCCGCCGAGAAGGGAACGAACGCATGATCCGACACTTCCTCGCCGACGACGACCTGACTGCCGCCGAGCAGAAGCAGGTGCTCGCGATGGCTGCCTCCCTGAAGGCGGAGCCGTACTTCCTCAAGCCGCTCGAGGGCCCGCGCACGGTCGCGATGATCTTCGACAAGCCGACCCTGCGCACCCAGGCATCCTTTGCCGCGGGCGTCGCCGAGCTCGGTGGCTTCCCGATGTCGGTCGACGGCAACAAGGCGGGCATCGGCGTACGCGAGTCGGTCGCCGACGTCGCTCGCGTCCTGGGCCGCCAGGCCAGCCAGATCGTCTGGCGCACGGACGCGCAGGAGAAGATCGAGGAGATGGCGCAGTACGCCGGCGTGCCGGTGATCAATGCGCTGACCGACGACTTCCACCCGTGCCAGCTCCTTGCGGACCTGCTGACCGTCCAGGAGCACAAGGGCTCCCTCGCGGGCCTCACCGCGACGTTCCTCGGTGACGGGGCCTGCAACATGGGCAACTCCTGGCTGCTCGCCGGCGCGCTGGCGGGCATGCACATCCGGGTCTCCAGCCCCGACGGCTACGAGCCGTCCCAGGAGATGGTGGACCGCGCCAACAAGCTCGGGCAGGAGACCGGAGGCACCGGCACACTGGTGCGTGACCCGCAGGCCGCGGTTGCTGGCGCTGACGTCGTCATCACCGACACCTGGGTCTCCATGGGCAAGGAGGCCGAGGCAGCCGAGCGCCTCAGCGACCTGGCTCCGTATGCGCTCACGGCCGAGCTCCTCGCCGCTGCCAAGGCCGACGCGATCGTCATGCACTGCCTGCCGGCGTACCGCGGCAAGGAGATCGAGGCGGACGTCCTCGACGGCCCGCAGAGCGTGATCTGGGACGAGGCGGAGAACCGTCGCCACGCCCAGAAGGCGATCATGACCTTCCTGCACGACGCCACGCAGCAGGACGCCTGACCCATGACCGAGCACGCCCTCAAGCCGCTGACCAAGGCCGCCCGTCAGGCGCTCATCACCGAGCTCCTGGGCACGCACGAGGTCAAGTCGCAGCCCGAGCTCGCCGAGCTCCTGGGCGAGCGGGGCCTGCACGTCACCCAGGCGACCGTCAGCCGCGACCTCCTGGAGCTCGACGCGGTCAAGGTCCGGGTCTCCTCCGGCGCGCTCGTCTACGCCGTGCCTGCCGAGGGCGGCAACCGGACTCCGGTCGCGGGCGAGGGCGCCGGGGCCGGGGCGACGCACCGGCTCGCACGGCTCTGCGCCGAGCTGCTCGTCAGCGCCGAGGCGAGCGGCAATCTCGTCGTACTCCGGACCCCGCCGGGGGCGGCGCAGTTCCTCGCCGGAGCGATCGACCGCGCCGAGGTCTCCGATGTGCTCGGAACCATCGCGGGGGACGACACTGTCCTCGTGATCGCGCGCGCCCCTGACGGCAGCGCGCTCGCCCGACACTTCACCCAGCTGGCCGACGGCCACCACGACTGATCAGCAACGCAAAGGAACGAAGAACTTGAGCAAGGTCCTCACCTCCCTCCCCGTCGGCGAGAAGGTCGGCATCGCGTTCTCGGGTGGTCTCGACACCTCCGTGGCGGTCGCGTGGATGCGTGACAAGGGTGCGATCCCGTGCACCTACACCGCCGACATCGGCCAGCCCGACGAGCCGGACATCGCCGGCGTCCCGGTCCGCGCCAAGGAGTACGGCGCCGAGATCGCGCGCGCGGTGGACATCAAGCCGCAGCTGGTCGAGGAGGGCCTGGCCGCGCTCGCGTGCGGCGCCTTCCACATCCGCTCGGGCGCGAAGGTCTACTTCAACACCACGCCGCTGGGCCGCGCCGTCACCGGCACGATGCTCGTGCGCGCGATGCAGGCCGACGACGTCAACATCTGGGGCGACGGTTCGACCTACAAGGGCAATGACATCGAGCGGTTCTACCGCTACGGCCTGATGGCCAACCCCGAGCTGCGCATCTACAAGCCGTGGCTGGACGAGACCTTCGTCCGTGAGCTCGGCGGCCGCCACGAGATGTCGGAGTGGCTGGTCGAGCACGGCCTGCCCTACCGCGACGCCACCGAGAAGGCCTACTCGACCGACGCCAACATCTGGGGCGCCACGCACGAGGCCAAGATCCTCGAGCACCTCGACGTCTCCTTCGAGGTCGTCGAGCCGATCATGGGCGTGAAGTTCTGGGACCCGACCGTCGCCATCGAGACCGAGGACGTCGCGATCACGTTCGAGGCCGGCCGCCCGGTCGCCATCAACGGCAAGCGGTACGACGACGCCGTGGCGCTCGTCTTCGAGGCCAACAAGATCGGTGGCCGCCACGGCCTCGGCATGTCCGACCAGATCGAGAACCGGATCATCGAGGCCAAGTCGCGCGGCATCTACGAGGCGCCCGGCATGGCGCTGCTCTTCGCGGCGTACGAGCGGCTGCTCAATGCGATCCACAACGAGGACACCCTCGCCAACTACCACAACGAGGGTCGCAAGCTCGGCCGGCTGCTCTACGAAGGCCGCTGGCTCGACCCGCAGTCGCTGATGCTGCGTGAGTCGATCCAGCGCTGGATCGCGTCGCTGGTCACCGGCACCGTGACGCTGCGCCTGCGCCGCGGTGACGACTACACGATCGTCAAGACCGAGGGCCCGCACTTCTCCTACCACCCGGAGAAGCTCTCGATGGAGCGCGTCGAGAACGCCGCCTTCGGCCCGACCGACCGGATCGGCCAGCTCACCATGCGCAACCTCGACATCGCCGACTCCCGGGCCAAGCTCGAGCTGTACGCCGGCCAGCCGCTGGACCAGGGCACCGTCCTGGTCGAGAACGGCACGCTCTTCGGTGAGCTGCCGGCGGGTGGCTTCGACCAGATCGCGGTCGCTGCCGACGTCGACCCGGCTGCCGAGGCGGCCCTGGACGAGGCGGCCTTCGAGAGCGGCACCGACTGATGTCTGCCGAGCAGGGCACCAAGCAGGAGGCCACCAACGAGGGCAAGCTCTGGGGCGGCCGCTTCGCCGGCGGTCCGTCGCCGGAGCTCGAGGCGCTGTCGCGCTCGACGCACTTCGACTGGCGCCTCGGGCTCTACGACATCGCGGGTTCGCACGCCCACGCGAAGGCACTCGGCGCTGCCGGTCTGCTGACCCCTGCCGACGAGGCCGAGATCCACCGTGGCCTCGACGTGCTCGCGCGGAAGTTCAGCGACGGCACGCTGCAGCCGGCGGCCTCCGACGAGGACGTCCACGGTGCGCTCGAGCGCCTTCTCCTCGAGGAAGTCGGCGCCGAGGTCGGCGGGCGTCTCCGCGCAGGTCGGTCGCGCAACGACCAGATCGCGACGCTCTTCCGCTGCTACCTGCTCGACCACGCCGAGACGATCGCGCGCCAGGTGCTCGACCTGGTCGAGGCGCTGACCGGCCAGGCGGCTGCCCACATGGGTGCGATCATGCCGGGCCGCACGCACCTGCAGCACGCCCAGCCCGTCCTGCTCAGCCACCACCTGCTGGCGCATGCGTGGCCGCTGCTGCGCGACGTCGACCGGATCAAGGACTGGCGCCAGCGTGTCATCGGGTCCTCGCCGTACGGCTCGGGTGCGCTCGCGGGCCAGACCCTCGGCCTCGACCCGGAGCTGGTCGCCGCCGAGCTCGGCTTCACGGGGTCGATCGCGAACTCCATCGACGGCACCGCCGCGCGCGACTTCGTCGCCGAGTTCGCCTTCGTCTGCGCGCAGATCGGCGTGGACGTCTCCCGGATCGCCGAGGAGGTCATCCTCTGGTCGACCAAGGAGTTCGACTTCGTCAAGCTGCACGACTCCTGGTCGACCGGGTCGAGCATCATGCCGCAGAAGAAGAACCCGGACATCTCCGAGCTCGCGCGCGGCAAGGCGGGCCGGCTGATCGGCAACCTGTCCGGCCTGCTCGCAACGCTCAAGGCACTTCCGCTCGCGTACAACCGCGACCTGCAGGAGGACAAGGAGCCGGTCTTCGACTCGGTCGACACCCTCGAGGTGCTGCTGCCGGCGTTCACCGGCCAGGTCGCGACGCTGACCTTCAACACCGCCCGGATGGCCGAGCTCGCGCCGCAGGGCTTCTCGCTCGCGACCGACATCGCCGAGTGGCTGGTCAAGCAGGGCACGCCGTTCCGGATCGCCCACGAGGTCGCAGGGGAGTGCGTGCAGGTGGCCGAGGCACAGGGCACCGATCTCGACGGGCTCAGTGACGCGCAGTTCGCGGCGATCAACCCCGCGCTCACCCCGCAGGTCCGTGAGGTCCTGACGGTCGAGGGCTCCGTGGCATCCCGTGACGGCCGCGGCGGCACTGCACCCGTGCGCGTCGCCGAGCAGCTCGACGAGTGCGCCGCCGTAGTCTCAGGGCATCGTGCCTGGCTCAGCTGACTTCTCCGCGCTGGAGCGGCCGGCCCTCGAGGCCGCGCCGCTCCTGCTCGGTGCGCTCCTGCGCCACGACGGCGTGGGTGTGCGCATCACCGAGGTCGAGGCGTACGCCGGCCAGGACGACCCGGGCTCGCACGCCGCAGGAGGCAGCACGCCGCGCAGCGCCGTGATGTTCGGCCCTCCCGGTCACCTCTACGTCTTCCTGTCCTACGGCGCGAACTTCTGCGCCAATGTCGTGACCGGTCCTGAGGGTTCGGCGGGGGCAGTCCTGATCCGTGCAGGGGAGGTCGTCGAGGGCGTCGACATCGCGAAGCAGCGACGCGGCACCTCGGTGGAGCGCGATCTGGCGCGGGGCCCCGGGCGTCTCTGCTCGGCGCTGAACATCCGTCTTCGGGCGAACCGGACGGATCTGCGCCTGGGCCCCGTGACCCTCGAGCTGGCCGCACCGTTGGAACCGTCGCTCGTCAGCTCGGGCCCACGCGTCGGCCTGACCAAGGGCGCCGACCTCCCGTGGCGGTTCTGGATCACGGGCGACCCGACGGTCTCGGCCTATCGCCCTGGCCGGCGCGGCTGAGCCAGCTCGCGGCAACCGCACTGAGTACGGCAGGCTGGGACCTGCAACACCGAAGCACCATCTAGCACTGAAAGGCCGATCGTGGCTGTCGACAAGAACCTGCTGGACGACCTGGAGTGGCGCGGCCTGATCGCGAACTCCACCGATCTCGACGCGCTGCGTGCCGAGCTCGCCGAGGGTCCGGTCAAGTTCTATGTCGGCTTCGACCCGACTGCGCCGAGCCTCCACCTGGGCAACCTGATGCAGATCGTCACGGCCATGCGGCTCCAGCGGGCCGGCCACACGCCGTACGCCCTCGTCGGCGGCGCGACCGGCATGATCGGCGACCCGAAGGAGTCGGGGGAGCGCACGCTCAACAGCCTCGACACCGTCAAGGACTGGGTCCAGCGCGTGCAGTCGCAGATCGAGCCCTTCCTCTCCTTCGAAGGCGACAACGCGGCGACCATGGTCAACAACTACGACTGGACCGCGCCGCTCTCGACGATCGACTTCCTCCGAGACATCGGCAAGCACTTCCCGGTCAACCGGATGCTCGCGCGCGACGTCGTGAAGTCCCGCCTCGAGCAGGGCATCTCGTTCACCGAGTTCGCCTACGTCCTCCTGCAGTCGATGGACTTCCTCGAGCTCTACAAGCAGCACGGCGTGAAGCTGCAGTTCGGCGGCTCCGACCAGTGGGGCAACCTCACCGGTGGTGTCGAGCTGATCCGCCGCGCAGCGGGCGGCAAGGCACACGCGTTTTCCACGCCGCTGGTCACGAAGGCGGACGGCACCAAGTACGGCAAGACCGAGGGCGGGGCGCTCTGGCTCGACCCCGAGCTGATGAGCCCGTGGGCGTTCTACCAGTTCTGGCTCAACGTCGAGGACGTCAAGGTGGGCGAGCTGCTCCGCATCTTCACCTTCCTGTCGCGCGAGGAGATCGAGGACCTCGACGCGCAGATGGCGGAGAAGCCCTTCCTGCGTGCCGGTCAGAAGGCCCTGGCCGAGCAGGTGACCACCTTGGTGCACGGCGGCGACGAGACCGAGAAGATCAAGGCGGCTGCGGCCGCCCTCTTCGGGGGTGGCGACCTGCACAGCCTGTCGGTCCCGACGCTCGCGGCGGCCCTGGGCGAGGCAGGTGCCACGAAGGTGGAGCACGCCGGCACGATCGTCGAGCTTCTCGTGGCCTCGGGCCTGGCGAAGTCGAACGGCGAGGCGCGCCGCACCGTCGGTGAAGGCGGCGCGTACCTCAACAACGTGCGCGTCGAGGACCCGGAGTTCGTGCCCGCAGCGTCCGACCTGATCGGCGGATCGTGGCTGGTGCTGCGCCGGGGCAAGAAGAACCTCGCCGGCGTCCAGGTCGGCTGAGTACGGCCATGTCTGCGCCCTGGCTGGACGACGTCCTGGCCGAGGCAGAGCGGCAGCTTCCGGCACCGGTCTGGAAGTACGCGATGGCAGCGGCCGGCGAGGGCGCCACGGCCGCTGACAACGAAGCTGCCTGGCGGGCGGTCCGGTTCCTGCCGCGGGTCCTGCGCGACGTACGGCGCCTCGACTTCGCGACCGAGCTCCACGGTGACCGGTACCAGCACCCGTTCGGGATCGCCCCCACGTCGCTCCAGCGTTGTGTCCATCCGGACGGCGAGCTCGCGATGGCACGGGCGGCGGCGGCCTCCGGCGTGCCCCACGTGGTTTCCAGCAACGCCGGTCACCGGTTCGCCGAGATCGACGCCATCGGAGCACCGTGGTGGCTCCAGCTCTACGTCACGCAGGATCGCGAGGACTGCCTGCACGTCGTCGACGCCGCGGTCGCGGCCGGCGCTCGCGCCCTCGTGCTGACGGTGGACACCCCGTTCCCCGGGACCAAACACGATGTCAGCGACAGCGACTTCGCCGACATCGACCTCAGCTGGCACCGCATCAACTACGAGGGGCAGGCGACTGCCTCCCAGCGTGGGCAGTGGGCCGCAGACCTCGACGCGGTCGACGTCACCTGGCTCGCGGACCGCTCGGGTCTGCCGGTCATCGTGAAGGGCGTGCTCCACCCCGCCGATGCCGAGCACTGCCTCGAAGCCGGTGCGGCCGCGATCTGGGTGAGCAACCACGGTGGGCGTCAGCTCGACCGCTCCGTTGCGACGGCCCGAGCCCTGCCCGCAGTCGCCGCGGCCGTCGGCGGCCGCGCGCCCGTGTACGTTGACGGGGGAGTACGCAGCGGCCTCGACGTCCTCGCGGGCCTGGCGCTCGGTGCCGACGCGGTCTTCCTCGGGCGGCTGCCGTTGCTCGCGCTGGGTGCCGGTGGAGAGGCCTCCGTATGTGGCGCGTTGGCCGCGATCGAGCGCGAGTTCGCCGAGTCCGCGCGGCTCGCCGGCGTGCGCAACACGTCCGAAACACACGAGATCTGGCTCAAAACAAGGCCATCTGGCCTCTGACCTGCGCAAACACCGAGTGTGTCCGCGGTCACTCCGGCCCGATTTGCAACGTCCCCGAAACACCTCTAATGTTTCACCTGTCGCCGGGAACGGCGGGAAGCGGAGCCGAGAGGCCCGGCTGACCGACACCCGGCGATAGTCTTCCCGAAGACACCTTGCGAAGCACGGGTTTGTCAGTCATGGCGGCCGGAAAAGTTCGCCAGTAGCTGTGCGCCAGGGAAGGCGACAATCCAAGCCCCGCAGGGGAGTCCGGGAAACCGGGCAAACCACGGTGCGCGCTGGATCCTTGAGAACTCAACAGTGTGCCAAAAGTCGACGAATTAATTTTTACCCGTCCGACATTCGAGCC
>UEXP01000161.1_pt1 | contig 11563 bp, 10 predicted proteins | sample 4301171 | NCBI WGS metagenome assembly UEXP01 (sample SAMEA4773182, study PRJEB27434) | metagenome | biome: 2259; feature: agricultural soil; material: soil | place: USA | collected 2014-09 | depth 0.25 m
AGATGTCGCACATCATCTTGAGCTCTTCGTCGACGACCATGAAGAGCTCGTAGATCTCCTTCTCGTCGGCGAGGAAGTCCAACATCGCCTTCTTGACCGCACCCATGTCTGGCGCCTCGTCGCGCGGGATCCGGAAGGTGCCGGAGATCGGGTTCATCCGGACGTCGCCGCCGTTGACGGAGACGTGGCGCTCCGGGGAGGCGCCGATGAGGTACCGGTCGCCGGTGAAGAAGGCATAGGTCCAGTAGGCGCCGCGCTCGCGCTCGAGCAGGCGGCGGAAGACAGTCAACGCGACGTCGTCCGACATGTCGCGCACCTGCGCGCGGAAGTGGCGGCCGACGACGAGGTTGGCGCCCTCGCCCTGCCCGATCTCGTCGCGGATGATCGTCTCGACGACCTTGCCGTACTCCTCGTCGGTCGACTCGAAGCCGCCGCGGTCCTCGAACTCGACGGGGACGTCGGGGAGCACCGCCAGCAGGTCCGCGACCGGGATCTCGGACTCGGTGTCGATCTCCACGACCACCAGCGGCGTGCCGTCGTCGTGGGCCTCGAAGCCGCGCTCGGTGACCTGGCGGAACGGGATGGCAACGAGCCGGTCGAAGCGACGGCCCGGCTCCGGAGCGCCCTGCTCGAGCGGGATGTCGAGGATCGAGGCGACCTCGGAGCGGGTGCCGGCGATCAGGGTGACGGTGGCGGAGTCACGCAGCCGGATCGCCGCCCACGCCTCGCGGCCCGTGATCGCGGCCAGGGCGTCGCGCGCGGCGACGGCCTCGGGAGCGGGGGCGGCAGGCGTCTGGTTCATGGGCGAAGCCTAACGACGGGCAGCCGTCCCGTCGTACGGGATATCAGTGGGAGACATCAGTGGCCGAGCGACTGCAGCACCTGGTCGACCCACGCGGGGACCAGGTCACCGGCGCGACCGTGGCGCGCCTCGTCGAACCAGACCGAGCCCTCCGAGGGCTCGAGGTTGAGCTCGAGGGTGCGGACACCCTGGGCGCGGGCCTCCATCACGAAGCCTGCTGCGGGATAGACCGCGCCCGAGGTGCCGATCGAGACGAAGAGGTCGGCGTCGTGGATCGCGGGATAGACCCGGTCCATCTCGTAGGGCATCTCGCCGAACCAGACGATGTCGGGTCGCAGCTCGTGGATGCCGCAGCCGGGACACGCGGGCCGGTCGCCGAGCGGTCCGTCCCACGGGAAGCGACAGCCGCACGCACGGCACAGCGCGGACAGCAACGAACCGTGCATGTGGATCACGTGCTCGGAGCCGCCGCGCTCGTGGAGGTCGTCGACGTTCTGGGTGACCAGGGTCAGGTCCTCGCCGAGCACCTTGCCCAGGCGCCCGAGCGCGAGGTGGGCCAGGTTCGGCGTCACCCGGCCGAGCGCCGCACGGCGTGCGTCGTAGAACTCGTGCACGAGCACCGGGTTGTCGACGTACCCCTCCGGCGTCGCGACGTCCTCGATGCGGTGCCCCTCCCAGAGCCCGTCGGCATCGCGGAAGGTCGGGACGCCGCTCTCGGCGGAGACGCCGGCTCCGGTCAGCACCACGATCCGCATGCGGGCCACCTTATGCCGAGCACCGCGCCCGGTGAGGCCATACTCCGTCCATGCGCGTGATCCGCCTCGAGGAGCCGATCGGCGACTTCCTCGCACGACCACTGCCCGCTGACCTCGCCGAAGCCGAGGTCTGGGTCTACCGGCCGACCCGTCCGGCGCTGGTACTGGGCAGTGCGCAGCCGGAGTCGACGGCTGATGCAGTGCGGGCGGCTGCGGCCGGCGCGGACGTGGTCCGGCGGCGCAGCGGCGGCGGTGCCGTGTGGGTCCCGACCGAGGGGTTCCTCTGGCTGGACGTGGTGCTCCCCCGCACCGACCCGCGCTGGTCCGACGACGTACGCGCCTCGGTGCAGTGGCTCGGCGACGCCTGGCGCGCGGCCCTGTCCTCGGTCGGCGTCGAGGGCGAGGTGTGGCACGACGGGGTCGAGACCACCCCCTGGGGCAGGACGGTCTGCTTCGGCTCACTCGGGCCGGGCGAGGTCGCGGTCGGCAGCCGCAAGGTCGTCGGCATCTCGCAGCGGCGCACGCGCGAGGGTGCCCGCTTCCAGTGCCTGGTGTACGCCGCGTGGGAACCCGCCGCGGTCCTCGACCTGCTCGCCCTCCCCCAGGCCGATCGCGACCGCGCCGAGGTGGACCTGCTGCCCCGCGCTGTGGGCATCGGCTCGCGGCTCCCGGCCCTCGAGGCAGCCATCGTTTCTGAATTGATGCGCGCAGCGACTCGCGAGTAACTCGCGGGACGGGCAGAGTGTGTGACACCGCCCACACACGACAGGACCACCCATGTCCGACATTGATCCCACCGAGACCCAGGAGTGGCGCGACGCCATCGCCACCGTCCTGGAGTTCGAAGGCGAGGCCCGCACCCGCGAGCTCCTCGAGGCCGTCCTCGAGGAGGCCACGCGACTGGGTGCCAGGGCCCCGTTCAGCGCCACCACGCCGTACGTCAACACACTCCACGTCGACGAGGAGCAGAAGCACCCCGGCGACCAGGACGTCGAGCACGCCATCCGCGCCGCCATCCGGTGGAACGCGATGATGATGGTGCTCCGTGCCAACAAGGAGTCGACGGAACTCGGCGGTCACCTGGCGAGCTTCCAGTCGGCTGCCACCCTCTACGACGTCGGCTTCAACCACTTCTGGCACGGCGACGACGAGGGCAAGGGCGACCTGCTCTACATCCAGGGCCACCTCGCGCCCGGCATCTACGCCCGAGCCTTCCTCGAGGGCCGGCTGACCGCCGACCAGCTCGACAACTTCCGCCAGGAGACCGGCGGGTCGGGGCTCAGCAGCTACCCGCACCCGTGGCTGATGCCGGACTTCTGGCAGTTCCCGACCGTGTCGATGGGCCTCGGCCCGCTGATGGCGATCTACCAGGCCCGCTTCCTGAAGTACCTCCACAACCGCGGCCTCGCGGACACGGCCGGCCGCAAGGTCTGGGCCTTCCTCGGCGACGGCGAGACCGACGAGCCGGAGTCGCTCGGTGCCATCGCGATGGCCGCCCGCGAGCACCTCGACAACCTGGTCTTCGTCATCAACTGCAACCTGCAGCGCCTCGACGGACCCGTGCGTGGCAACGGCAAGATCATCCAGGAGCTCGAGGGCGTGTTCCGTGGCGCCGGCTGGAACGTGCTGAAGGTGATCTGGGGCGAGCCGTGGGACGCGCTCCTCGCCAGGGACACCACCGGTGCCCTGAAGCGCCGGATGATGGAGTGCGTCGACGGCGAGTACCAGAACTTCAAGGCCAACGACGGCGCCTACGTCCGCGAGCACTTCTTCGGTGTCAACGACGAGCTGCGCGACATGGTCAAGGACATGACCGACGCCGAGCTCTGGAAGCTCTCCCGCGGCGGCCACGACCCCCAGAAGGTGTACGCCGCCTTCGCCGCCGCCACGGCGCACACCGGCTCACCGACCGTGGTCCTGGCCAAGACCGTGAAGGGCTACGGCCTGGGCAAGGCCGGCGAGGCACAGAACGTCGCCCACCAGGCCAAGAAGGTCGCCGAGCCGGCCCTGCGCGCCTTCCGCGACCGCTTCGACATCCCGGTAGCCGACGAGGACCTGCTCAGCTACCCCTACGTCTCCTTCGACGAGGGCTCGCCGGAGCACACCTACCTGATGGAGCGGCGGAAGGCGCTCGGCGGCTTCCTGCCCGCCCGCCGGCAGAAGTCCGAGGCGCTCGAGGTGCCGGGGGTCGACGCCTTCGCCAAGCAGCTCCAGGGCGGCCGCGAGATCTCCACGACGATGGCGTTCGTCCAGATCCTCACCACGCTGCTGCGCGACAAGAACGTCGGCAAGCGCGTGGTGCCGATCGTCCCGGACGAGGCACGCACCTTCGGCATGGAGGGTCTCTTCCGGCAGATCGGCATCTTCAGCCAGGAGGGCCAGCTGTACACGCCGCAAGACGCCGACCAGGTGATGTTCTACAAGGAGGACAAGACCGGCCAGATCCTCGAGGAGGGCATCAACGAGGCCGGCGCGATCTCCTCGTGGATCGCGGCAGCGACGTCGTACTCCTCCAGCGACACCCCGATGATCCCGTTCTACATCTACTACTCGATGTTCGGCTTCCAGCGCATCGGGGACCTCGCCTGGGCCGCCGGTGACCAGCGCGCACGCGGCTTCCTGCTGGGTGCGACCGCCGGCCGCACGACGCTCAACGGCGAGGGCCTGCAGCACGAGGACGGCCACAGCCACCTGCAGGCGGCGCTGATCCCCAACTGCGTCAGCTACGACCCGACGTACTCCTACGAGCTCGCGGTGATCATCGCCGACGGCCTGCGGCGCATGTACGCCGAGCAGGAGGACGTCTTCTACTACCTGACGCTGATGAACGAGAACTACGAGCAGCCGCCGATGCCGAAGGGCGTCGAGAAGGGCATCCTCCGCGGCCTGTATCCCCTCTCGAAGAAGCGCGGTGCGAAGGTGCAGCTGCTCGGCTCCGGCACGATCCTCCGCGAGGTGATCGCGGCAGCCGACCTGCTGAAGTCGGACTGGAAGGTGGTCGCCGACGTCTGGTCCGCGCCGTCGTTCACCGAGCTGCGGCGCGACGGCCTGGCCGCCGAGCGGTGGAACACCCTGCACCCGCTCGAGGAGCCGCGCACGTCGTACGTCGCCGACTGCCTCGGCCCACGCAAGGGTCCGGTGATCGCGGCGACGGACTACATGAAGTCCTACGCCGACCAGATCCGCGCGTTCGTGCCCGGTGACTACACCGCGCTCGGGACCGACGGCTTCGGCCGTTCCGACTACCGCCGGGCACTGCGCAGGCACTTCGAGGTGGACCGCCACTTCATCGCGGTGACCGCCCTGCGGCGCCTCGCCGAGGCGGGCGAACTCTCGCCGGACGTGGTGGCCCAGGCCATCGAGAAGTACGGCATCGACCCCGACCGGCCCGACCCGGCCCACGCGTGATTCCAGAGGACATGGAGAGCCACATGGAAATCAAGGTTCCTGACATCGGTGACTACAAGGACGTCCCGGTCATTGAGGTGCACATCGCGGCCGGTGACACGGTCGCCAAGGAGGCGCCGCTGATCACGCTGGAGACCGACAAGGCGACGATGGACATCCCGTCGCCGGTCGACGGGGTGGTCAGCTCGGTGTCGATCGAGGTCGGCGCGACGGTGAGCGAGGGCACGGTCATCGCGGTGGTCGAGGCTGGGGACGGGGACGGCTCCGCTGCCCCGTCCGAGGAGAAGCCCGCCGAGGCAACCGCGCCGGCACCTGCCAAGGAGGCTCCGGCCGCCGCGCCGGCACCTGCCGAGGCCGCGCCCGCTGCGCCCGCGTCGGGTGGCGCTGTCCACGCGACGCCGCTGGTGCACCGGCTGGCGCGCGACCTGGAGGTCGACCTCGCGGGTGTGAAGGGCACGGGGCCGCACGGACGGATCACGAAGCAGGACCTGCTCGCGGCGTACGCCGGAGGCGGTGGCGCAGCGACCGGTGGCGCCGGCATCCCGCCGATCCCGGCGGTCGACTTCGCGAAGTTCGGGCCGATCCGGACTGAGCCGCTGCCACGGATCAAGAAGATCTCCGGCCCGCACCTGCAGCGCTCGTGGCTCAACGTGCCGCACGTGACGCACTGCGACGAGGCCGACATCACCGCGCTCGACGCGTGGCGCAAGGAGCTCGACACAGCGGCGAAGGCGGAGGGCTACCGCGTCACGCTGCTGGCCTTCCTGCTCAAGGCGGCGGCCGCGTCACTGCGCGAGTTCCCCGAGGTGAACAGCTCGCTGGCGGGCGACAACCTCGTCTACAAGGACTACTTCCACATCGGCGTCGCCGTGGACACCCCTGGTGGTCTCGTCGTACCCGTCATCCGCGATGTCGACAAGAAGGGCATCAAGGAGCTCAGCATCGAGCTCGGCGAGGTCTCGGCGCGGGCCCGCGACGGCAAGCTCACCGCGGCCGACATGCAGGGCGGCACCTTCACGATCTCGAGCCTGGGCGGCATCGGCGGCACGGCGTTCACGCCGATCGTCAACGCGCCCGAGGTGGCGATCCTCGGTGTCGTGCGCTCGAAGATGGCGCCCGTGTGGGACGGTCACGAGTTCCAGCCGAGGCTGATGCTCCCGCTCTGCCTCTCCTACGACCACCGCGTCATCGACGGTGCGCTCGCGGCACGCTTCACCGCGCACCTCGGCAGCCTGGTCGCCGACGTACGCCGTCTGATGCTCTGAAGGGCCTGACCCGCTGAAGATGGTGGAGATTCTCAGCCACTGGGTGACTGAGAATTTCCACCATCACGGCTAGGTCAGCAGCTCGGCGACGCACTCGTCGCGGCGGGCGCCACAGATCGAGCAGTACCAGTGGCGCACGCCGCACTCCTTGCACGGCGGACGCTCGAAGTCGGCGGAGTTGCAGCGGTGCTCGCGCACGGTCGGCGCGGGTGCAGGTGCTGTCTCTGCCAGCGGGTTCTCGAACACCTCGTCGCCCGCGCGCTTGTCGGCAGCGGGCTCATCGGCGGCCGGGGGCACGACCGACAGCGCCGGCGGTCCCGACCGCAGCGGGACCGTGGTGATCACCGGCGGCGGAGGCTCGAACGCCTCGGGCTCGGGCTCCGGATCGGCAGCCACATCGTGCCGGTCCAGCACCGAACGGAGCTCGAGAGCGTGGTCCATCAGCGACCGGATCTGTGCCTCGGCAACGGCCGGATCAGGTGCGTCCGCCGTCGTACGCGCGCCTTCGATCGCCGCGTCCGACCAGCTCTCGACGAGCGTCCAGAGCTCCTCGAGCAGCGCCTTGGCCGCGCTGTCCTGACCCGCCATGCATCCCTCCCGGAATCTCTCCAGCGCAGGCTAGCGAGACCAGCGGGAGTTCCGCACGGGAATGTCCGTCAGTAGTACCAGGGGTACGGCGACCAGTCGGGCTCGCGCTTCTCGAGGAACTGGTCGCGACCCTCCTGCGCCTCGTCGGTCATGTACGCCAGGCGCGTCGTCTCGCCGGCGAAGAGCTGCTGCCCGACCAGACCGTCGTCGAGGAGGTTGAAGGAGTACTTCAGCATCCGCTGCGCCGTCGGGGACTTGCCGTTGATCTTGCGACCCCACTCCAGCGCGACCTTCTCGAGCTGGCTGTGCTCGACGACGCGGTTGACCGCACCCATCTGGTGCATCTGCTCGGCGTCGTACTCGTCGGCGATGAAGAAGATCTCGCGGGCGAACTTCTGGCCGACCTGGCGGGCGAGGTACGCCGAGCCGTAGCCGCCATCGAAGGAGCCGACGTCCGCGTCGGTCTGCTTGAAGCGCGCGTGCTCGCGCGAGGCCAGGGTCAGGTCGCAGACCACGTGCAGCGAGTGGCCGCCACCGGCCGCCCAGCCGGGGACGACACAGATGACGACCTTCGGCATGAAGCGGATCAGGCGCTGGCACTCGAGGATGTGCAGGCGGGCGAGCTTGGCGCGGTCGATGACGCTCGGCTCCTCGGCACCCGTGTCACCGGCACCGATCGTCTTGTCCTCGTACTGGTAACCAGCCTTGCCGCGGATCCGCTGGTCGCCGCCGGTGCAGAACGCCCACTTGCCGTTCTTCGCGGACGGGCCGTTGCCGGTGAGGATCACGCAGCCGACATCGGCCGACGTACGGGCGTGCTCGAGGGTGCGGAGCAGCTCGTCGACGGTGTTGGGGCGGAACGCGTTGAGCACGTCCGGGCGGTCGAACGCGATCCGGACCGTGCCGTGCTCCTTCGCGCGGTGGTACGTGAGGTCCGTCAGGTCCTCGAACCCCGGCACCTCGTCCCAGTCCGCCGGGTCGAAGATCTCGCTGACGCCCTCGATCGCACTCATGCGGGAGAGGCTAGCGGGCACTCGCCCGAGGTGGAGTAGCGGTCAGGCGTTCTTGGCGATGCTCACCGCGAGGGCGGTGAGGTGGCCCAGGCGCGCGACCTCGGACTGCAACAGGTCGGGGCCACCACGGCGGCCGATGACGACGATCTCGTCCTCCAGCAGCGGCGCGGCCGCCAGCACGTTGTTCTCGTCCGGGGAGTCGACGTGCGACGCGCGGTCGATGTCGAACCAGGGCAGGCTCTCGGGCGCAGCGGCGGTGCCGTGCAGGACGGCCGTGGACCCGTTGCCGTTGCGGCGCAGGCGGATGCCCCAGTCGGCACGGAACGTCGGCGGCAACAGGTCGACGAGTCGATCGAGCGCCCCGGCCGGGTTGGCGGTCAGCTCCTCCACGGCCTCGAGGTCGAGGAAGAGGTTGCCACCGGCGGCGTAGCGCGAAATCCAGACGACCTTCACACCGTCAAGGGCGTTGCACGCCGAGACGATGGAGTCCGGCATCGTGCCGGGACCGGTCTCGAGGAGCACATCGTCGACTGCGGTGCCGTCCGCGCGGTGCTCCACGATCTCGATGGCCTCGATGTCGCCGCCCGCCTCACCGATGGCAGACGCGACCTTCCCCAGGGAACCGGGGACGTCGGGCAGCTCGACTCGAAGCAGGAACGGCATGGCTCGACCTTAACCAACCGCTGTTACCGGTGGATTTCGGTCCACGGCTCAGCGCACCAGCTTGAGGTTGAAGTTCGGCGTACCGAGCTGCTGCATCAGGCGCACCCAGAGCGGCAGCCACATCTCCAGACCCCGGGCCGCCTCGAGGCTCGGGAACTCCACGACGTCGGTCCAGCCCAGGTCGGTCAACAGGCTGTGAACGTGCGCCCGCGCCGCAGCGTCGTCACCGGCGACGAAGATCGTGTGGTCCCCGTCGGCGAGGTGCTGGGGACTCACCATCAGCGCACAGTTCACGGTGTTGAGCGACTTCACGATCTGCGCGGTCGGGTGGGCCCGCTGCAGGACCTCGGCGAGCGAGTCGGTGTCCTTGACCGTCAGCGTCGGCGGGAAGCCCTGCGAGAAGTCCAGCGGGTTCGTCAGGTCCAGCACGATCGCGCCGTCCTCGAGGTCGGCCTGCGCGAGGACCTCCTCCGCGACCTGACCGCCCACTGCGAGGACCACCAGGTCCGCGCCGCGCGCCGCATCGGCGTACGTCGCCAGCCGGACGTCGGTCCACTCCTCGCGCGCTGCCGTGACCTCCGGGTCGCGGGTTCCGACCGCCACCGTGTGGCCGACCCGCCGGAAGCCTGCCGTGAGCGTCTTGCCGACCATGCCTGTGCCAAGGACTGCGATCTCCATGGACCCATCCTCCCTCTTCAGCCCGCAGATCAGGAGAGGGAGAAGGTCTCCAGCGATTCGTAGCGGGGCGTGCGACGAGGCCCCTCGCCGAGGTGCGAGGCGACCAGCTCGATCTCGTCGACGGTCCAGGACGGTCCTTCATAGGCGTCCAGCAACCTGACCCAGTTGCCGAGCTCTTCAGGGTGGCTCAGGCGCGCCAGTGTGAGGTGCGGGCGGAACCGCTGGCCGTCGACGGCGGCGCCCGCCTTGGAGAGCGCGGCGCGGGCACCTCGAGCCAGGTGCTCGAGCTCCGCGGCAGCGACCACGTCGGCGTACAGAACCTTGCCGTGCGCGGGGTGGGGGAAGGCGCCACCGCCTGCGAGACGCACGTCGAACGCGCTGCGCCGCGCGGCAGCGCGATCGAGCCGCTCGCTGATCTCGTCCAGTGCTCGTTCGGGCGCCTCGCCGGCGAAGGCCAGCGTCAGGTGCCAGTGCTCGGGCCGTGTCCAGCGGAAGGCAGCTGCCGCGCGTCGCGGCTCGAGGAAACCGTCCAGGTGCTCCAGCACCTCAGGTGGCGGGACGATGCCGACGAAGAGCCGCAGCTGGCCAGTCCTCATGCGTCCAGTGTGGTCCGCCCCGCAACCGAAAAGCGGTGCGCCACCCACGATGTCAGTCGCGCGCTGGGTGCGTACGAGGCCGCGCGCAGGCAGTTGTTCGGGTCCTGTGTAAATGAGGCCGACTGGTCTCATTTACACAGGAGTCGACCATCTGCCCGAGAACACCGGGAACCAGCCCACTCCCCCCGGCTGCCGCGAGTTCTGCACGGTCCGAAGGGCGCCCAGCGCTGTCCACAGGCGCGAGCAACCGAGGTGGACTCGGCTCGGTCAGGCGGCAAGGGTCGACCCATGAGCGCGAACCTCATCTCCTCCCGGGAGGCCTGCGGCCTGCTCGCCACCATCGGGCTGGCCCGGGAGCAGGCGCGGCTGGTCCTGGCGTGCGGGCTTGCCGGGCAGCCGACCGCGCTTGGCAGCGTGCTGGCCTACACGCACCAGGCCGTCGAGAGTCTGACCACGCGCCCGCTTCTCGCGTCTGCGGATCTGGAGCACGCTCCACGCTCCGTCTTGGTGCTCCGCCAGAGTCGAGGCGTCGATCCACGAGCCGCGTGGAGCTCTGCAGCGGTGGCGGCGCGGCCGCTGCCGCTCGGCAGGTCCGCGCGCATCTGGATCGACGTCCGGGCGCGCCATGGATCACCGACTCCATGCCTCGTCACGGTCGCGGGATTCGTCGCAGATGGGTTCGACGTCACCGGTGCCCCCAGCGGCAACAACATGACGCACCTACAGCTGCAGGAAGCGGGCTCATGGTTCCAGGAGTTTCGTGACCGCCGGCTGCCCACCAGCCGTGGCCGCGAGTGGGCATGGTGGCCACCCCAGCCGCCCGACGCACACTTCACCGAGGTCAAGCGGCGCACGGCGGTACGCAAACGGCCGGCCACCCACGCGGGGTGACCGGCCGTCGCGTATCAGCTCAGAAGCCGAGCTCGCGGCCGATGAGCTCCTTCATGATCTCGTTGGAGCCCGCCCAGATCTTCGTGACGCGGGCGTCGCGCCAGGCGCGCGCCACGCGGTACTCGTTCATGAAGCCGTAGCCACCGTGGATCTGGACGCAGGCGTCGAGAACCTCGGACTGCGCCTGCGAGGACCACCACTTGGCCTTCGCGGCGTCGACAGCGGTGAGCTCGCCCTTGTCGTGCGCCTCGATGCACTTGTCCATGTAGGCCTCGCACACCTCGATCTGCGTGACCAGCTCGGCCATCAGGAACTTGAGGTGCTGGAACTTGCCGATCGACTGACCGAAGGCCTGACGCTCGTGGGCGTACTGAACCGTCTCGGCCAGGATCTGCTTGGCGTGGGCCGTGTTGGCGATCGCGCAGGCGATGCGCTCCTGCGGGAGCTTCTGCATCATGTGGATGAAGCCCTTGTTGAGCTCACCGATCATCTCGGCGTCGGTGACGCGGACATTCTCGAAGAAGAGCTCCGAAGTGTCCGACTCCTCCATGCCGACCTTGTCGAGCTTGCGGCCACGCGAGAAGCCCTCCTTGGTCGCCTCGATCGCGAAGAGCGTGATGCCCTTCGGGCCGAGCTCCGGAGCGGTGCGGACGGCAGCGATCACGATGTCGCAGGAGTAGCCGTTGGTGATGAAGGTCTTGGAGCCGTTGATGACCCACTCGTCGCCGTCACGGACCGCGGTGGTCTTGAGCGCGGCGAGGTCGGAGCCACCGCCCGGCTCGGTCATGCCGATGGCGAGCACGATCTCGCCGGAGGCGACGCCCGGGAGCCAGCGCTCCTTCTGCTCCGGGGTGCCGAGCTCGTTGATGTACGGCGCGGTGATGTCGGAGTTGATGCCGACGCA
>UEXP01000155.1_pt1 | contig 11349 bp, 10 predicted proteins | sample 4301171 | NCBI WGS metagenome assembly UEXP01 (sample SAMEA4773182, study PRJEB27434) | metagenome | biome: 2259; feature: agricultural soil; material: soil | place: USA | collected 2014-09 | depth 0.25 m
GCGCCAGCCTGGAGCTGCACCTTGACGAGCGCGGCGATCTTCTTCTTGGGAGGCATTTCAATCTCTTTCTGTCTCGTGGTCGTTAGCGAGGCGCCTCACGCCTCTGCCACCTGGATTGCGCCGCACCCGTCGTACGACGGACGCGACTGACAACCGGATCCGTGAAGGTCAGACCTTCTGGATCTGGTTGAAGCTGAGCTCGACCGGGGTCTCCCGGCCGAAGATCTCGACGAGCGCCTTGACGCGCTGCGACTCGGCGTTGATCTCGGTGATCGTCGCGTGCAGCGTGGCGAACGGGCCGTCGACGACCATGACCGAGTCGGCCACGTCGAAGTCCGCGACCTCGACCGGCTTGCGCGCGGCCGGCGCACCGCCCGACGGAGCCGCCGTGCCGGCAGCAGCAGCCTCGGCCTCGGCGGCCGCGACGACGGCCGGGGCGAGCATGTCCTCGACCTCGGACATCGAGAGCGGCACCGGCTGGTGCGAGTGCCCGACGAAGCCGGTCACCGACGGGGTGTGGCGGACCGCGGCCCACGACTCGTCGGTGAGGTCCATGCGGACCAGGACGTAGCCGGGGAGGACGGTGCGCTTGACCAGCTTGCGCTGACCGTTCTTGATCTCCGCGACCTCTTCGATGGGGACCACGATCTCGTGGATGTAGTCCTCCATGTTGAGGGAGATGATGCGGTTCTCGAGGTTCGCCTTCACCCGGTTCTCCATGCCGGAGTAGGTGTGGATGACGTACCAGTCGCCGGGCTTGGCCCACAGGTCACGACGGAACGCCTCGAGCGGGTCGGACTCCTCGGCAGCGTCCTCGGCGTCGCCGGCCTCGTCGGCGGCGTCAGCCTCGACGTCGTCGGCCGCCTCGCCGAGGTCACCCTCGACGTCGGCCTGCTCGGGGTCGACGGACTCCGGCGCCTCGACGATCTCGTCGCCTGCTGCCTCGTCGTACTGGTCCGACACGTGCTGCTCCGTCATCTCGATGTTCCTGTGCGTGGGCGGGAGGACCCGCACCGCGATCTGCTGGTTACTGCTGGTCGGGACCGGAGAAGACCGCGAGGGTCAACTTGCCGAGCCCGAGGTCGAGCAGGGAAACCAGCGTCATCATGACCACGACGAACACCAGGACCACGAAGAAGTACGTGATCAGCTGCTCGCGCGTCGGCCACACGACCTTGCGCAGCTCAGCCAGGACCTGACGGTAGAAGGTGATCGGGCCCGTCCGGACCGGGGCCGGAGCCTGGTCCTGCACGGCGTCGTTGTCCGACACTTACCTCTCACTTTCCGCTGAGTGCGATGCGCAGGGCATGAGGGACTCGAACCCCCAACCCCCGGTTTTGGAGACCGGTGCTCTGCCAATTGAGCTAATGCCCTCCGATGCTGCCCGACTCCTCCAAACCCGCAAGCGGGCCCTTTTCAGGCATGGCGAAGTTTTGGTGGGAAACACCAAACCGGAACTTTACGGGGTGGGCCGAGTCGATGTCGAACCGGGGCCGTCCTCCACGCCTCACGCCCTCACGACCAGGGGGTGTCCGACGACGCGTACTGACGGGTCTGCGGACAGGGTGTCGAGCACCTCCCACGGCCGTGGAACCATGGGCCCCGTGACCACTCTTGATGGGGCGCCGACCCCCCTCACGGACCGCACCCCCGACGAGCTCGCGGCGTTCCTCGCCGAGCAGAAGGCGGCGTACGACGCCCTCAAGGCCGCGGGCCTCAAGCTCGACCTGACGCGCGGCAAGCCCGCGCCCGAGCAGCTCGACCTGTCGGACCGTCTTCTCACGCTGCCCACGTCGTACAAGGACGCCGACGGTGTCGACGTGCGCAACTACGGTGGCCTCGAGGGCATCCGTGAGATCCGGGAGATGTTCGCGGAGCTGCTGTGGTGCGAGCCCGCCCAGATCGTCGCCGGGGGCAACGCGTCCCTCGTAATGATGCGCGAGGTCCTCACCGACCTGTGGCTGCATGGTGCCGTCGACGGCGAGCGCCCGTGGGGCCAGGAGGAGAAGGTCACCTTCATCTGCCCGGTGCCCGGCTACGACCGGCACTTCACGCTGCTGGAGTGGTTCGGCATCGAGACGGTCAACGTCGACATGCTCGCCGACGGTCCGGACATGGACGCCGTCGAGCGGATCGCCGCCTCGGACCCGAGTGTCAAGGGCATCTGGATCGTGCCGACCTACGCCAACCCGAGCGGTTCGGTGGTCACGCAGGAGGTCGCGGCGCGCCTGGCGTCGATGCCGACGGCTGCGCCCGACTTCAAGATCCTGTGGGACAACGCCTACGCCCTGCACCACCTCACCCAGGACGAGGCGAAGACCGCCGACATCCTGGGCCTGTGCTCGGCGGCCGGCCACCCGCACCGCCCGATCCAGTTCGCCTCCACCTCCAAGATCACCTACGCCGGTGCCGGCGTCGCCTTCCTGGCCGCTTCCGTGGAGAACATCGGCTGGTACACCAAGCACCTCGGCAAGGGCGCCATCGGCCCTGACAAGGTCAACCAGCTGCGCCACGTCGAGTTCTTCGGCGATGCCCAGGGCGTGCGCGACCACATGGTCAAGCACCGCGAGATCCTCGCCCCGAAGTTCGACGCCGTGCTCTCCGTCCTCACCGAGCGGCTCGGTGGCCTCGACGTGGCGACGTGGACCACGCCGACGGGCGGCTACTTCGTCTCGCTGGACGTGCTCGACGGCACCGCCGCACGCGTCGTACAGCTCGCGAAGGAGGCGGGCATCGCGCTGACCCCGGCCGGTGCGTCGTTCCCCGGCGGGCTGGACCCGCGCGACCGCAACATCCGCCTGGCGCCGTCGTTCCCGAGCCTGGAGGCCGTGCGCGAGTGCATGGAGGCCGTGACCACCTGTGTGCTGCTCGCGGCCGCGGAGAAGCTGACTGCCTGACGCCGTATAGGTTCTGGTCATGCAGCGTGACCTGGCCTCACTTCCGAAGGCACACCTGCACCTGCACTTCTCCGGCTCGATGCGCCACGCGACGCTGCTGGAGCTCGCGGCCCGCGACGGGAGCCAGCTTCCGGACGCCCTCGTCGACGAGTGGCCGCCGCAGCTGTCGGCTGCCGACGAGAAGGGCTGGTTCCGCTTCCAGCGGCTGTACGACGTCGCACGGTCGGTGCTCCGCTCGGAGGACGACATCCGGCGCCTCGTCCTCGAGGCAGCCGAGGACGACGTGCGCGAGGGCGGCCGATGGCTGGAGATCCAGGTCGACCCCTCGGGCTACGCCGCGAAGTTCGGCGGCGTCACGGCGTTCACCGATCTGGTGCTCGACTGCGTGCGCGACGCCTCCGAGCGCACCGGCCTCGGGATGGCTGTGGTCATCGCGGCCAACCGCACCCGCCACCCGCTCGATGCCCGGACCCTCGCGCGACTCGCCGCGCAGTACGCCGGACGGGGTGTCGTCGGCTTCGGGCTGAGCAACGACGAACGCCGGGGCGTCACCGCCGACTTCGCGCCCGCCTTTGCGATCGCCGACCGCGCCGGTCTGTTGCTCGCGCCTCACGGTGGCGAGCTCCGCGGCCCCGAGAACATCCGCGCGTGCCTCGACGACCTGGGAGCACACCGGCTCGGCCACGGCGTCCGTGCGTCGGAGGACCCGGCGGTGCTCGAGCGCATCGCTGCGCTCGGGGTCACCCTCGAGGTCTGCCCGGTCTCCAACGTCGCGCTCGGGGTCTACAGCGACCTCAGCTCGGTCCCGCTCCCCCAGCTGCTCGACGGCGGCGCGCAGGTCGCGCTCGGTGCGGACGATCCCCTGCTCTTCGGCTCGCGCCTCGAAGGTCAGTACGCGACGATGCGGGCGGCCCACTCGCTCAGCGACGAGACGCTGGCCGAGCTCGCGCGGATGTCGTTCCGCGGGTCGCGGGCGCCCTCGGACGTCGTACGGGCGGCGATGGAGGACATCGACGCCTGGCTCGAAGGCTGACTCAGAGCTCGAGCTCGTCGGCGAGGGCGCGCAGCGCCTTCGCCACGGGGCGGGCAGCCTTCGGGTCGGGACGGCGACCGTGGCGGTAGCCCTCGCCGATGCCATCCAGCAGGACGATCAGGTTCTCGATGATGGTCGCCATCTCGTCGGGCTTCTTGCGCTGGGCGTCGCGCTGGTTGCGCGAGACCGACGACGGCGCGTCGAGGACCCTGACCTGCAGCGCCTGGTCACCACGACGGCCCTGCGCGATCCCGAACTCGACCCGGGTGCCGTTCTTCAGGGTGGTCACACCGTCGGGCAGCGCCTCGGCATGGACGTAGACGTCCGGACCGCCGTCGTGCGACAGGAAGCCGAAACCCTTCTCGGCGTCGTACCACTTCACCTTGCCAACGGGCACTGCACTGACCTCTTCCGTGATGCTGCGCAGACCGGGCGGGCGCCGCGGGGGTTCTGCGACCGCCAAGGGTAGTGGGCGGTGCGTCAGGCGGGCGAGCCGGTTTGCCCGTCGCGCCCCTCGAGGTGGTCGTCGAGCCACGCCGGGAAAGCCGTCAGGTCCGGGAGTACGACGTGTGTCCCGGCCGCCTCGAGCTCCTCGCGCGTGCACCCGCCGGTCAGCACCGAGACACTGAGGATGCCTGCGGCAAGCGCACCCTCGACATCGTGGATGTGGTCGCCGACGTAGATCGAGGCGCCTTCACGCCGCAGGACGTCGGCCTTGCCGACGCCCCACACCTGGCCCTCGAGGTGGTCGATGTCGAAGCCGACGTGGTCGACGTGCAGCTGGGCGTTGGGCGTGAACTTGCCGGTCACCACGACCACACGCCCACCGTGGCGGCGTACGGCGGCGATGGCATCGTGCGCGCCGTCGAGCGCGGGTACCGGGCTGATCGCATGGTCGGGGTAGAGCGCCCTGAACCGGTCCACCGCGGGTGCCACCGCCTCCTCGGCGAGGTGCGGCCGCAGGGTCATGTCGAGCGGCGGCCCGAGCTTCGACGTCAGGTCGGCCACCGGCAGCGCGATCCCGAGCTCGGCGCCCAGCGCCACCAGTGCCTGGGCGAACCCGGGAACCGTGTCGATCAGGGTCATGTCCAGGTCGAACCCGACCACGAGTGGGCTCAGCGGCCCGTGGGCAGGCACAGACCCGCCCGTGGGGAGCGGAAGGTCGTCAGGCATCGCGGGTCGCGAACGCCGCGTACGCTGCAGCGACCAGCAACGCGACGAAGCCGCCGAAGACGAGGAACCCGCCCAGACCGCTCAGCGGGTCGCCGAAGAGCTCGAGGTTCCGCTGGAAGCCGAACCCGTCTCCGCTCTCGTCGAAGCCGTAGGTCTGCATGATCCGCCCGCCGGCGTTGAACGGCAGGAACCGGGTCGCCTCGGCCCAGGCGCTGTTGCCCTGCAGGCCGCTGACCATGGCCGCGAAGACCTTGATCAGCGTCTCGATGCCCATCGGCCAGAGGAAGAGCATGACCAGTGCGAAGGTCTGGTGGCGCACCAGCACCGTCAGCGACATCGCGAGCCACGTCACCAGCACGCTGTAGACGACGTGGCGCCCGATGGTCCCGAGGATCGCCATCGGTGCGTAGGAGACATCCACGCCGACGAAGAAGATCGACGAGACGAGGAGCGACAGCAGGCAGCTGGTGAGCACCAGGACACTGACCCAGAGGCCGACGACGGCGTACTTCGCGGAGAAGACCGCCCACCGCTGCGGGACGGCGGTGAGGGTCGCCCGGATCATCCCGTGGCGGTACTCGTGACCCCAGGCGAGGACGCCGACGATCGCCGCCACGAAGGCGACGAGGTAGAACATCGGGTCCACGATGGAGAACTGCGTCATCGCCGCATCGACGTAGAAGCGCGCCATGTCACCGTCCAGCGACTGGCCCTGCAGGTCGTCGGAGCGCAGGTTGAGGCGGATCACCAGCGAGGCGATGGCGGTGAAACCCACCCCGACGAGCACCACGCCGAAGGTGAGCCACCAGGTCGAGCGGAGCGTCGCGAGTCGGGTCCACTCGTAACGGAGCGCGGCGATCATGCGTGGGGGTCCTTCCCGGGAGCGCCCGGCGCAGGCATGGAGGGCGCAGGTGCGTGGGCGGTGTACTCGGCGGAGGCGCCGGTCATCTCGAGGAACGCCTCCTCGAGCGTGGCACGGTGCGTCGAGAGCTCGTGGAGCCGGATCTGGTTGTCGAAGGCGAGGTCACCGACCTCCTGCGCCTCGAGGCCGGCGATGGTCAGCTCGCCCTCGGCGGTGACCTGCACCGAACCGACGCCGGCGAGCCTCGCGCCAATCAGGGAGGCGAGCTCCCGGGCCTGCGGGGTCCGGACCTGCACGTGGTTGCGGACACTCAGCTTCGTGAAGTCGGCGACCGGGCCGTTGGCGATCATCCGGCCCCTGCCGATCACGACCAGCTCGTCGGCCATCAGGGCCATCTCGGAGAGCAGGTGGCTCGACACGAAGACCGAGCGACCTTCGTTGGCCAGCGCCTTGAGGAGCTCGCGGAGCCAGTGGATGCCCTGGGGGTCGAGGCCGTTGGCAGGCTCGTCGAGGATCAGCGTGTGAGGGTCACCGAGCAGCGCAGCGGCCAGGCCGAGCCGCTGCCCCATGCCCAGCGAGAACGTGCTCGGCTTCTTGCCGGCGACGTCGGCGAGTCCGACCAGGCCCAGCACCTCGTCCACGCGCGCGTCGGTGATCCTGTTGCTGGTGGCGAGCATCCGCAGGTGGTTGCGTGCGGTGCGCGTCGGGTGGAACGGCTTGGCCTCCAGCAGGGCGCCGACCTCCCGCATCGGATGGGGGTACGCCGTGAACGGCTTGCCGTCGAACGTGCAGGTGCCGGTGCCCTTGTCCAGCCCGAGCATCAGCCGCATCGTCGTCGACTTGCCGGCGCCGTTGGGGCCGAGGAAGCCGGTCACGGTGCCCGGACGCACGTCGAAGGAGAGCCCCGAGACCGCTGCCTTGCCGGCGTACGACTTGGCCAGGTTCCTGGCCTCGATCATGGCCATCGCTGGCCCCTTTCCCCTGAGTCATCCCGTCAGCGGGCGCCCGCTGGCAGGCGGACGCACCAGGGAGCAGTCTGACCTGCGATGCCAAGCGCAGGTGCGACAAACGCGCCGCCGAGTAGTTTTGGTCTGATGACCACCTCCTCCGACGCCGCGATCGGCGACCAGGCGCCTGCGCGCTCCCTCGCCGACCGGCTGCGGCAGTGGAGCGAACCCCAGGTGGCGCACCTGCTGCGTCTGCGTCCAGATCTCGCCACGCCACCGCCACACGACTCGACACAGCTCGCGTCCCGTGCGGCGACCCGTGCCTCGGCGCTGCGCGCGCTCGACCGGCTGACCCTTGCGGACCTCGCGGTGCTGCACGACATGGTCACCAGGGGAACGGTCGCCCGCGACGCAGCCGACCCGGCGTCGGTGGCCCGCCTCGAGGAGCTCGCGCTCGTCTGGGAGGGGTCGGACGGACTACGTCCGGTCACGGTCGTGGCGGAGCTCCTGGCACGCGCCGCAGTCCCCACTGGTTCGGTCGAGCAGCCCGAGCTGCTCAGCGCGGCACAGTCGCCTTCGCTCGTCGCGCGCACTGCCGCGGGCGCGGCGTTCGACGTCGTACGACGCGTCGAGGTGCTGCTCGACCACTGGGGCACCCAGCCGCCCCCCGTGCTGCGCGCCGGCGGTCTGGGCGTGCGCGACCTGCGAGCGGCGGCCCTGCTCCTGCACGTCGAGGAGCGCGAGGCGGCCCTGCTTCTCGATGCCGCCCTCTCGGCGTCGCTGCTCGCACCCGGCCCTGTCGGGGAGATCGAGTGCTGGCTCCCCACCGATGCGTACGACGCGTGGTGCCGCCTGGAGACGGCCGAGCGGTGGGAGCGACTGGCCCGCGCGTGGCTGGGATCGTCGCGCACTCCGGCGAGCGTCGGCGGACGCGACGCAGCAGGCAAGGCGGTCAACGCGCTCGCCCCGGCGCTCGTCGACCCGCACCAGGCCGACACCCGGCTGGTCGCGCTCCACCAGCTCGCGACGCTGCCCGACGGTGTGGGCCTTGCGGCCGGCACCGGGCTCCCCTCGCTCGTCGCCCGTGTCCGGTGGCTGCGACCGCGACGACCGGCCGACCAGGCGCTGCTGGTCGCTGCCGCGGTCGAGGAGGCCGCGATCCTCGGGATCACCGGCATGGGTGCGCTCTCTCCCGCTGGCCGCGCGCTTCTGGCCGGCGAGGCCGCGGCCGACCTCCTCGCACCCTTGATGCCTGAGCCGCTCGACCACGTGCTGATCCAGGGCGACCTCACGGCCATTGCACCCGGCCCCTTGCTTCCTGCGCTCGCTGCCCGGATCCAGCAGGTGGCGGAGGTGGAGTCGCGCGGCGGAGCCACCGTCTACCGCTTCCACGCCGGCTCGATCCGCCGCGGGCTCGACGCCGGCTGGTCCGCGGCCGAGATCCATGCGTTCCTGGGGTCGGTCTCGCGCACTCCGGTGCCTCAGCCGCTCTCCTACCTGGTCGACGACACCGCGCGCACCTACGGCACGGTCCGGGTCGGCTACGCCGAGGCGTTCCTCCGCTCGGACGACGAGGCCGCACTGGCGCACCTGGTCGCTGATCCCAAGGCAGCGTCACTCGGCCTCCGTCTCCTCGCCCCCACCGTCGTCGTCAGCACCACCCCGATCGACGTCCTGCTCCCCCGGCTGCGCGACCTGGGTCTCGCCCCGGTCGTCGAAGCCGCCGACGGCACCGTGCACGTCGCGCGCCCCGACGTACTCCGTGCGCGGACGCCGAAGGTCGCACCGACTGCGCGCGTCATGGCTCGGGAGACTGCCCAGGTCACCGCAGCCGTCGCCGCGATCCGGGCCGGGGACAAGGTGGCCGGTGCACGCAGCCGCGACGTCATCGCCAACACCCCCGCGGGCGCGCTTGCTGCGCTGCGTGCCGCGATCGAGGGCCGGGCCAGCGTCGTCATCGAGTACCTCGACAACCATGGCACCCGGAGCGACCGCATCGTCGACCCGCGCCGCGTCGAGGGCGGCCAGCTCACGGCGTACGACCACCGGAGCGAGGACGAGCGGTCCTTCGCCGTCCACCGGATCAGCTCGGTACGCCCCACCTGACGGGTCGTCCGCGTGAGACTCACCTATTGCTGAGTGTCAGGCGGACGACCGTAGGCTTGCCCGGTGAACGACGGCCCCCTCATCGTCCAGTCGGACAAGACCCTGCTGCTCGAGGTGGACCACCCCCAGGCCGCCGACGCGCGCCGCGCGATCGCGCCGTTCGCGGAGCTCGAGCGCAGCCCCGAGCACATCCACACCTACCGCCTGACCAACCTCGGCCTGTGGAACGCCCGCGCGGCCGGCCATGACGCCGAGCAGGTCGTCGACGCGCTGCTCGCGCACTCGCGGTACGCCGTCCCGCATGCGCTGCTGATCGACGTGGCCGAGACGATGGCCCGCTATGGCCGCCTGTCGCTGGAGAAGCACGACGAGCACGGCCTCGTGCTCACCTCGACCGACCGCGCGGTCTTCGAGGAGGTGCTCCGCAGCAAGAAGGTCGCGGGCATGCTCGGGGCACGTGTCTCCGACGAGATGGTCGTCGTCCACGGGTCCGAGCGCGGCAACCTCAAGCAGGCGCTGCTGAAGCTCGGCTGGCCCGCCGAGGACTTCGCCGGGTACGTCGACGGCGAGGCGCACCCGATCGAGCTCGCACCCGACGGGTGGGAGCTCCGGCCCTACCAGGCGGAGGCGGCCGAGTCGTTCTGGCACGGCGGCTCCGGCGTCGTCGTGCTGCCCTGCGGCGCCGGCAAGACCCTGGTGGGCGCCGCCGCGATGGCGCACGCGAAGGCGACCACGCTGATCCTCGTCACCAACACCGTCTCCGCGCGGCAGTGGAAGGACGAGCTCGTGCGCCGCACCTCCCTGACCGAGGACGAGATCGGCGAGTACTCCGGCTCCGTCAAGGAGATCCGCCCGGTCACTATCGCGACGTACCAGGTGCTGACGCTGCGCCGGAAGGGCGCCTACCCCCACCTCGAGCTGCTCGACGCACGCGACTGGGGCCTCATCGTGTACGACGAGGTGCACCTGCTGCCCGCGCCGATCTTCCGGATGACGGCCGACCTGCAGGCACGCCGCCGCATCGGCCTCACGGCGACGCTCGTGCGGGAGGACGGCCGCGAGGGCGATGTCTTCAGCCTCATCGGCCCGAAGCGCTACGACGCACCGTGGAAGGACATCGAGGCCCAGGGCTACATCGCGCCGGCCGACTGCGTGGAGGTCCGGGTGACGCTGCCGCAGGGTGAGCGGATCGCCTACGCGACCGCCGAGCCCGAGGAGCGGTACCGGCTCGCGGCGTGCACCCACCACAAGATCGACGTCGTACGCCGCCTCGTTGCCCAGCACGCGGGCCAGCCGACACTGGTGATCGCGCAGTACCTCGACCAGATCGAGGAGATCTCCCAGGGCCTCGGCACGGGCGGCGAGGCGGCGCCGACGATCACCGGGGACACCACCGTGAAGGAGCGTCAGCGTCTGTTCGACGCCTTCCGGGCCGGCGAGATCGAGCTCCTCGTGGTCAGCAAGGTCGCGAACTTCTCGATCGACCTGCCCTCCGCCGAGGTCGCGATCCAGGTGTCGGGCTCGTTCGGCTCCCGCCAGGAGGAAGCCCAGCGGCTCGGCAGGCTGCTGCGTCCGGGCCGCGACGGCAAGGTCGCCCACTTCTACACGATCGTCTCTCGCGACACCGTGGACGCCGACTTCGCCCAGAACCGGCAGCGCTTCCTCGCGGAGCAGGGCTACGCCTACCGGATCATCGACGCCGACGACCTCTGACGTCGTGCGGGGCCGGAGGTACGACCGAGGGAGTCCGCTGTCGAGCGACGAAGGAGCGAGCTGCGGCTTTGACCGAGGCGGGCCTTCGGCCCCGCCCTGGGCCGGCGGTCGCTAGCCTCACGATGTGAACGCCGTCCGCCGTACCGCCGCCCTCACCTGTGCCGCCCTCGTCCTGCCACTCGCGGGCTGTGGGGAAGGCAAGGAGGGCGGCGAGCGTGAGCCGGTCTTCCCCAAGGCCTGGGACGAGCGCGTGGTGCCCTACGTGAAGCTCGCCGAGGACCTGCGCCAGCTGGAGTTCAAGCACCCGGTCAAGGTCACCTTCCAGAGCCCCGCGACGTTCGAGAAGGCGCTGAGCAGCGACAAGGAGGACCTCGAGAAGGAGGACCTCAAGGAGATCGAGCAGTGGACCGGCATGCTCCGGGCGCTCGGCCTGATCCATGGCGACGTCGACCTGTTCGAGGAGTCGGACACGCTGATGACGGGCGGCACGCTCGCCTACTACTCCTTCGAGGACAAGGCCGTCTTCGTCCGGGGCACGAAGATCACCCCGGCCGTGAAGTCGACCCTGGTGCACGAGCTCGTGCACGTCCTGCAGGACCAGAACTTCGCGGCCGGCGA
>UEXP01000028.1_pt1 | contig 11231 bp, 9 predicted proteins | sample 4301171 | NCBI WGS metagenome assembly UEXP01 (sample SAMEA4773182, study PRJEB27434) | metagenome | biome: 2259; feature: agricultural soil; material: soil | place: USA | collected 2014-09 | depth 0.25 m
AGCACACCCCGGTGCAGAACGTCCCTCAGGTCCTGCGCGTCCTCGCGCGCGCTGGCATGGTCCGTCCGGTCGGCCCCGTCGCCGGTCTCAAGTCCCTCAAGACGGTCAAGGGCTTCGGCCTCGGTCCTGCGGGCGGGTTCACGATGCTGGCGCTCCGCGCTCCGCGCACGGTCGGCCTGATCGACGAGCTTGGCGAGCTCACCTACAAGCAGATCGACGAGCGCTCCAACGCCCTGGCGCACGCGCTTGCGGGCCTCGGCGTCACTGCCGGTGACAGCGTTGCGATCATGTGTCGCAACCACCGCGGCTTCGTCGACGCCTCGATCGCCGCGGCCAAGCTCGGCGCCGACATGCTCTACCTCAACACGGCCTTCGCGGGCCCGCAACTGGCCGAGGTCATCGCCCGCGAGAAGCCGACCGTGGTCGTCTACGACCAGGAGTTCACCGGCCTGCTGGCGGCGATCGAGGGCGTCAAGCGCGTCATCGCGTGGGTCGACTCGGACACCGGCGGCGTCCCGGACGTCGAGGGCCTGATCGCGGCCTCGCCGACCACGGCGCTGAAGGCACCGTCGCGTCAGGGCCGCATCATCATCCTGACCTCCGGAACCACCGGCACCCCGAAGGGCGCACCGCGCTCGGAGGCCGGGCTCGACGCGGCCGCGGCACTGCTGTCGCGCATCCCGTTCAAGCGTGGCCAGCGGATCCACGTGGCGGCGCCGCTCTTCCACACCTGGGGCCTCGCCCACTGGATGCTCGCGATGCTGCTCGAGACGACCATCGTGGTCTCCCGTCGCTTCGAGCCGGAGGCGTTCCTCCGCACGATCGACGAGCAGCGCTGCGACGCGGCGATCGTCATCCCGGTCTTCCTGCAGCGGGTCCTCCAGCTGCCCCAGGAGGTCACCAGCACGTACGACGTGTCGCGGCTGAAGATCGTCGCCTCCTCGGGCTCCGCCCTCCCGGGCGACCTGGCCACGGAGTGGATGGACGCCTTCGGCGACAACCTCTACAACACCTACGGCTCGACCGAGGTGGCCTACGCCTCGATCGCGAGCCCCGAGGACATGCGCGCCGCGCCCGGCACCGCGGGCATCCCGCCGCTGGGTGCGACCGTCCGCCTCTATGACAGCAACGACAAGCCCGTCGGCCCGCTCGACTCGGGCCGGATCTTCGTTGGCAACTCGATCCTCTTCGAGGGCTACACCGGCGGTGGCGGCAAGGCCGTGATCGACGGCCTGATGTCCTCGGGCGACGTCGGTCGCTTCGACAGCGCCGGCCGCCTGTTCGTCGAGGGCCGCGACGACGACATGATCGTCTCCGGTGGCGAGAACCTCTTCCCGCAGGAGGTCGAGGACTGCCTGGTCCGCATCGACGGTGTCGTCGAGGCTGCCTGCGTGGGTGTCGACGACGAGACCTTCGGCAAGCGCCTGCGTGGCTTCGTCGTGCTCGAGGACGGCGTCGCGCTGACCGAGGACGACCTCAAGGAGCACGTGAAGGAGAACCTCGCGCGCTTCAAGGTGCCGCGCGAGATCATCTTCGTGCCGGAGCTGCCGCGCAACGCGACCGGCAAGATCCTCAAGCGCGAGCTCGTGCAGTGGACCGTGGAGTCCTGACCGGATGACCTCTCCCGCCGGAGCGGGTCGCCCGCAGGTCGGCGACCTCGCTCCTGACTTCACCCTGCGCGACCAGTTCGGCCAGGACATCACCCTGGCGTCGTACCGCGGCCGCAAGTCCGTGCTGCTGTTCTTCTACCCGTTCGCGTTCTCCGGAGTCTGTACCGGCGAGCTCGGGGGAGTCCGCGAGCGGCTGGACGAGTTCCTGACCTTCGACAGCGAGCTGCTCGCGATCTCCTGCGACCCGACGTACAGCCTGCGGGCGTTCGCCGACCAGGACTCGCTCAACTTCCCGCTGCTCTCGGACTACTGGCCGCACGGCGCGGTCGCCTCGGCGTACGGCGTGTTCAACGAGGTCAAGGGCTCGCCCGAGCGCTCGTCGTACCTGGTCGACGTCGACGGTGTCGTGCGCTGGACGATGCACAACGCGCGTCACGAGGCGCGCGACCTGGACGAGCACCTGGCGCAGCTGCGCGCCCTGTCCTGAGCAACGTCCCGCAACCGGTCTGGACCAGTTCGGACAAGTCTGTCCGATTCCGGAGATCAGGGAGACAGGGCGGCCCTCCGTAGGCCAAGATTCAACTGCAGCGACCGCCGGGGACCCGAGACCCCGGCGGTCGCGGCTTTTTCCGGCTCGATTGGAGCGGGCTCGCCGGCGTCGCGTAGGGTTCCCGAGTCCAGCAGGACACGGGCGTGTAGCTCAGCGGTAGAGCACTTGGTTTACACCCATGTGGTCGGGGGTTCGAACCCCTCCGCGCCCACCACTCGTCGTCCGGATTGCGCCGTTCAGCGCGTGGCCCTCGCGGCGGCCTCTGCGCCGTGCCAGAGTCGGACCCATGTTCGTGCCCTTCAGCGTCCGCGACTTCCTCGACCGCGCCGAGCTCGTCTACGGCGACCGCGTCGGCCTCCTCGACGAGCCCGACCAGCCGGCAGCGCCGCTGGGTGACCTCACCTGGCGTCAGGTCGCCGACCTCGCCCGCCGCCAGGCGGCGAAGCTCGACGAGCTCGGCATCGCGCCGGGCGAGCGGGTCGCGGTCGTGTCGCAGAACAGTGGCCGGTTGCTCACCGCCCTCTTCGGGGTGGCGGGCTGGGGCCGCGTGGTAGTGCCGGTGAACTTCCGGCTGAGCGCCGACGAAGTGGCCTACATCGTCGAGCACTCCGGCGCGCGTGTGCTGTACGTCGACCCGGAGCTCGACGAGGCCCTCGCGGGCGTCACCGCCGAGCACCGCTTCGTCCTGGGCGACGACGAGCACCTGTACGCCGCTGCCGGCGCGGTGCCTCGCGAGTGGGAGCCCGACGAGCAGGCGACGGCCGCCATCAACTACACCTCCGGCACCACGGCCCGCCCCAAGGGTGTCCAGATCACGCACCGCAACATCTGGACCAACACCGTCGTCTTCGGCCTGCACGCAGGGATGAGCCAGCGCGACGTCTACCTGCACACGCTGCCGCTCTTCCACTGCAACGGCTGGACGCTGCCCTTCGTCGGAGCGGGACTCGGCATTCCCCAGGTCCTGCTGCGCAAGGTCGACGGCGCGGAGATCCTGCGCCGTGTCGAGAAGCACGGCGTGACGCTCCTCGCCGGCGCTCCCGCTGTCGTGGCGGCCGTGCTGGAGGCCGCCGCCACCTGGGAGGGACCGATCCCGGGGCGAGACCGCGTGCGCATGCTCGTCGCGGGCGCGCCTCCGCCGACCAAGGTGATCCTGCGCATGCAGGAGGAGCTCGGATGGGAGTTCATCCAGCTCTACGGCCTCACCGAGACCTCGCCGCTGCTCACGATCAACCGCAGCCAGCCCGAGTGGGACGACCTCCCCGCCGAGGAGCGTGCGGCGAAGCTGGTCCGCGCGGGCGCGCCCGCGATCGGCATCCGGCTGCAGATCGACCCCGAGGGCGAGGTGCTGGCGCGCGGCAACCACGTCCTGGAGGGCTACTGGGAGCAGCCGGAGGAGACCGCCAAGGCCCTGGCCGACGGCTGGTTCCACAGCGGCGACGGCGGTGTCCTCGACGACGAGGGCTACCTGACCATCAGCGACCGCAAGAAGGACGTGATCATCACCGGCGGCGAGAACGTCTCCTCCATCGAGGTCGAGGACTGCCTCTTCTCGCACCCCGCCGTCGCGGAGGTCGCCGTCATCGGCGTCCCCAGCGAGAAGTGGGGAGAGACGGTCAAGGCACTCGTCGTGCTCACTGCGGGCGCCAGCGCCGACGAGGCGGAGCTGATCGCCTGGTGCAAGGCCCGCCTGGCGGGCTACAAGGCCCCGACCTCCGTGGAGTTCCGTGACGTGCTCGCCCGCACGGCGACCGGCAAGCTGCAGAAGTTCAAGCTGCGTGAGCCGTACTGGCAAGGGCAGGCACGCCAGGTCAACTGACCGCGTCCTAGGGTGGGCGCCATGAGCAAGCCCCTTGCTGACGTCGTCGACCTGCTGCACTCCTGGTACCCACCCGCCACCGCGGACTCGTGGGACGCCGTCGGACTCGTCCTCGGCGACCCCGCCCAGCCGGTCAAGAAGGTGCTCTTCGCGGTCGACCCGACGCTGGAGGTCGCCCAGGAGGCCGCCGAGTGGGGAGCCGACCTGCTCGTCGTCCATCACCCGCTGTTCCTCACGCCGGTGACGGGCATGGCAGCGACCACGCCGAAGGGGCGGATCGCGACGACCCTGGCCAAGGCGGGCTGCGCGCTGCTCACCGCGCACACCAACGCCGACCAGGCGGTCGACGGGGTCTCCGAGGCCATGGCCCTCGCGCTCGGGCTCGCCGACCTCGCGCCCCTCATCGCCGCCCCGGTCGAGCCACTGGACCGCCTCACGGTCTACGTGCCGGCGGACGCTGCCGCGCCGGTCCGCGCGGCCGTGGCCGAGGCAGGAGCGGGTGCGATCGGCGCGTATGACCACTGTTCGTTCCAGAGCCCCGGTGAGGGACGCTTCCGCCCGCTCGAGGGCGCTGACCCGGTGATCGGCACGATCGGCACCCTCGAGGTGGTGCCCGAGGAGCGGATCGAGGTCGTGCTGCCGCGGTCGCGGCGTACGGCGGTGGTGCAGGCACTGCTCGCCGCCCACCCGTACGAGCAGCCGGCGTACGACGTGGTCGAGGTCGCCGACCCCGGCCTCGCGGCCACGGGCACCGGACGCCGCGGGACCGTCGAGCCGACGACCCTGGGCGACTTCGCAGCGACGGTCGCGCAGGCATTGCCTGCGACTGCGGGCGGCGTCCGGGTCGCGGGCGACCTCGACCGGGAGGTGAAGCGGGTCGCGGTCTGTGGCGGCGCCGGTGACTTCCTGCTCGACCGGCTGGCGGCGTCCGACGTCGACGTCTACGTCACCTCGGACCTGCGCCACCACCGGGCGGCCGAGTTCGTCGAGGCCGGGGGACCGGCGCTGATCGACGTCGCGCACTGGGCGGCGGAGGCCACATGGCTTCCCGTGGTCAGCGCGAAGCTGCAGGGGGCGCTGGGCGATACGGTGGAGACCCGCGTCAGCGAGATCCGCACGGATCCGTGGACCGCGCTCTACAACTCAACCCCTGCAGGAGACATCCGGTGAAGGCCGACCCCGCCATCCAGGCACAGCTTCTCGAGGTCGTCGACCTCGATGCCCGCCTCTCCCAGCTGACGCACCAGCTGAAGTCCCTGCCCGAGATCGCAGCGCTGGCGACCCTGGCCGCGGAGGAGACCGAGCGGACCAACCGGATGCGTGACGCGAAGATTCGCGTCGACGACCTGACCAAGGAGCAGAAGAAGGCGGACGCCGACGTCGAGCTCGTCAAGACGCGTCGCGAGCGCGACCGCTCCCGCCTCGAGCAGGGCGTCATCACCGACCCCAAGCAGATCCAGGCGATGACCCACGAGCTGGAGTCCCTCGAACGCCGCATCGGTGTCCTCGAGGACGAGGAGCTCGAGGTCATGGAGATGCTCGAGGCGGCCCAGATGGAGCTCGACAAGGCCACCGCGGCAGTCGAGGAGTCCGTGGGCCAGCGCGAGGTCCTGGAGGCCCGCCGGCTGGAGAAGTCGGTGACCCTGGAGCGTGAGCTCGAGGGTGCCCGCCGCCGCCGTGCCGAGGCCGTCGTCGGCATCGACGCACCGCTGTTGGCGCTCTACGACCGCCTGCACGAGTCGCGTGGCATCGGCGCGGGTGCGCTCCGGGCACGCACATGTGGCGGCTGCCAGCTCAGCCTCAACGCCGGCGACCTCGCCGAGCTGGCGAAGGCGCCCGCCGACGAGGTGCTGCGCTGCCCCGAGTGCGAGCGGATCCTGGTCCGCACTGCCGAGTCGGGCATCTGACGCAGATGGCCGAGGGCAACGCCGCGGGGCTCGACGGCTCGACGTCGTCCGCGCCGTCCACGTCCCGTGGATGGGGTGGTCCGGGCATGGCGCCGCTGCGCCTGATCCTGGTGCGCCACGGCGAGACGGACCACACCACCGAGAAGAGATTCTCCGGCGGCCTGGCGTCGGCCAACCCCTCGCTCAACGACCTCGGCCGGCAGCACGTTCGCGAGACCGCCGAGTGGCTCGCGACCGTTGCGGACCAGGTCGACGTCGTCCTGTCCTCGCCCGTCCGGCGGACCCGCGAGTCGGCGGCGATCGTGGCGGAGGTTCTCGGCCACGACGAGGTCTTCGTGGACGACGGCTTCGCCGAGATGGAGTTCGGCACCTGGGACGGCATGACCTACCTGGAGGTCGCCGAGAAACATCCCGAGGAGCTGACGGCGTGGTTCGGCGACATGGACCACGCGCCGGGTGGAGGCGAGTCGTTCCGTGCGGTGCAGGAGCGTGTGCTCGCGGGCCTGGACCGGGTGATCGCAGAGCACGCCGGCCGGACGGTGGTGCTCGTCTCGCACGTCACGCCGATCAAGACCCTGGTCGCCCACGCGCTCGGTGCGCCGCTGGAGGCGCTCTACCGCATGGAGCTGCAGCCGGCGTCCGTGACGATGCTGAGCTGGTTCCTCGGTGGTGAGGACGGTGACATCCCGATGGCGTCGATGCGGCTCTTCAACGCCACGCCCGGCGCGCACTGGGACGGGTCCTTCCCGCTCTGAGCACGGCTCGCGTGTGTCACCCGCGGGCGTCGGTCAGACCTCGGTGACGATCACGTCGAGCTGCGTGCCCTTCTTGGTGGGCTCGTGGATCTCGACGTCCCAGCCCAGCTCGACCAGCAGGTCCGCGAAGCCGTCGGGCGTCTTCGGGGCGCCGCCGTGCTCGAGGACGGCACGGACGATCCGCCCCTTCGTCGCCTTGTTGAAGTGCGAGACCACCTTCCGCGTCCCGTTGTGCTCGTGCAGCACCCGGACGGTGGCCACCCGCGGCGCGAGGTCGGCCGGCGGGCGCCAGAACGCGGCGTACATCCCGGACCGGAGGTCGACGAGCAGGCCGGACCCGAGCGACTCGCGCATCACCGGGTCGAGCGCGTCGCGCCACACGCCGGCGACCGCGCCGACCTCGGGGAGCGTCGCGTCACCCGAGAGCCGGTACGACGGGATGGCGTCGCTCGGACGGACCATGCCGAAGAGCGACGAGGCGATGCCGACGCGGGCGGTCGCGCGGCGCTTGGCGGCGGGGGAGAGGCTGCCGAAGTCGAGGGCGTCGTAGAGGACGCCGGTGTAGATCCGGTCGGCACGGGCGGTCGGGGCCGTGCGCAGCCGGGCGTTGCGGTGCACGAGGTCGGTCTGCGAGGGCCCGAGCCCCAGGGTCTCTGCGGCGTGCTCGAGCAGCAGCTCGTTCTGCACCGGCACAGACGGGTCGCTGTCGACGGTGCACAGCGAGACGAGGGCGTCGAGGACCCGCTCGCGCGCCGGGGTCAGTGCGGGGGAGCCGAGTGCGGCGAGATCGAGCGGCTTGCCGCGCCCGGGCGCGGCCTTGCCCTCGCTCGGGGGAAGCAGGATCAGCACGCGCCAAGGCTACGGGCGTGCAGGCCCGCCGGGCAGCCATGGCTAGGGTGGCGGACATGGCGAAGCGAGTGGTCCGGGTCCGTTCCGTATCGGCCGGCGTGGCGGCAGCGACCCTGCGCGAGGGCATTGCGGCGTTGCAGTCCGAGCTCGGCGCGACCCCGGACTTCCCCGCCGAGGTCGTCGCGGCCGCCGAGAAGGCAGCTGCCAACCCGCGCTTGCCGCACCTCGACCGCACCGGTGTGCCGCTCGTGACGATCGACCCCGAGGGGGCGATGGACCTCGATCAGGCACTCCACATCGAGCGCACCGAGGGCGGCTACGTCGTGCACTACGCCATCGCCGACCTGGCTGCCTTCATCACTCCCGGTGACCCGGTCGACCTGGAGGCCAACAAGCGGGGCGAGACGCTCTACGGCGCCGACTCGAAGGTCCCGCTGCACCCCAAGGCGATCTCCGAGGCAGCGGGATCGCTGCTTCCCGACGCCGTGCGTCCCGCGCTGCTGTGGACGATCACGCTCGACCGCGCCGGCAACCAGACCGACGCCATGGTCGAGCGCGCGCTGGTGAAGTCGCGCGCCCAGCTCGCCTACGACGACGTCCAGGCCGAGATCGAGGCGGGCACCGCAGACCCGATCTTCGGCCTGCTCGAGGAGGTCGGCGAGCTCCGCATCGCGCTCGAGGCCGCCCGGGGTGGCGTGAGCCTGCCGATCCCGGAGCAGGAGATCGACGTCGAGGGTGACACCTGGCACCTGGAGTTCCGCGCCCAGGCGCCCGTCGAGATGTGGAACGCGCAGATCTCGCTGCTCACCGGCATGGCGGCGGCACAGATCATGCTCAAGGGTGGCGTGGGCATCCTGCGCACGCTCCCGCCCGCTGATCCCCGCGACATCGCGCGGCTGCGTCGTACGGCGGCGGCTCTGAAGGTCGACTGGCCTGCGGGCCTCGACTACCCGGCGTTCATCCGCACCCTGGACGTGCGCAAGCCGTCGCACGCAGCGATGGCCGCCTCGTGCACCCGGGTGCTGCGCGGCTCGGGCTATGCAGGCTTCAACGGTGCCCCGCCCGCGCAGCCGCGCCACAGTGCGATCGCTGCGGAGTACGCCCACGTGACGGCGCCCCTGCGACGCCTCGTCGACCGCTACGCCCTGGAGTGCTGCGTCGCTCTCTGCGCCGGCGAGGAGGTGCCGGCCTGGGTGCTCGAGAAGCTCGAGGTCCTGCCGGAGACGATGCGCGAGTCGGGCCGTCGGGCCCGCTCCTACGAGAGCGGCGTGGTCGACCTGGTCGAGGCCGGTGTGCTCTCCTCGCACGTGGGGGAGAGCTTCACCGCCGTCGTCGTCGACGTGGACGACCGCAGGCCCTCGCGGGGCCGCGTGACCATCGCGCAGCCGGCGGTCGAGGCTGACGTCTCCGGCGGCGGCACGCTCCCGCTCGGCGAGGAGATCCAGGTGAAGCTCGTCGAGGCCGACCCCAAGCAGCGACGGGTGACGTTCTCGGCGTGAGGGGCCCTACACTCTGAGCTGCGGAAGGGCTGGCCGGGCGACCGCGTTCGCTCCCTCGGGAGCGGCCGAGGAAGGTCCGGGCTCCACAGGGCAGGGTGGTCGTTAACAGCGACCCGGGGTGACCCGCGGGACAGTGCCACAGAGAACAGACCGCCTGCCTCGGCAGGTAAGGGTGAAACGGTGGTGCAAGAGACCACCAGTACGCCGGGTGACCGGCGTAGCTAGGTAAACCCCACCCGGAGCAAGTTCAAACAGTGTGCGTGACCGGTCCGCCGGTCAGAAGGCGGCCCGCCTGAGCACACGGGTAGAGCGCTCGAGCCTGCTGGCAACAGCAGGCCTAGATGGATGGTCGCCAGCCGGTCGGTCGTGAGGCCGGCCGGGGAACAGAACCCGGCCTATGAGCCAGCCCTTCCGCTTTCACCCCTCTGACCTGCGAAAACGCATTTCGGAAGGTGCGCCAGTCCGCCCGGATGTGGAGCGTCCGCAGAGTCCGATGGTTCGCGCGAAGGCATCTGAGTTCGCGCAGTTGGTAAGTTGCGCGATCGCTGCGGTAGACGTGCCCGTTCATGCCGCGTCGAGTCGGATCGCGCCAGGACGCAATTGGGCGGGGCGGGAGCGTGGTTGCGCGGATCGATGCCATCGAGTCTTGCCCGTGCGACCATGCAGCAATGACGATCAACGCTGCGGCTCAAGCAGTGCCTCCGGCGATCAAGACGCCTTGGGTTGCCGCCGGCCTGTCGGCTGTCAGCCTGGTCGTCGCGAGTCTCTATCTGCTCGGGTGGACAGTGGCCGCCTTTTTGTTGCTGACTGCCGGGCCCGAAGAGTCCACCGGCTACGCCACGATTGGTCCGACCGCGGGTGAAGTTGTGCTCGCGATTGCCCAACACTTCATAGTGCCGGTCATCGCAATCGGAGCTGCGATCAACGCGATCCGGCAAACGATTGGCGGGCGCGCTCGATCGGCATGGCTCAGCTGCGTTCTCGCCGTAGCTGCGGCGGAAATATGCGTCCTCTGACGGCTGTGGCGCAGTGTTTCGCATTGTGTTGGATCGAGCGCCGTAGTCGGCCCCGCTGATCCACCTGGACATGCCGCAACTAGATCGGTCGTGCCGATCTGCGTGTGGGCGGAAGCCGGGGCTCCGGGAGTACGCCCGCTCTACTGGTAGCGGGCAGATACGAGCCCTCCCTTTGCGCGGCCTTTCCACGGCCGGGCACCCCACATCTGTCGGACGTACTCCTCGACTCCTTGCTCGCGGAGTTCCCTCCGAAACGCCCTGCTGGCGTTGGGGTGCCGGTAACAGTTGGCCCTGACCCATAGGAACTGATGGCTAGCCAGAAGTTGCTCGCTCCGTTCGCGTTCAGCAGCGACTCGCAAAGCCCGCTCGGGCGTCGACGGATTGAAAAGAGCCCAGCCATCGTCTCCGGCGCGGACGAGCGCCTCCAAGACGTCCGGCGGCGTGTTGGGATTGCCAGACGCCCACAGGCGGACGGGCGGCACGTCGTCCCATGCCAGTTCGGCCAGCCTCTCCGGCGTTGTGGCGAGACTCCGGGCTTCTAGTACACGCAAGTAGCCCTCACGCCTCTCACGATTCGTTCGCGTGTACCGATCCGCCACACCGCCATTATCAGGTCGCATCGTTTATGCGCTCGGTGTCGGATGTACCCGTGCATGCCGCGATGACGACCTCAGGAACCATCGCCTTGGCAGAAGCGCCCGTACGCTGCCGGCATGGATGACGCCGAGGCAGATGCTCGAGTCCAACGCCTGGCAGCAGCGCTGGAAGCAATCCATCGCCGACTCATCGACAACGGCGACGGGCACTGGGCCGATTGGATGGACCGAGCGCGTCGAGACATCGTGGCCGGAGACGCCAATGGCCTGAGATACTTGCTCGGCGCATATGGAGGCATGGGCAGTTTCAACGACGTCATGGTCTACGCCCGGTCTGGCGGATACCAAGACAGGGAGTTCGATCGCCTGCGGGACTCGATCTATTCGGACGCGAAGTCGCTGCTTCGTGACTTCGACCGGCCCAACTGATCCGACTGGACATGCCGCGTTTACGTCATACGTCTAGGAGTAATGGATCGTCCCAGACATCTTCGTAGTCAGGCGTGACGAGGAACCGCGAACCCGGCGGCAGGTCAAGCAGGTGCGCGAATCTTGGCCACCGCTCTACGAAGTGGTGATGGTGCCACGGCCTGAAGAAGTCGTCGGCCTGCGACAACTCGCCTGACCAGA
>UEXP01000090.1_pt1 | contig 11101 bp, 12 predicted proteins | sample 4301171 | NCBI WGS metagenome assembly UEXP01 (sample SAMEA4773182, study PRJEB27434) | metagenome | biome: 2259; feature: agricultural soil; material: soil | place: USA | collected 2014-09 | depth 0.25 m
GGCTTCAACGTGGTCATCTACGCCAACCACCTGATGCGTGCGGCGTACCCGCAGATGTCGAAGACCGCGCAGACGATCCTCGAGCACGGGCGCGCGACCGAGGCCGAGCCGCTGCTCTCCTCGATCAAGGACGCCCTCGCGATCATCCCGGAGAACAAGGAATGATCCGTCCCGGCGCGTTCGTCGAGCGGCTGAGCGGGTCGACCCCGTTCTTCGCCGGCGTTCCCGACAGCCTGCTCAAGCAGTTCGGCATGCACCTCGCGGCCGCGCTGCCCGCCGACCAGCACGTGATCGCAGCCAACGAGGGCGCCGCGGTCGGCCTGGCGATCGGCCACCACCTGCGGACCGGCGAGACCCCCGTCGTGTACCTGCAGAACTCGGGCGTCGGCAACACCGTCAACCCGCTGCTCTCGCTCGCCGACCCGGCCGTCTACGGCGTACCGATGGTGCTGGTGATCGGCTGGCGCGGCCAGCCGGGCGTCAAGGACGAGCCCCAGCACGTGACCCAGGGGCGGGTGATGGTGGCGCTGCTCGAGGCCATGGAGATCCCGTGGTTCGTCCTGCCGCAGGACGAGGACGAGGCACTCCGCATCGCGGACGAGGCCCGCAACGCCGCCGAGAAGGCGAGCGGCCCGGTCGCGATCCTGGTCGAGGCCGGCGCCTTCGCGCCGAGCGAGGTGACCGTCGAGGTCGCTCCCCTCGCCGAGGACCTCGCCAGCCGTGAGGAGGCGCTGATCGCCTTCGCGGAGGCAGTCGGGGACGACGCGGTGGTCGTGTGCACGACCGGCATGCTCGGGCGGGAGCTCTTCGAGTACCGCGAGGCGCACCCGCGACCGGCGATGCTGGACTTCCTCACGGTGGGCGGCATGGGGCACGCCTCGTCGATCGCACAGGGCATCGCCCTGGCCAGCGCGGACGACGAGGTGTGGACCTTCGACGGTGACGGCGCGCTCCTGATGCACCAGGGCGGCCTGGCCGTGACCGCCGCCGCGGCCAGTCCCAACCTCTTCCACGTGGTCTTCAACAACGGCGTGCACGACAGCGTCGGCGGGCAGCCCACCGCCATCTCGTACGTCGACGTGCCGGCGCTCGCGCTCGCCTCGGGCTACCGCGGCGCGACCCGGATCCGGGCGCTCTCCGACGTCGCTGCGGCGATCGAGGAGGCGCGTCGTACCGGAGGGCCGTACCTCATCGAGATCCAGGTGCGCCCGGGCAACCGTGACGGCATCGGCCGTCCGACCCGCACCCCCCGCGCCAGCAAGGAGGCCTTCATGGCCTCCCTCGCGCAGCGGGACGGCGCACGGTGACCGGACTTCCGGGCCCCGAGCCGCGGCGCGGTCACTACGGCCGCGGGGCGCTCGCCCAGCTGCCGGGCGCCCTCGCCGAGCTCGGCGCCTCGCGCGTGCTCCTCCTCACCGGCCGCAGCAGCTTCGAGGCGTCCGGCGCGGGCGCGATCCTCCCGGCGCTGTCGGCGGTGGCGACGGTCCAGGTGTGGTCCGACTTCTCGCCCAACCCCGATGTCGAGGACCTCCTCGAGGGTGCCCGGATCGCGCAGGCCTTCGCACCCGACTGCATCCTGGCGATCGGTGGTGGCAGCGTGCTCGACATGGCGAAGCTGATCGCCGCGCTCGGAGCCGGCACGCCGGCGGAGATCCGCGACGGCGTACGCCACAACACGGTCGCCGGCCGCGAGACCGCGCTGGTCCTGGTGCCGACGACGTCGGGCTCGGGCAGCGAGGCGACCCACTTCGCTGTCGCCTACATCGGGCACGAGAAGTTCTCCGTGGCCCACCCGACCCTGGTGCCGGACCTGGTGATCCTGGACCCGTCGCTCACGGAGTCGGCCTCGCGCTACCAGAAGGCGACCTCGATCATCGACGCGATCGCCCAGGCCGTCGAGAGCCGCTGGGCCGTCGGCGCGACCGACCTCAGCAAGACCTACGCCGATGCCGCCCTCACCGACCTGGTGCCCGCCGCGGTCGCGTTCCTCGACGGCGACGAGTCGGCCGCCGATCGTGCCGCACGCGGCAGCCATCTCGCGGGTCGCGCCATCGACATCTCCAAGACGACCGGCGCACACGCGCTTGCGTACAGCCTCACCAAGCGCCACGGCGTCAGCCACGGCCACGCGGTGGCGACCACGCTCGGCGCGTTCGCGCGGCTCCACGCCGAGGAAGCGGCCGCGGCCGGGGCGCGTCCACAGCTGGCGGACGACATGGCACAGCTCGCCGAGCTGGTGGGGGCCGACGGAATCGACCACGTCGGGGACCGGCTCGATGCCCTGGCGGGCGACCTGGGCCTCGAGCTCCGGCTGCGCGAGCTCGGCGTACCACAGGACGACGTCGCGGTGATGGCCGGCGACGTCAACCACGAGCGCCTCGGCAACAACCCGCGCGCCCTCGGGGCGCAGGAGATCGCCGACCTGCTGGCCTCCTGCTGGTGAGCCGCTGCTGATCAGCGCAGCGAAGGGTCCGGGCGCTGCGTCAGTCGGGCGTCGTGCGGCCGATGACACGCGCCGGGATGCCCCCGACGACCGTGTCGGCCTCGACGTCCGAGGTGACGACCGCGTTGGCACCGACCACGGCCCGGTCGCCGATGTGGAGGTTGCCGAGCGCGACAGCGTGCGCGCCCATGGTCACGCCGTAGCCGAGCGTCGGGAACCCCCAGCGTTCGACGCGACCCCCACGACCCTGCTCACCGAGGGTGACTCCCTGGCTCAGACGGGCCATCGGCCCGATCACGACCCCGGGGCCGATCACCACACCGTTGGAGTGGACGAGGGCGAAGCCCGGACCGATCTTCGCGTCCGGGTGGATCTCGGCGCCGCTGAGGATCAGGCCGATGGCGCGCAGCACAAAGGCGAGCGGTCGCAGCGGAGTGCGGGCGAGGGCGGAGCTGAGCCGGTAGATGATGACGACCTGCACCTGGGGCGTGACCAGCGCCTTGCCGATCACCTTCGCGAAGAAGACCGCCCGGGTGTTGCGAGTGCGGTCTGCGTTGGCCGCCATGTCCGCCCAGATCACTGAGCGCGGTCGGCGGGCGGGCTGGGAGCGGGTCACGCCGAGATGCTACCGGCGAGCGCGGCGAGCACCTGCTGCTTCGTCGGCGCGCCTTGGGCACGGCTGACCTCGCGTCCGTCGGGGTCGAGGACCAGTGTGGTCGGCGTGCGCATGATGCCGAGGCGGCGCACCAGGTCAAGGTGGTGCTCGGCGTCGATCTCGACGTGCGTCACGCCCGGGACGATGCCGGTCACTTCCTCGAGGATGCGCCGAGTGACGCGGCAGGGCGCGCAGAAGGCGCTGGAGAACTGCACCAGCGTCGCCCGCTCCCCCAGGGTGTGCGCGATCTCCGCGCCCGCCAGCACCGACGGGTCGTGCCACTCGCTCTCGGCACCGTGGCGCACGCGGTGCGTCCCACGGAAGCGGCCGTCACGCAGCAGCCTCCACACCCCGAACGCCGCGGCAGCCGCGAGCGCGGCGAACAGGACGATCTGGCCGGTGGTCATGAGGCCCCCAACACGGCGCGCACGGGCGGCATTCCCGGCGGAGCCAGCTCCGGTACGCGGACACCCACCGGCTCCGCCACGAGCTCAGCCGCCCGCGAAGGGCGGCAGGAACTCCACGACGCTCCCCGCGTGCACCGCTCCCCCGCCGGCCGCCTGCTGGCCGTCGACCAGCACCGAGCACACACCGAGTACGTCGGCGAGCCGGGCCGACTCCGGATGACGCGCGATCACCGCGTCACGGAGCGCCGCCACCGTCGCGGGAGCGTCGTACGACTCCTCGGCGATGCCGACCGCCGCCCGGGCTCCCGCCCAGAAGCGGACTGTGATCATGGTCTCTGTCGGCATTCCACTGCTCACTTCCGATATTCTGCAACCACCGTGACACATCCCGCCCTTGGGGTCGCAGTAGTGAGGAGGCGCCCATGAGCACCCTGCTGCTGCTGACCAGCGCACTTCAGTCCTCGACCGAGGTGCTTCCGGGGCTCTCGCTCCTCAACCACCAGGTCAAGGTGCTCCCCGCTGAGGGAGCCGCGCTCCTCGAGGCGCCCGACTCCGACCTGGTCCTCGTCGATGGCCGTCAGGACCTCGCCCACGCGCGCGACCTGTGCCGCCTGATGCTGGCCACGGGCTCGGACGTCCCCGCGATCCTGGTGCTCACCGAAGGCGGTCTCTCCGTCGTGAGCGCCGACTGGGGCATGGACGACGTCGTGCTCACCACCGTCGGCCCGGCCGAGCTCGAGGCGCGGATCAAGCTGACGATCGCGCGCAGCGTCTCGCGTCGCAACGCCGACGACCCCGACTCCCACGTCATCCGCTCCGGCGAGGTCGTCGTCGACGACGCGACGTACACCGCCCGCCTCGGTGGCCGGGCGCTCGACCTGACGTTCAAGGAGTTCGAGCTCCTGAAGTACCTCGCCCAGCACCCGGGCCGCGTCTTCACGCGGCAGCAGCTGCTGCAGGAGGTCTGGGGCTACGACTACTTCGGTGGCACGCGCACCGTCGACGTGCACGTGCGACGCCTCCGCGCGAAGCTCGGCGCCGAGAACGAGAACCTCATCGGCACGGTCCGCAACGTGGGCTACCGCTTCGTGGTGCCCTCGAAGCGCGGCGCCGAGGACGAGGCCGCGCTCGACCCGGCCTCCGACGCCACCGCCGACGCCTGAGGTGCCTGCGCACGCTTTGGTGCGCTGGCAACTCATTGGTTGCGTCACCAGCGCACACAAGGCGTTTCCACAGGCGGCGGTGGCGCCGCTGGCACGCCCCGGATGACCCGCGCAAGGTTGTGCCATGCCACGCCCGCCACGTCAGGCTCCGCCGTACGACGGCCGAGCGATCCGCTCGCTCCTGATTCGCCAGGACGGCCTAGTCACGCGCAGCCAGCTGATCGAGTGCGGCGCAACTCCCAGCGACCTCGCGTGTTTCGTACGCCGCCACCAGCTGTTCCGCAGGAGCCCGGGTGTTTTCAGCGAGACCAATGGAACGCTGACGCCGCGCCAGAAGGCGCGGTTTGCGTGCCTCCACTACGGGCGGGCAGCGCTCATTGACCGGTCATCTCTCGAGATGGCTCGCGCGACCGATGGCTCGAGGCTCACCTTCCCGCTCCAGATCGGGGTGGCGTCCCACCGCGGTCCGGCTGCCCTGCCCGGTGTGACGCTGAGCCGTGTCGCTCGCCTCGGCGAGCTGGTGGCCTGGCACGCCAGCCCGCCCCGCATGTGGCCGCACCACGCAGCACTCCGCGCTGCCGCAGCCCAAGCCGATGACGACGCTCGGGTCACGACACTCGTCGCCGCAATCAACTGGCGCACTACCAAGGTCGATCGGGTCCTCGAATCGCTCGCCCAGCATCCGCGCCTCGCGCACCGCGAATTCCTGGCCGAGGTGCTTGCCGACCTGGCTGCTGGGGCATGCTCGGTTCTCGAGCGTGAATATCTCCACCGGGTCGAGCGCGCCCACGGCTTGCCACGCGGGCGTCGCCAGGAGCCGCGGAGATCCGCGAGCGGCGTCGAGTTCAGGGACGTGACCTACGAGGAGCAAGGCCTGGTTGTCGAGCTCGATGGGCGCGCCTTCCACTCCGGCAAGCACGCCTGGGACAGGGACCACGCGCGTGACCTCGACGAGCTCGTCGCTGGCCGTGACACGGCCCGCCTCGGCTGGAGCCAGATCTTCGGCACGGCATGCGACACCGCGGGGAAGATCGGGCTGGTACTCCGTGCGCGGGGATGGCGGGGACTCCCTCATCCCTGTGGGGATGGCTGCAGGCTGCACGGCTGAAGCTCGCCCACCCTCGACCGCGGGTCAGGTGAGGTCTTGTGTGCGCTGGCGACGCAATGGTTGCGTCGCCAGCGCACACAAGCTGTCGTCAGGGGCGTGCGTACTGCACGTGGGCGTGGTCGGTGACGAACCCGAGCCCGCGATAGAGCCGCAGCGCGGAGGCGTTGTCGGCCTCGACATAGAGGTGCACGCGTCGCACGCCGGCGCCCAGCAGGTGGCGCAACCCTGCCAGCGCCAGCTCGCGGCCGAGACCCGTGCCCTGTGCTGCCGGGTCGACGCCGAGCACGTAGATCTCGCCCTCGCCGCCCCCATGGACCTTGGTCCAGTGGAAACCGAGCAACCCTCCCTCGGACTCGGCGACCAGCAGCCCCGCCGGGTCGAACCACGTCTCCGCCATCCGTTCGGCGAGCGCGGAGGCATCCATCGCTCCCTGTTCCGGATGGTGTGCGAAGGCGGCCGCGTTGACCCGGAGCAGCTCGTCGTGGTCGCCTGCGCGCCAGGCACGGATCGCCGGCGCGGACACGGACGCTCCTGACCCCGCGGCGGGGGTGGCTCCAGGGAGGACAGCCGCGAGTGCCTGCCGCTCCGCCGTCAGGACCAGCAGCTCCCGCGTACGCCGGAACCCGGACCGCGCAGCGAGTGCGGCAGCCCCCGGGTGGTCGCCGTGCGACCAGGCCGTCACCTGGCCCTCTACCGCCGCAAGCGCGGCGCCGAGGAGCGCCCGCCCCACGCCCGCGCGACGGTCAGCCGGCACCACGGCCAGGTCGAGCTCTCCCGCATCGGGATGGCGCACCAGTGCGAAGCCTGCCCTGTCGCCTGCGATCCAGAGTGCCGCGTCGGCGAGACCCCGATGCTGCAGGTGGAGCAGGGCGGCCTCGTCGAGTGGCGGACGGTCGCCGCCGGACACACACGCGGCGACGACATCAGCGAGAGCAGCGGCCGCCGTCGCGTCGTACGCCTCGATGCGGCGGATCCCGGTCATGGCCGCGAGCCTATCGGCGGCTCTGGTGCGCTGATGGTGCATCCATTGCGCCCCGAACGCACACAAGCCAGGTCCGACAAGCACAAACGGCCCGCAGCAGGACGCTGCGGGCCGTCGTACGCAAGAGAAGACTCAGCCGAAGCGGCCCGAGATGTAGGCCTCGGTCGACTCCTGCTCCGGGTTGGAGAACATCTTGGAGGTCTTGTTGAACTCGACGAGGTGACCCGGCTGGCCGGCGGCCTTCAGGTTGAAGAAGCCGGTGTACTCCGACACGCGCGCCGCCTGCTGCATGTTGTGGGTGACGATCACGATCGTGTAGTCGGACTTCAGCTCGTGGATCAGGTCCTCGATGGCCGAGGTCGAGATCGGGTCGAGCGCCGAGCACGGCTCGTCCATCAGCAGCACCTGCGGCTCGACCGCGATCGCGCGGGCGATGCACAGACGCTGCTGCTGACCGCCGGAGAGGCCCATGCCGGGCTTGCTGAGGCGGTCCTTGACCTCGTTCCAGAGGTTCGCGCCGGTGAGCGCCTTCTCGACGATCGCGTCCGCGTCGGACTTCGACAGCTTGCCGCCGTTGAGCCGGTTGCCTGCGAGGACGTTGTCGTAGATCGACATCGTCGGGAACGGGTTCGGGCGCTGGAAGACCATGCCGACCCGACGACGCACGAGGACGGGGTCGACGTTCGCGCCGTAGATGTCCTCGCCCCCGAGCAGCACGGAGCCCTCGACGCGCGCACCGGGGATCACCTCGTGCATGCGGTTGAGCGTGCGCAGGAAGGTCGACTTGCCACAGCCCGAGGGGCCGATGAACGCCGTCACCGAGCGTGCCTTGATGCTCATGGAGACGTCTTCGACTGCCTTGAAGTCGCCGTAGTAGATGTTGACGTCCGAGACGTCGATGCTCTTGGCCATTGCAGTAACTCCTTCAGTGCCCGCGGTCAGCGACCGGTCTTGGGGGCGAAGATCTTCCCGACGACGCGGGCGATGAGGTTGAGGACGAGGACGATCAGGACCAGGACGAGCGCGGCGCCCCACGCCACGTCGAAGTCCTCGGGGTGGCCCTTCGCCTGGGAGCTGTAGACCAGCACCGGCAATGTGGTCATGAAGCCATCGAAGACGTTCCAGTTGATCTTGGTCGTCAGGCCCGCGATCAGCAGCAGCGGTGCAGTCTCGCCGACCACGCGGGCCGTGGCGAGCGTGACGCCGGTGACGATGCCGCCGAGCGCGGTGGGCAGCACGACCTTGAGGATCGTGCGCCACTTCGGAGTGCCGAGGGCGTACGCCGCCTCGCGCAGCTCGTTCGGCACCAGGCGCAGCATCTCCTCGGTGGAACGCACCACGATCGGGACCATCAGCAGCGACAGGGCGGCGGCACCGCCGAGGCCCGAGCGATAGGCGGGGCCGAAGAGCATCGTGAAGAGCGAGAAGGCGAAGAGGCCCGCCACGATGGAGGGGATGCCGGTCATCACGTCGACGAGGAAGCGGATGGAGGCTGCCAGCTTGCTTCCGTTGCCGTACTCGATCAGGTAGATCGCCGCGAAGATCCCCAGCGGGACGGACATCACCGCCGCAGTCACCGTGATCGCCAGGGTGCCGATGATCGCGTGCAGGATGCCGGTCGGCTGTCCCAGCGCGAGGATGAAGGCGTCCTGGCCGAGGAACGTGCCGGTCAGCTGCGGCGCTCCGTGCTTCACGACCGTGAACAGCAGGGAGGCAAGCGGCACGAGCGCGATCAGGAGCGAGCCCCAGACCAGCGTCGTCACGAGGCGGTCCACGGCAGCGCGGCGGCCCTCGACGACGGCATACCACGCGGGCAGCACGACGACGTAGGCCAGGGCCGCGAGGAGCACGGTCGCGAGCAGGCCGCCGCCGAGGAGCACGGCCAGCAGCACGCCGACGCCCACGGCGATCAGGACCGCCACGGCGGGGGCGAAGCGCGGCAGCTTGCCCGAGGTCAGGTCGGCCGCCACGAGCGGAGCGTCCGGGGTGTTGTCGACGATGGTCATCATCGGAGGGTGTTCCTCTCCGCGCGGGCCACGATCAGACGGGCCACGAAGTTCACCACGAAGGTCAGCACGAAGAGCACCAGGCCGGTGGCGATCAGGACCGCGACCTTGCCGGGCGTGCCTTCCTTGTAGTTGGACGCGATGTTGGCCGCGATGGTGGTCGAGTTCGCGTTGCCGAGCATGTTGAACGACACCAGGCTGCTGCCGGAGGAGATGACCATGGCGACCGCCATCGTCTCGCCGAGCGCACGGCCCAGGCCGAGCATCACTGCCGAGATCATGCCGGAGCGGGCGTACGGGAAGACCGCGTAGCGGATCATCTCCCAGCGGGTCGCGCCGAGCGCGAGCGCAGCTTCCTCGTGGAGGCGCGGCGTCTGCGCGAAGATCTCGCGGGTGATCGAGGTGATGATCGGAAGCACCATGATCGCCAGCACGATGCCCGCGGTCAGGATCGTGCGACCGACGGGGTTCACACCGCCGTCGGGGTTGCCCGCGAAGAACGGGATCCAGCCCAGGTGCTCGTTCAGCCAGGCATACGTCGGCACGATCGACGGCGCGAGCACGAGGATGCCCCACAGGCCGAAGACGACGGACGGTACGGCAGCCAGCAGGTCGATGACGTAGGCGATCGGCGTCGCCAGGGCACGCGGTGCGTAGTGGCTGACCATGAGCGCGATGCCGATGGCCAGCGGGACCGCGATGATGAGCGCGATCACGGCGGCGAAGACGGTGCCGAAGACCAGCGGCCACACGTACGCCAGGAAGTTGGTGGCCCGCGGCGCGTCGTAGAACTGCGCGTCCTGCGAGAGTCCCTGCCAGCCCTTGAGCAGCAGGAAGATGAAGACGCCCGAGAGCGCCCCGAGAATGGACAGGCCCGCGGCAAGAGCGAGTCCCGAGAACACCCGGTCGCCGAGGCGACTCGGGGCGGACTCCGCCAGGGTTTCAGCTGCGGTGGACGCAGTCATTTCTCTCCTTCAATCCTTCGGGGCCTTAACGCGCTGAGCGGCGGGCCGGAGTCCCGGCCCGCCGCACGCGTGTGAAACGCCCTGGAGCTTGGCCTTACTTGGCCGCGATCTTCGCGACGAGGGCCTGTGCCTTGCTGGCCGTGTCCGCGTCGAGCGGAGCCGAGCCGGCCTCCTTGGCAGCGGCCTCCTGGCCGTCACCGAGGATGTAGCCCAGGTAGCCCTTGACCAGGTCGGCCTCGGCCGCGGTGTCGTAGTGCTGGCACGCGACCAGGTAGGAGACCAGGACCAGCGGGTAGGTGCCGGCCTCGGTCGTGTCGCGGGCGATGCTGACGGCCATCTGGGTCGCAGCGTTGCCCTCAGCCGGCGACGACGCCGGGATGATGGCGGCGGCGGCCTCGGCCGTCGGCTCCTGGAACGCGTCGCCGACCTTGATCGAGACGACGGAGAGGTCACCGGCCTGCGAGTGGTCCGCGTAGCCGATGGTGCCCTTGCCCTTGGTGACGGCAGCGACGACACCGGAGGTGCCCTCAGCGGCCAGGCCACCCTCGACCGGGAACGCGTCCTCGGCCTCGTACGACCACGACTTCGACGCCTTGCCGAGGTAGTCGGTGAAGTTCTTGGTGGTGCCCGACTCGTCCTGACGGTGGACGGGGGTGATCGCCAGGTCCGGGAGCTTCGCGTCGGCGTTGTCCTTCGCGATGACCGGGTCGTTCCACTTCTTGATCTTGCCGTCGAAGATCTGGGCGATCGTGTCGGCGTCGAGGTTCAGGCCGTCAACGCCCGGGACGTTGAAGATGACCGCGATCGGGGAGACGTAGGCCGGGACCTCGATGATGTCCTCGCCGCCGCAGCGCTTGTTGGCCGCGGAGAGCTCGCCCTCGTCGTCCTTGTAGTACGAGTCGGTGCCCGCGAAGAGCACGCCGCCCGCGTTGAACTGGGTGCGGCCGTCGCCGGAGCCGACGGGGTTGTAGGTGACGGTGACGTTGCCACCGGTCAGGCCCTGGAAGCCGGCGGCCCAGGCAGCCTGCGCCTTCTCCTGCGAGGAGGCACCGGCGCCGGTGACCTCACCGGAGAGGTTCGAGAGGTCGCTGCCGTCGGCGGCGTCCGTGCCGGTGGTGTCGGAACCACAGGCGGCGAGAGAGGCGCCGAGCGCGAGCGCGGCAATGGCCGGCACGGCGGCGCGGCGGATGGAAGTGGCGTTCACTTCGATTCTCCTGATGTTCGGATTGAACTGTCGAAGAGGACGCTAAGGACGCCAAGTGTCCGGTTTTCCGGCCGAAAGTGAACGGGCGGCGAACGGTCCATGCCCTTTCGGGGCCGTCAGCGCGAGGGCGAGACGACGCTCACATGAACAGGGCTTGATTCAGCGGAC
>UEXP01000240.1_pt1 | contig 10917 bp, 10 predicted proteins | sample 4301171 | NCBI WGS metagenome assembly UEXP01 (sample SAMEA4773182, study PRJEB27434) | metagenome | biome: 2259; feature: agricultural soil; material: soil | place: USA | collected 2014-09 | depth 0.25 m
GGTACCCACCGATGGTGCGGGCCTTGGCCGGGGACTCGACGATGACCAGCTTGTGTCCCACGCGCTCTGCTCTCCCTGCGTCTCTCGTGGCACCTCACCTGTCCGAGAGGGTGCTCACGGCCGCTCACTGTAGCCCCAGGTCTGCGGGCGTCCAGTGCGGATGTGAGGTGATCTCCACCGCGTGGAGACGGCTGACTGAAGGTCAGGCGAGCTCGAGGAAGCCTTCGGCGACGAGCTCGCGGACCTTCTCCGCATAGCCCTCGCGGGTCTCGACGGGGTCCTCGTCGAGCAGATGGGCGAGCGCGTCGAGGATCTGGCCGACTGTCAGCTCGCCGTCGCAGGCACCGACCAGCGCCGCCTCGACGGTGTCCGCCTTGCGGGCACGCCGGAAGCCACGCTGCTGGCGCAGCACCACGGTGCTCGGGTCCTCGGCGCCAGGAGCTCCGACGGTCTCCTGCTGGACGTCCTCACGGACCACGAGCAGTGCGTCGAAGAGGGCCTCGCCCTCGAGCGACTTCAGCGCGTCGACGGCTTCGCCCCACGCACCGATGGCGGGCGCGATCGGCTGCTCGACGTCGTACGGCCACTCCTCGAGGCGGTACGTCGGGGTGCCCGGCGCGTCTGCGGGGCGCTTGCGCAGGTTGATCCAGCCGAAGCCGACCGCCTCGATGCCCTGCTCCTCGAACCAGGCCAGCCAGGTGTCGTAGCGGTGCAGGTAGTCGGCCGCCGACTGGAGCCCGGCGTCCTTGAGCCAGAGCTCGACATAGCTCGCCGGGTCGAGGACCTCGCGCTGCACGATGAACGCGTCACACGTGCCGTCGAGCCAGCCTGCGAGGCGCTCGTCCCACGGCGTGTCCTCGCGGATGATCCAGTTCGCCAGGACCTGGCACCAGCCGCCGTCGTTGAGCAGGGCGGGCGCCTTGCGGACGATGTCTTCGACGACACGGTCACCCGGGAGTCCGGAGTCGCGGTAGACGAGGCGCTCCCCGGTGGCCGGCGAGATCACGAACGGCGGGTTGGTCGCGATCAGGTCGAAGGTGTCGCCCTCGACCGGCTCGAAGAACGAGCCGTCGACGACCGTGACGTTGGGCGTCTTGTTGAGGACGGTGTTGAACTCGGCGATCCACAGCGCGCGCTTGTTGACGTCGGTGGCGACCACCCGCTCGGCGTGGCCGGCGAGGTGCAGCGCCTGGACGCCACAGCCGGTGCCAAGGTCGAGCGCACTGGTGACGTCGTGGCGCAGGGTCAGCTGGGCGAGGCTGGTGGAGGCACTGGAGATGCCGAGGACGTGGTTCACTCCGACCTTGTTGGGCGTGCCGTCAAGGCCCGGCGTGAGGTCGGAGACCACCCAGAAGTCGCGGTCACTGTCCTCGTCGAGGTGGGCGGCATAGGGGCGGACGTCGATCCGCGCGGCGACCTCGGAAAGGCTGCGCTCGAGGATTCCTTCGACGCAGAGCCGGTCGACGAGGCCCGGCAGCGCCTGCTCCGCATCCTCGATCGGGACCGTCGCCTGGAGCAGGAACAGACGGGTCAGCGTCTCGAGCGGAGACGAGCCCTGGGTGCGGCGGAGACCGGGCGCGGTCTCGTTGCGACTCAGTGCGCTGTGCGCGGTCGGGCCGAGCAGCTCGGCGACGCCGTCGTACGTGTACGACGCGTCGGCGAGGGCGGCACGGAGCAGCGAGGGCAGGGGCGCGCGATCGGTCACGCGCCCATCATCCCCGACGCCCCACGATCCGGTCAGTGGGGCCGCATCACCCCACGCCGCGAGTGGGGCGGCTCATGCGCCCCGGGGCGCTCCACCGGAGGCGGCGGCTTCATCGTCGCCGGGCTGTCCGGAACCTCGACCCTGTCGTGCAGGTGGGTCGTGCGCCGCTTGCTCGCACCGACGGCGAACACGATGATCGCCAGCGCCACTCCCGCGATCGCCAGCGACAGCGGCCGGTTGGCGTCCTCGCCGAGCGTCATTGACACCACCGCACCGACGATGAGCAACGAGACCAGGTTCATCACCTTGATCAGCGGGTTGATCGCGGGGCCCGCAGTGTCCTTGAACGGGTCGCCGACCGTGTCGCCGATGATCGTCGCCTCGTGCGCCGCCGAACCCTTGCCGCCGTGGTGACCGTCCTCGACCAGTTTCTTGGCGTTGTCCCAGGCCCCGCCGGCGTTCGCGAGGAAGACCGCCATCAGCGTGCCGGCGCCGATCGCACCGGCGAGGAAGCCGGCGAGCGGTCCGACGCCGAGGCCGAACCCGACGACCACCGGCGCGAGGACGGCGAGTACGCCCGGCGTGACCAGCTCACGAAGCGAGTCGCGGGTGACGATGTCGACGACGCGCCCGTACGCCGGCCGGCTGGTGCCCGCCATGATGCCCGGGTCGCTGGCGAACTGCTGTCGCACCTCCATGACGACCGCGCCGGCCGCACGTCCGACCGCGTTGATCGCCAGGCCTGCGAAGAGGAAGACGACACTCACCCCGATCAGCAGGCCGACGAGCACGTCGGGGCTGAAGACAGCGAAGGTCGGCGCCTTCTCGGCGCCCGCAGCAGCCAGCTCCTCGATCACCGAGCCGACGTAGCTGCCGAACAGCGCGCTGGCCGCGAGGACCGCCGTCGCGATCGCGATGCCCTTGGTGATCGCCTTGGTGGTGTTGCCGACGGCGTCGAGCTCGGTGAGCACCTGGGCTCCGGACTCGTGCACGTCGCCGGACATCTCCGCGATGCCTTGGGCGTTGTCGGAGACCGGGCCGAAGGTGTCCATCGCGACGATGACACCCACCGTCGTCAGGAGTCCGCACCCGCACAGGGCCACCGCGAAGAGCGCAACGGAGAGGGAGCCCGACCCGAGTGCGAAGGCTCCGAAGACCGCGGCACCGATGACCAGCGTCGTGTAGACAGCCGACTCGAACCCGACACTCAGGCCGCTGAGGATCACCGTGGCGGCTCCGGTGACGCTGGTGCGGGCCACCCCCTGCACTGGCTCGTGCTCGGTGCCGGTGAACCAGCCGGTCAGCGCCAGGATGACCGCGGCGAGCACGATGCCGAGGATGACCGCAGTCGCGGCGACCAGCGCCGGGTCGATGTCGCCGGGGCCACCGGAGCCCGTGACAAGGTCGAGCTGCGCAGCTGCTCCCGCCTCACCTCCGAGCCCACCCGTCAGTCCCTCGATACTGCGCGGGAGGTAGGCGAACGCGACCCCCGTGCACGCGAGCGCACCTATCGCGGCGGAGGCGTAGAACGCGCGGTTGATCGTGCGCAGCCCGCCCTCTCCCGCACGCGGGCGACAGAGATAGACGCCGATCACCGCCGTGACCGCACCGACCGCTGGCACCAGCAACGGGAAGACCAGCCCCTGCACGCCGAACGCCGCGGAGCCGAGGATCAGCGCGGCGACCAGGGTCACGGCGTACGACTCGAAGAGGTCGGCGGCCATGCCGGCACAGTCGCCGACGTTGTCGCCCACGTTGTCGGCGATCGTCGCAGCATTGCGCGGGTCGTCCTCGGGGATGCCCTGCTCGACCTTGCCGACGAGGTCGGCGCCGACGTCGGCGGCCTTGGTGAAGATGCCGCCGCCGACACGCATGAACATCGCGAGCAGCGCGGCGCCGAACCCGAAGCCCTCGAGCACGTGGGGCGCCTGGCCGGCGTACAGCAGGACGACGAGGCTCGCACCCAGCAGGCCCAGGCCGACCGTCGCCATGCCCACGAAGGCGCCGGTGCGGAAGGCGAGGTTCATCGCGGGCTCGCGGCCTGCTCCCCCAGGAGCGTCGGCAGCTGCAGCGACCCGGACGTTGGCGCGCACGGCGAGCCACATGCCGAGGTAGCCGATCGTCGCGGAGAAGGCCGCACCCACCAGGAAGAAGAACGAGCGTCCCAGGCGGACCGACATGTCATCGGCGGGCAGCGCCAGCAGGATGGCGAACGCGATGACCGCGAAGCCGGCCAGTGTGCGGAACTGCCGTCGCAGGTAGGCGTCGGCACCCTCCTGCACGGCGCGGGCGATCTCGCGCATCGCCGGCGTGCCCTCGTCGGCGGCCAGCACCTGGCGTCGGAAGACCGCCGCCATCACGAGGGCGAGAAGGGCTACCGCTCCGACGCCGAGAACCAGCGTCAGGTCGGATCCGGTCAGTTCGATGTCTGCAGCACGCATGCCACACCTCTGGCGTCCGGGAGCCCCCGTGTTCCGGATCAGATTGACACGAATCCTGCGGCCGGGCCAGTGGTCGATCGGGTGGAGCGCGCCGGCTCAGGCGTCGGCGAGGGCGCTCTCGATGTCGTCGTGGATCGCGAAGACCTTGCCCAGGCCGGTGATCCGGAAGATCTTGAGGAGCCGCTCCCGCGTGCAGACCAGCTGCAGCGATCCACCGTGGGCGCGGACCTTCTTGAGGCCGCCGACGAGCACACCCAGGCCCGTGGAGTCGAGGAACTCGACACTGTCGAGGTCGATCACGATCCGGTAGCCCCCTGCGGCCACCAGGTCGGTGATCCGGTCACGCAACCGGGGGGCGGTGTAGACGTCGATCTCGCCCTTCACGGCAACGACGGACACGCCATCCACGTTGCGGGTCTTGAGGTCCAGGTCCACGCGAGCAATCAAACCATGGAGCGTCGGAGGTCGCTGGGAAACTTGGACGGTGATGTCGAGCGCCTCCCCCACCGGTACGCCGGGTCGCGATGTCGCTGCGCTGCTGGACAGGCTGGCGACGCCGGCGCGCGCGGATCGCCTGGCGCACGTCGAGGTGCTGCCGCCGCGCGACGGGGTGCGGGCCGCGTGGCCGTCGTGGGTCCACGCCGATGTGCTGGCGGGGCTTGCGCGTCGTGGCGTCGTGGCGCCGTGGAGCCACCAGGCTGAGGCAGCCTCGGCTGCCCATGTGGGCCAGCACGTGGTCCTCGCGACCGGCACCGCGTCGGGCAAGTCACTGGCCTACCAGCTGCCTGCCCTGACCGCGATCCTCGACAGCAGGGGTCCCCAGGGCCAGCGGGGAGCGACCGCGCTCTACCTCGCGCCCACGAAGGCACTCGCCCAGGACCAGCTCGCCTCCCTGCTCGACCTCGGCACCGGCGTCTGGGCGACCACCCACGACGGCGACAGCTCACGGGAGCAACGCGAGTGGGCGCGGGACCGTGGCGAGTTCCTGCTGACCAATCCCGACATGCTCCACCACTCGTTGCTGCCCGGCCACGAGCGATGGGCGCGCTTCCTCCGTGGCCTGGCGTACGTCGTGGTCGACGAGTGCCACCACTACCGGGGCGTCTTCGGTGCGCACGTCTCCCACGTCCTCCGGCGACTCCGTCGGATCTGCGCGATGTACGGCGCGCAGCCGACCTTCGTCCTCGCCTCGGCGACCGTCGCCGATCCGGAGGCACTCGCGCAGCGTCTCGTCGGGCTGCCGGCCCTCGCGGTCACCGACGACCGCTCCCCGCGGGGTCGCGTCGCGCTCGGCCTGTGGGAGCCGCCCTTCATCTCGTTCGAGGGAGAGAACGGCGCCCCGGTCCGACGCGCGGCGAGCGCGGAGTGCGCCGACCTGCTGACCGACCTGGTCGTCGAAGGCGTGCGGACCCTCGCCTTCATCCGCTCGCGCCGCGGAGCCGAGCAGGTTGCCGCGACCGCGGCATCCCACCTCGCAGAGGTCGACCCCTCCCTGCCGCACCGGGTGGCGGCGTACCGCGGTGGCTACCTGCCCGAGGAGCGCCGCGAGATCGAGTCGGCCCTGCGGCGCGGCGACCTGCTGGGGCTGGCCGCGACCAACGCTCTCGAGCTCGGCATCGACGTGAGCGGCCTGGACGCCGTGCTGCTGGCCGGCTTCCCCGGCACCCGCGCCGCGCTGTGGCAGCAGGTCGGTCGTGCGGGACGCGGCGGCGGCGATGCGCTGGCGGTCCTGGTCGCGCGCGACGACCCGCTCGACACCTATCTGGTGCGCCACCCCGACGCCCTGCTGGGGCGCCCCGTCGAGGCGAGCGTCTTCGACCCGTCGAACCCGTACGTCCTCGGCCCCCACCTGTGCGCGGCGGCCGAGGAGAAGCCGCTCACGCTCAGCGACCTCCCGCTCTTCGGGCCGACCGCACGGGAGGCGGTCGATGCACTGACGGCCGCCGGCATGTTGCGCCGGCGTGAGGCGGGCTGGTTCTGGACCGACCACCGCCGGGCCACCGACCTGGCGGACCTCCGCTCCGCCGGAGGTGCTCCGGTGCCGCTCGTCGAAGGCTCGAGCGGCCGGGTCGTCGGCACCGTCGATGCGGGCTCGGCACACGGCACCGCCCATCCGGGAGCGGTCTACGTCCACCGTGGGGAGACCTGGCTGGTCGAGCAGCTCGACCTCGAGAACCACGTGGCCTTCATGGAGCGCGCCGACCCGGCGTACTCCACCAGCGCACGCGAGGTCACCGACATCCGGATCCTCACCGAGCGCGAGCATGTGATGTGGGGCGACTGCCGGCTCTCGTTCGGCAGCGTGGCTGTGTCACACCAGGTCGTCTCCTACCTCCGTCGTCGTCAGCCGTCGGGCGAGGTGATCGGCGAGGAGCCGCTCGACCTCCCTGCGCGGAGCCTGCACACCGGGTCGGTCTGGTGGACCGTCCCGCAACCCGTCTGGGAGGCGGCCGGGCTGGAGCCCGGCGACCTGCCCGGCGCCGCCCACGCAGCCGAGCACGCCGCCATCGGCCTGCTGCCGCTCTTCGCGACCTGCGACCGCTGGGACATCGGCGGTGTCTCGACCGCCCTGCACCCCGACACCGGGATGCTGACCGTCTTCGTCCACGACGGGCACCCCGGCGGGGCGGGCTTCTCCGAGCGTGGCTACGCCGTGGCACGCGACTGGCTCACCGCCACCCGCGAGGCGATCTCCTCCTGTCTGTGCACCGAGGGTTGCCCCTCGTGCGTCCAGTCACCGAAGTGCGGCAACCAGAACAACCCGCTCGACAAGGCCGGCGCGGTCCGCCTGCTCGACGCCCTGCTCGCTGCAGCGGTCTGAGCATCAGGCCGGCCCCGCACGCGCGTGGGCGCGCACCTCCTGCACGAAGGGCACTCCCGCCACCTCGACGGCGACCTCGACCTGCAGGTCTGGACCGTCCCGACTGCAGCTCGTCATGCGTGCACGGTTGGCTGCGGCGACCCGAGCAGCTTCTGCGCACCCGCTGCCCGCGCCTGCCGGTGCCGAACCATCAGCCACGGCACCCGAGAGTGCGGCGAGGTCAGCGGTGGACTGCGCGCGGCGATGCGCGACGGCAGCGCAGAGCACCGTCGCCAGGGCCGTCGCCACCAGCAGGAGCACGCCGACGAAGCTCAACGCAGCGACGGTGGCCGATCCCGCCTCACCGGACCTCCTCACGGGTCGCCCCGCTCACCCTCGACGCGGGTCTCGGCGATGGCGTCGAGCCGGGCACGGCCGAGGTGGCCGAGGAGTTCGCCGGGAGCCCGGACGTCGAGGGCGACCTCGACACGAGCCTTGCCTCCGGATGACTCGACCCTGACCGTGGCACCGGGCGCCGCGATCATCGCAAGCCGCTCCGCCTCTGCGACCGGATCACCGCGTGCCACCGAACGAGCCGCCTCGCGCGCGGCATCGGTGACGCGCATCTGAGCCACCGCGAGGCTGAGCATCCAGACCAGCGCCAGCGTGAGAGCCGCCAGGACCGGCAGGACGAGCGCTGCCTCAGCGGTCACTGCACCCCGCTCGCACCGCAGCCCACGCCTGCGCACGGACTCAGCCGATGCCCAGCAAGCCGAGCACGTGGTCGAACAGAAGCCGGAGCATCTGGTCGCCGAAGCCACCCGTCACGAGCTGGTAGAGGACGCCGGCAAGCCCTGCGCCGGCTGCCGTGCCAACGGCGTACTCCGCTGTGGTGATGCCGTCCTCGTTGCGTGCCCTGTGCATGTCGTCTCCCCTCACCGGCGGAGCGCCGATCGCCCCGACAGCTCCACCGTCGCGCCGCACGACCGTCCCGGGGCTCGCTGCCGAGGATGCGGTGGAGGGCAGGGCGCCGGGGACGCGTGTGGAGGGAAAGGGGTCACCACTGGAGGGCGCCGAGCGCGCCGGCGACGACAGGGACGATCCCGAGAAGGAGAAAGGAAGGAAGCAGGCACAGTCCGAGCGGCACGGCAGCCCGGATGCCGACGGTGCGTGCCCGGTCCTCGAGAGAAGCCGCCTGGGCGCCGGCCAGAGAGTCCGCGAGCCGGACCACCACGTCCGCGACCGGTGCCCCGCTCTCGGCCGACCGGAGCAGCGCCCTGCCCAGAGGTTCCAGCCCGGGAGTCCTTGCCAGGTCCGCGAAGACGAGCTCGGGAGGCACACCGACTCCCAGCGCGGACCGCGCCCGGAGCAGGGGGCCGACGGCGGACCCCGGAAGCGCCTCGGCGACGACGCCAAAGGCGGCCGTCACGGACTGCCCGCTCCCGAGCACGATGCCGAGCAGGCGTGTGACGTGCGGCAGGCCACGCGCCACTGCTTCGCGCTCGCGGCGTACGCCGGGTGGCTCGGAGCGCGAGCAGGTCACCCACACGAACCCACCGGCGATCAGACCGAGGACCGCTCCGGTGGCACCGCCGACCAGCGACACCCCGGAGGCCACCGCCAGGCAAGCCAGCAGCACCCGGAAACGACGAAGCAGGCCTGCGTCGGGCGGGGCCTCGACGGGCCGGCCTCCTGCGGAGAGGGGGCGCTCCCGCAGTGGCGGCCGGATCCCGACGCCCGCCGCCAGCCCCGCACACACTCCCGCCGCCACCACCCAGGCATTCATGGCCGCGGTCGCTCGTGGGTGCGCTCCAGCGAGGCAGCGATGGCTTCGATCCACGCGACTCCGGCGATCGCGAGGAGCAACCCGGCTGCCGCGCACCCGAGACCGACCGGCGTGCCGAGGAGGAATCCGACCGGATCGCCGGCACCCGAGCCGACCGCAAGGGTGAGGACCGGAAGCACCGCCATCAGCCGGGCGGTCGCACGCGCGGACGCCAGCTCGGAGGCAACGACGCGGCGCACCTTGTGGTCCTCCCGCAAGGCCGCCGCCACGGCTGTGAGCGCACGGGCCAGGGCTGCGCCGGTGCGTTCGGAGACCTGCCAGGCCGCCGCGACCAGCATCAGGTCGCCGCAGCCCGGACGGCGCGCAAGCACCCGCAGCGCTTCCGGGACGGGTGCACCCAACCTCTGGGACGACGCGGCCGGGGCGATGAACGGCCATCGCCGGGCAGCGCGGTCGAGGGCCAGGGCAGGCGAGCTGCCCACCTCGAGCTCACCGGCGATCTCCTCGCAGAGCTCGAGGACGGCCTGTGACTGCAGGGCCGCCGCTCGCCTCTCGCCGGCACGGTGCCGCAGGAGCTGGACAGCACCAGCGACGACGCACCCCAGCGCGATGACCGGGGCCGACGCAGCGGTCGCGGAAGCCCAGCCAGCGGCTGCGGTGTCGGCCGCAACGGTGACGAGCACCGCCGTCCCCACCACCCAGGCGCGCCAGCTTCTGCGGAACTCGGCACGAGGTCCCGGGGCAACCGGCCAGCTCGCAGCGACCGCAGCGCCCGCGGCGACAGCAGCCAGCGCGGCCCAGGACCACCTCACCTCGCACCACGCTTGGCGACCATGTCTCCCTCACCCGAGCCGCTCAGCGAGGAGACCCGCGGCGGGACCCTCGAGAGCGCCGCCGGCCGGGTCGAAGCGGACGGCACACTCCATCCTGACCAGCCCCGTGGGGTCGGGGACGGGCACGGCGATCTCGGCCAGGTGCCTCGCGGGATCGCGCCGGAGGTGCAGGACGGCGCCGACCGCTGACGCGAGCTGGCTGTGGGCAGCCTCGCGTCCCAGCCCGGCCGCGAGGGCGAGCGCCTCGACTCGGGCAGGCACGTCGACGGCGGAGTTGGCATGCAGCGTGCCGCAGCCACCCTCGTGGCCGGTGTTGAGCGCAGCCAGCAGGTCGACGACCTCACCACCACGGACCTCGCCGACGACGAGTCGGTCGGGTCGCATCCGGAGGGCCTGGCGAACCAGGGTGCGCACGGACAGCACACCAGCCCCCTCGAGGTTGGCGGGGCGCGCCTCGAGGGCGACGACGTGCGGGTGCGTCGGAGCGAGTTCTGCGGCGTCCTCGACGATCACGATCCGCTCCCGTGGATCGACCTCCGCCAGCATGGCGGCGAGCAAGGTCGTCTTGCCGGAGCCCGTGCCACCGCTGACCAGGAAGGCGACCCGCGCCGTGAGCAGCCGCTGCACGAGGGAGAGGCCGGCAGGCGACACGGTCCCGCGATCGCACAGGTCGGACAGCGACAGCCCCCGTCGGTGCGGGACGCGCAACGAGACCAAGGTGCCCGGCCGGCCGACCGGCGCCAGCACCGCATGGCAGCGGACCCCGTCGGGCAGGCGCACGTCGACAGCGGGTGAAGCGTCGTCGAGGCGCCGGCCACCCGCTGCCGCGAGCCGCTGCGCGAAGCGACGGACCATCGCCTCGTCCGTGAACACGGTCTGCGTGACACGCTCCAGGCCCGACCCGCGATCGAACCAGACGCCCTCGGCGCCGTTGACGAGAACGTCGGTCACTCCAGGCAACGACACGATCGGCTCGAGCGGCCCGAGCCCCACCGACTCGGCCCGCAGCAGGTCGTGGACCGCGAGCACCGTGGCGTCGCCCACCGGACAACCCGAGGCACGAAGCGCTTCGGCCACCGCGTGGGGAGTGAGCGGTCCACCCGAGGCGGCCAGCCGGGCACGCGCCTCCGAGACCAGGGCATCGCTGACCACTCAGCCCTCCCCCACCCAGGCGAGCGCCCGGCGCGCACCGCGCGCCAGGCTGCTCCGCGTGCTCCAGACCGGACCGCGCCCGAGGTCGACAGCCTCGTCGAGCCCACGCTGATCCGGCATCGCGGCCGCCACCGGCGCGCCCACGACCTGCGCGACCGGACGCACGTCCACCCGCGGGCCACGCACGACCAGACCGACCC
>UEXP01000023.1_pt1 | contig 10867 bp, 10 predicted proteins | sample 4301171 | NCBI WGS metagenome assembly UEXP01 (sample SAMEA4773182, study PRJEB27434) | metagenome | biome: 2259; feature: agricultural soil; material: soil | place: USA | collected 2014-09 | depth 0.25 m
GACTCGGGTCTCGACCCGGTGCGTACCTCCTTCATCAACCAGCTCTTCGTCGACCTGAACGCGCAGATCGAGGCGACGTTCATGATCGTCACCCACGACATCCACTCGGTGCGTGTCGTCCCGGACCAGATCGGCCTCCTCTACCACAAGCACCTCGCCATGTTCGGCCCGCGCGAGATGCTGCTCTCCTCCGACGAGCCCGTCGTGCGCCAGTTCCTCAACGCGCAGACGGTCGGCCCGATCGGCATGTCCGAGGAGAAGGACGCCGACCAGCTCGCCGCCGAGAAGGACATGGAGCTGCCGCCGCTGCCTCCGATCCCGCTCCAGCTCGAGCCCTCCAACGGCATCCCGCGCAAGACGCAGGCTGTCCCCGGCGAGTGGTGCCGCCTCAACGGCGTGACCCCGCCTCCGGGTTCCTTCCGCGAGGACTCGATCCTCGCGGCCAACGCCTCGGCCAAGGGCGACTCCGAGTTCACAAACCTCTGACGGGCTGAGCCGTGGCAGCGACACTCGCGACCAGGGCTCTCGCTCCGATCGGTGCGGCTGGCAAACTCTTCGCGTTCGCGCTGGATGTTGCACGGGGGCTGTTCCGTCGTCCGTTTCAGACTCGAGAGTTCTTCCAGCAGGCCTGGTTCATCGCATCGGTGACCATCGTTCCGACCGCGCTCGTCGCGATCCCGTTCGGTGCCGTCATCGCGCTCCAGGTCGGTGGCCTCATCCAGCAGTTCGGTGCGCAGTCGTTCACCGGATCGGCGTCCGTCCTCGCGGTGGTCCGCGAGGCGGGCCCGATCGCGACCTCCCTCCTCATCGCAGGTGCGGGCGGGTCGGCGATCGCTGCCGACCTCGGCGCGCGCAAGATCCGTGAGGAGCTCGACGCGATGATGGTGCTGGGCATCGACCCGATCCAGCGCCTGGTCGTGCCCCGCGTGCTCGCCTGCATGCTGATCGCGGTCTTCCTCAACGGCCTTGTCAGCGTCGTCGGCGTCGCCGGTGGTTACGTCTTCAACGTGATCCTGCAGGACGGCACTCCCGGTGCCTACCTGTCGAGCTTCACGGCGCTCGCCCAGCTGCCCGACCTCTGGCAGGGCATGGCCAAGGCCCTCGTCTTCGGCCTGATCGCGGCGATCGTCGCGTCGTACATGGGCATGAACGCCGGCGGCGGTCCCAAGGGTGTCGGTGACGCCGTGAACATCTCGGTGGTCGTGACCTTCATGCTGCTCTTCGTCGTCAACTTCGTCATGAGCGCGCTCTACATCCAGCTCGTGCCGCCGAAGACAGGATGACGACGCCGTGAACGTGATCCTTGCGCTGCCTCAGCGCCTCCTCGGCTTCCTCGACCACCTCGGCTCCGAGCTCGCCTTCTACTTCCGCGCCCTCGCTTGGGTGCCGGTCGCGATCAAGCGCTGGTCCCGCGAGATCCTTCGTCTGCTGGCGGAGGTCACGCTCGGCACCGGTGCCCTCGCCGTCATCGGCGGCACCGTGGGCGTCATCGTCTCGATGTGCTTCTTCACCGGCACCGAAGTCGGCCTCCAGGGCTACGCCGCGCTCAACCAGCTCGGCACGGGTGCGCTCACCGGCTTCGTCTCGGCGTACTTCAACACCCGGGAGATCGCGCCGCTGGTCGCTGGCATCGCGCTCGCGGCCACCGTTGGCTGTGGCTTCACCGCCCAGCTCGGCGCCATGCGCATCTCCGAGGAGGTCGACGCGCTCGAGGTCATGGCGATCCCGTCGCTGCCCTTCCTCGTCACGACGCGCATCATCGCCGGCCTGGTCGCCATCGTCCCGCTGTACGTCGTCGGCCTGCTGTCGTCGTACTTCGCGACACGTCTGATCGTGACGCAGGGGTTCGGGCAGAGCCCGGGCACCTACGACCACTACTTCCATGCGTTCCTGCCGCCGGGTGACGTGCTCTGGAGCTTCGGCAAGGTGCTTGTCTTCGCCGTCGTCGTGATCCTGATCCACTGCTACCACGGCTACACCGCCAGTGGTGGCCCTGCCGGCGTCGGCGTGGCAGTCGGCAAGGCGGTCCGCACCTCGATCGTGGCGATCAACGTCATCGATCTCCTTCTCTCCATGGCGATCTGGGGCGCAGGCGCCACCGTCAGGTTGGCGGGTTGAGATGAGCATCCTTCGTGGTCACCGGCTGATCGGCCTGGTCTTCCTCGCGCTGATGGCGGCATCGGTGTGGTTCACCTATGCGATCTTCACCAACAAGTTCAAGGACTTCGACGAGGTCACGCTGCAGGCGTCGAAGATCGGGCTCCAGACCCCTGAGCGCGCCGACGTGAAGTACCGCGGCGTCATCGTGGGCCAGGTCCTCGACTTCACGCCGACCCGTAACGGCGCCGACCTCACGCTGGGCATCGAGCCGCAGTACATGAAGACCATTCCGGCCGACGTCACCGGTTCACTGGTGCCGAAGACCCTGTTCGGTCAGAAGTACGTCTCGCTCGACAGCCCGACCGGCAGCACCGGCGCACACCTGACGACCAAGACCGTCATCAAGCGCACGGCCGTCTCGACCGAGGTCGAGGAGGTCCTCTCGGACCTCTACCCGCTGCTGCGTGCCGTGCAGCCCGAGCAGCTCAACTACACGCTCAACGCGCTGGCGACGGCCCTCGAGGGGCGCGGCACCAAGGTCGGCGACGGTCTGGCGACGCTCGACGCCTACCTCAAGCGCTTCAACCCCGAGGTCGCCGACTTCGTCACCGACATCCGCAAGACGGCGGAGGTCTCCGACCTCTACGCGAGCGTCCTTCCGGAGGTCGCGCAGATCCTGCGCAACACCGTCGTCACCGGCAAGACCCTCGAGGGCCGCGAGGAGAAGCTGCAGGCGCTCTTCGGCGAGACCGCCGCGTTCTCCGAGACGGCGCGCAGCTTCCTGGCTGCCAACGAGAAGAACATCATCCGGCTCGGCCAGCTCTCGGAGCCGCAGCTCCGACTGATCGCCAAGTACGCCCCGCAGTACCCCTGCTTCTTCCAGGGCATGGCGCTCCAGGAGCCGCAGATCAGCCAGACGTTCCGTGGCCACATGCTGCACATCAACGCGGAGATCATCCCGCACCAGCCCCGCGGCTACGACACCCGTGACCTCCCGGTCAACGGCCTGGTCAGCTCGCCGTACTGCGGCACCCTTCCGCGGGACGCGACTGACCAAAAGAACAAGTTCGGAGTCCCGCCGGACTTCAACGACGGTATCGAGGTCCCGACGGGCAAGGGCACCAAGCGGGTGGCCACCGGCTTCGACAGCGCCTTCTCGGCGTACGCCGGCACGTCGGCGGAGGCAGGCCTCCTGCGGGCGCTGCTCGGCCCGGTGGCCGGCACCGGGGCTGACGACGTCTCCGACCTCTCGGTCCTCATGGTCGCTCCGATGGCACGTGGTGCGGAGGTGAGCGTCCGATGAGCCGCAAGGGCCTGGACAAGAAGACGACGCAGGACCTGATCCGGCTCAGCATCTTCATGATCATCACGGCGATGGCGACCGCGCTGCTCGCCGCGACGATCGGCAACCTCAGCTTCGACAAGACCCGCGACTACAAGGCGGTCTTCTCGGACGCCACGGGCGTCGTGGCAGGCGACGACATCCGTGTCGCGGGCGTCAAGGTCGGCACGGTCAAGGAGGTCGAGGTCGTGGACCGGACCCGTGCCAGGGTCACCTTCACGATGCGCGACAGCGTCCCGCTCACCGATGCCTCGCACCTCACGGTCAAGTTCCGCAACCTCGTCGGCCAGCGCTACATCGCGGTGACCCAGGAGGTCGGCGGCACGTCGAAGCTCGCGGCGGGTTCTACCGTCCCGATCGACCACACCACGCCGGCGCTCGACCTGACGGTCCTCTTCAACGGCTTCAAGCCGCTGTTCGCCGCGCTGTCCCCGAGCGACATCAACAAGCTCTCCTACGAGATCGTGCAGGTCTTCCAGGGAGAGGGCGGCACGGTCGAGGGCCTGCTCGCGGACACCGCGTCGCTCACCTCGACGCTGGCGGACCGCGACGAGGTGATCGGTGACCTGGTCTCCAACCTCAACACGGTCCTGGAGCACGTCGCCGACCGCGACGAGGAGCTCTCCCGCCTGATCCAGAGCTTCCGCACGCTGGTGTCGGGCCTCAACAAGGACCGCGACGCGATCCTCGGCCCGCTCAACCAGATCTCGGAGCTCTCGGTCGAGACCGCCTCGCTGGTCCAGGGCCTGCGCCCCGAGCTCGTGGGCGACCTCAAGGAGCTCCGCCGCCTGTCGACCACCCTGGACCGCAACAAGGGAGAGATCGATCGCGCAATCCAGGTGCTGCCGATCAAGCTCAACAAGATGGGACGCACGGCCATCTACGGATCGTTCTTCAACTTCTACCTCTGCGAGTTCCACGGTCGGGTGGTGCTGCCGGGCGGCACGCCGGTCCCGATCGACTACTCCACGCCGGCAGCGAGGTGCTCGCTGTGATCCCGTTCCGCGAGCGCAATCCCGTCACCGTCGGTGCCGTGAGCCTGGCCGTCATCGGCACGATGATGGTGGCCGCCTTCCGTGCCGACGACCTGCCCGTCATCGGCGGCGGTGACACCTACTACGCCGCCTTCAGTGAGGCCGGCGGCCTCAAGCCCGACGACGAGGTCCGCATCGCCGGTGTCCGCGTCGGCAAGGTCAACGCGGTCGAGCTCGACGGCAACAAGGTCAAGGTGACCTTCAAGGTCGACTCGGGCGCTGACTTCGGTCCCGAGACCTCGGCGGCGATCAAGGTCAAGACGATCCTCGGGCAGATGTTCCTGTCGCTCGGTCCTGCGGGCAAGGGGCAGATGAAGGAAGGCGCGACGATCCCGGTCTCGCGCACCAGCTCGCCGTACGACGTGGTCGAGGCCTTCGAGGGCCTGGCCAGGACGTCCGACGACATCGACACCGACCAGCTCGCCGCGTCGTTCCGGGTGCTGTCCGACCTGGCACGCAACACGCCCGAGGAGTTCCAGGCCGCGCTGACGGGTGTCTCCGCGCTCTCGCGCAACGTCGCGAAGCGTGATGCCGAGCTCAACACGCTGCTCAACAACCTCAACACCGTGGCGGGCGTCCTCGACGAGCGCGACGAGGACATCATCGCGCTGATGAAGGACTCCGACGTGCTCTTCCGCGCCGTCGTCGCGCGCCGCGACGCGGTGCACAACCTGCTGGTGTCGACCTCGACGCTTGGCAAGGAGCTCACCGCCCTGGTGAGGCAGAGCCGCGCCGATCTCGCGCCTGCGCTCGAGCACACCGAGAACGTCCTCGCGGTCCTCAACAAGAACCAGGACAACCTGGACCAGTCGCTGCGTCTGATGGCGCCCTTCTACCGGGTCTTCGCCAACACGCTCGGCACCGGTCCGTGGTTCGACACCTGGATCCAGAACATGCCGCCGGGGCCGGCACTCGGCCGCGTTGCGCCGGGGGAGGGCCGATGAAGAAGCTGATCGTTCCTCTGATCATCGGTGCCCTCGTGGTGGCGACGCTCTTCGTCCTGTTCTCCGGTGAGGACCGCAAGACCCTCACGGCGCACTTCCCGCGGACCGTCTCGGTCTACGAGGGCAGCGCGGTGCGCATCCTCGGTGTGCCGGTCGGCACGGTCGACACGGTCACCCCGTCCGGCACCGACGTCGTCGTGACGGTGTCCTACCCGGCCGACGTCAAGGTTCCCGACGACGCCAAGGCGGTCATCATCGCCCCGTCGGTCGTCGGTGACCGCTTCATCCAGCTCACCCCGGCGTACGACGGCGGCGCGGTGCTCCGTGACAACGCCGTGCTCGGGCTGGACCGCACCTCGGCGCCGCTCGAGCTCGACGACATCTACCAGAGCCTCGACAACCTGATCGTGGCCCTCGGACCCGATGGCGCCAACAAGGAGGGCGCGCTGAGCGAGCTCCTGGTGGAGACCGCGCGGAACTTCAGCGGGCAGGGCGAGAAGTTCAACCAGACGATCCAGGACCTGGCGAAGCTGACCGGTACCCTCGACAACAACCGCGAGGAGCTCTTCGACACCGCCGCGAGGCTGGAGAAGTTCGTCAACACGCTCGCGGTCAACGACGGGACCGTGCGCTCCTTCAACAAGTCGCTCGCGGACGTCTCCTCGATGCTCGCCGGAGAGCGCGACGAGCTCGCCGCCTCACTGCGCAACCTCGCCGTGGCGATGGGTGAGGTCTCGACCTTCGTGAAGAACAACGAGGCTTCCCTCGGGCGCAACATTCGCGGCCTCAACAACGTCGCCAAGGTGCTGGTACGCCAGCGCGCCGCGCTCGACGAGGTGCTCAGCGCTGCGCCCGTGGCGCTGGTCAACCTGGGCCACACCTACAACCCGCAGGCCGGCACGCTCGACACCCGCGCCAACCTGGGGGAGGCGCTCAACCAGCTGCAGGCAGACCCGCGGACGTTCCTCTGTGGGATCACGCAGAGCAGCGCGGTGTGCGACCTGCTCAGCGGAGCGGGCGGCCTCGGTCGCGCTGGTGCGCTCGAGGGCACCGCGACTCCCGCGCCGTTCGACCCTTCGCTCGGTGGACTCGTGGAGGTGGCCCGATGACCGCCCGAATCGTGCGGCTCGCCGTCCTGCTCGTGCTGGGCGCGCTGACGCTCACCGGTTGCCGCTTCGACGTCTACAGCCTTCCGCTGCCGGGTGGTGCCGACACCGGCGACAACCCGATGACGCTCAAGGTGGAGTTCGCCGACGTCCTCGACCTGGTGCCGCAGTCGACGGTCAAGGTGGCTGACGTCAGCGTCGGCAAGGTGACCGCGGTCGACCTCAAGGGCAACAACGCCGTGGTCACCATCGAGGTGAACGACGACGTCGACCTGCCCTCCAACGCCGAAGCCACGATCCGCCAGACCAGCCTCCTGGGCGAGAAGTTCGTTTCCCTGGCGCCTCCGGCTCAGGGCGCCAGCACGGACCGCCTCAAGGACGGCGCGACGATCCCGCTCGCGCGCACGGGCCGCAACCCGGAGGTCGAGGAGGTTCTCGGTGCGCTGAGCCTGGTGCTCAACGGCGGCGGTGTCGCACAGCTCAAGACGATCTCGCACGAGCTCGGTCTCGCGCTCGAGGGCCGCGAAGGCGCGGCGCGCTCGGTGCTCGAGCAGCTCGCCTCGCTGATCGGCCAGCTGGAGAACAACAAGGGCGACATCGTCCACGCGATCGAGTCGGTCAACAAGCTGGCGATCAGCATCGAGAAGCAGATCCCCACGATCGACGAAGCGCTCGAGGAGCTGCCCTCGGCGCTCGCCTCCCTCGACCGTCAGCGCGACGACCTGGTGAAGATGGTCAAGGCCCTCGCCGACCTCAGCGACGTCGGTGTGCGGGTGATCAAGGCGTCGAAGGCCTCGACGATCGGCACGTTCAAGCAGCTGCAGCCGGTCCTCGCCGCGCTCGCCGACGCGGGTGACGCGCTGCCCAACTCGCTGCAGATCTTCTTCACCTACCCGTTCCCCGACTCGATCATGGGCCGTGACCCCCAGGTTGCACGCAACCTGCACATGGGCGACTTCGTGAACCTCTCCGTCCAGATCGACGTCAACCTGGCCGACCTGCTCAACGAAGGTCCGACCGCGGGCGGATGTGTCCAGCTGCCTGCGGCAGGCGACCTGCTCGACCTGTCGAAGCTCTGCCAGAGCGGGCTGGACGCGATCACCAAGTGCTACACGACGCCGAACGCGACCAACTGCAACCCGCTCGCGCCGATCGCCGACGTGCTGTGTGCCTCGGCCCCGCTTCCCGGACTCTGCCCCGGCACGACCACGTCGGGTGGCACGACGTCGGGCGGCACGACCTCCCCGTTGCAGCAGCTGCAGGACGCGTTCGGCGCGCTGCTGCGACCGGCACCCGGCGCCAGGAAGGCGACGTACGGCGACCTGATGACCGCCTATGACCCTGACCTCGTCTCGCTGCTCGTCCCGGGGGTGGCCCGATGATCACGCGCAGGACCAAGATCCAGCTGCTCATCTTCGTGCTGATCACGCTGCTCGGCTGCACCTATGTCGGTGCCCGCTACGCCCAGCTCGACAAGCTCTTCTACGACAGCGCCTACGAGGTGACCGGCCACTTCGAGCAGTCCGGTGGCATCTACCAGGGTGCCGAGGTCTCCTACCGTGGCGTCAAGGTCGGCCAGGTCGAGGAGCTGCGTGCGACCCGCGACGGCGTCGACGTGGTCATGTCGATCGAGAAGGACAACGACAAGATCCCGGCGCAGGCCCTCGCCGTCGTCGCCAACCGCTCGGCACTCGGCGAGCAGTTCGTCGACCTCCAGCCGAAGGACGACGGTGGGCCGTACCTCAAGGACGGGTCCTCGATCGCGGCCACGGACACCCGGACGCCGATCGCCACGGCCACCCTTCTCGCCGACATCAGCCGCACAGTCGGTGGCGTCGACCAGGAGGCCCTGCGGACGACGGTGGGTGAGCTCGGCCTGGCGTTCAAGGACGCGGGCGACGACCTCGGCCTGCTGATCGACGCCCAGGACCGGTTCCTCCAGACCGCCACCGACAACTTCGACGTCACCACGGCGCTGATCCGTGACGGCCGGACCGTGCTCGACGGCCAGCTGGCTTCCGCGACTGCGATCCGGACGTTCGCCCGGGACTTCTCGCTGTTCTCCGGCACCCTCGCGGGCAGTGACAAGGACGTGCGCCAGCTGATCGACAGCGGTGCGGTGACGGCGGCGGTGCTGAAGAAGTTCCTGCACGACCACGGTGTGGAGCTCTCCGAGCTGATCAACAACCTGGTCACGACCGGTGAGGTGGTCAGTCACCACCTGCGCGGCGTCGAGACGATGCTGGTCGCCTACCCCTACGTCGTCGAAGGCGGATTCACCGTCACGGCAAAGGACCCGAAGACCGGCCTCTTCGACGCGCACTTCGGCCTGGTCTTCACCAACACCCCCGAGGTCTGCCACAAGGGCTACGAGAGCACCGACCGCCGTGCCCCGATCGACGGCTCGAACCGGCCCATGAACATGAAGGCCCACTGCGCCGAGCCGCCGACCAAGAGCAACGCCCGTGGTGCGCAGAACGCGCCGCGCGACCGCGTCGCGCCTGGCGTGGATGCGCCCGTCGTCGCCACCTACGACCCCACCACGGGTAAGGTCACATGGACCGACGAGGTGCCGGCGTCGATGCGCTCCAACGACGTCGTGGCGCCCGCGAGCCTGGGGCAGGAGAGCTGGAAGTGGCTCTTCCTCCAGCCGCTCGGCCAGTGACCGCAGCCTGCAGGAAGTGACCAGATGAAGCACGAGCCCGGCACTGCCGCGCGCCCGGGACGATGGCTCGTGCTCGTCGTCCTCTGCCTTGCCCTGGCTGCGGCCCTGGGTGTCCTCGCGTTCCGCGCGCTCGACTCCCGCGAGACCGAGCGGGCGCCCGGCGGGGGCTACGGCACCGCAGCGGAGCGCTCCGACGTCATGACGGTTGCCGAGCAGTTCGCGCTCCGGATGGGCACCTACGGTCCGAAGGGCCTGGATGCGAAGGGCACGCTCCCCGACTACCGCAAGGGCGTCGGCGAGCTGCTGACGGCCAAGTTCCGGACGTCGTTCGAGCAGCAGGTCGAGCTGGCCGAGAAGTCGGTCTCGCAGGCGAAGCTCGACGTCAAGGCGAAGGTCAACGCGGTCGGGGTCGCCTCGGTCGACGGCGATCGCGCCACGGCCCTCGTGGCCTGGGAGATCACCTCGCGCTACGGAGACGACCAGTTCGGCGACCCGCGGCAGACCCGCTCGCGGATCAGCCTGGTGAAGGTCAAGGGCCACTGGCTCGTCGACGACTTCGAGCCGGTGACGGGAGAGGTGGCCCAGTGAGCACCATCGACCTCTACGCCCTGCTGGGCGTCGCCCGCGACGCCAGCAGCGCGGACATCAGGACGGCCTGGTCGGAGGCCGTCAAGGACCTCGGCCCGACCGACCCGACGTTCAACGCCTTCAACCAGGCCGGCGCGGTGCTGCTCGACGACAAGCGCCGCGCGGCGTACGACGCTGAGCTCGCCGCGGCCGAGGATGAGGTCGCCGAGACCGTCGACCCCGCGGAGGGCGCCAGCGCCGCGGCAGCCGACGTGCCGATCGCTGCCGACGACGAGCCGGCGCCCCCGGCGTCGCCGCGCACGGAGCCCGCGCCGACCGCCTCGGTGGAGACGTCGGCCGGTGGCCCGTCGACCGTCCTGCTCGCGCTCGTCGCGCTGCTGGCCGTTGCCGCCGTCCTTGCGGCGATCTTCGCCGCCGGTCCGCTCGGTCGCGCCCTGCCTGACAGGGGAGTGCCCTCGGACCAGAAGCGCCTCGCGGCTGCGGAGAAGGCGGCCGAAGCCGCTGCGGTGCCGGTGCTCGCCTACGACTACCGCCACCTCGCCGCGGACAAGAAGGCAGCCACGGCAGTGATGACGAAGAAGTTCGGCGCCGACTACGCCAAGACGTTCGCGCTGATCGAGCAGGAGGCCCCGGCCAAGGAGGCCGTCGTGACGGTCACGGTGGTCGCGTCGGCGATCACGGGGAGCGATGACGACACGGTCGACGTGCTGCTCTTCGTCAACCGTCCGACGAGCCGGAAGGGCGCCGCGGAGCCGGAGATCTACCGCGACCAGGCGACCTTCACGATGCGCCGGGTCGAGGGCGAGTGGCTCGTCGACGACATCCAGACCCGCCGCCCTGCTTGACCCGGAGGCTCGCGGCGTTCATCATCGTCGTACCTCCCGGAAATTTCCCGGTCTGAGGGTTTGAGACGCGCCTGCGTCTGGGGTAGTCTGCTTCTTTGCGTCTGCCCTCATATGCATCCGGCCTTCCGTGTGGCCGGTTTGTGGTCGGTGGATGCCGCCAAACCCGCGTTCCCTCAGAAGGACACCTCTTGGCCGCGCGCAGCTCCGCTGGTAACCCCCGTCGCATCTCCTTCGCGAAGATCA
>UEXP01000232.1_pt1 | contig 10840 bp, 10 predicted proteins | sample 4301171 | NCBI WGS metagenome assembly UEXP01 (sample SAMEA4773182, study PRJEB27434) | metagenome | biome: 2259; feature: agricultural soil; material: soil | place: USA | collected 2014-09 | depth 0.25 m
TGGGTGCGGGGGCGGCTGAGGTGCGAGCCGGTCCCCTGGGTCTGGAAGGAGGTCACGGCGGTGCGCCGCTCCCCCGGATGGTCGGCAGCCAGGTTCAGCGCGACGATGCCGATCATGGCAGCGCCGAGCGAGCTGGCGCCCAGAACCGCGACAGTCAGCGCGCCGCGGTGGTCGGACGACCGCTGCAGGGCGGGCGGGGGGAGGTACTGCGGTGCGCCGAACGGCGCCGGATGCGCGAGCCCTGCACGCAGGCCGAGCGGTGCGCTCTCGGGCCAGGACGAGGCCAGGCCGGCCAGCTGCTGCTTGACCCATCCTTCGCGCTCGACGCGCGTGCTGCACCGGTGGCAGTCCGCCACGTGGCGCCACAGGCGCTCGGCCTCGTCACGTGGGAGTTGGCCATCGACCAGTGCCCCCACGCGGTTGCCGACGTGACCGGTCAGAGGGCCGATCACCGCACCGCTCCCGTCACGACCGTGAGCGGACCGGCATACCGGGTGCGACCGGAAGCCGGAGCACGGTGGGCGAGGCTGCTGCGGAGCATCGTCCGTCCGCGGCTGATCCGGGAACGGACCGTGCCGAGCTTGGCACCGACGATGTCCGCGATCTCTTCGTAGGTCAGGCCCTCGATGTCGCACAGCACCACGGCCGCCCGGAAGTCCGGCGGGAGCGCGGCCAGTGCCTGCTCGATGTCGGCGTCGAAGGTGCGGTCGGCGTACGCCTCGTGGGGAGCGGCGAGGCTGCTGCGGATCCGCTCGGCACGCTCGTCGGAGAGGGCGTCGAACCGGATCCGCTGCCGACGACGCGCCCCGTCCAGGAAGAGGTTGGTGGTGATCCGGTGCAGCCAGCCCTCGAAGGTGCCGGGGGTGTAGGTGTCGAGCGAACGGAACACGCGGACGAAGACGTCCTGGGTCAGGTCCTCGGCGTCGGCCGCGTTGCCGGTCAGCCGGTAGGCCAGTCGGTAAACGCGGTCGCTGTGCCGGTCGACGATCTCGTCCCAGGTCGGAACGGTGCTGTCGGGCACGGCGCTGATGTCTGTCATGGCAGTCAACTTAGGGATCCCGTCTGAAAGAACCCTGAGGTGTTGCAGGGTGCTGTCTGTGAAGCCGAACGAGCCGGACCGGTCGCGTGTTCCCTTGCACGACTGGTGTCTGGCTGCCATGTCCGTCATCACGCGCAGGCGGTAGGGTCGGCGTCACACCGGACCAGGAGGCCGTCATCACTGCACCGATCAACACCGCGAGCTGGACCTACGCCGAGGAGTTCGTCGGCGAGGACGAGATCCTGCGCACCTCGCGCGAGCGCGCCCAGGAGGTCGGCGTCGTGCCGATCGGCTCCGGCGTCGGCGCCACGCTGCGCTTCCTGGCGGCCGTGCTCGACGCCCGCGCGGCCGTCGAGATCGGCACGGGCACCGGCGTCTCGGGCCTCTGGCTGCTCCGCGGCATGCGCCCTGACGGCGTCCTGACGACGGTCGATGTCGAAGCCGAGCACCAGCGCCTGGCGAAGAAGACCTTCAACGAGGCAGGCATCGCTTCCAACCGCGTCCGCACCATCCCCGGCTCCGCCCTGGAGGTGCTCCCCCGCCTGACCGATGGTCACTACGACATCGTCTTCTGCGACGGCGACAAGCGTGAGTACGCGGCGTACCTCAAGGAGGCGCTGCGCCTCCTGCGTCCCGGCGGCGTCGTCTGCTTCGACAACGCCCTGTGGCACGACCGCGTGGCCGACCCGGCGCAGCGCGACGACGAGACCACCTCGATCCGCGACCTGGGACGCGCGATCGCCGAGAACGACGACCTGATCCCGGTGCTGCTTCCGGTCGGCGACGGCCTGCTGGCGGCGAAGAAGGTCTGGACCCCTGAGGACTGACCCACCTGTCAACGAAGGCCGCGTTCCCTTGGGGAGCGCGGCCTTCGTCGTTGTGGCCTCCTGTGTACGTGAGTCCGGTTGGTCTCACGTACACAGGAACCGGATGTCAGAAGCGGGCGTACGAGGCGAAGCCGGCGCCGCCCTCGGCCACCGCGACGACCTCGCAGGCCTCGATGGCGATCGGCCCGGCGCCGGTGAGCTCCGAGACCGGGGTCTTGTCGGCAACGGCGGCGAACTCCGTCTGGAACGCCTCGCGCGCCTCAGCCGACTCGAAGACGTAGTTGCCCTCGAACCACTGGCCCGGCACCATCCGCCAGGTCTTGAAGCGCATGCCGGGCTTGCCGGAGAAGCGCTCGTGCGAGGGCGCCTCGACGTAGTCGCGAAGCGCTGCTGCCAGCTCGTCCCCCGTGCCGTCGAGGGACCAGCGGACGGTGAGGCCGTTGAGGCTGCTCATCGGTGGATTCCTTCCAGAGGTGCGGGCTGCTCGAGCCAGTGGAGCAGCAGGCGGGCACCGAAGCCACTCGGGCCGGTGGTCCAGATGCCGTCGTCGGCGACGGTGTCGCCGACCGGAGCGACGTCGAGGTGCGCCCACGGGAGCCCGGCGACGAAGTGCTGCAGGAAGAGCGCAGCGGTCACGGCACCCGGGCCGCCGGCAGCGTTGTCGGCATCGGCGACCTTGGACGAGAGCCGCTCTTCGTAGACGTCCGCGAGCGGGAGTCGCCACAGCTTCTCGTCGGCCGCATCACCCGCCGCACCGAGTCGCTCCGCGAGCAGGTCGTCGTTGGCGAAGAGCGCGCCGGTCTTCAGCCCGAGTGCGACCTTCGCCGCACCGGTGAGGGTCGCGACGTCGACGATCACGTCAGGCTTGAGCTCGGCGGCGGCGTACGCCAGTGCGTCGGCGAGAACCAGGCGACCCTCGGCGTCGGTGTTGGTGACCTCGGTCGTGCGACCGCCGTAGTGCGTGATCACGTCACCGGGCCGGTAGGACGAGCCGGAGACGGCGTTCTCCGCGGCGGCGACGAGACCGGTGACCCGGATCGGACACTCGATGGCGGCGAGGGCTGCCATCGTCGCGAGGACCACGGCACCACCGGTCATGTCGCGCTTCATCGTGACCATCGAGTCGGCAGGCTTGATCGACAGGCCGCCGGAGTCGAACGTGATGCCCTTGCCGACCAGCACCAGGTGCGGGGTCTTGCGACGGGCCTTCGGAGGGACGTACTCGAGCTGCATCAGGCAGGGCGGCGTGGCAGAGGCCTGGCCGACCGCGATGATGCCGCCGAAACCACGCTCACGGAGCTGCGCCTCGTGGACGGCCTCGAACTCGAGACCCGCATCGGCGGCCCAGACGGCGGCCTGCTCGGCGAGCCAACCGGGGTTCTTGAGGTTGGAGGGCGTCGTCGCGAGCGCGCGTGAGCGCCAGGCCGCGAGAGCGATCGCGCCGGCGCGGTCGACCACGTCCTGGCGGTCTGCCGGGGCCAGCAGCACGACCTCGCCGGCTGGCCGCGACGTCGCGCCGCCGGAGCGCCAGTGGAACTCGAACGAGCCGAGGACCAGACCCTCGACGAGGCCGCGGAGGGCAGCGTCATCGGCAATGCCGGACAACGCGACATGGACGCGCTCGCGACCCTTGGCGGCGCGCGCGATCGCGGCACCGGCCTTGCGGAAGTCCGCGGTGCTGGCAGCACCCAGCCCGGTCAGCAGGACGGCGCCACCACCCGGCAGGGCATGGAGCTGCGTCGTGCCCGCCGCGCCGGTGGCCCGGTGCAGCGCGAGCACGTCGAGCAGGTCGACACCGGTCGCATCGGAGAGCGAGGCAGCACCCGGTCCCAGAACCGGGCCGTCGGTGGCGTCGTCGCCGGCAAGGACCGGCAGCGCGATGAACGCACCCGACGACAAGTGCCCCGCGTCGTACTCGTCGAGTGTGAAGCGGGGCGGGGTGACCTGGGCCGGAAGGCCGATCAGGTCAGTGAGACCGAAGGTCACGCAGGACCGACGACACCGGCAAGGGCGTCGCGAAGGTTGCCCGCCTCTTCAGCGTTGAGCTCGACGACCAGACGGCCACCGCCCTCGAGCGGAACGCGCATGACGATGCCGCGACCCTCCTTGGTGACCTCCATCGGACCGTCACCGGTGCGGGGCTTCATTGCCGCCATCTGCGACACCTCTTCCTTGATCAGCGCGTGTGACCGGCGCCCACGAGAGCGCACGAGTGACCAGTATCCCAGAAACCCTGCAGCACCCTGAACTCCGGTGCCCCTGCGGGGTCAGACGGCCGTGACCAGGTATGCCCACGTGAAGATCAGCACCAGGACCAGCACGCCGAGGTGTGCGACCAGCGAGAGGCCGGGACCGCGACTCCACGAATCGTGGCGCGCCTCCTGCACGGCACGCTTCCCGCGGGGGCGCATCCATCGCATGAGGATCATCAGGCCCGTCACCGCCATGACCCAGAGCATCGCCAGCGCCGCGACACCCACGAGCGGGTTGCCCTTGTCCTCGTTGCCAATGCCCGTGAGCAGGAAGCCGATCCAGGTGGCGCCCGCGAGCAGGCCCGAAACAGTGTGCGTGTTGAGGACGGCAGGGGAGATCTCGAGGCGGCCCGAGCGGGACTGCTGACGCCCCAGACGGAGACGCGTCAGGATCACGACGACACCCGGAAGCGGGGTCAGCAGATAGACGAGCAACGCGAGGGACACGGCGCGAGTCTGCCCTATTCGGAGCGGTGCTCGTCAGCAGACGAGTCGAGCTGGGCCGCGAGCCTCTCGAGGAGCGCATCCACCTCGGCCATCCGGTAGCCGCGGAGCGTCATCCCGAAGCGCACCTTCCGGACGTCGGCTCCGGTCAGCGGGCGGCCCGCCGGCACCAGGACGTCGGGTCGGTCGTCGTACGCCGGGTCGAGCGGCTCGCCGTGCCCGGCAGCCACAACCGCCACACCACCGAGGGCGAGCACGATGACCGCTGCAAAGAACCACATCACGCGTCCCTCGCCTCCCGGATCCGACGGGCCTCGACCATCAGCGCCACCGCCTCACCAATGTCGTCGGTGAGGTGGACCAGGTCGAGGTCCTTGGCCGAGATCTTGCCGTCGGCGAGCATCGTGTCGCGCATCCAGTCGAGCATGCCCTGCCAGTAGGCGGTGCCGACCAGGACGATCGGAAAAGCCGTCTTCTTGCCGGTCTGCACGAGAGTGAGCGCCTCGAAGAGCTCATCGAGGGTCCCGATGCCGCCGGGCAGTGCGATGAAGCCCTGGGAGTACTTCACGAACATCGTCTTGCGGACGAAGAAGTAGCGGAAGTTGATGCCCTTGTCGACCCACGTGTTGAGTCCGGTCTCGAAGGGCAGCTCGATCCCGAGACCGATGCTGACGCCACCCGCCTGGCTGGCGCCCTTGTTGGCGGCCTCCATGGTGCCGGGGCCTCCACCCGTGATCACGGCGAAGCCAGCCTCCGCGAGCATCCGGCCGCACTCTTCGGCCTCGGCGTAGTGCGGGTGCTCGGGCCTGGTGCGGGCGGAGCCGAAGACGGCGACGGCCGGACCGAGCTCGGCCAGCGAACCGAAGCCCTCGACGAACTCGGCCTGGATCCTCAGCACGCGCCACGGGTCGGTGTGGACCCAGTCGCTCGGGCCGCGCGAGTCGAGCAGCCGCTGGTCCGTGGTGGAGTGGTCGACCTGGCTGCGGCGCAGCCGGATCGGACCCTTCTGCTTCTCGGGCTGCTTGGCCGTGTCGGTCACTGCGGGTCCTCCATGTCGACGGTGGAGCCCAGCCAGGCCGTGAGCTGCTGCTCGCAGCGCACGATCTCCTCGACCGCGACGTGCTCCTCGGCCTTGTGTGCGAGCAGCGGGTCTCCCGGGCCGAAGTTGACCGCCGGCACACCGAGGGCGCTGAAGCGGGACACATCGGTCCAGCCGAACTTCGGCGCAGGCGCTCCGCCGACGGCCTCGAGGAAAGCCCGTGCAGCCGGCTTGGTCAGGCCGGGAAGCGCTCCGGGACTGGCGTCGGTGACGATCACGGCATGTCCGGCGAAGAAGTCACGGAGGAACGCCTCTGCCTCCTCGACGCTGCGGTCGGGAGCGAAGCGGTAGTTGACGGTCACCGTGCAGGCGTCGGGCAGGACGTTGCCGGCCACGCCGCCGCTGATGAAGACGGCGTTGAGACCCTCGTGGTACTCCAGGCCGTCGATGACCGGCTTGCGCGGTTCGTAGGCGTTGAGCCGGCTCAGGATCTCCCCAGCTGCGTGGATCGCGTTGACCCCCATCCAGGCACGCGCGGTGTGGGCACGCTCCCCCGTGGTGGTGACCTCGATGCGCATCGTGCCCTGGCAGCCTGCTTCGACGAGGGCGTTGGACGGCTCCATCAGGATCGCGAAGTCGGCCTCGAGCAGGTCCGGGCGCGTCTCCGACAGCTTGCCGAGACCGTTGTGGATCGCGGCGATCTCCTCGGCGTCGTAGAAGACGTAGGTGACGTCGCGGACCGGTTCGGTCAGCGACGCGGCCAGCTTGAGCCCGACGGCGACCCCGCCCTTCATGTCGACGCTGCCGAGGCCGTGGAGCACGCCGTCCTCGAGACGGCTGGGGAGGTTGCCGTTCTCGGGGACCGTGTCGAGGTGACCGGCGATGACGACGCGCTCGGCACGACCGAGCGTCGTACGTGCGACGACGGTGTTGCCGACCCGGGTGAGCTCGAGGTGGTCACGGCCGGCGAGCGCTGCCTCGACCGCGTCGGCGAGCGGACCTTCGCTCAGGCTCTCGGACGGAAAGTCGACGAGCTGACGGGTCAGCTCCACGACGTCGGCGGACAGGTCGAGGCTCATGCGCCCCATCCAACCACCAGCACGAACGACAGCGCGGTACGCCGGGGCGTTGTGCCGCCGGCGTACCGCGTGGTGGTGTCAGGCGGCCGTGCGGGCGCCCGTCTCGACGGACGGGGTGTAGTGGCTCGCGTCGCCCGTGATCGACTGGCTGCGCTCACCGTTCGTGGCGACCGGGACGTCGCCGGCGACCGTGATCCGGCCCAGCTTGCGCGGCTGGCTGTCGTAGTTGTCGATCGCGTAGTGCTGCGTGATCCGGTTGTCGAAGACGAGGACCTGACCGGGCTGCCAGGACCAGCGCAGGATGTGCTCCGGCTTGGTGACGTGGGCCTGGAGGAGGCGGATGACGTCGCGCGACTCGGTCTCGGAGAGTCCGTCGATGCGGCGGGTGAAGCCGCCGATGAAGAGGCCCTTCTCCCCGGTCTCGGGGTGCACCCGCACGACGGGGTGGAGGCTCTCGAAGACGGTCGACTGGAACACGTCGCGGTACTCCTTCTTCCGCGGTGTGTCCTCCTCCGCGCGGGCGTAGTCGTAGACGTTGGTGTGGACCGCCCACAGGGTGTCGGCCCAGGCACGCAGCGGCTCAGGCAGGCTGGCGTAGGCAGAAGCGGTGTTGGCCACGAGCGTCTCGCCGCCGTACGGCGGGATGGTGATGCTGCGCAAGGTGCTGATCGCCGGCGGGTTGACCACGAACGTCACGTCGGTGTGCCAGACGTTCGCTGCACCGCGTTCACTGTCCACGTCGAGGATGTTCGGCGCACCCTCCAGACCCGGGACCGTCGGGTGTGCCGTGGTCAGGTCGCCGAAGAGCGCGGCGAAGCCAGCCTGGCCCTCAGCGTCGAGGTCGGGCGCGTCGAGCACGATCGCCTTGTGCTCGAGCAGCGCGGCGCGCAGCTCGGCGACAGTCGCTGCGTCGAGGTCGGCTGAGGCGTGGACGCCGCTGACGCGTGCGCCGATGTGGGCGCTGATCTTCTGAATGTCGAGGGACATGGTGTTCTCCTGGGTTCTCTGTGGCTGATGGATGAGCACGCGGGCCCGCGGGGTCGCGGCACCCGCTGGACGCGGGGGCGGCCTCAGCAACAGAGAGAGCTGTGCACGCGCATCAGGTCGACGTGCGTGCGACGGGTCAGGAAGACGTTCATGATTGTCACGTAACTTACGCGACATTATTTAGTTGAAGCAACCCGGAAACGGCGAGAGGGCGCAGATGGCGCCATCTGCGCCCTCTCGGCGCACCATCTGCGCCCTCTCGGCGCGAACAGCGGTCAGGCCTTGGCGACCTCGACGGCGAGGACCGGGCCCTCGGCGTACTCGGTGGCGACCGCGAGCGTCTCTCCGGCCACAAGGCCCTGGTGGGCCCGAGCGGCCTCGAGGAGCGGGAGCGGAGCGCTGATCGCGAGGACGATCCGGTCGGAGACCTCGAGCCCGGCGTCCTTGCGGGCCTGCTGGATCGTGCGGATCAGGTCGCGGGCAGCGCCCTCGGCCTCGAGCTCGTCGGTCAGCACCGTGTCCAGTACGACGAACCCACCGCGCGGCAGCACGCCGGTCGCGGTGCCTCCGTCGGCGTCGCCGGCGACGGTCTCGAGGGTGTACTCGCCCTCGACCAGGGCCAGACCGCCGGCCGTCACCACGCCGGCCGCGTCAACCGACCAGTCACCGGTCTTGGAGCCCTTGATCGCGAGCTGCACGTCCTTGCCGAGGCGAGGTCCAGCGGCACGGGCGTTGACCGTGAGCTTCTGCTCCACGCCGTACGCCGACGCCTCGTCGCTGTCGGCGGCGAGCAGGGTCACGGCCTTGACGTTGACCTCGTCGGCGACGATGCCGCTGAATGCACTCAGGTCGAGGTCGGAGACCACGGTCAGCCCCGCCAGCGGGAGACGGTTGCGCAGGTTGTTCGCCTTGCGCAGCGCGGACGTCGCGGAGCAGACGTCACGGACGACGTCCATCTGCTCGACGAGCTTCTGGTCGGCGGGCAGGTCGTCGACCGACGGCCAGTCGGCCAGGTGCACCGAGCGCTCGCCGGTCAGGCCGCGCCAGATCTCCTCGACCGTCAAGGGCGCCAGCGGGGCCAGCACGCGGCAGACGGTCTCGAGCACCGTGTAGAGCGTGTCGAACGCCGCCTCGTTGTCAGCGGTCACGACACCGTCGGCCACCCAGAAACGCTCGCGGGAGCGGCGGATGTACCAGTTCGTGAGCACGTCGATGAAGCCACGCGTCGCCTCGCACGCATTGGCCACGTCGTAGGCGTCGAGCTGCTCGGTGACCTCGCCGACGAAGTCGCGCAGCTTGGCGAGCAGGTAGCGGTCGAGCGGGTCGGTGGAGTCCGTGCGGCGCTTCGCGTCGTACGACGCAGCGTTCGCGTAGAGCGAGAAGAAGTACCAGGACGACCAGAGCGGGATCAGCACCTGGCGGACCGAGTCGCGGATGCCCTGCTCTGTGACGACGAGGTTGCCGCCGCGCAGGATCGGCGAGGACATCAGGAACCAGCGCATCGCGTCGGCGCCGTCGCGGTCGAAGACCTCGGCGACGTCGGGGTAGTTGCGCAGCGACTTCGACATCTTCTGGCCGTCGGACCCGAGAACGATGCCGTGGCTGACGCAGCTCTTGAACGCCGGACGGTCGAAGAGGGCGGTGGCCAGGATGTGCAGCGTGTAGAACCAGCCGCGGGTCTGGCCGATGTACTCCACGATGAAGTCGGCCGGGAAGTTCGCCTCGAACCAGTCGGCGTTCTCGAACGGGTAGTGGTTCTGTGCGAACGACATAGAGCCCGAGTCGAACCACACGTCGAGGACATCGGTCACGCGGCGCATCGTCGACTGCCCGGTCGGGTCGTCGGGGTTCGGACGGGTCAGGTCGTCGACGTACGGGCGGTGGAGATCCGTCACCTCCACGCCGAAGTCAGCCTCGAGCTCGGCGAACGAGCCGTAGACGTCGACGCGCGGGTACTCCGGGTTGTCCGACTTCCACACCGGCACCGGCGAACCCCAGAAGCGGTTGCGGGTGATCGACCAGTCGCGGGCGTTCTCGACCCACTTGCCGAACTGGCCGTGCTTGATGTGGTCAGGAGTCCACGAGATCTGCTCGTTGAGCTCACCCATGCGGTCCTTGAACTTCGTGACCTCGACGAACCAGGACGAGACCGCCATGTAGAGCAGCGGCTGGCGGCAGCGCCAGCAGTGCGGGTAGCTGTGGTCGTAGGTCTCCTGGCGGAACAGCACGGTGCCGGGCGTGACCCGGCCGGCGCCCGCCTTGAGGTCGGCGATCACCGGCTTGTTGGCCTCGAAGACCTGAAGGCCGGCGTACTCCTCGACCGGGAAGGTGAAGCGGCCGTCCTTGCCGACCGGTACGACGGTCTCGACGCCGGCAGCATCGAGGACGGCCTTGTCGTCCTCACCGAAGCCGGGGGCCAGGTGGACGATGCCCGTGCCGTCCTCGGTCGTGACGAAGTCGGCGGCCAGTACCTGGTGCGCGTTGTCGTAGCCCGCGTAGTAGTCGAACGCCGGGACATAGCGACGACCGGCGAGCTCGGCACCGGTGTACGTCGCGACGACGACCGGCTCCTCGCCCAGCTCCTTCTTGTACGCCGCCACGCGGCCCTCGGCGAGCAGGAAGCGGCCGGCGACCTCGCCGGCCGACTCGACCAGGGCATAGGTGACGTCAGGACCGACCGCGACGCCCATGTTGGACGGCAGGGTCCACGGCGTCGTCGTCCAGATCAGGACGTTGGCGCCGTCCAGCACGTCACCGGCGTCGACGAAGCGGAAGCCGACTGTCAGCGCCGGGTCCTGGCGCATCTTGTAGACGTCGTCATCCATGCGCAGCTCGTGGTTGGAGAGCGGCGTCTCGTCGTTCCAGCAGTACGGCAGGATCCGGAAGCCCTCGTAGACGAGCCCCTTCTCGTGGAGCTGCTTGAAGGCCCAGATCACCGACTCCATGAACTCGGGGTTCATCGTGCGGTAGTCGTTGTCGAAGTCGACCCAGCGCGCCTGGCGGGTGACGTAACGCTGCCACTCGTCGGCGTACTTGAGGACCGAGGCCCGGCAGGCCTCGTTGAACTTCTCGATGCCGAGCTCGTGGATCTCGTCGGTGGTCTTGAGTCCGAGCTGGCGCATCGCCTCGAGCTCGGCGGGCAGGCCGTGGGTGTCCCAGCCGAAGCGGCGCTC
>UEXP01000032.1_pt1 | contig 10619 bp, 7 predicted proteins | sample 4301171 | NCBI WGS metagenome assembly UEXP01 (sample SAMEA4773182, study PRJEB27434) | metagenome | biome: 2259; feature: agricultural soil; material: soil | place: USA | collected 2014-09 | depth 0.25 m
AGCGGCGTCAGCGCATCGATCACGTGTGCAGACTAGTGGGCATGTCCGCATCGCGTCCGCCGTACGACGACGGGCAGCGCGCTCCTTATGACCCGATGCCGCACGGGCCGGAGGAAGTCGGTCTGGGCCCGTGGGTCGGCGAGTGGCCGGTGGGGGAGCAGTGGGACCTCGAGCTGCTCCGTGACGGCGATCGTCGCAACGTCGTCGACCGCTATCGCTACTGGACGCTCGACGCGATCAAGGCCGACCTCGACACCCGTCGCCACGGCTTCCACGTCGCGATCGAGAACTGGCAGCACGACTTCAACATCGGCACCATCGTCCGGTCGGCGAACGCCTTCCTGGCGGCCGAGGTCCACATCGTCGGCAACAAGAGGTGGAACCGCCGGGGTGCGATGGTCACCGACCGGTACCAGCACATCCGCCACCACGCGACGGCGGCCGACCTCGCGGCGTACCTCCACGCGCTCGAGGCGCCCGTCCGCCTGCTCGGGATCGACAACCTTCCCGGCTCCGCACACCTGGAGACGATGCAGGTCCCGGAGAAGGTCTGCTTCCTCTTCGGGCAGGAGGGACCCGGGCTCTCCGAGGGGGCGCGCCAGGTGTGCGACGGCACCTTCTCCATCGCGCAGTTCGGCTCGACCCGCTCGATCAACGCCTCCGCGGCCGCCGCGATCGCGATGCACAACTGGATCAGGGTGCACGCCGACCTGTCGGCGGCTGGCGACCAGGTGTGGCGAGGCTGACGCCGGCTGGGGCAGGGCTTCTCGGTCCCGGCTGACAGACTGTGCTCATGCCCAAGCCGCTGCTCGCCGCCTTCGCGGTCTTCCTCCTGCTCTTCGGTGCCGTCTTCGGCTTCATGGTCGGCGGCAGCAAGTCGGCTCCTCGGCGCGAGCAGGTGCCGGCGACGATCGACTTCGCGAACCGCACGGCTTCGTTCGAAGGCGCGAGCTTCACCTACACGATCCGCGACTCCGTCCCGTGGATCGACAAGGACGGCAAGCTTCGGCCCGGCGGCTGGCCGGAGTGCCTCACCGAAGGGACCAAGAGCGGCTTCCTCTACGTCGCGTCGCGCAGCGCCGAGATCGGCGGCAAGGAAGTCCGCCCGGTCTACGCCGTCGACTGCAGCCACTGACGTCGAGCCTCGTCGGCCCGACACCCTAGAGTTACCGATGACCCGCGGGGCCACAGTGCCCCACGTCGTACACCCGAGTTCACAGGAGCAATCCGATGCCCATCGCCACCCCTGAGAAGTACGCCGCGATGCTGGACGCCGCGAAGGCTGGCTCCTTCGCGTACCCGGCGATCAACGTGTCGTCCTCGCAGACCCTGATCGCGGCCCTGCAGGGCTTCGCGGACGCGGGCTCGGACGGCATCATCCAGGTCTCCACCGGCGGTGCGGAATACCTCTCCGGCTCGACGGTGAAGGACATGGTCACCGGCTCGCTCGCCTTCGCGGCGTACGCGCAGGAGGTCGCCAAGAACTTCCCGGTCAACATCGCGCTCCACACCGACCACTGCCCCAAGGACAAGCTCGACGGCTTCGTGCGCCCGCTGCTCGCGGCGTCGACCGAGCGCGTGAAGGGCGGCGGTCTGCCGTACTTCCAGTCGCACATGTGGGACGGCTCGGCGGTGCCGCTCGACGAGAACCTGGTCATCGCCGAAGAGCTGCTCGGCCTCTGTGCCGCGGCCAACGTCGTCCTCGAGATCGAGGTCGGTGTCGTCGGTGGCGAGGAGGATGGCGTCGAGAACGAGATCAACGAGAAGCTCTACACCTCGACCGACGACGCGATCGCGACCATCAAGGCGCTCGGCTCCGGCGAGAAGGGCCGCTACATGACCGCCCTGACCTTCGGCAACGTGCACGGTGTCTACAAGCCGGGCAACGTCAAGCTCCGTCCGTCCGTGCTCCTCGAGGCCCAGGAGGCCGTCAAGGAGCTGACCGGCAAGGACCGCGCCTTCGACTTCGTCTTCCATGGCGGTTCGGGCTCGCTCCCGTCCGAGATCGCGGAGGCCGTCGACTACGGCGTCATCAAGATGAACGTCGACACCGACACCCAGTACGCCTTCACCCGCCCGGCCGTGGACTTCATGATGAAGAACTACGACGGCGTCCTGAAGATCGACGGCGAGGTCGGCAACAAGAAGGCCTACGACCCGCGTGCGTGGGGCAAGGCCGCCGAGGCGGGCATGGCCGCCCGCGTGGTCGAGGCCTGCCAGAACCTCCGCTCCGCCGGTACGACGATCGGCTGACCCCGCCCTCCGCCCGCCGACAGGGCGCAGGTGGTGCGCCGAGAGGGCGCAGGTGGCGCACCGAGAGGGCGCAGGTGGGGAGTTCGGACAACGTCGGTTGTCCGTTTCCGCCACCTGCGCCCTCTCGGCGTTCAGTCGACGAGGACCGGGGGAGCGCCCGGGACGGCGGGCTTCGGACGGACCAGCAGCACTGCGGCGGCGAGGCCCAGCAGGAGAACAGCTGGAGTCACCAGCAGCGACTCGCCCATCGCGGTGCTGAACGGCGCCAGCGCAGGCGCCGGGAGCGTCGCGCCCGCGGAGGCGTGCGACGGGTCGAACTCCGGCAGGCCGTTGGCGGCGATGCGCGCGTCCATGAGGACGGCGACGGCCGCGGCGCCCAGCACGGCACCGATCTGGCGCGAGGCGTTGTAGACACCTGCGCCCGCACCGGCGAGGTGCATCGGCAGGTTGCGGGTGGCAGTCGCCGTCAGCGGCGCCCAGATGCACGCCGAGCCGCAGCCCATCAGCGCCATCGGGACGAGCAGGATCGAGTAGTGGGCGTCGGGTGAGAGGCCCAGCGCCAGCCACAGCATCGCGCCCGCCAGGAGGGCGAATCCGACCGCGATGATGTTGCGGGGGTGGACCTGGTCGGTGAGCTTCCCGACGCCCGGCGCGAGCAGGATCGACATGAGGGCCATCGGGATCAGCAGCAGCGCCGCATGGGTCGGGTTGAGGCCCTTGACCAGCTGCGCCCACAGCATCAGGGGGAAGCCGATCGCGGTGAAGGCGAAGCTGACGGTGCCGATGCCGATGTTGGCGAGCGAGAAGTTGCGATCGGAGAAGAGGCCCAGTGGCACCAGGGGCTCGGCTTTGTTCCGGTGCTGCCAGAGGACGAAGAGCCCGAGGACCAGCAGGCCGCTGCCGATCAGCAGCGGGACGCTCACGAAGCCGACGACCTGGCCCCAGTCGTACTGGTGGCCCTCCTGGATGCCGAAGACCAGCAGGAACATGCCCAGCCCGCTGAGCGCCACCCCGAGCCAGTCGAACCTGTGCGGGTGCGTCTGGAGCGCCGGCACGAGGCGCGCCGCCATCAGCAGGCCGATGGCGCCCACCGGCACGTTGACGAAGAAGATCCAGCGCCAGTTGAGGCTGTCGATCAGGACACCGCCCAGCAGCGGGCCGACCAGCAGGGCGACGCCCGCGGTCGCACCCCACAGCGCGGTGGCACGGCCGCGGCGCTCGGCGGGGAAGATCCGGGTGATGATCGCCATCGTCTGCGGCGTGATCATCGAGGCGCCGAGGCCCTGCACGATGCGGGCGACGACGAGCGCGCCGACGGAGTTCGTGAGGCCGCACCAGAGGCTGGCGAGCGTGAAGACCGCCAGGCCGATCATGTAGAGGTTCTTGGGACCGAACCTGTCGCCCAGCCGGCCGGTGATCAGCACCGGGACGGCATACGCCAGGAGGTACGCCGAGGTCACCCAGACGACGGCGTTCACCTGTGCGTCGAGGTCCTCGATGATCGCGGGCGTCGCGACCGAGACGATGGTCGTGTCGACCATGATCATGAAGAAGCCCAGGACCAGCGCCCACAGGGCGGGCCAGGCTTCCTTCTCGGTGAACGTGGGTGTCGAGGCTGCGCGGGGGTCGGTCACGAAGGCAGTCAACCACCTGCAGGGGGCAACTGTTCCCATGGCAGGCTGAGGCCATGGATCTCCTCGCAGGCCCAGGGCCGACGCACCTTCCCGATGACCCTGCCGAGGTCGAGCTCGAGCAGGGCGCGGCACCGCTCGACGTGGCCCGCCGCTACCCCGCCTCACCTGCAGCGTGGGCAGCCCTCGCGGCCGCGGCCCGAGAGGTCGGCGCGCCCGACATGGCGGTCTACGCCTACGCTCGCGTCGGCTACCACCGCTCGCTCGACCTGCTCCGGCGCAACGGATGGAAGGGCAGTGGTCCGGTGCCCTGGGAGCACGCGCCCAACCGTGGCTTCCTGCGCTGCCTCGCCTTTCTCGCGCTCGCCGCGAAGCAGATCGGTGAGGACGACGAGTGGCAGCGGTGCTCGGAGTTCCTCCGGGCGAGCAGCGAGACGGCGTACTCCGAGCTGCTCTGATGCACGACTCCCGACCGGGCCCGAGGGTGACCGCAGCGCTTGCGGCGCAGGCCTGCGCCGTCGGGTTGCTGACAGCACTCGGGCTCTGGTGGCTGGGTGCTCCCTCACCGCCGCTCTTCGGCTCGCTCCTCGGTGGCGTCTTCCTCGCCCTGCGGGTTTCGGAGGCACCGTCCGTGCCCGACCCGCTGCGTCATCTCGGCATGGCGATCGTCGGTACGGCGGCGGGCTCGGCGGTCGATGCCGAGGTGCTCGGCACCGTGGTCGATGCCCCGGCGGCCGTCCTCGGGGGCGTGCTGGCCACGCTCCTGGTCTCGATGCTCGTCGGCCAGCTGCTGCGCCTGGACCGTGACGTCGACGCGCGCACGGCGGCGTTCGCCTCGATCGCGGGAGGCGCGTCGGGTGTGGCCATCGCCGCCAAGGAGTATGGCGCCGACGACGGCGTCGTGATGTCCGTGCAGTACCTCCGGGTGGTGTTCGTGCTCGCGACGGTGCCGGCGGTCGCGCCTCTGCTGGGTGGCGTCGGCGGGGGCACGGGCCGGCTGCCCGACGTCGCCCACGACCCGGTCTCGCAGCTGCTCTACACGGCCTGCGCGATCGCCGGTGGACTGCTCCTTGCCCGCCTCGCGCCGTTCCCGGCGTCGCCCGTGCTGGCGACGCTGCTGGTCTCGTCCGGACTGGCGATGAGCGACCTCTTCGACGACGCGCGTCCACCCGCCTGGGTGCTGGCGATCGGGTTCGCGATCATCGGCGCGAACGTGGGCCTGGGCTTCACGCGTGAACGTGTACGCCGACTGGTCAGGCTGTTTCCCCTTGCCCTCATCCAGACGGCACTCGGCATCCTCGCGTGCGCCGGCATCGGGGTTCTCTTCGCCCGTGCGGTCGGCATCTCCGACCTCGACGGCTATCTGGCGACGACGCCGGGTGGGCTCCCTGCTGTGGTCGCCGTGGCGGTCGACTCCGGTGACGCGATCGGGCTGATCCTGACGATGCAGTTCGTGCGGGTCTTCCTGGCGCTGGCCTGCGCGCCATTGATCGGGCTGCTGCTTCGCAGGCGCCCCCGCCCGCTGTAACGCGGTCAGGCGGTGAGCAGCGACCGCACCTTGTCGGCGCCCAGGGCGACGATCAGGGTGGGCAGGCGCGGGCCGCGCTCCGCGGAGACCAGCAGGTTGTAGAGCAGGCCGAAGAACGCCTTCTGGTCGGCCTTCACCTGCTCGGTCGGCTGGTCCTCCATCGCCAGGCCGGCCGCCACCTTCGGGACGCCGTAGACGATCGTGGTGACCTCGTCGAGCTCGAGCTCACCGGTCGGCAGGTGCTCCAGGAGCAGCGAGATCCATCGCTGCTCGGACGCGCCGAGGGAACTGAGCAGCTCGACGTCCGCGACGTCGCGCACGATCGTGCGCTCCGCCTCCGGCACGAACTCCTCGGTCCAGGCCATGGCACGACCCAGGCGCGGCTCGAGGTCGCCCACCGAGTCGTGGGAGTAGCCCACGTGCGAGACGATCCGGGAGATCTGCTCAGCCGAGCCGGCGGTGACGTCGGCGACGCCCGCGAGCACGCGGAACGGCACGGTGACGGGGGAGACGGGCAGGACTCCGGCCGAGGACGTCGACACCGCCCGCTCGAGCGCGAGGACGGCGACATCCCGCTTGGCAGGGTCCTGCGCCTTCTTGGTGAGCGCGTCCCACTCGTCGTACAGCCGGACGACCTCGGGGCCGAAGTCGATGGTGAACGCCTGCTTGGGCTGCTTGCGGGCGTAGAGCCAGCGCACCATCGGTGCCTCGAGCACCTTCAACGCGTCACCGGGGATCGGGACGCCGCCGGAGGACGAGGACATCTTCTGCATGCCGGCGAAGCCGACGAACGCATAGGCGACGTACGCCGGAGCCTTGCCGCCGAAGATCTCGGCGACGAGCTCCTTGCCGACCGTGTACGACGAGCCGGGCGTCGAGTGGTCGAGGCCACCGGGCTCGAAGTTGACCTTCTCGAAGGCCCAGCGCATCGGCCAGTCGACCTTCCAGACCAGCTTGCCGTTGTCCTCGGTGGCGAGGTTGGTGGAGCCCTCGTGGCCGCACACCGTGCAGGAGTAGGCGAGGTCGTGGGTCTCGTCGGAGTACGCCGTCGCCGTCGTGGTGTCGCGCCCGCACTGGGCACACCACGGCTTGTACGGGAAGCGGGCCAGGTCTCCGGTTCCGGTCGACTCCTCGTCGACGGTGACCGAGTCGGCGAGCGCAGCAGCCTCCTGAGCCGCGGCCTCGTCGCCCTCGGCGGAAGCGGTACTGGCGGCGGCCTCCTGGCCGGGCTTGGTGCGGTACTTCGCCATGACGCCCTCGATGGCGTCACGCTGCGCGACGGCATGCAGGATCTGCGCGCGGTAGGCGCCGGACCGGTACATCTCCGTCTGCGAGATCTCCTCGATCTCCACGCCCATCTCGGCCAGTGCGGCACGCAGGGGAGCCTTGAAGTGCTCGGCCCAGTTCTCGTGGCAGCCGAACGGGTCCGGGACGGCGGTCAGCGGCTTGCCGATGTGCTCGGACCACTCCGGCGGGATCCCGGCACCGACCTTGCGGTAGCGGTCGAAGTCGTCCCAGGAGTGCAGGTGGCGGGTCGTGACGCCACGACGCCGCAGCTCCTCGGCCACGAAGTGCGGGGTGAGGAACTCACGCAGGTTGCCGAGGTGGATCGGGCCCGACGGCGAGGCGCCTGAGGCGACCGTGACGAGGCCGCCGCCCTCGACGTACGCCGCCATGGCCGCTGGGTCGCCGGAGCCGGCCGCGTGGCGGATCGCGTCGTCGGCCGCGCGGGTCACCCAGTCCGTCGGGTCCTGCTGCGCCTTGCCGCCTCGTGCCATCGCGTGTTGCCCCTCAATCGTCCGTCTCCGCCCGCGACAGCGCCGCGTGCGGCGGAAACGCTACCCGTGTGTGCGCCGATGCCCCACTCGGTATCTCGCGCGAATGGTGGCGGGCAGGGGGCATTTTGGTAACGTGAGGCCGCAAGAGCCCCGGTCTTGCCGGGGCTCGAAGCGTTTTCCGGCACTTCAACAAAGATGCGTCGAGCAGCCGCCGCACGGCGGAGGGACTCCGTAGGAACATCAAGGAGCACCAATGCCAGCGATCGTGGTTCTGGGCGCCCAGTGGGGCGACGAGGGCAAGGGCAAGGCCACCGACCTGCTCGCCACCACCGACCCCATCGACTACGTCGTCCGCACGTCGGGCGGCCACAACGCGGGCCACACCATCGTGGTCAACGGCGAGAAGTTCGCGACGCACCTCCTCCCGAGCGGCATCCTGACGCCGGGCGCGACGAGCGTCATCGCCAACGGCGTGGTGGTCTCTCCCGAGGCGCTCTTCCGCGAGCTCGACGGCCTGATCGAGCGCGGCGTCGACGTCGCCAACCTGGTCGTCTCCGCCAACGCTCACGTCATCGCGAGCTACCACGCGACCATCGACAAGGTCTCCGAGCGCTTCCTCGGCAAGAACCAGATCGGCACCACCGGTCGCGGCATCGGCCCGGCGTACGCCGACAAGGTCAACCGCGTCGGTGTCCGGGTCGCCGACCTCTTCGACGAGGAGGTCCTGCGCGCCAAGGTCGAGGCGGCCCTCGACCTTCGCAACCACCTGCTCACCAAGGTCTACAACCGCCGCGCTATCCAGGTCGACGCCGTCGTCGCCGAGCTCACGGCGTACGCCGACCGGCTGCGGCCGATGGTCGCCGACACGTCGCTGCTGCTCAACAAGGCGCTCGACGAGGGCAAGACGGTCCTCTTCGAGGGCGCGCAGGCGACGATGCTCGACGTCGACCACGGCACCTACCCGTTCGTGACGAGCAGCAGCCCGATCGCCGGTGGCGTCTGCACCGGCGCCGGCATCGGCCCCACGCGCATCGACCGGGTCATCGGCGTCATCAAGGCCTACACGACCCGCGTCGGCTCCGGTCCGTTCCCGACCGAGCTCTTCGACGAGGACGGCGCGAACCTGCAGCGCATCGGCGGCGAGATCGGCGTCTCGACGGGCCGCACCCGCCGTTGTGGCTGGTACGACGCGGTCATCGCGCGCTACTCGGCGCGGATCAACGGCCTGACGGAGTTCTTCCTGACCAAGCTCGACGTGCTGGACAGCTGGGAGCGGATCCCGGTCTGCGTCGCCTACGAGATCGACGGCGTGCGCCACGACGAGATGCCGATGACGCAGCCGGAGTTCCTCCGCGCGAAGCCGATCTACGAGTACTTCGACGGCTGGCAGACCGACATCTCGGGCTGCCGCACCTTCGAGGAGCTCCCCGAGAACGCGCAGATCTACGTCCGCGCCCTGGAGAAGATGTCGGGTGCTCCGTTCTGGGGCATCGGGGTCGGTCCGGGCCGCGAGCAGACGATCGTCCCGCCGCGCGACTGACCGCCATGACAACGCGTGTTGCCAGCGTCACCCCCGGGGTGGCAGGTGTCACGCCGCGTTCCACTTACCCCGTGGTCACATCAGCGGCACTCTGAGCACGTGGACTCCGTCGCTTCCCTCGCCGTGCGCCGCGCGCCCCTCGTGGTGCTTCTGTGGCTCGCCGTCATCGTCGGCCTGAACGTCGGTGTGCCCCAGCTCGAGCAGGTCATCGCGGAGGACAACACCGCGTTCGTGCCGGAGCAGGCGCCGTCGATCGCGGCGTACACCCGGATGGACCAGGCGTTCGGCAACGGCAAGACCCGCGCGGTCGTCTTCGTGGCAGGGGAGCGCGACGGCGGCCTCACGCCCGAGGACCGCGCGTGGTTCGGCGCGCTGACGCAACGGATCCAGACGGAGGACAAGGACGCGACCCACGTCTCCGACCTGGGCAACCAGCAGGTCTGGGACGGCACCGTCAGCAAGGACGGCGAGGCGGTCTACCTCCAGGTCGGTTTCCCGGCCGAGGTGGGCACTCCGCAGAGCAGCCAGCAGATCCACGAGCTGCGCGAGATCGTCGCGGAGCAGGTGCCGCCCGGCCTCAACGTCGCCGTGACCGGACCGGCTGCCACGATCACCGACACCCAGGACACGATCGAGCACGACATCGCCCGGATCACGGTCGTCACGCTGGGCCTGATCGCGGTGATCGTCCTGCTGCTCTACCGCTCCGTGGCGGTGCTCGCCGTGGTGCTGGGCTTCATCGGCGCCTGTCTCGGTGCGGGTCGTGGCATCGCCGCGGTCGCGGGCCATCTCGGCTGGTTCCACGTGTCGACCTTCACCGCCTCGATCCTGACCGCGATCGTGCTCGGTGCCGCCACCGACTACGCGATCTTCCTGCTGAGCCGTTTCCACGAGCTCCGCCGCGCGGGCGTCGAGCCGCTCCAGGCGGCCGAGTCGGCGACCCGCAAGGTCGGCTCGGTCATCCTCGGCTCGGCCCTCACGGTCGTCGTCGCCACCGCAGCCATGGGCCTCGCGGAGATCGGCTTCTACAACACGGTCGGGCCGGCGGTCGCGCTCGCGGTCTCGTTCGCGCTCTTCCTCAGCCTCAGCCTGCTGCCGGCCGTCATCACCCTGATCGCCCCGCGCGGCTGGCTCGACCCGCGCCCACCGCGGTCCGATGCGGGCTGGGCCCGCGTCGCGTCGTACGTCGTGGCGCAGCCGTCGCGCGTCCTGGCGCTGGGTCTGATCCCGCTCATCGCGCTGGCATCGGTCTTCCCGCTCATGGAGCTCGGCTACGACCAGCGCCGTGTGCAGCCCGCGGAGACCGAGAGCAACATCGGCTACCGCCTGCTCGCCGACCACTACCCGGCCAACGAGGTCCTCGCGGACTACGTCCTGATCACCAGCGACCACGACCTGCGCAACGCCCGCGACATCGCGGCGATCGAACAGGCCGCCACGGCCGTCGCGCGGCTCCCCGGAGTGGAGTCGGTCCGGACCGTCTCGCGGCCGCTCGGCACCCCGCTCTCGGAGGCCTCGCTCGGCTACCAGATGGGCATCGCGGGCGATCGCCTCGGCGAGGCTTCCGCCGCTGTCGGCAAGGGCGTCGAGGAGGCGGGCCGCCTGGACGAGGGCGCCGCGCAGCTCAGCTCCGGTGCGGGCAAGCTCGCCGACGGAGCCTCGCGTGCCGCCGCCGGCGCCGACCAGCTGCTCGCGGGCGGCAACGAGCTGGCCTCCGGCATCTCGCGTCTCGCCGCAGGTGCTCGCGACGCCACCGCAGGCACCAGGCGCCTGCGCTCCGGTGCGGCCCAGCTCGCCGACGGCCTGCAGGCGGGCGTCGACCAGGCCCAGGTGGCCGTCGACGGCCTCGGCCTCGCCTACAACGCGCTCGCCACCAAGAGCCTGACCTG
>UEXP01000026.1_pt1 | contig 10600 bp, 8 predicted proteins | sample 4301171 | NCBI WGS metagenome assembly UEXP01 (sample SAMEA4773182, study PRJEB27434) | metagenome | biome: 2259; feature: agricultural soil; material: soil | place: USA | collected 2014-09 | depth 0.25 m
ATCGACGACATCGACGCCTTCGAGATCAACGAGGCGTTCGCCGTCCAGGTGCTCTCCCTGCTCGACCACTACGGCATCGCCGACGACGACCCGCGCGTCAACCCGTTCGGTGGCGCCATCGCCTTCGGCCACCCGCTCGCCTCCTCCGGCGTGCGCCTGATGAACCAGCTCGCTGCGCAGTTCAAGCAGGACCCGGCCAAGCGCTACGGCATCACGACCATGTGTGTCGGCCTCGGCCAGGGCGCCACGGTCATCTGGGAGAACGCCAACTGGAACGGAGAGTCCAAGTGAACGACGTCATCGCGCGCGCCGAGGCGCTCCGCACCGAGTCCGAGGTCGTGACCAAGGCCAAGCTCCGGAAGGTCTCCCTTGCGGGCGACGCCGGCGTGATGGGCTTGATCACCCTCGACAACGGCTTCGACCACACCAAGCCGAACACCTTCGGCCCGGGCTCGCTGCTCGAGCTCAACGCGGCGATCGACGCGGCCCTCGCGGACGACGAGATCACCTCGATCGGTGTCACGGGCAAGCCGTTCATCCTCGCCGCCGGCGCCGACCTCACCTCGCTCCGCGCCGCGGGTTCGGCCGACGCGATCCGCACCATCGCGGAGCTCGGCCACCACGTGTTCGGAAAGCTCGCCGGCACCAAGCCGTCGTTCGGCTTCATCAACGGCCTCGCCCTCGGCGGTGGCTTCGAGGTCGCGCTCAACTGCGACTACCGCACCGTCCAGGACTCGATCCCGGCCGCCGGCCTCCCCGAGGTCATGCTCGGCCTGGTCCCCGGCTGGGGTGGCGCCTGGATCGTCCCGAACCTGATCGGTGCCGCCGGTGCCATCAAGGTGGCGCTCGAGAACCCGCTCAACCAGGGCAAGGTCCTCAAGGGCTCCGAGGTGAAGGAGCTCGGCATGGCCGACGCGATCTTCCAGGGTGCGGACTTCCTGGAGCAGTCGCTCGTCTGGGCCGCCTCGGTGCTGACCGGCGAGACCGCCGTCGCGCGTCCCGAGGTCGACCGCGGCCAGGCCTGGGACGACGCCGTCGCCTGGGGCCGCATGGTCGCCGCGGGCAAGACCGGCGGCAAGTCCGTCGCCGCCACGCGTCTGCTCGACCTGATCGAGGCCGCGAAGACCAACACCAAGACCGAGGGCTTCGCGCTCGAGGACCAGGCGCTGGTCGACATGGCGCAGACCCCCGAGCTCGACGCCTCGCTCTACTCGTTCGACCTCACCCAGAAGCGCGCCAAGCGCCCCGCGGGTGCGCCGGACAAGGCCCTGGCCCGCAAGGTCACCAAGGTCGGCATCATCGGCGCGGGCCTGATGGCCTCGCAGTTCGCGCTGCTCTTCGTACGCCGCCTGAAGGTTCCGGTCGTCATGACCGACCTCGACCAGGACCGCGCCAACAAGGGTGTCGCGTACGTCCACGGCGAGATCGACAAGCTGGTCGCCAAGGGCCGCCTGACCAACGACGACGCGAACCGCCTCAAGGCGCTCGTGACGGCGGAGGTCGACTACCAGGTCGCCTTCTCGGACGCGGACTTCATCATCGAGGCCGTCTTCGAGGAGATGGGCGTCAAGAAGACGGTCTTCGCGAACGCCGAGAAGGTGGCCCCGGCCGAGGCGGTCTTCGCGACCAACACCTCGTCGCTCTCCATCACCGAGATGGCCGCCGACCTGGAGCACCCGGAGCGAGTCGTGGGCTTCCACTTCTTCAACCCGGTCGCGATCATGCCGCTCGTCGAGATCATCAAGGGCGAGACCACCTCCGACGAGGCGCTCGCCACGGCGTTCGCCACCTCGAAGGGCCTCGGCAAGACCTCGATCCTGGTCAAGGACTCGCCGTCCTTCATCGTGAACCGCCTGCTGGGCCGCTTCATGGGTGAGGTCGCGAAGGTCGTCGACGAGGGCACCCCGGTCAAGGACGCCGACGCGGCGTTCGCCGGCCTCGCGCCGATGCCGCCGTTCGTCCTGCTCGGCCTGGTCGGCCCGGCGATCGCGCTGCACAACAACGAGACCCTCCACCGGGCCTTCCCGGAGCGGATGTACGTCTCCGAGAACCTCAAGAAGGTCGTCGAGGCGAAGATCGGCTCCTGGTACGGCCCCGACGGCGAGGTCTCCCCGGAGGTCGCCGCCCTGGTCACCACCCCGGAGAACCCGGTCGTCAAGAGCACCGAGGAGGTCCGCAACCAGGTCCTCGAGGCGCTCGCCGACGAGATCAAGCGCATGCTCGACGAGGGCGTCGCCTCCGCTCCGGAGGACATCGACCTCGCGATGATCATGGGTGCCGGCTTCCAGTTCTGGAACGGCGGCATCACGAAGCTCCTCGACCGCGAGGGAGTTTCGGAGAAGGTCACGGGCGCGAAGTTCCACGCCTGATCCAGCAGGACGACGCCGCCGGTCCCAGGAGGGACCGGCGGCGTTCGCCATTTGCGCCCTGTCGGCGCACCACCTGCGCCCTCTCGGCGTCAGGCGAACGCGTTGACGATCCGTCGCCCGGCGGCCTGGGCGAGATCGGCACCGGTGAGGCCCAGGACCTGCCGCAGCACGGCATCCTGGTCGGCGTCGGTGGTCCCCTCACCTGCTGCCATCTGGTTCAGCAGGCTCCACAGCGCCTCCCGGCCGAAGCGCGTGACGATCACCTCGCAGGCCCACCAGGAGATGCCGTAGTTGGCCGAGGCGTGCTCACCGTTGAAGGCGGCGTCCGCCGGCAATGCGGTCAGACCGGCCTGGGCCTCCTCGACAGCCGCCCGCGAGATGACCCGCTGGTCGCGCGGCACGGCGCGCACAGACACCCACTCCGCAATCCCCTCAGCCAGCCAGGTCGGCACCCGGTCGTCACGGTCGCCGATGGCCACGTGGGTGAGCTCGTGCCGGATCAGCCGGTCACGTCGTGGTGTGTCCCGGCCCAGCATCCGCGGATGCAGCATGAACCGGACGGACGCGACCGCAGAGCTGGTCCCGCCGGCCTGCACGCCGAAGGCGACGCCCTCGAGCCGCTCCGGGTCTCCCCCGGGCAGCTCGTCGAGGGAAGCCATCTGCGCGACGTCGCTGAGCGCGTAGACGACGACCCGCCGCGTCCACGGGATCGGGATCCGGGGCGCGATGTCGTCGATGCCTCGGTGGACCGCAGCCATGACCTGGTAGGCGTCGTCGATGCTCCTGGCGTCGAAGATGCCGAGCACCCCGGCGTCGTTCTCGGCCTCGATCCGGGTCCTCTCCCAGGGCTGCAGGTCGACTCCGTGCTCCTCGTCGTACGCCGCGTCGTGGTCGGCAGCGACGCGCCAGCGGTCATCCGCCCCCTCCACGAAGGTGAAGCGCGCGGGCGTCCGCACCGGCACCACGTCGTACGACGCGAGCTGGGTGATCACCGTGACCTCGGCCTGGACCCGACCGTCCGCCGACGGAGTGACGCCCCGCAGCTCCAGGTCGTAGGCAGCGAGCGGAAGCTCCTGCAGATTGTCGAAGAGTCGCCCTTGCAGCTTCCGGAAGCCCGGCTTGTCGGGCACCACCGAGTCGAGGAACGCAGGCTCGTCACGCATCAGCACGGCGCGGGCACGCGCGTCGAGGACCTCCGCGAGTGCCGACTCGAGCGGGGCGGTCGAGGACGTCGGGTCGGCGACCTCCGCCGGTCCCTTCCAGCAACCGGTGAGCAGCAGCGTGAGGAGCACCAGCGGCACCAGGGAGCGGTGGCTCCCGCGGCGCCGGCGGTCAGCCGAGTGGGCTGCCAACGCCGGGCACCGCCAGCGCCACCGCGACCTCCGCGGCAAGGCGCGGAGCCGTGAGACCGACGCGCTCCAGGATCACGGCCCGCTTGGCGTGGTCGAGGAACTCCTGCGGGATGCCGTGCAGCTGCACGGGGGTCGACACGCCGTGGGCGTTGAGCGTCTGCAGGAGCGCGGACCCGACGCCACCGACGATGCCGTTGTCCTCGACGCAGACCACCAGGCGGTGGTCGCGCGCCAGCTCGACCAGCGCGGCGTCGACGGGCTTGACCCAGCGCGGGTCGACGACCGTGACGCCGAGACCCTGCGCCTCGAGGAGTCCGGCCGTCTCGAGGGCGGTCGAGGCCATGGCTCCCACGGCGACGATCAGCACATCGGGCCGCTCGCCGCGCGCCAGCACGTCGACTCCCCCGACGCGGTCGAGGGCCGGCATGTCCGCGGGCGGCGGACCCTTGGGGAACCGGACGACGGTGGGCGCGTCATCGATCGAGACGGCCTCACGGAGCAGCTCGCGGAGCCGGGCGGCGTCGCGGGGTGCGGCGATCGACAGGCCGGGAACGATCTGCATGATCGACATGTCCCACATGCCGTTGTGGCTCGCGCCGTCATCGCCGGTCACGCCGGAGCGATCCAGGACGAAGGTGACTCCGCACTGGTGCAGCGCGACGTCCATCAGGACCTGGTCGAAGGCTCGGTTGAGGAACGTCGCGTAGATCGCGACGACCGGGTGGATGCCGCCCATAGCGAGGCCCGCGGCCGACGTGGCTGCGTGCTGCTCGGCGATGCCGACGTCGTAGGTCCGCTCGGGGAAGCGGGCGGCGAAGCGGTCGAGGCCGACCGGGTGCATCATCGCGGCGGTGATCGCGGCGACGTCGCTGCGCTCCTCGCCGATGCGGACCATCTCGTCGGCGAAGACGTCGGTCCAGATGGCGCCCTTCGGCTGCTCCTCGCCGGTCTCCACGTTGAAGGGACCGGGCGCGTGGAACTGGTCGGCCTCGTGCTGCTCGGCAGCGTCGTAGCCGTAGCCCTTGCGGGTCAGCGCGTGGACGATGACCGGGCCGTTGAAGCGCTTGGCGAGCGAGAGCGCCTGCTCGACCGCCTCCCGGTCGTGACCGTCGATCGGGCCGACGTACTTCAGGCCGAGGTCCTCGAAGAGACCCTGCGGCGCGATGGCGTCCTTGACGCCCTTCTTCATGGCGTGGAGCGCGTCGTAGGCGACCGGACCGATGCCGGGCACGGCGTTGAGCCGCTTCTTGACCGTCCCGAGGACCTGCTCGTAGCGCGGGTTGGTGCGCAGGCTGGTCAGTGCGGTCGCGAGCCCGCCGATCGTCGGCGTGTAGGACCGCTCGTTGTCGTTGACCACGATGACCAGGCGGCTGTCCTTGGCGATCGCGATGTTGTTGAGCGCCTCCCAGGCCATGCCACCGGTGAGCGCACCATCGCCGATCACAGCCACGACATGGCGGTCGTCGCCCTGGATCGCGTAGGCCTTGGCGAGGCCGTCGGCGTAGCTGAGGCTGGCCGACGCGTGGGAGCTCTCGACGATGTCGTGCTCGGACTCCGCGCGGGACGGGTAGCCCGACAGACCACCCTCCTGCCGCAGGGTGTGGAACCGGCTGGCACGACCGGTGAGCAGCTTGTGCACATAGGCCTGGTGACCCGTGTCGAAGACGACGCGGTCGTGGGGCGAGTCGAAGACCCGGTGGATCGCCATCGTGAGCTCGACGACGCCGAGGTTCGGGCCGAGGTGACCACCCGTGCGGGCACACGTGTGGATCAGCGTGGAGCGGATCTCCGCCGCCAGCTCGTCGAGCTGCGCGGGGGTCAGGCCACGGAGGTCACGTGGGGTCGAGATCGACTCCAGGTAGCCCATTGCGTTCCTCCGGGTCTGTTGCGTGAATGAGTGGGAAGTCTAGCCGTGCCGGGCCCGGAGTGACCTCAGGGTCGAGGCCCGGCGAACGGCGAGTCCAGGAGCCGCGGAAGCAGCGCCTGCACCCCACGGGTCAGCGACAGCCCGGCGAGCGCGACCGGGTCCACGAAGGTCATCTGGCGACCCTCGTTGCAGACCACGTCGGCGTCCGTCAGGCGTGTCCGCGCAGCGAAGAGATGCACGACGTCGAGGCGGCCCGGCCGGTGCTCGACCGGCGCGCTGGCGAGCAGCTCCAGGGGCTCGTCGGGGACCACGCCCGTCTCTTCCAGCAGCTCCCGGTACGCCGCGTGCTCGGGCGCCTCCCCCGGCTCGATGTGGCCGCCCGGGAAGCCCCAGTGCTCCGGGTCGATCTCCGGGAGCTCGTCACGCTCCTGCATGAGGATCCAGCCGCGGTCGTCGACGAGCGCGATGCTGGCGAAGGTCCGGTCGGCCGCGCGGTTGGCGCTGCACCCGGAAGCGCCGGACGACGCACCCGTGAGCCGCGCGTAGGTCCCGGAGGCGAGGAACGCAGGGAGGAAGTGCCGGGCCGACTCCCACAGGTCCAGGTCCGGGATCACTGCCGGCGCGACGAACGTCATTTGGCGCCCCTCGTGGCACTCGACGTCGGCGTCACCCAGGTCCACCGCAGCCACCCAGAGCTGGTAACGCGCCACCCGCTCCTCCTCGCGGTAGTGGAAGACCTCGTCGCGCCAGAGCGTGAGGCTGCGGGGCGGGAGCTCCAGGCCGGTCTCCTCGGCGAGCTCGCGGTACGCGGCGTCCTCGAACGACTCCCCCTCGTCCACGTGCCCACCCGGAGCACCCCACTGGTCCGGACAGCGCGGCGCCTCGGAGTCGCGCTCCTGCAGCAGCACCTCGCCGGACCGGTTGACCAGCAGCACGTTGACGACGCGGTGCATCGCTCAGACCTCCACGCCGGCGGGTCCGTCGTACGCCACGAGGCCGCCGGCGCAGCTGGCCCGCGGCTCGGGTGCGGTGTGGCCGTCGCCGTACTCGGCGATGAACGCCGCCAGCCCGCTGTCGCGCGCGCCGTGCAGGACCAGCTGGCGGCCCCAGACGGTGACGACCACGGGACCGGGGAGGTCGTCGTGCGGCGAGAGGATGCCCTCCTCCGGCAGCGCCTCCGCGAGCCGGATCACGTCGTCCTTGTCGAGATCGGGGTCGTAGGTGACCCAGACCGCACCGTGCTCGAGCGCATGGACCGCAAGCCCCTCGTTGACCGGGCGGTCGTAGACACCGCACGCCAGCCACGCCGGCAGGTGCTCTCCGCCGACCGGCGGCACGACCTCCCAATGAGGATGCAGGACGTGGTCGCGCGACGGGACCGCATAGGAGTGCGCGTCCGACAGCGGGGTGTCGCGCGCCGGGATCGCGACGGCCGCAGCGAGGCCGGCCCCCGTCAGCGCACCCGCGAGACTGAGCGCCACCCACGAACCACGACTCATGGGCGGAGTCTCCCATCCGGCCGTTCGACGCTCGCCGCGAGGTGGTCGGGAGCCTGGATGCAGTAGGAGTCGGTGAGCAGCTCGGCGAGCTCGTCCCAGTCGCTCGCGTCGTCGAGGAGCAGTCCCACCACGTTGGTGCCCCACCCTGCCTTGAAGTAGGGCTCACCCAGGTGCGCGAAGGCCATCACCTCGTCCGGGTCGGCCCGGAAGACGATCCGGAAACGCTGGTCCTCGCCTCCGAACAGGTGGGCGACCGTTGCTGCACCGACCTTCCAGCTGGCTCCGGTCCAGATGGTGGCGCGCGTGCACCGGGGAAGCCGGGTCAGGACGGCATCGATGCGCTCCACCCAGGCCTCGGGCGGATCGGGACGTTCAGCCACGGGAGGAGGTCAGTCCTGGCGCAGCCACTGCTCGACGCGCTCGACCTTGCCGTCGAGCATGCCGGTGTGGCCGGGCCGGATGTCAGCCTTGAGGACGAGCCCCACCCGTGGTGCGAACGGCAGGACCGCCTCGGTGGCACGGCGTACGACGTCCATGACCTCGTCCCACTCCCCCTCGACCTCGGTGAACATCGACCCCAGACGATGCGGGAGGCCGGACTCACGCACGACCCGCAGGGCAGCCGCGACGGCCTCGGAGAGCGATCCGTCCTCCGCGTTCGAGGAGGTCGGGGCGACGGAGAAGGCGACGAGCATGCCTCCACGCTAGCGCCCCGTCGTACGGCGAAATGCGGAACGGCCCGCCTCCCCGGAGGGAAGCGGGCCGAACCGTTGTCAGCGGAGCCTCAGGCGCCCTTGACGAGGTTGCGCAGGACGAACTGCAGGATGCCGCCGTTGCGGTAGTAGTTCGCCTCACCGGGGGTGTCGATGCGGACGACCGCGTCGAACTCGATGCCCGTGTCGGTGGTGACCTTGACCGTCTTCGGCGTGACACCGTCGTTGAGCGCGGTGATGCCGGTGACCTCGAAGGTCTCCTCGCCCGTCAGGCCGAGCGAGTCGGCGTTCTGACCAGCGGGGAACTGCAGCGGGAGGACGCCCATACCGATCAGGTTCGAGCGGTGGATGCGCTCGTACGACTCGGCGATGACAACCTTGACGCCCAGCAGAGAGGTGCCCTTGGCGGCCCAGTCACGCGACGAGCCGGAGCCGTACTCCTTGCCGGCCAGGACGACGAGCGGGATGCCCGCGGCCTGGTAGTTCTGCGAGGCGTCGTAGACGAACGAGACCGGACCGCCCTCGACGGTGAAGTCGCGCGTGTAGCCACCCTCGGTGCCCGGGGCCACCTGGTTGCGCAGGCGGATGTTTGCGAACGTGCCGCGGATCATGACCTCGTGGTTGCCACGGCGCGAGCCGTAGGAGTTGAAGTCACGCGGAGCCACACCGTTGGCGGTCAGGTACTGACCGGCAGGCGTGTCGCCCTTGATGTTGCCGGCCGGCGAGATGTGGTCGGTGGTGACCGAGTCGCCGAGCTTGAGCAGGACACGGGCGCCGGAGACGTCGGTGACCGGGGAGGTCTCCAGCGACATGCCGTCGAAGTACGGCGCCTTGCGGACGTAGGTCGAGGTCTCGTCCCACTCGAAGGTGTTGCCCTCCGGCGTGGGCAGCGACTGCCAACGCTCGTCGCCTGCGAAGACGTCCGCGTAGTCCTTGGTGAACATCTCCTGCGTGATCGACTCGGCGATCACCTGCTCGACCTCCGACGGCGACGGCCAGATGTCCTTCAGGAAGACGTCGTTGCCGTCGGTGTCCTGGCCGATCGGGTCGTTGAACAGGTCGATGTTCATGTTGCCAGCGATGGCGTACGCGATGACCAGCGGCGGCGAGGCCAGGTAGTTCATCTTGATGTCGGGGTTGATGCGACCCTCGAAGTTACGGTTGCCGGAGAGCACCGAGACGACGGCGAGGTCGTGCTCGTTCACCGCGGCGGAGACCTCCGGGATGATCGGGCCGGAGTTGCCGATGCAGGTGACGCAGCCGTAGCCGACGAGGTCGAAGCCGAGCTTCTCGAGGTACGGCGTGAGGCCGGACTTGTCGTAGTAATCGGTGACGACCTTGGAACCCGGGGCGAGGGTGGTCTTGACCCACGGCTTGCGGGTGAGGCCCTTCTCGACAGCCTTCTTCGCGAGCAGCGCGGCACCGAGCATGACCGACGGGTTGGACGTGTTGGTGCAGGAGGTGATCGAGGCGATCGTGACCGCACCGTTCTCCAGCGCGAACGAGGAGCCGTCGGCCAGGGTGACCGGGATCTTGGCGTCGGGCTGCGTGGTGTACGACGGCAGGTAGCCGGCGAAGGAGGTCGCGGCGTCGGTCAGCTGGACGCGGTCCTGCGGGCGCTTCGGGCCGGCGATCGAGGGGACGACCGTCGACAGGTCGAGCTCGAGCTTCTCGGAGAAACGCGGCTCCGCGGCCGGGTCGAGCCAGAGGCCCTGCTCCTTGGCGTACGCCTCGACGAGGGCAAGCTGCTGCTCGTCACGGCCGGTCAGGCGGAGGTAGTTGATCGTCTCGTCGTCGATCGGGAAGATGCCGATCGTCGAGCCGAACTCCGGCGACATGTTGCCGATGGTGGCGCGGTTCGCGAGCGGCAGGGCGGCAACGCCGGCGCCGTAGAACTCGACGAACTTGCCGACGACGCCGTGCTTGCGGAGCTGCTCGGTGATCGTGAGGACCAGGTCGGTGGCCGTGGTGCCCTCGGGCAGGTCACCGGTGAGCTTGAAGCCGACGACGCGCGGGATCAGCATGGAGACCGGCTGGCCGAGCAGCGCGGCCTCGGCCTCGATGCCGCCGACGCCGAAGCCGAGGACGCCCAGGCCGTTGACCATGGTGGTGTGCGAGTCGGTGCCGACGCAGGTGTCGGGGTAGGCCTGGAGGACGCCGTCCACGGTGCGGGTGAAGACGGTGCGGGCCAGGTGCTCGATGTTGACCTGGTGGACGATGCCGGTGCCCGGCGGAACGACCTTGAAGTCGTCGAACGCGGTCTGGCCCCAGCGCAGGAACTGGTAGCGCTCGCGGTTGCGCTCGTACTCGATCTCGGTGTTCTTCTCGAAGGCGTCCTTCGAGCCGAACGCCTCGGCGATGACGGAGTGGTCGATGACCATCTCGGCCGGCGAGAGCGGGTTGATCTTGGACGGGTCGCCGCCGAGGTCGGCAGCGGCCTCGCGGAGCGTGGCGAGGTCGACGATGCAGGGGACGCCGGTGAAGTCCTGCATGATCACGCGCGCCGGCGTGAACTGGATCTCCTTGTCGGGCTCCGCGGTCTCGTCCCAGCCGGCCAGCGCCTTGATGTCGTCGGCGGTGATGTCCGCGCCGTCCTCGGTGCGCAGGAGGTTCTCGAGGAGAACCTTCAGCGAGAAGGGCAGGCTGTCGACGTCGAGGCCCTCGCCCGCGACGGCGTTGAGCCGGAAGATCTCGTACGACGTCCCGTTGACGTCGAGGGCGCCCTTGGCGCCGAAGCTGTCCTGACTGGCCACAGTCAATCTCCTCGTGTGTGGTGCAACTCGGGCCCATCCTGCCGTGC
>UEXP01000054.1_pt1 | contig 10515 bp, 10 predicted proteins | sample 4301171 | NCBI WGS metagenome assembly UEXP01 (sample SAMEA4773182, study PRJEB27434) | metagenome | biome: 2259; feature: agricultural soil; material: soil | place: USA | collected 2014-09 | depth 0.25 m
CAGGAGGTGCTCGGTGAGACCTACGGTCTCATCGTCTACCAGGAGCAGGTCATGGCGATCGCCCAGGTGCTCGCCGGCTACTCGCTCGGCGGCGCCGACAACATGCGCCGCATCATGGGCAAGAAGAAGAAGGAGGAGCTCGACAAGGAGTTCGGCACCTTCGAGGCCGGCATGCTCGAGCGCGGCTACCCCAAGGACGCGGTCAAGACCCTCTGGGAAGTCCTCGTCCCCTTCGCCGACTACGCCTTCAACAAGTCGCACTCCGCGGCGTACGGCGTCATCACCTACTGGACGGCGTACCTCAAGGCCAACTACCCGACCGAGTACATGGCCGCGCTCCTGACGTCCGTGAAGGACAACAAGGACAAGATGGCGCTCTATCTCGGCGAGTGCCGCCGGATGAAGATCAAGGTCCTCCCGCCCGACGTCAACGAGTCGGCCCACAACTTCACCGCCGTCGGCACCGACATCCGCTTCGGCCTCACCGCGATCCGCAACGTCGGCTCCAACGTCGTCGACGGCATCGTCGAGGCGCGCACGGAGCAGGGTGCGTTCACCGACTTCAACGACTTCCTCTCCAAGGTGCCTGCGCCCGTGTGCAACAAGCGCCTCGTGGAGTCGCTGGTCAAGGCGGGTGCCTTCGACGGCATGGGGCACCGGCGCCGTGCGCTGGTCGCGATCCACGAGACCGCGATCGACCAGTACGTCGACATCAAGAAGAACGAGGCGATCGGTCAGGACTCCCTCTTCGCCGGCCTCGACGACGATGCCGACGGCGGTGGCTTCGGTGTCCAGGTCGCGATCCCCGACATCGACGAGTGGGACAAGATGACCCTGCTGGGTCACGAGCGCGACATGCTCGGCCTCTACGTCTCCGACCACCCGCTCAACGGCCTCGAGCACGTGCTCTCGCAGGGCACCGACTGCTCGATCGGCCAGCTGGTCGCCGACGAGGAGCGCGCCGACGGCTCCCAGGTGACCGTGTCGGGCCTGATCACGAGCGTGCAGCGCAAGATCACCAAGCGCGGTGACTCCTGGGCACTGGTCACGCTCGAGGATCTCGAGGGTGCGATCGAGGTGCTGCTCTTCCCGAGCAGCTACCAGCTCGCCGCGCCGTACCTCTCCGAGGACGCCATCATCACCGTCCGCGGCCGCCTGTCGCGCAGCAAGGACACCCCCGAGATCATGGGCCAGGAGGTCACGCTGCCCGACCTCTCCGACGGCCCCAACGGGCCGGTGGTCATCTCGCTGCCGTCGACGCGGTGCACCGCGCCGGTGGTCGAGTCGCTCAAGGACGTCCTGCGCACCCACCCGGGTGTCACCGAGGTCCACCTCAAGCTGCTGGCCCGCAACGCGACCACCGTCATGAAGCTCGACGACCGCCTGCGTGTCACGCCGAGCGGGGCCCTCTTCGCAGACCTCAAGCAGCTCCTCGGGCCTGGTTGCCTTGCCCACTAAGCGCGCCGCTAAAGCGACTCTGCTCGTCGTCCTCGCCCTCGCGGCGCTGGGCGCTCTCGCGGGCATCGGCTGGTGGCTGTGGTGGCGTCCGGTGCCGGCCGGCCTGGTCTGGGCGCACCACCCCTTCTTCCTGCCCGACGACGAGTTCCGCTCCACCGGCGAGTTCGTGATGATCGCCGGCCCGCTCGGTCTGGTCGTCGGTGTGCTCGGCATGTGGCGGCTGCGGCTGGACCCGGTGCTCTCCCTGGCGGCACTGCTGACGGGTGCGTGCGCGGCCACGGGCGCGATGCTGCTCGTCGGGCACCTGCTCGGTCCGGGCAGCGCCGTCGACTTCGCACGCCGGGCCGGCGACGGCACGCTCGTCCATGCCGGGCTGCGCGCCCAACCTCTCGCGGCGTGGGTGACGATGCCGCTCGGCGTGGTGCTCGGTGCGCTTGGGATGCTCTTGGCTGTGCCAACTTCTGAAGACCACGCTGAAGTACCCCGACTTCCCGATAGGGTCTCCTGACTCATCACCGCGACTCCCGGGGGCCCCATGTCCGACCTCACTCCGTCCACGCCCGACTCCACCCAGAAGGGCGGCTCCGGGAAGCGGATCGCGCTCGTCGCCGGTGGTGCCGTCCTCGCCGCCGCTGTCGTGGGCGGTGGCGTCTGGGGCTACAACGCCTTCTACGGCCAGGGCGACCAGGCCGCGGGTGTGATCCCGACCGAGGGCCTGCTCGGCTACGTCGGCTTCGACCTCGCGCCCAACGGTGAGCAGCTCCTCTCGGCCCGCTCGACGCTGAAGAAGTTCCCGGCGATCGCGGACCAGATCAAGCTCGGCGGTTCGTCCGACCTCCGCAAGGAGCTCTTCACGAAGCTGCAGGAGGACGGCGGCTGCAAGGACCTCGACTGGGACAAGCAGGTCGCGCCGTGGCTCGGGGACCGGGTCGGCGTCGGCGTGATGGACGGCGGCAAGGGCAAGGAGCCCGAGGCGCTGCTGGTGCTCCAGACGACCGACAACGGCGCCGCGGAGAAGCACCTCGACGCCGTCCTCGCCTGCCTCAACACCGACACCGACGCGGACGACAAGCTGGCGAGCCACTCCTTCGTCGGCGACTGGCTGGTACTCGGCGAGGGCAAGCTCGCCGCGGACATGGACGCAAAGCTCGACGGCGGTTCGCTCGCCGACGACGAGAGCTTCGCGCGCTGGACCGACGAGGCCGGCGACCCGGGCATCCTGACCGGCTACGTCTCGAAGCTCGGCGCGAAGCGCATCACGGAGGCCCTCGAGTCGGCGGGCGAGGAGATGCCGGCGGCGTTCGACAAGGCGCTCGAGGACTTCGAGGGCGCGGGCCTCGTCGGCCGCTTCCGCGACGGTGGCGTGCAGCTCGAGGCGGCGCTCGCCGGTGGCGAGACCGCGAAGGAGGCGGGAGAGGTCGTGCCGGGTGGCGAGGTCCTCGCCAGCCTGCCCGCCTCGACGGTCGCGGCCTTCGCGTTCGGCCTGCGTGACGGCTGGCTCACCGACGACGCGGTGAAGGGCCTCAGCGGCTCCCTGGAGCAGGAGCTCGGCCTCTCGGTCGAGGACCTCGAGGCCCAGCTGACCCAGATGACCGGCCTGAAGCTCGCCGACATCGAGACCCTGCTCGGTGACGCCGTCGCGGTCTCGGTCGACGCGGACATCGACGCCGACGCGATCGCGGCGTTCGACGTCACGGCCATCCCGGTGGGCATCAAGATCCAGGGCGACACGAAGAAGATCGAGGAGGTCCTGGACAAGCTCCGCGCCGCGGGTGCCGAGCAGGGCATGCCGGCCGACTTCGTGGTCAGCAAGACCGTCGGTGACCACGTCGTGATCAGCCTCAGCAAGAAGTACGCCGACACGCTGGCGTCCGAGAAGGGGCTCGGCTCCTCCAAGGGCTTCGACGAGATCGTCCCCGACGCCGACTCGGCCATCGGGGCCTTCTTCCTCGACTTCAACGTCAACGGCTGGCTCGACTCGCTCCTCAAGGACATGGACGCGCCCACCGACATCCGCGACAACATCGAGCCGCTCAGCGGCATCGGCGTGAGCAGCTGGGTCGACGGCGACGTCTCGCACTCGCTGTTCACGCTGACGACCGACTGATCCGGAGCGTGCATCCAGTGCGGCTGGTCCCTGAAGGGGCCAGCCGCACTGCAAGTGCATGTCTGACAAACCCTGCGCCCGCTCGCGACGGCGACGGTTTGTCAGACATGCCCTAGTTGGGGGACCAGCCGCTCCGTGCGACGTCGACCGCGGGGAGTGACGGGAGCACGCGCATCGCGCGCATCTCGTCCCGCATGAACCGGTTGATCATCGCCAGCCGCAGGTGGGTGTCATCGGCTTCCAGCAGGGACTGACGGTCGGCGAGGGGGAGCAGCACCATCGCGGCGAGCGTCCAGGAGAGGTACGCCGGATCACGCGGCAGGTTGCCGGTGAACACGTGGTCGCCGTGGAGGGCGGAGAGCTGGTCGCGGTAGCGGTCGAAGAGGGCACGGGATCGCTCGATGACCTCCGGGGCCACGACGTCGCGCGCACCGTCGTCCAGGTGGTCGACGCGGGCCTGCGGCCACAGCGCCCCGAGCTGCATCTCCTGCAGCCGGAAGCGCCCCCTGCCGACGGCGAGGATCTCCCAGGAGCCGTCGTCGTTCTGCGCCGCCTCGTTGAGCTGGAGCAGGCAGCCGACGCGGAACAGCGACTGACCGCCGGTGTCGCCGACTTCGTAGCCCTCACGGATCGCCACCGTGCCGAACGTCCGCTGTGACGGGTCACGCTCCTCGAGCAACGTCTCCACCAGCTCGACGTAGCGGTCCTCGAAGACGTGCAGCGGCACGCTCATGCCGGGGAAGACCACGCTGTTCAGCGGAAACAACGCAAGCGACCGGGACATGTCACAGACCATAGACTGGACACATGATCCGCCGCATCGACCTCCGTGGGCAGCACAGCCCTGACGCCGATTACCGCAGCGCCGTCCCGCGCGCGGCCTTCGACGTGGAGCATGCGCTGGCGATCGTGCGCCCGATCTGCGACGACGTGCGCGATCGCGGTGTCGCCGCGATCGCGGAGTACTCCGCGAAGTTCGACGGCGTCGAGCAGACCGAGATCCGCGTGCCTTCTGCGGCGATCGCTGCCGCGCTGGAGTCGCTCGACCCGGCCGTCCGCGCGGGCCTGGAGGAGTCGATCAAGCGTCTCCGCGCCACCTGCGAGGCGGAGCTCGAGCGTGACGTGACCACCTCGCTCGGCGAGGGTGCGACCGTCACCCACAAGCTGATCCCGGTCAACCGGGTCGGCCTCTACGTGCCCGGTGGCCTCGCGCCGCTCGTCTCCAGCGTGGTCATGAACGTCGTCCCGGCACAGGTTGCCGGCGTGAAGTCGATCGCGCTCACCTCGACGCCCCAGAAGGACCACGGCGGCCTCCCGCAGCCGACCATCCTCGCTGCCTGCGCGTTGCTCGGCATCGACGAGGTCTACGCCGTCGGTGGCGCGCAGGCGATCGCGATGTACGCCTACGGTGCGGGGGAGTGCCGCAAGGTCGATCTCGTCACCGGCCCGGGCAACATCTACGTCGTCTCGGCCAAGCGTCTGCTCAAGGGCCAGATCGGCATCGACTCCGAGGCCGGTCCGACCGAGATCGCGATCCTTGCCGACGACACCGCCGTGCCGTCGTACGTCGCGGCCGACCTGATCTCCCAGGCCGAGCACGACCCGCTGGCCGCCTCCGTCCTGGTGACGCCGAGCGAGGCGCTGGCTGCCGCGGTCGAGGCCGAGCTCGAGAGCCAGGTGGCCGCCACCAAGCACCAGGAGCGGGTGACCACCGCACTCAGCGGGGCGCAGTCGGCGATCGTGCTCGTCGACGACCTCGAGCAGGGTCTCGCCGTCGTCGACGCCTACGCCGCCGAGCACCTCGAGATCCAGACCGAGGACGCGCTGGAGTGGGCGGGTCGCGTGACCAACGCCGGCGCGATCTTCGTCGGCAACAACGCGCCGGTCAGCCTCGGGGACTACTGCGCGGGCTCCAACCACGTCCTGCCGACCGCCGGCTGTGCCTGCCACAGCTCGGGTCTCTCCGTGCGCTCCTTCCTCAAGGCCGTGCACGTCATCGACTACAGCCGGGCTGCCCTGGCCGAGGTCGCGGACCACGTCGTCACGCTGGCCGAGGCCGAGGACCTGCCCGGCCACGCCGCCGCCGTCCGCGTCCGCTTCGCCCACGAATCCGAGAGCTGAGCCATGAGCTTTCCCCCGATCCGGCCCGAGCTGGCCGGCATCGAGCCGTACGGCGCGCCGCAGCTCGACGTGCCCGTGCAGCTCAACGTCAACGAGAACCCCTACGGCCCCTCCGAGGCGTGCCTGGACGACATCGCCGCTTCGGTGCGCGCGGCTGCGCGCGACCTCAACCGCTACCCGGACCGTGAGTTCACCGCGCTGCGCGAGGCGCTGGCGGCGTACCTCAACACCGATGGCGGGCAGGGCCTGGAAGCGCGCAACATCTGGGCCGCCAACGGGTCCAACGAGGTCATGCTGCAGCTCCTGCAGGCGTTCGGCGGCCCGGGCCGCACAGCACTGAGCTTCGCCCCGACCTACTCGATGTATCCCGAGTACGCCCGCGACACCCACACCACCTGGGTGCAGGGCAAGCGCGAGAGCGACTTCGCGCTCGACCTCGACCACGCCCGTGCCCTGATCGCCGAGGTCAAGCCGCACGTCGTGCTGCTGCCGAGCCCCAACAACCCCACGGGTACGGCGCTGCCGCCCGAGGTCGTCGGTGTGCTCTGCGAGGCGATCGCCGAGGCGAGCGGTGGCCTGCTGGTCGTCGACGAGGCCTACGGCGAGTTCCGCCGTGAGGACACGCCCTCAGCCCTCGAGCTGCTGCCGACGTACCGCAACCTCGTGGTCTCCCGGACCATGTCGAAGGCATTCGCCGGCGCGGGCCTGCGCCTGGGCTACCTCGCTGCCGACCCCGCGATCCTCGACGCGATCCGGGTCGTGCGGCTGCCGTACCACCTCTCCACCGTCACCCAGGCGACCGCTCTCGCGGCCCTGCGGCACGCCGACGAGCTGCTGGGACAGGTGAATGAACTCCGCAAGGAGCGCGACGAAACCGTAGGCTGGCTCCGCGAGCAGGGCTTCCAGGTGGCTGACTCCGACGCGAACTTCGCGTTCTTCGGCACCTTCGAGGACCGGCACGCCGTGTGGCAGGGGCTCCTCGACCGAGGCGTCCTGATCCGGGAGACCGGGCCGGACGGATGGCTGCGCGTGTCGATCGGCACCGCTGACGAGATGACCGCCTTCAAGAAGGCGCTAGTAGAGACGACGGAGGAGCTCCGATGAGCCGTACCGCCACCATCACCCGTGAGACCAAGGAGTCCAAGGTCCACGTCGAGGTCAACCTCGACGGCACCGGCAAGGCTTCGATCTCGACGGGCGTGGGTTTCTACGACCACATGCTCAACTCGTTCGCGCGCCACTCGCTGGTCGACCTCGTCGTGCACACCGTCGGCGACACCCACATCGACGCCCACCACACCGTCGAGGACACCGCGATCGTGCTCGGTCAGGCGCTGGCTGAAGCGCTCGGTGACAAGAAGGGCACCCGCCGCTTCGGGGACGCCACCGTGCCGCTCGACGAGGCGCTGGTCCAGGCCGTCGTCGACATCTCCGGCCGCCCGTACTGCGTGCACACCGGCGAGCCCGAGGGCCAGATCTACGTCACCATCGGCAACGACGGCTACGTCGGCTCCCTGACGCGTCACGTCTTCGAGACGATCGCGTTCCAGGCGCAGATCGCGCTGCACGTCCGGGTGCTCGCCGGCCGCGACCCGCACCACCTGGTCGAGACGCAGTTCAAGGCCTTCGCGCGCGCCTTCCGTGACGCGATCGCCTTCGATCCGCGCGAGACGGGTGTGCCGTCGACCAAGGGGACGCTCGCCGGATGACGCAGCCCTCCGTTGCGGTGCTCGACTACGGGTCGGGCAACCTCCGCTCCGCCGTGCGTGCAGTCGAGCGCGCCGGTGCCGCGGTCACCCTGACCTCCGACTTCGACACCGCGCTCGAGGCCGACGGTCTCCTGGTGCCCGGCGTCGGCGCGTACGCCGCCTGCATGGCAGGCCTGCGCGCCATCAAGGGCGAGCGGATCATCGGACGCCGCCTGGCCGGCGGTCGCCCGGTGCTGGGCATCTGCGTCGGCATGCAGATCCTCTTCGCCCGCGGTGTCGAGCACGGCGTCGAGACCGATGGCTGCGACGAGTGGCCCGGCGTCGTCGAGCGCTTGCAGGCCCCCGTCGTCCCGCACATGGGGTGGAACACCGTCGACGTCCCCGAGGGCACCAGCCTCTTCGCGGGCGTCGAGGACGAGCGCTTCTACTTCGTCCACTCCTACGGCGTCCGCGACTGGACGCTGCAGACCAACGACCGGACCAGGGCGCCGCTGGTGACCTGGGCCGAGCACGGTGGTGACCGGTTCGTGGCCGCGGTCGAGAACGGTCCGCTGTCGGCGACGCAGTTCCACCCGGAGAAGTCCGGCGACGCCGGCGCTCAGCTGCTGCGCAACTGGGTGACCAGCCTCTGACCCTCGTCGGTGTCGGTGGCCCGTGCCAAGGTGGAGGGCATGGCAACCTTCGTGTGCGTTCACGGCTACTGGCTCGGCGGCGACTCGTGGGATGCGGTCGCTGACCCGTTGCGGGCGGCCGGGCACACCGTGGTCGCACCGACGCTGCCCGCTGCTCCCGGCACGGCGCTCTCGGCGCACCTCGCGGTCGTGCGCGCAGCGCTGGAGGAGGCAGCCGAGCCCGTTGTCCTGATCGGGAGCTCGGCGGCGGCGAAGCACGTCCTGGCCCTGAGCGGTGAGCACCCCGAGCAGATCGCGCTCGCGGTCTATCTCGACTCGTTGCCGCAGCCGCTCGAGGCGAGCGAACGACCCACCGGGGAGTCGATCGCCTTCGACTGGGCGCTGCTCACGCCCGAGGAGCAGCGTGACCTCACCGACGAGCAGCGTGCGTGGATCGAGCAGACCGCCGTGCCCTATCCCGGCCAGGTCGCCCGGGAGGGATGGCCGCTCGCCGACGCGGCGTACGACGTGCCGGCGCTGATCGTCGGGACGGGCTTCGACGAGGCGACGCTGGGGGAGTGGCGCACCGAGTGGCCGGACGCTTTCGAGGTGGTCGACCGGATCACCGACCTGCGCTGGGCGTGGCTGCCGACCAGCCACTGGCCGCACCTCACTCGCCCCTCGGACCTCGTCGCGTTGCTGGAGAGCGCCGTTGCCTAGGATGGCCGCCATGAGCGACTACCTCGAGCTGCTGCCCGCCGTCGACATCAAGGGCGGCCAGGCCGTCCAGCTGGTGCAGGGCGTGGACGGATCCGAGAAGGTCTTCGGTGACCCGATCGAGGCCGCGCTGCGCTGGCAGGAGGCGGGTGCCGAGTGGCTCCACCTCGTCGACCTCGATGCGGCGTTCGGCGTCGGTCAGAACCGCGCGCTCCAGGCCGAGATCGTGGGCCGCCTCGACATCAAGGTCGAGATGTCGGGTGGCATCCGCGACGACGAGTCGCTCGAGGCAGCCATGGCGACCGGGTGCCGGCGCGTCAACATCGGCACCGCGGCGCTCGAGCAGCCCGAGTGGTGCGCCCGGGCGATCGCGAAGTGGGGCGACCGCGTCGCCATCGGCCTCGACGTGCGCGGCACCACCCTTGCGGCGCGCGGCTGGACCCGTGACGGCGGCGACCTCTGGGAGACCCTGGCCCGCCTCGACTCCGAGGGCTGCGCGCGCTACGTCGTCACCGACGTCAACAAGGACGGCATGCTCCAGGGCCCCAACCTCCAACTCCTCCGCGACGTCTGTGAGCGCACCGACCGCCCGATCGTCGCCTCCGGCGGCGTGACGACGCTCGATGACATCCGCGCGCTGATGACGCTCGTCGAGGTCGGCGTCGAGGGTGCGATCGCCGGCACCGCGCTCTACACCGGCCAGTTCACCCTCGAGGACGCGCTCGCGCTCACCAAGGGCACCCTGTGAGCCTTGCGGTTCGCGTGATCCCGTGCCTCGACGTCGACGGCGGCCGGGTGGTCAAGGGCATCAACTTCAAGGACCTCCGCGACGCGGGTGACCCGGTCGAGCTGGCTCGCACGTACGACGCCGAGGGCGCCGACGAGCTGACCTTCCTCGACATCTCAGCCTCGACCGATGCCCGCGCCACGACCATGGAGGTCGTCTCCAAGGTCGCCGAGGAGGTCTTCATCCCGCTGACCGTCGGTGGCGGCGTCCGCACCGTCGAGGACGTCGACCGGCTGCTGCGGGCGGGCGCCGACAAGGTCGGGGTCAACACGGCTGCCATCGCGCGACCCGAGGTGCTGGCCGAGATCGCCGACCGGTTCGGCAACCAGGTCCTGGTCCTCTCGGTGGATGCGCGCCGCGTCACGGGGGAGACGCGCACGGACTCCGGCTTCGAGGTGACCACCCACGGTGGCCGCCAGGGCACCGGCATCGACGCCGTCGGCTGGGCGATCAGGGCCGCCGAGCTCGGTGCCGGCGAGATCCTTCTCAACTCGATGGACGCCGACGGCACACGCGACGGCTTCGACCTCGAGCTGATCCGGATGGTGCGCCAGGCCGTCGACATCCCGGTCATCGCGTCCGGAGGCGCCGGTGCCGTGGAGCACTTCGCGCCAGCCGTGGATGCGGGTGCCGACGCCGTCCTCGCGGCGAGTGTCTTCCACTTCGGCACGCTCCGGATCGGCGAGGTCAAGGCCGGCCTGGCCGCTTCCGGTCACCCTGTGCGCTGACCCTGGTCGTTCGTGGCGCGAACGATCTGGCATGCTCGGTCCCATGACCACCTTGACCCGCGACGGCGACGTCTTCGTCCTCGACATCAGCGACACCCCTGACGGCGACCACCGCTTCACCTTCGAGCGGATCGCCGCGCTCGACGCAGCCCTCACCGAGGTCGAGGCGTCCACGGGCCCGGCCGCGCTGGTCGTCACGGCCCAGGGCAAGTTCTTCTCCAACGGCCTCGTCCCCGAGCTCTTCCAGGACGAGACCTACACCCCGGCGTACCAGGCG
>UEXP01000020.1_pt1 | contig 10486 bp, 14 predicted proteins | sample 4301171 | NCBI WGS metagenome assembly UEXP01 (sample SAMEA4773182, study PRJEB27434) | metagenome | biome: 2259; feature: agricultural soil; material: soil | place: USA | collected 2014-09 | depth 0.25 m
GGCATGCCGGCGGTGGCCGACGAGCCGGAGCGGTCGCGTCGCTGGTGGATCTACGGCCTGGTCGCGATCCTGGCGGCGTTCCTGATCGCCTACGGCCTGCCGAAGCTGCTGGCCGAGCGCGGCCCCGAGCAGGTCACCGTCCCCGACGTCGTGCACCTGATGCAGGCGGCAGCCGAGCGCGCGCTGACCGCGGAGGAGTTCATCCCGGCCGCGACCGAGGAGGCCAGCCGCGACGTCCCCAAGGGACAGGTGATCCGGCAGGACCCCGAGGGTGGCGGGCTCGCCGACCTCGGCAGCACGGTCAACATCGTGGTCTCCGCGGGACCCCCGACCGCGACCGTTCCAGACGTGACCGACAAGACCGTCGAGGAAGCCACGCGGCTGCTGACCGAAGCCGGCTTCACCAACATCGAGCGGAAGGTCCGCAAGTCCAACGAGGCGAAGGACCTGGTCGTCGACCAGTTCCCGGTCGGCGGTGCCACCGTCATCGAGGGCCGCAAGGTCACCCTCTTCCTCTCCGACGGACGCGCGACCATCCCGAACGTCGTCGGCATGCAGAAGGACGCTGCGTGCAAGGCGATCAAGGACCTGGGCTTCCAGTGCGAGGTGATCGATGCTCCCGAGCCGACGGACAAGCCGTTCGGCGAGGTCGTGTCGCAGTTCCCCGGCACCGGTGAGGCCGACGATGGCACGGTCGTCCAGATCCGGGTGGTCACCTACGTCGCCCCGGTGGTCGATCCGTCACTGACCCCGGTGCCGCCTGCGGCCTCGGGAGGCACCGGGCCGGGGATACAGCTTCCGCTCTTCAACTGACCCGGGCGCGTACGTCCAGGCTGCGCGCGGTCGCAGGTCAGTCGAGGGGCTTGGCGTATTCCCCCCGGATCGGGCCGGTGTAGGGCCGCGCGACGAGGTCGTCTCCGCGCTCCATCTCCCAGCCGATCGCGATGTCAGGCTCGGCAGCCTGTTCGCGGTAGACCTGCAGGTAGCCGTCGTCGGTGAGCCGCTGTGCGATCTCGTCGGCGTCGCCGATCGCGGTGATCTCGTAGGGCTGCGGGAAGTAGAGGCCGTTGACCTGGACGCTGCTGCCCGCGCACTGGATGCCGGTCGTGGTGATCACGCGCTGGCCCTCGATCGTGACGGCGCGGGCGCCCGCGGCCCACATCGCGTTGACGACCGCCTGGATGTCCTGCTGATGCACCACCAGGTTGTTGATGTTCTGCTCACTCGTCTCGCGGACCTCGCGCGGCGCATCGGAGAGCGTCACCGTGACGCCTTCGCCCGTGACCCGGTTCAGGCCGGCGGGCCCCTGCAGCCGTCGTACGTCGGCGCGCGCCTTGACCGAGGCGGCGTCGTCGTTGCGTGCCGTGAGCGCCTCGACCTGCGTGGTGAGGTCGCGGCTCTCGGCGCGAAGCTGGACCAGGTGCTCGTTCTCGACGTGGACCAGGCCCGACAGGTCCGTCGTACGACCGGGGCGGAGGTCGGTGCCCTCGCTGTTGGCGGCGCTCACGGCGAACAGCCCGCCGGTCACCAGGAAGACCACGGGAGTCACGACTGCCCAGGGGCGTTGCCGGTGCGACGAGGTCATGACCACTACGCTAGCCGGGGCCACGCGAACGTGCGCGGCCACCTCGCTCTCTTTGACCGATCTCTGGAGGACCCGTGTCGAAGCCGAACCCTGCCGCTGCGACGCCCAAGGGCATCGACCCGCTCGCGGGACCGATCTTCTCGATCCGGTTCGTCGTCGCGCTCCTGCTGATCGCCGCCGGCATCGCGGGCGTCGTGCTCTGGACGATCCACCTGCACGAGATCTCGCCCTACAAGTTCCCGGAGAAGGAGCCGAAGCCGCTGGTCCCCGGCACGGCGAAGCTCGACAACTGGAACTGGGTGATCGGCTTCGGCCTGATCTTCCTGGGCCTGGTCGTCGCCGCCCACAAGAAGACCCCGCTCGGCCGCGGCCGCGGTCCGGTCGTCGGCATGCTGGGCTGCTTCCTCATCGGCCTCCTCTGGATCTGCACGTTCTACGTCTTCGCCAACAAGGCGCCCGGCGCGGACGGTGCGATCTGGCTGCTCTCCGACCTCGGGCAGTACAACCTGATGGTGGGCATCGGCCTGATGGCCGTCGGCTTCACGTACGCGACCAAATGGGAGTGAGCGAGGAGCACGTGGAGGACGCCGAGCGCAGCGAGGTGGTCCGGAGGGTGCTCCGAGCGAACGACCAGCGGCCGAAGGCCGCCTGGGAGTGAGTGTTCGCTCGCTGTGCTCTGGAAGCCCCGCTCCTGTGGAGCGGGGCTTCCGGCATTTCGGCACCTGACCTGCGGAATCACATCCGTGTAAGTTATCCACAGGTGTTATCCACAGTGTGAATAACCGCCCATGGCCGTGCCGGAAATGACTCCGGCGCACCAGCCAGTGGGCTGATGCGCCGGAGCCTGCGCTGGTGGCGCCTACTGCTTCAGGCGGTCGGCGCCCGGACCCCCGCGGAGGACGTCCTTGCCGGCCCCACCCTCGAGGTAGTCCTTGCCCGCGCCGCCCTTGAGCCGGTCGTTGCCTTCGTTGCCACAGAGGACGTCGTTGCCGCCACGACCGAGGATCACGTCGTCGCCGCCGAGGCCGACGATGACGTCGCGCCCCGGCGTACCGACGAGGCGGTCAGCGCCCGCCGTGCCCACGATGGTGGGGACCAGGCCGTTGCACAGCACGGGGGCCGCGGGAGTGGTCGGCGTCGTCGGGCCGGTGGGTCCGGTCGGGCCGGTCGGGCCGGTCGGCGTGCTGGCAGCGGGCACCGAGAAGGTGCGCGACGCGGTGGTCGCGTTCTCCGCCCAGTCGTACGCCGTCACCGTGAGCTTCCAGGAACCCGACTCCAGGTTGACCGCCGGCGTGTAGGACCACGAACCGTTCGACAGGGTCGCCGCGACCGGGCCGAACTTCGCGTTGCCGGGACCCACGCCGGACACCTCGACCGCGGCCAGGTTCGTGTCCGAGGCCGTCCCGGTGATCTGCGGGCGGGCACTCGTCGCGACCGCGTTCGCTGCGGGCGCCGTGATCGCGAGCCCGGGGTTGATGGTGTCGACGACGAATGTGGTGACATCGGAGGCGGTGTGCTGGACCGCGTCGGTGGCAGTGACCGTGAAGGTCCAGCCACCCTGCTCGAGCGGCGTCACGGGCTCGAAGGACCACCAGCCGTCCGTGACGGTCACCGCAGTCGCGGGGACGACCGCGTTGCCGGGACCGTCGCCCGCGATGGTCACCGAGGCCAGACCCTCCGCGTCGGCGGCCAGGCCCGTGACCACCGGCTGCGAGTCCGCAACGAAGGTGCTGTCCGTCGGGCTGACGATCAGCACGTCGGGGGCCAGGGTGTCGACAGAGAACGTGCGCGAGGCCGTCGTCACGTTGTCGGCCTTGTCGACGGACTTCACCGTCACCGTCCACGAGCCCGACTCCAGGTCGACCGTCGGCGTGTACGACCACGAGCTGCCCGACACTGTTGCCGCTGCCGGTCCGAACTTCGCGTTGCCCGGGCCGACGCCGGAGATCTCGACGCGCGCGAGGTTCAGGTCCGACGTGGCGCCGCCGATCTGCGGACGGGCGGTGCCCACGGTCGAGGAAGCTGCCGGAGAAGTGATGCCGAGCACCGGAGCGGTCCGGTCCACGGTGAACGTGGTGGTGGCCGACGCCGTCTTGTTCGCAGAGTCGCGCGCGGTCGCGAGGACCGACCAGACGCCCTCCTCGAGCGCCGTGCCCGGCGCGTAGGACCAGGTGCCGTCGGCCGCGACCGTCGCAGCGCTGGCGGCGAAGCTGGCGTTGCCGGGGCCGTCACCGCTGACGGTCACGCCGGCGAGGCTGTTGTCGTCCGAGGCCGTTCCGGCGATGTCAGGGAGGCCCTTGGCGAACCCGTCCTGCGCGGGTGCAGTGATGGCCACGACCGGCGCGGCATCCGGCTCCAGGATGGTGATGGCTGCTGCGGGGGCGGCTCCGGAGAGACCGAGCACGGCGACTGCCGCAACGGAGAGGGAGGCGTGCAGGGGACGTGACACGTGTCAGGCCTTTCGTCGGGGCGCAGAGGGACCTGCGGCCGGACGATAGCAATCAAGACTTCTCATTCGCGCCATATCGGACAAATGGGCTATACCGGTTTACACGTGACGAACTTCCGTCGTTCGAGGCGAAGCTCAGCGGAGCATGAGCGTGCGCGCGGCGACCAGCGCGAGCAGCAGCAGTGCGAACACCACGGCTCCCGCGACCTGCCACGACGTACGCCGGGAACCCCGCGGCGCCCAGGCGAAGAGTGCCATCAGGGCGAGCCCGCCGAGGAAGCCTCCGAGGTGGCCCTGCCACGAGATCGAGCCCGCCCCCACGAGGGTGATGGCGGCATTGAGGCCGATCCAGAACAGGATCCCACGGACGTCGCCCCGCGTCTTGAGCGCGACGACCAGCAGCGCGCCCATCAGGCCGAAGACGGCGCCGGATGCGCCCAGCGTCGAGGACCACGGCGACGCCGCCCAGTAGACCAGTACCGAGCCGGCCAGGCCGGAGAGCAGGTAGAGCGCGAGGAACCGCCCGCGGCCGAGCACCTGCTCGAGCTGCGGCCCGAGCACCCACAGCGCGAGCATGTTGAAGCCGATGTGCATCGGCTGCACGTGGGTGAAGACCGAGGTGAGCAGCTGCCACCAGGCACCGTCGGCGACGCCGGGCAGCCAGATGCCCTGACCCGCGCAGACCGCGGCCGTCGTGTCTGCATAGCGACCGCCACCGTCGGTGCAGAGGCCGTCGGGCCGCAACAACAGCCAGTCGACCAGGCGGCTCGCGGCGCCGCCGGTCAGGGTGATCAGCACGAAGACGGCCGTGTTGAGGCCGATCAGGATGCCGGAGGTGAGGCCGGGGTTCGACACCCGCGCCCCGCCGTACGCCGTGCGGCCGGTGCGGGTGGTCCGCGCACCGTCGCGCACACAGGCGGGGCACTGGAAGCCCACGGAGGCCGAGCGCATGCAGTCCGGGCAGATCGGACGCTCGCAGCGCTGGCAGGAGATGTACGTCTCCCGCCCCGGGTGCAGGTAGCACTCCGGGGCGGGAGGAGGCACGACGTCGTTCAGCTGAAGCTCACTGAGGGAGAGCTCAGCGGGTGATCTCGACGGACTCGATCACGACCGGGGTGCGCGGGACGTCGCCCGGGCCGACCGGCGTGGTGCCGATGGCGTCGACGACGGCCTTGGAGGCCTCGTCCGCGACCTCGCCGAAGATCGTGTGGCGGTGGTTGAGCCACGGCGTCTCGACGGTGGTGATGAAGAACTGCGAACCGTTGGTGCCCGGGCCGGCGTTGGCCATCGCGAGGAGGTACGGCTTGTTGAAGGTGAGCTCCGGGTGGAACTCGTCCTTGAACTGGTAGCCCGGACCGCCGATGCCGCGACCGAGGGGGCAGCCGCCCTGGATCATGAACTGGTCGATGACCCGGTGGAAGATCAGGCCGTCGTAGTACTTCTCGCCGGAGCGGCCCGCGTCGTCCTTGTACTCCTTCGTGCCCTCAGCGAGGCCGACGAAGTTCTCCACGGTGAGCGGGGCGTGGTTCGGGAAGAGGTTGATCGTGATGTCACCCTTGGTGGTCTTCAGGGTGGCCTTCAGGTCAGACATGGCTGCCTTTCGAGGTCGACGTCGTGCGGGAGTTGTGCGCTGACGAGCGTACCGGGGGCTGGCGACAGGTCATCGGGTGCGGCAGGATCGCGACATGGCGAAGCGCAAGGACAAGGCCGCGACGGACCTCGTCGGCCTGCTCGACGAGTGGGCACCGCAGATCGAGAAGACGCTCAACCAGCTCGCGACCAAGGGCCCCAAGCTGATGAACAGCGGCCGCAAGATGGCGAAGAGCAAGGGCGCGAAGGTCCCGAAGAAGCAGTCCGGTCAGGTTGCGCCCGGGCCGCTCACCAAGCGCCTCGTCGTGGCCGGTGGCCTCGGCGCCCTGCTCTTCATGGCCGTACGCCGCCTCCTCGGCTCGGGCAGCGACTGGCAGGTCGAGCCGCCCCTCGAGGACGAGCCGACCGACCTCAGCTGAGGAGTGCGGGCGCCTCGGCGCGCAGCCGGGCCTCGACCTTGCGCTCGACGAAGAAGATCAGCACCGGGACCAGGCCGGCGAGCAGCAGCAGTCCGAGGAACGACAGCTTCCACCCCGCGCGCTGCGACAGCACGAAGGCCACGATCACGTACACGATGTAGATCCAGCCGTGGGCCAGCGCGACGGCTCCGGTGAGGTGGTCGCCGCGGACCTGCCAGACAGTGCCCTCGGTGAGGCCGTACTTGAGGCCCATGCCGACGGTGAGGGCGACCAGCAGCACGCCGACGACGAGCGCGAGGGTCTTGTAGACGGGGAAGAGCTTCACGGCCGCCACGCTACCGGGCCGCCGGGCGCGATCCACGCTCAGGCGGCGTCGGGCTCGTCACGCTCATGCACGAGCACCTCGTCGGCGAGCCAGCGCCACCACATGAAGACGACGAAGCCGCCGAAGAACCACCACTCCAGGGCGTAGAAGAGGTTGCGCACCGCGGAGAACCGCGGCGCGGGGGGCAGCTGGTCGAGCTCCGCCTGCTTCAGGCCCTCGTCGCTGTGCCGCGCGATGACGTAGCCGCCGTACAGGTCCACGTCGACGAAGTGCAGTGCGTCGGCGATGCGGAGCTGCGGAAGCACGTCGTCCGACGGGTCCGCATCGACCTCGCCCGTTCCCTCGGCCGGCTGCAGCCAGCCGACGAGGCTCGCGTGGCCGCTGGGCGCCGCGAGCTGGCGCGGGGGTTCGGCAGACCACCCGCGGACGACGGGGATCGCCGACTCCGTGCCGTCGACGGCGATCGGGGTGACGACCCAATAGCCATCGACGTCGCCACGCTCACGCCCGCTGACCAGGAACGTCGACTCGGGGAGCCACTCCCCGGTGAGGGACACCGGCTGGCCGACGTACTGGCCGGGGAACGGGTCATCGGGTCCGAGGACGTCGCCGAGCGGCAGCTGGTCCACCAGGGTGAGGTCGCGGGCCTCCGCCTCGCGCTTGCCCTGCCAGGCGTCGATCTGCCAGAGGCCGAGCATGACCGCGGCGATGAGCAGCCCCAGCGCCGCCAGGTGCACCGGCCAGAAACGCGGATGCAGCGGACTGGGAGCGGTGGGCACCGGGCAAGCCTACGATCAGCGTCATGACGACCCGGATCCACCACCTCGACTGCGGCTCGATGCGTCCCCTGGGCGCGCCCGGCGGCCGGCTGATGCCGCGCCGGATGGTCGCCCACTGCCTGCTCGTCGAGCGTCCCGAGGGCCTGGTCCTCGTCGACTCCGGCTTCGGCACGGCCGACCTCGCCGACCCGAAGCGGCTGGGTCGCCCCTTCCTCGCGATGGTGCGCCCGGAGCTCGACCCGCTGCAGACCGCGGCCGCCCAGGTCACGGCCCTCGGCTTCTCTCCGGCTGACGTGACCGACGTCGTGCTCACGCACATGGATGTCGACCACGCCGGCGGCATCGCCGACTTCGCCGGCGCCCGGATCCACGTCTCCGCCGAAGAGCACCGGGCTGCCATGGACCCGGCCACCCTGCTCGAGAAGCGGCGTTACATCCAGGCCCAGTGGGCACATTCCCCGCAGTGGGCGATCCACGAGGCCGGGGGCGACGACTGGTTCGGCTTCACCGGCGTCCGCGCGGTCGGGGACGACATCGTGCTCATCCCGCTGCGGGGCCACACCCGCGGCCACTCCGGGGTCGCGGTCCGCACGCCGGAGGGCGGGTGGATCCTGCACGCCGGTGACAGCTACTTCTGGGCGGGCGAGCTGGAGACGCCTCCGGCGTACAACATCGGGCTCGTCGGCTTCCAGAAGCTGATGGCCGTGCATGAGAAGGAGCGGCGCACCAACCAGGAGCGCCTCCGCGAGCTGCGCGCGGGCCACCCCGAGATCACCGTCTTCTCCGCCCATGACGCGACGGAGTTCGCCGCGCTGCGCTGACCGCTCGCGGCTCAGCGCAGGACGACCCAGGCGCCCACCGCTCCCAGCAGCGGGCCCACTGCAAGCCACCAGCTGAGGACCGGGACCGCGTGGATCGCGCGCGCCCCGGCGACGCCGCCGATCCAGAGGATCGCGGCGATGACGGCGAGCGTCGCCCGACCGCCGATGGCGTCGGCGGGCAGGACGAGCGCGGCCAGCAGCAGGCCGATCGCGAAGTGCCCGATGGTCACCACGGTGAGCGTCGACATCACCCAGCGCTGGACGCGGGTGAGGCTGGCGTCATCGACCGTCCGGACCGGGTTCGCCGGATCCATCAGGTGGCGCGACCGGCGCTGCTGCTGCGCGTGCATCGCTCAGACCTCCACCGGAGCGCCGATGAGGCTGCCGTACTCGACCCACGAGCCGTCGTAGTTGCGGACCTTCTCCACACCGAGGAGCTCCGACAGCACGAACCAGGTGTGCGCGCTGCGCTCGCCGATCCTGCAGTAGGCGATCACCTCGTCACCGCCGAGCACGTCCGCATAGAGCTCCCGCAGCTCCTCGTCGGCACGGAAGCTGCCGTCCTCGGCTGCCGACTTCGCCCACGGGACGTTGACCGCGGTCGGGACGTGCCCGCGCACCTGCGGCTGCTCCTGCGGGAAGTGGGCGGGTGCCAGGATCTCGCCGCTGAACTCCGCGGGTGACCGTACGTCGAGGATCGGCGTCGTGCCGATCGCGGCGATCACGTCGTCCCGGAAGGCGCGGATGGAGAGGTCGGCCGGCTTCGCGACATACGACGTGGCCTCGCGGAGCACCGGCTCGGCATCGAGCGGCCTGCCCTCGAGCTCCCACTTCTTGCGGCCGCCGTCGAGCAGCCGGACGTCGGTGTGGCCGTAGATCTTGAAGTACCAGTAGGCGTACGCCGCGAACCAGTTGTTGTCGCCGCCGTACAGGACCACGGTGTCGTCGTTGGCGACGCCCTTCGCGGAGAGCAGCGCGCTGAAGCCGGCCTGGTCGATCACGTCGCGGCGGGCCGGGTGCTGCAGGTCGTGGCGCCAGTCGAGCTGGATCGCGCCGGGGATGTGGCTGATGCCGTGGGCGGCGGTGTCTTCGTCGACCTCGATGACGACGACGCCGGGCGCGGCGAGGTTCTGCTCGAGCCAGTCGCCGTCCACGAGGACATCGGTGCGGGCCATGGTGCACTCCTTCATGTCGTTGGTGTACTAACGATTTGTACACCAAGTATTGGTACACTCACAACATGAGCCGCAGCACACCCTCTCCCCTCGACGGCATCGAGAACCCGCTCGCCCTCGAGCAGCAGGTCTGCTTCGCCCTCGCGATCGCCTCGCGGAGCGTCATCGCGACCTACCGGCCGCTGCTCGAGCCGATGGGCCTCACGCACCCGCAGTACCTCGTGATGCTGGCGCTGTGGGAGAACGAACCGCTCCGGGTCAACGAGCTCTCCCGCCTGCTGCAGCTCGACCCCGGCACCCTGTCCCCGCTGCTCAAGCGCCTGGAGTCGTCGGGCTACATCCGGCGAGAGCGCGACCCGCACGACGAGCGCGCGCTCGCCGTCGTACTCTCCGAGAAGGGACGGGCGCTGCGCGAGGACGCGCTCAACATCCCGCCCGCGATCGTCGAGCGCCTGGGCCTGCCACTGCAGGACCTGCTCGACATGCACAAGCGACTCACCCAGGTGATCGCCGCAGCGACCAGCTGAGTCAGCCGCGTCTCACGCAGTGACGGCGCGCAGCCTCGGACGGGCGACCACGACGTAGACGATGGTGCCGATCACGCCGAGGAAGACCATCAGCAGGATGTGCACCAGTTGGCTCTGCCCTGCAGCGTCCCAGGCGGACGCCGGGGTGCGGACCGCGTCGATCAGCATCAGCAGCCACCAGGCGAACGCTGCGAGCGAGAGCAGACCGAAGACGGCGACGAAGACGAGCGCGATGGATGCCATGCGCTCACATTAACGAGGCGAGCGGTGGGGCCAGCTCCCCGCGCGGTTGTCTCTGGGCAGCGAGGTGCGTGCGATCGCAAGGCACCGGAGGGAAGTCGATCTTTGGAGCGGAGCGATCGACGACCGACGGCAACGCCGCGAGCGTGCGTGCATCGCCGTCCAGAGTGGAGCCTAGGGGACTCGAACCCCTAACCCCCTGCTTGCAAAGCAGGTGCGCTACCAATTGCGCCAAGGCCCCGGTGCCGCATCGGCGGCGGGGATGAATCAGACCGGGTCGGTCGCCTGCGCCCACAGGGCCTGCTCGGCCTTGGAGGCGTCGAGCTGCTTCTTCGCGAAGACGGCGGCGGCGACACCCAGGGCGAGGAGAACGATCTTCTTCATGAGGCGGAGGCTATCAACCGGCGCCCATACGCTTCCAATCGGGTCACGACGGTTGGTCCCGAGGTACGCCGAAATGCGCACCGCCCGCATCCGGATCGGACTGCGGGCGGTGAGGTGTGGTGCGCCTAGGAGGACTTGAACCTCCGACCCCCACATTATCAGTGTGGTGCTCTAACCGTCTGAGCTATAGGC
>UEXP01000031.1_pt1 | contig 10432 bp, 9 predicted proteins | sample 4301171 | NCBI WGS metagenome assembly UEXP01 (sample SAMEA4773182, study PRJEB27434) | metagenome | biome: 2259; feature: agricultural soil; material: soil | place: USA | collected 2014-09 | depth 0.25 m
GGGATACGCATGCACTGATCGGGATTGTGTCCGTTTCAGCCCACGCGTCGCGTGCGTACAAGAGTGCGCATGCGTCAAGGTTCGCTGCCGGGTAAGGAGGCGTCAAGCCAGTATGACGGCCGTCCCAGAATCCGGTACATCGGTCCCACATCGTGGGTCTGCATGCGGCAGCGGAGGTCAGCGCCAGCCCGTGCAGATGCAGACCCGGTTGCCGTCGGGATCGGCGAGCACCGTGAATCCGGGGGCGTGGGCGTCGCTGACCAGGGTGCCTCCCGCGGCGAGGGCGGCCTCGATGCGGGCAGGCGCGACGTCGCGCGGCACGTGGACGTCGAGGTGGAAGCGCTGCTTCGGCACCTCGTGCGGCTCGGTCTGCTGGAACCACAGCGTCGGCATCGCGCCGTCGAAGTCGGTCACCTCGTCGGGGAGGCGCGGGTTGTCGCTGCCGCCGAGGACCGCCTTCCAGAACGGGCGGATCCGTCCCCAGTCGGCGGTGTCGAGGGCGACCTCGGCACGTTGCACGAGCTCGGGATGTGCCGTGGCGCCGGCTTCGGCCGCGATCTCGGAGATGCGCTGCGCCAGCCGCAGGTCGCTCGTCGTCACTCCCCCGGCGTCGTGGCTGGTGAGCCGCAGGTTGACGTGGCCCCATCGGAGGTCGAGGTCGGGGTGGTGGTCCTGCTCCTCGGCCGCAGCACCGATCGCGGCGACCAGGGCCAGCCCGGCGGCATACGACCCGGGGTCGAAACGCGTGTGCAGCGCGTTGAGCATGTGACGCCAGTCCTCGAGGCCGGCGGAGCGGAACGTTTCCTCGTCGATGAGGCTGCTGCCCGGATCAGTCATGTATCCAACCTGCTACTGGAAGCTGACGAAGTCCACCTGCGGCTGGATCTTCATGACGCGGGCTGCCGACATCCGCGGACGGTCCTCGTCGTAGAACAGCTTGAAGCCCATCCGGAAGTCACGCGGCCGCGCGACGTGGGCGTACGTCGAGAGCTTCTGCCCCGGTGTGCCGAAGCCGTCGATGTGCTGCACCTCCGCGAGGAACGGGCGGTTCTCGATCCGGTGCTTGCCGAAGACCATGTCACGGCGGAACTGGTGCACGACGAAGAGCTTCTGCGGGAGGCCCTCGCGCTCCACCAGCTCCTGGAGCCAGCGCGAGGTCAGGTTGATCTCCCACGTGGAGACCGAGCCGATCACCCGGCCGGGCACCTGCCCGGGCTTCATCCGCCATTCCGGGTCGATGGCCAGGCCGACGTGAGGCTCGCGCAGCGCCCATTCCCAGCGCTTCGCGATCTTCACGAAGTCGGAGCGACCGGTCTGGATGTCGAGGACGAGCAGCGCGCCGGCGTCGCGGGCCGCCTCCACCCAGGCGCGGACGGCAGGCGCCGCCACGTCGTGGCTGAAGTCGCCGTCAGGACCGGGATAGGCATCGGCGATGGAGACGATCAGCTCGAAGACCGGCTGCGGGGCGAGCCCGTTGCGCGTGAACGGCACGGCCGCCTTCTTCACGCGCGCGATCGCCTGCTCGGGCCGGGACTCACCCAGGACGCCCAGGACCGGAGTCCCGACGGTCCCGTAGTAGGCGACGAACATCCGGCCGTCGAAGAGCTCGGGGCGCTCGACCGCAGCGGTGACCTGCTCCTCGCCAGCGGCGAGGGTCGCCGTCGCGGCGCCGCGGTCGTCCGCACCCCGGTCCGGGACAGCTGCCTGACCCGCGACGAGGACGGCAAGGAGACCGACGGCGCCCGCCGCCACACGCGCGCGCCTCACGCGACGACTCCGACGGCGGCGCGCAGGGCAGCGTCGTGAGGCGAGGAGACGGGGTCAGCCAGGTCCGCCACGAACACCGCCTGCAGCGTGTGGCCTCCCTCGGCAGCAGCACGGAATGCGACCAGGTTGGGGTGCGGCATCGTGGTGTCGTAGGCCGCCGGGGCCAGCAGCGCGGCCGCCTCGGCCGCCTGGGCGGCGGTGACGGGAAGGGTCGCGGTGGAGCCGTCGTGCCTGAGCGGCACGGCGAGGGAGAGGGCGGAGAGCCCGTGCTTGCCACCGACCGCGTTGACCACGGCGATCTCGCCGTCGACCACGAGGGCCCACGTCACAGGGACCGACCAGCCGGGGACGCGTGCGGCGTAGGACGAGCGCAGAGCGTCGAGGTCAATCGGTGCAGGCATGCGTCAATTCTCCCCGCTCGACGGGGGCGAAAACGCCACAGCCACGCGGTGACAGGGCATTCCTGGTCACACCTGGGGCGCCGCAACAGGCGTCAGGCTCGTGTGAGGGCGGCGATCTGACGGCCGTCGGCGTCGAAGTTCGCGGGATCCAGCCATGCGTCGTGCGCTGCACGGACCGCCGGCCACTCCGCATCGACGATCGAGAGCCAGTCGGTGTCGCGGCTGCGCCCCTTGACCACCCAGTGCTGGCGGAACCTGCCCTCGAAGGTGAACCCGAGCCGCTCGGCGGCGCGGCGCGACGGGGCGTTGAGGCTGTCGCATTTCCACTCGACGCGTCGGTAGCCCAGGTCGTCGAGGAGGTGGGCCTGGAGCAGGTGGATCGCCTCGGTCGCCTCGCGGGTGCGCGCCAGCCGGTCGCCGTACAGCACGAAGCCGATCTCGGCCTTGCCGTGGGCTTCCTCGATGTTCATCAGCGCGACGATCCCCTCGGGGCGCCCTCCGCGCGGGACGATCGCGAAGGTGACCGGCTCACGCTCGAGCCAGGCCGCGAGCAGCATCCACAACGACGCCAGGTCCGGGGCGGGTCCGGTCGGGAGGTAGGTCCAGCGCTCAGCGTTCTCCTCCCCGCCGACGGCGGAGAACAGCTCGGCGTAGTGCGCGGAGCTGAGCGGGACCAGATCGACGTACCGACCGCTGAGGGCGACGCGCTCGGGCCGGGCACACGGCGACCAGCCCGGGAGCAACGGGCCCACGGGCTGGCCGGAGTCAGCCACGCTCATTCAGGGACGCGGCGGTAGGCGCCGTCGGAGGCCGAAGTGGCCATCGACGCGTAGGCGCGCAGCGCGGCGGACACCGTGCGCTCACGATCGACGGGCGTGAACGGCTTCTCGCGCTTGTCCTGCAGCAGCCGGCGCTCCATGATCACGTGGTCCTCGACCTCGAGGTGGATGGTGCGCTGGGGGATGTCGATCGAGATCGTGTCGCCGTCCTCGATCAGCGCGATCAGGCCACCGCCCGCGGCCTCCGGGGAGATGTGGCCGATGCTCAGCCCGCTCGAGCCACCCGAGAAACGGCCGTCGGTGATCAGCGCGCACTTCTGCCCCAGGCCGGTGCCCTTGAGGTACGACGTCGGGTAGAGCATCTCCTGCATGCCGGGACCACCCTTGGGGCCCTCGTAGCGGATGACGACGACGTGCCCGGCCTGGACCTTCTTGGAGAGGATCCCGTGGACGGCGTCGTCCTGGGACTCGAAGACGATCGCGGTGCCCGTGAACGTCAGGCACTCCTCGGGGACACCGGCGGTCTTCACGACGCAACCCTGCGGAGCGATGTTGCCCGAGAGGATCGCGAGGCCGCCGTCAGCGGAGTAGGCGTGCTCGAAGTCGCGGATGCAGCCCTCGGCGGCGTCGGTGTCGAGGGAGTTCCAGACGTTCTCCGTCGAGAAGGCCTGCGTGGTCCGGACGCCGCCGGGGGCCGCGAGGAAGAGGTCGAGCGCCTTCTCGGACGGGTTCTCACCCCGGATGTCCCAGGCGCCCAGCCACTCGTCGAGGTTGGCGGAGTGGATCGAGTGGACGTCCTCGTTGAGCGCACCACCGCGGCGCAGCTCACCGAGCAGCGCCGGGATGCCACCGGCCCGGTGGACGTCCTCCATGTGGAACTTCGGGGAGTTGGGTGCGACCTTCGACAGGCACGGCACGCGGCGCGAGATCGCGTCGATGTCGTGGACGTCGAACTCGAGCTCGGCCTCGCGGGCGGCCGCGAGCAGGTGGAGCACGGTGTTGGTGGAGCCGCCCATGGCGACGTCCAGCGCGACGGCGTTCTCGAAGGCGGCGCGGGACGCGATCGCGCGCGGCAGCACGGACTCGTCGTCCTGCTCGTAATAGCGCTTGCAGAGGTCGACCACCAGACGGCCGGCCTCCTCGAAGAGGGCACGGCGCTTGGCGTGGGTCGCGAGGGTCGAGCCGTTGCCGGGGAGGCTCAGGCCGATGGCCTCGGTCAGGCAGTTCATCGAGTTGGCGGTGAACATGCCCGAGCAGGAGCCACAGGTCGGGCAGGCCGAGCGCTCGACGGTGTCGAGGACCTCGTCACTGACCCGCTCGTCGACCGCCAGCACCATCGCGTCGACCAGGTCGAGCTTGGAGTGGACGATGCCCTCGATCGCCGTGGTCTTGCCGGCCTCCATCGGGCCGCCGGAGACGAAGACGACGGGGATGTTGAGGCGCAGCGCGGCGAGCAGCATGCCCGGGGTGATCTTGTCGCAGTTGGAGATGCAGACGATGGCGTCGGCGCAGTGCGCCTCGACCATGTACTCCACGGCGTCGGCGATCAGCTCACGGCTCGGCAGGCTGTAGAGCATGCCGGCGTGACCCATCGCGATGCCGTCGTCGACGGCGATCGTGTTGAACTCCTTGGCCACGCCGCCGGCCGCCTCGATCTGCTCCGCGACGATCTTGCCGAGGTCGCGCAGGTGCACGTGCCCGGGCACGAACTCGGTGAACGAGTTGGCGATCGCGATGATCGGCTTGCCGAAGTCACCGTCGGTCATGCCGGTCGCGCGCCAGAGCGCGCGGGCACCTGCCATGTTGCGGCCGGAGGTGGACGTGGCGGAGCGAAGCTGAGGCATGACACAAGATTAGTCGCCGGTGCCGCACCGGGAGTCGGTACCTTCTCCCCGTGAGCATCCGACGCGGTACCGAGCTGGTGGCGAGCATGTCGCTGCTCTGGCGGATCCGCGTCGGCGCCGTCATCTCGGTGCTGCTGATCAACGTCGGCGGCGCGCTCGCGGTCTTCCTGCTGACGATCCTCGTCATCCCGCTACCGGTCGTGTACGACGAGCAGCAGGTGCTCCGCAACGTGCAGCTTGTCGTCCTCGCGACGCCTGCGATCCTGCTCTTCGGGACCATGGTCGGTGTCCGCATCTACCGGCGGACGATGGCCTGGGCGGTCGAGGGCCGGCGTCCCTACCCCGACGAGCAGCTCTATCTCCTGTCGGTGCCTGACCGGGTCTTCATGGTGCATGCCTGCGGCTGGGCGATCGCCACCCTCGTGATCGGCGGCTTCAACGCGGGATACGACCTCTGGCTCGGCTTCGTCACGGGCACGGCGGTCGGGCTCGCCGGCCTGACGGCAGCCGCGACGGCGTACCTCGTAGCGGAGCGGATCACGCGACCGCTCGCGCGGCAGGCGCTGCGCCGCGGCGTGCCGGACCGGGTCCGGATCCGCACGGTGGCGGCGCGCACGATGTTCGCCTGGTTCCTCGGTACCGGGGTGCCGCTCCTCGGCCTCTGCATCGTGGGCGTCCAGACCCTTGCGGACAACGTGCTCGTCTCGGTGCGGCAGCTCTCGATCACGATGGTGGCCCTCGGCGCACTGACCTTGCTGATCGGCGGCGTGACGACCTACATCGCCGCGCGGGCCACCGCCGACCCGGTGCACGGTCTGAGCGAAGCCTTCGCCGGTGTCTCCCGCGGCGACCTGGGCGTGCGCGTCCAGATCGATGACGGCACCGAGATCGGGATGCTCCAGGCCAGCTTCAACACGATGGTCGCAGGCCTGCGCGAGCGGGACCGCATGCGTGACCTGTTCGGACGCCACGTCGGTGGCGATGTCGCCCGGGCCGCCCTGGAGGGCGATGACAACCTTGGCGGCGAGACCCGCCACGTGGCAGTCCTCTTCGTCGACATCGTCGGCGTCTCGGCGATCGTCAACGAGCGGGAGCCGGAGGACGTCGTGCGCCTGCTCAACCGCTTCCTCGAGGTGGTCGTCGCCGTCGTCCACGAGCACGACGGGTGGATCAACAAGTTCGAGGACGACGGCGTGCTCGCGATCTGGGGCGCGCCGAACGAGGTCCCGGAGATGGAGCAGAAGGCACTCCGTGCCGCGCGGGTCATGGCCGGGCGTCTGCGCGACGAGGTGACCGACCTGGACGCCGGAATCGGCGTCTCTGCGGGCCGCGCGGTCGCGGGAAACGTCGGTGCCCTGACCCGTTACGAGTACACCGTCATCGGCGACCCCGTGAACGAGGCGGCCCGTCTCACGGACCTGGCCAAGGACACGCGCGGGCGTGTCGCTGCGAACGCGACCCTGCTCGCGCGCGCGGGCGACGAGGCCGAGCACTGGCAGGAGCGCAAGCCGGTCCAGCTGCGCGGTCGCGGCGACGCGACGCGGCTTGCGGTCCCCCGGACCTGAGTGAGTCGGTACCGTCTCCCTGTGACTGTCGCCCAGGAGGTACGCCGCCGGATCCTGGCGCTGCCCGTCGTCTGGCGCAGCCGTGTGCTCAGCATCATGGCGCTCTACGGCATCAACGCTCTCGGTGTCTTCCTGGTCTGCGTGCTGTCGGCGTTCATCATCCCGATGCCCGTCCCCATGACCAGGGACCTGATCGCAGCCAATGCCCTCCTGCTGACCTTCGTCCTGCCGCTGCTGGCACTGTGGGGGCACCTGTGTGCGCACTACCTCAACCGGCCGATGCTGCGGTGGCTCCAGGCCGGGGTGCCCCCCACCGACGAGGACAAGCGCTGGCTGATCGCGATCCCTCGCCGCACCTTCATCTATCACGCGGGCGGATGGGCCCTCGGCCTCGCGATCGTCTCCGTCTTCAACGGACAACGCGACGGCTGGGAGCTCGCAGCCGCGATCGCCCAGGTCGTCTCGATCGCCGGCATCTGCGCCTCCTCGCTCGCCTACCTCCTCGCCGAGCGGCTGCTGCGCCCGCTCGCCGCGACCTCGCTCACCGACGGCTTTCCCGAGGACACCCACATCCGCACCGTGGCCTCCCGGATCATGTCGGCGTGGTGGCTCGGCACCGCTGCCCCGGTGGTCGGGCTGATCACCGTCGGCTGGCGCCTGCTCGCTGACGAGGGCGACATCGGCGTCGACCGGATCGCCCGGACGATCATCGTGCTCGCCCTGATCTCCCTGGTCGTCGGCGGCGGCATGATCATGCTGGCCGCACGTGCGAGCTCGGACCCGGTGCGTCAGCTCCGCCGGGCACTCGTGCGTGTCGAGCACGGTGACCTCGAAGTCAAGCTGCCGATCTACGACGGCACCGACATCGGTCTGCTGCAGGCCGGCTTCAACGAGATGGCCAACGGCCTCCGCGAGCGCGAGCGGATGCGCGACCTCTTCGACCGCCACGTCGGCGGGGACGTCGCGCAGGCCGCGCTCGAGGGCGGCGTACGTCTGGGAGGCGAAGCGCGCGACGCGGGCATCCTGTTCGTCGACGTCATCGGCTCGACGACGCTTGCCACCGAGCGCGAGCCGGCCGAGGTCGTCGCCCTGCTCAACCGGTTCTTCGAGATCGTGATCAACGTGGTCAGCGACCACGGTGGCTGGATCAACAAGTTCGAGGGCGACGCGGCCCTCGCCGTCTGGGGCGTTCCGCTCGAGATCGATGACGTCGACGCCCGCCTGCTCGCCACCGCACGGGAGCTAAGCACGCGCCTGCGCGACGAGCTCCCCGAGGTGCCTGCGGGCATCGGCATCACCTCGGGCAAGGTCGTCGCCGGAAACGTGGGCGTGGCCGAGCGCTACGAGTTCACCGTCATCGGCGACCCGGTGATCGAGGCCTCGCGTCTCTCCGAGGTGGCCAAGAAGTTCTCCGGTCGGGTGGTGGCCAATGCCGCCCTTCTGGACTCTGCGGGCGAGGAAGCTGGGGCGTGGGTGCGCAAGAGTGCCGTCCGGGCCCGCGGCCGCACTCACGAGACCGCGATCGCGGTCCTGCGCGACTGACTCCGCCGGCGGCCGTGCAGACCTGAACTGCTCCGCGCGCCGGATTGGGCGTGTCGCGGCACGGCTCGCTAGGCTCGGCGTGTCCGTTTTGCGCTTCCTCGGGAGGGAATCGTGGTCTTTCGCATTCCGGCCCAGCGGGTCGCGTCGCTGGTCGACAGCTGGGCGACGGCCGCTCAGCAGCAGGCCTGCCGCAACGCGATGGTCGCGAGCACCGCGCTCGCCAAGACCCGGGCCCAGCGGATCGTCGTCGAGGAGTTCCTCGCCGCACGTCTGGGACGCCCCGCACCTGACGCCGCTCAGGACGCCACGGACATCGCTCCGGTCAGCGACCGGACCGCCGGTCTCTGACGGTGCGGGTCCGCATCGCGCAGTCGACAGACGTCGGCGGCGTACGTGCGGGTTCGGCACTACTGGCCGTGGAGGGCAGCCTGCTCGTCATCGGCGATGATGCGTTCCGCCTCACGCGGATCGGCCCGGACGGAGCCGTCTCGCACACCGCACTGGCGGGGTCGGGCGCCCCCTTGCCGAAGCCACTGAAGCCCGACTTCGAAGCTGCTGCGCGCGCCCCGGACGGCTCGATCTGGGTCTTCGGCTCGGGATCGACCTCCGCGCGATGGCAGCTCGTCCATCTCTCCGGGACGGACCACCGCCACGTGCGGGCGTACGACGGTGCGCCGCTGTACTCCGCACTCGAGGCGCTCCTAGGGACCGCGCCCAACATCGAAGGCGCGGTCTTCCGCGCTGGGCGGCTCCTGCTGCTCCACCGCAGCACCGGCCACTCCGATGACCTGCTGATCGACCTGGCCGCGCACGGCCTCGACAGCGGACATGAGGTTCATCCGACGGTGCGCGCGCGAATCTCTCCCCCGGACCTCGCCGGCATCCCCGCCCACGCGACCGATCTCGCCTCGACGGCAGATGGCCGGCTCGTCGTACTCGCTGCAGCCGAGGACACCCTCGACCCGGTCCTCGACGGCCCAGTGGCCGGCACGGCCCTGGGCGTGCTCGAGGGTGAGGACGTGCGCTGGTCGCCGATCCTCGAGGCAGACGGCTCACCCTGCGTGCGCAAGGCCGAGGGCCTCGTGCTGGACATCGACCTGCGCGGCGGGTGGGCAGTGACCGACCGCGACGATCCCGAACAGCCCGCCGAGCTGCTCCGGCTGGAGATCACCGGCCTCTGACGTCGAGAGGGCGCCGGTGGCGTACCGAGAGGGCGCAGATGGCGAATTCGGGCGTCCGGATTCGCCATCTGCGCCCTCTCAGCGCACCATCTGCGCCCTCTCAGCGCGGCTCAGCTCAGCTCAGCTCCAGCTTCTCCAGGATCAGCTCGCGGACGCGTCCGGCGTCGGCCTGACCACGGGTGGCCTTCATGACCGGGCCGATGATCGCGCCGATGGCACCCATGTTGCCGCCCTTGATCTTCTCGGCCAGGTCGGGCTGCGCAGCAAGCGCGTCGTCGATCGCGGCGATCAGCGGGCCGTCGTCGGAGACGAGAGCAAGGCCGCGCTTCTCGATGATCTCCTGCGGGGTCCCCTCACCGGCGAGCAGGCCGTCGAAGACCTGGCGCGCCAGCTTGTCGTTGATCGTCTTCGCATCGATCAGTGCCTGCACCGCGGCCACCTGCGCCGGGGTGACGCCGACCTCGGCGAGCTCGACACCGGCCTCGTTGGCACGGCGCAGGAGCTCGGCGACCCACCACTTGCGGGCGGCCTGCGGGGCGACGCCCTCGCCGACGGTCGCCTCGATCAGCGGCAGCGCGCCGGCAGCCCAGACGTCGCGCATCTCGAGGTCGGTGAAGCCGTACTCCGCCTGGAGGCGGGCCTTCTTCACGGTCGGGTTCTCCGGAAGCGTGGCACGCAGCTCCTCGACCCACTCGCGGGACGGGGCCACGGGGACGAGGTCCGGCTCCGGGAAGTAGCGGTAGTCCTCGGCGTCAGACTTCTCGCGGCCCGAGGTGGTCTCGCCGGTGTCCTCGTGGAAGTGGCGGGTCTCCTGGACGACCTTGCCGCCACTGTTCAGGATGCCGGCGTGGCGGCCGATCTCGAAGCGGACCGCGCGTTCGACAGAGCGGAGCGAGTTGACGTTCTTCGTCTCCGAGCGGGTGCCCAGGACATCGGAGCCCTTCGGGGCGAGTGAGAGGTTCACGTCGGCGCGGATCGAGCCCTGGTCCATGCGGGCGTCGGAGACGCCGAGCGCGACGATCAGGTCCCGCAGCTGGGCGACGTACGCCTTGGCCACCAGCGGCGCCTTCTCCCCCGCGCCGAGGATCGGCTTGGTGACGATCTCGATCAGGGGGATGCCGGCGCGGTTGTAGTCGACGAGCGAGTAGTCGGCGCCGTGGATGCGACCGGTGGCACCGCCGACGTGGGTCGACTTGCCGGTGTCCTCCTCCATGTGCGCGCGCTCGATCTCGACCCGGAAGGTCTCGCCCTCCACGTCGACGTCCATCCAGCCATCGAACGCGATCGGCTCGTCGTACTGGCTGGTCTGGAAGTTCTTCGGCATGTCCGGGTAGAAGTAGTTCTTCCGGGCGA
>UEXP01000005.1_pt1 | contig 10231 bp, 10 predicted proteins | sample 4301171 | NCBI WGS metagenome assembly UEXP01 (sample SAMEA4773182, study PRJEB27434) | metagenome | biome: 2259; feature: agricultural soil; material: soil | place: USA | collected 2014-09 | depth 0.25 m
CCGCCGACCCCGCGCTCACGAACGGCCGCCGCGTCGGTGTCCTCCTCTCGCACGGCTTCACCGGCTCGCCGGTGTCGATGCGGCCGTGGGCCGAGTTCCTCCACGAGCACGGGTACGCCGTCGAGGTGCCGTGCCTCCCGGGTCACTGCACCTCGTGGCAGGAGATGAACGACACCGGCTGGGACGACTGGTTCCGCGAGCTGACGGCGGCGTTCGCGCGGCTCCGGGCGACCTGCGACCAGGTGTTCGTCTGCGGCCTCTCGATGGGTGGCGGGCTCGCGCTCCGTCTCGCCGCCGAGCGACCGGGAGATGTCGCCGGGCTGATGCTGGTGAACCCCGCGGTGAACTCGACCAACAAGCAGCTGCTGGCACTGCCGGTCATGAAGCGCGTCCTGAAGGGCTTCCCCGGCATCGGCAACGACATCAAGAAGCAGGGCGTCGAGGAGTACAGCTACACCAAGGTGCCGCTCCGGGCCCTCTCCTCCATGCTCGCGGGCTGGAAGGCGCTCCGCCCTCGCCTCGGCGAGGTCAAGGCACCCCTCCTGCTGTTCCGCTCGACGGTCGACCACGTGGTCGACCCGTCGTCCGCGAAGATCATCCTCGGCTCGGTCGGCTCGGCCGATGTCCGCGAGGAGCTGCTGACCAACAGCTACCACGTGGCGACCCTCGACAACGACGCTCCGCACGTCTACGAGGAGTCGTTGGCCTTCATCCGTAGGCTTGCGGTGTGACGCAGGGAGACGAGGACAAGGCCTGGCAGGAGATCGTCGAGAACTGGGCCGACGAGCCCGCCGTCGGCGACGCCCCGGACATCGAGGCGCTGCTGGTCCACCCGGTCAAGCCCGTCGACCCGCCCCGCGAGATCCCGATCGAGCCGGTCGACACGTGGAACCCGGTTCCCTTCTCGCCCGAGGACGACGGTGACACGTTCGTGCCTCCGATCCCGCCACGGGCACCGCTCCCGACGCCTGCACGGATGATCGCCTGGTCCGGCGTCATCGGCGCCCCGGCACTCTTCCTGCTGTTCCTCGTCATCGGCGTCCGGCTGCCCTCCTGGGCGAGCACGCTGATGGTCGCGTCGTTCCTCGGTGGCTTCGTGTTCCTGGTCGCCACCATGAGCAACGAGCCGCGCGACCCGTCAGACGACGGGGCCGTCGTCTGAGACTTCGTCGCGGATCAGCGCGGCGGCGCCGACCAGCCCGGCGGACGTGCCGAGGTTGGCGCTGACCACCGCCGGCACCTCCCGGTAGGCCGCGCCGACCAGCGAACGCTGCAGCGCATGGCGCGCGGGCTCGAGGAGCCTGTCGCCTGCTTCGGAGACGCCGCCGCCGACGACGACGCACTCCGGGTCGAAGGCCGCCACCACGTTGGCCAGTCCGATGCCGAGCCAGTGCCCCAGCTCTGCGAACGCCGCGCGGGCCTCGAGGTCGCCGGAGGCTGCAGCCTCGGTCACCATCGGACCGTTGACGAGCTCGGGGTTGCGCGCGCGGGCATAGCGCTCGAGCGCCCGGCCGGAGCAGTACTGCTCCCAGCACCCTCGCGACCCGCAGGCGCACTCCAGCCCGTCCGGGACCACCGTCATGTGACCGAACTCGCCGGCCATGCCGTTGTGGCCGCGGTGCAGACGGCCGCCCATGATGATCCCGCCACCGAGGCCGGTGCCGAGCGTCACCATCACCATGTCGGACATGCCGCGACCGGCACCGAGCACCCATTCGCCGTACGCCGCAGCCGTGGCGTCGTTCTCGAGGCGTACGGGCGTCTGCCAGCGCTCCGCGAGCCGGCTGCGCACCGGTTCGTCGAGCCAGGGCAGGTGCGGTGCGAAGCGCACCCGCTCACCCTCGGCGTCCATGAAGCCGGCCGCCGCCACGCCGACCCCGGCCAGTGGCCGACCTGCAGCTACCTCGAGCACGGCGTCGGTCAGCGCGTCCTCGACCATGCGAGCGTCGACGCGGCGCCCGGGCGTCGTGCGTCGGGCGGTGCCGGTGACTCGACCACGATCGTCGACCACACCGGCCAGCACCTTGGTTCCGCCCACGTCGACACCAATCCAGACCGGCTCCGTCATGAAGCAAGTCTGACCTATCGGGCTACCCCGATGGGTGTCCCCCGATCGATCGATCGTGGTCATGCCCAACAGGACCTAGTCTCGGAGGCATGGGCAGGGAGGCCCTACGGAGGGACACCGAGCAAGGAGCAGCAGCAGTCGAGTTCGCACTCGTGCTGCCGCTTCTGCTTACCCTCGTCTTCGGCATCATCGACTTCGGGATCATCTTCGGCCAGTCGCTCGCACTCAACAACGCGGCGCGAGAGGCAGCCCGCCAGGGCGCCGTCCCGGGACACAGCTGCACGGACGTCCGCACCGCTGCGCGAGCCTCGGCGGCGACGATGGGAGTCACCGGGTCATCCGTCGTCGTTGCTGTGAGCCCGTGCCCGGCCGGCGAGGTGTGCCGCGGCTCCGCACCCGGGCAGTCGGTCGCGGTCACGCTCGCCTACGAGGCGCAGTGGCCCGTGCCACTGCTGGTGCCAGGCCTTCCCGACACCTACCGCGTCACGGGGCACGGCGAGTTCGTCTGCGAGTACTCATGAGGCGGCCGACGCGTGACGAGCAGGGCGCGATAGCCATCCTCACGGCGTTGCTCAGTGTCGTGCTCTTCGCTGCGGGAGCGTTGGTCGTCGACCTGGGCATGGCCTACGTATCGCGACTCTCGCTCCAGACCGCGGCGGACGCGGCCAGCCTTGCAGTCGCCCAGCGGTACGCCTCGTCACCGGGCTGGACGTGCCCTGAGCTGCTGGCACAGACGCCCGCGGCCACTGCCCGCGCGCTGGCCGACGCACATCTCGCCAGCAACCAGGCCAGCGTCACGGAGGCCGCTGTCGCCACGGTCGTCGTCACATGCAACGGCGGGCGGTTCCGGGCCAGTGTGGACGTCGAAGGCCGCACACCGACCTGGTTCGGCCGGCTCACCGGTGCGGGTACGCACCTCACGGAGCGCGCGCACGCAGCAGCGTCAGTCCACGTCGCGTCGGGCGGCACGGGAGTGCTCCCGCTGGCGCTGTGCAGCGCGGAAGTTCCCCTCCCCATGACGCCGGGAACGGTATGGCGGAGCTATGTTCCGGGCACAGGCGGCGTTCCGGCCACGTCCTGTCCGGCGCCGGACGTCGCAGGCAACTGGTGGACTCTCGACTGCCCTGAGGAACAGGACCCGCTGGCCGACAACGACGGCGGCGGGACCAACCAGCTGACGGACCAGATCCGACACGGATGCACCGCGCCGGTTCGCGCTGGCGATGTCATGTCGGGCGATCCGGGTCAGCCGGACGCCGGGCAAGCGGAGGTGGCGTGGGCAGAGCTCATCGACGCGGGAACTACTGTCGCTATCCCGGTGGTGTGCGGACTGCCCACGTGCGGTCCAGTGCCGTCCGGCACCGGTACCGGCGCCACCTTCCCCGTCAACCGGATCGTCGCGGTCACGGTGTGTGGGTACCACTTCGGCAAACAGCTGAAGAAGCGCTACAGCAGCACCGTGGGCGCGTGCACACCCTCAGCGCTCCAAGCCGCCGCGCTGATGCTCGACGACACCGACGCGAGCTACCTGCTGCTGGTCTCCAGCAAGCGCATGGTCTCCGGGGACAACACCCTCGGCACCTGCGTGATCGGTGACGCCTCGTGCGACGGCGGCCTGCGCCGCGTCGCCCTCACGGAGTAGCTCAGCCGAACGGCCCGTCGAACGGGCCGAAGTCGTCGGCGCCGTCGTCCTCGAGGTCGATCTTCTCGACGGGGTCGCGACGCGCGTGGGCGCCGCCCTTGGCGGCCTCCTCAGGCACGGCTGCCTGCAGGACCGCCGAGGCGGCCTGGGCGATGCTGGCCGCCGCGATCGCCAGATGCGTGCGCACCTCGGGGCTGCTCTCGCGCACGATGTGGACGACCCGGCAGAACGGGCAGTACTTGCAGTCGTCGCCCGTGCCGATGTGGGCGCTCGCGTCGTGGAACGCCGCGCCGAGACCAGCCCCGATCCCGGATCCGACGTCCTGGCCGTGTTCCTTGGCCCAGCCCGAGAGCGCGCCGAGCAGCTTGGCGGTCTCCTCCGCGACGGACCCCACTTCAGGACCGACCCCGGACTCGCCCCCCTGCTGCTCGCTCATGACTGCCTCTCCTCGAACCTGACCTGCAGGGCTCCATGGTCGACCCTGGCGCCCTTCACGTCCATTCGGGCGAGGCCCGCGGGGAGCGAGAGCAGGCGGCGGTAGGAGCCGACCGTGAGCACCAGCTCATCGCCGTGGCGGACCAGGTCGACGTCCCCCTTGCCCACGAACGGCAGGGCCAGGCGGAGCACCGCACCGGTCTCGGTGCGGGCGACCTGGAGCGGCCCGGGCCCGGACGGCACGGCGAGCGGGTCGGCGTCGCCGTACAGGCGCTGGGCGAAGCCGGCGAGTGCCTCGACGCCGACCGGCTCGCCGGAGTGGTACTCCGAACGCCACACGTGGAGGCCCTCGAACGACTGCTCCACCTCGGCCAGCACCTTGGTCTGTGCCGCCACCCAGCCGGCGCGCCAGCTGTCGGGCGCCTCATCCGGGCCGGGGGCGGGGAAGATCCGGTTGGCGACGACGCCGTCGACCCGGTAGCCGTAGAGCGAGAGCGTGGTGAAGGAACGGCGAGCCTCCGCGAGGACCACGGTCTCCGGGGTGAGCACGATCCGCACGCTGGCCTCGGGGCCGGACAGGATCTGCCGGACCTCGTCGAGCTCGGCGTGCAGCCGCTCCATCGCGTCGAAGGTGTTGTCCTCGGGCATCGGGACACCGACGGCCTTGGTGATCAGGGGCCGGAAGAGCGTGACCGCCTTCCGGCCGACCGGGAAGACCCGCTCCATGTACCAGGCAAGGGCCTCCGGAAGCGCGAGGAAGCGCAGCGTCTCGGCGGTCGGGGCACAGTCGACGACCACCGTCTCCCACTCGCCCGAGAGCACGTGGCGGCGGAGCTGGAGGAGCGCGAGGACCTCCTCCGCGCCCGGGATGACGGTGAGCTCCTCGGCAGCGACGGGGTCGACGCCTGCTGCATCGAGGACGGAGAGCAGGTAGCGCTGGATGTCTGCCCACGACTCCTCGAAGAGGCGCTGGGCATCGACCTGCTCGACGTACAGATTCTCGGCGACCAGCGTCGGCGCCGGTCCGATCGTCGTACCGAACGCGTCGGCCAGCGAGTGGGCGGCGTCCGTGGACAGGATCAGGGTCCGGCGGCCGGCAGCCGCAGATGCGACCGCTGTGGCCGAGGCGGTCGTGGACTTGCCCACGCCGCCCTTGCCGGTGAAGAGCAGGATCCGCATGCGCGTGCCCGTCAGAGCGACTCGACGCGCTTCTTGAGGCCCTTGAGCGCGGTGTCGATGAGGATCTTCTCGCCCTTGCGCTTGATCATGCCGATCATCGGGATCGCGAGCTCGGCAGCCAGGCTGTAGGTCACCTCGGTGCCGTTGTCGACGGGACGCAGCACATAGGAGCCGTCGAGACGCTGCAGCATGCGGCCCTGGACGAGGGTCCAGGAGACGTCGAGGTCACGCCACGTGTAGGCGAGCGTGTACTCGTCGCGGATCGGCGGCACGTCGAGCTCGAAGCGCACCTGCTCGGCGCGCTGACCCGGCTCGCCGGCGACCACGTCTGCGACGACGACGCCCTTGGCCCAGATCGGGTAGGCCGCGAAGTCGGCGATGACAGCCATGACCTCGCCGGGCGACGCCTCGACGACGATCGAGGAAGTGGTCTGATCGGCCATGCCGGGGAGCGTACCGGATCCGGTCATCGGCGCTGACTACCGGCTGCTGCCGGTAACGTGCGCCCCGTGCGCGAGTTCTCGACTCCTCCGACGGTCGACGTTCCACGGGTCGGCAACCTGACCTACGACATCGTCAGCAATGCGCTCCGACACGCCGCGACGCCTGTCCTGGCCCGACGCGACGCCGACGGCACCTGGTCGGACGTGAGCGCCGCGCAGTTCTTCGGCGAGGTGGCCGCGGTCGCCAAGGGGCTGATGGCCGCCGGCATCGAGGCCGGCGACCGGGTCGGGATCCTCTCCCGGACACGGTGGGAGTGGACGGTCGCCGACTACGCGATCTGGTGCGCCGGCGCGGTCACCGTGCCCATCTACGAGACGTCGTCCGTGGAGCAGGTCCGCTGGATCCTCGAGGACTCGGGCACCAAGGCGGTCTTCGTGGAGAGCCCTGCCCACGTCGCGCGCATCACGGAGACCAACACGCTGCTCCCGCTGGTGTGGCAGTTCGACGCGGGCGGGTTCGCGGAGCTCGCTGCCCTCGGTCGCGACATCCCCGACGCGGCGCTGGAGGCCCGACGTACGACGGCAACGCCGCTGGACCTCGCGACCATCGTCTACACCTCCGGGACCACGGGTCGCCCCAAGGGATGCATGCTCACGCACGGCTCGCTGATGAGCGAGATCACCCTCGCGACGCACGAGCTGACGGAGGTCTTCTCCGAGGAGGAAGGCTCGACGCTGCTCTTCCTGCCGCTCGCGCACGTCTTCGCGCGCGTCGTCCAGCTCGGCTGCATGCGGAGCCGGGTCAAGCTCGCGCACTCCTCCGACATCCGCAACCTCGAGCGGAGCTTCGGCGAGTTCGAGCCGACGTTCGTCTTCGCAGTCCCCCGCGTCTTCGAGAAGGTCTTCACCAAGGCGTCGCAGCGCGCGACCGCCGACGGCAAGATGCGTGTCTTCGAGCGTGCTGTCGAGGTCGCGATCGCATGGTCGCGCGCACAGGACTCAGGCGGACGGGTGCCGTTGCGGCTCCGCACCGAGCACGCACTCTTCACGCGGCTGGTCTACGGCCGACTCCACGACGCCCTCGGCGGCCGGTGCCGCTGGGCGATCTCGGCAGGCGCCCCGCTCGGCGACCGGCTCGGCCACTTCTACCGCGGCATCGGCGTGACCGTGCTCGAGGCCTACGGACTGACCGAGACCTCGGGTGCGCTGACGATCAACTCGACGGCCGCACAGAAGGTCGGCACCGTCGGCCGCCCTCTTCCGGGCACCGCGGTCCGCGTCGCCGATGACGGCGAGCTCCTCTTCAAGGGCGAGCAGGTCTTCAGCGGCTACTGGGGCAACGAGGCGGCCACGCGCGAGACGCTGCAGGACGGCGAGTGGCTGCACACCGGCGACGTCGGCGAGGTCGACGACGAGGGGTTCGTGCGGATCACGGGGCGCAAGAAGGAGCTCCTCGTCACGGCGGGCGGCAAGAACGTCGCGCCGGGCGTTCTCGAGGACCGGCTCCGCTCGCACGTCATCGTCAGCCAGTGCCTGGTGGTGGGCGACGGCGAGCCGTTCATCAGTGCGCTGGTCACCATCGACCGGGACACGTTCGAGCAGTGGGCCGAGTCCCACGGCAAGGACGGTTCGGTGGCGAGCCTCGTCGACGACCCCGATCTGCGTGCTGAGGTGCAGAAGGCCGTCGACGAGACCAACGGCGCGGTCAGCCAGGCCGAGGCGATCCGGAAGTTCACGATCCTCCCCGAGGACTGGACGGAGGAAGCCGGCCACCTCACGCCGTCGCTCAAGCTGAAGCGGTCTGTCGTCATGCGCGAGTTCCGCAGGGAGATCGCCGCCCTTTATGCCCGTTGACGCATCACCCGTCGGGGTCGTGAAGTCGGTCCGACTCGGTATTTCGGCGTAGTCCAAACGGGCCATATTGGGCAGTCGAGATACCCGACTCCCTCGCGATGCGGCAGTGTGACCAGTGCAACTCTGGAGGGGGTTGCTGACAGGGCGGGTCTGGGAGGGAACCCGAACCGTCCGGTCATGCTCACCATGCAAATGAGGGTGTCATGGACCGTAGGAAGATCCTGCTTGTCCTGGCTGCGGTGATCGCCGCGCTGGGAACGTTGCTCGTCTGGCTGTACGTGCGAGGGGCCGAGGGCCGCGCACAAGCCCAGTACGACACTGTCAACGTCATCGTCGCGACCCAGGACATCGCGCCGGGCGAGACGTTCGCTGCCGCCTCACAGGCCGGCAAGTTCGCCAAGAAGGCCGTCCCCGCGAACACGCGGCTCGACGGCGCACAGACCGACCTGCAGGAGCTCGACGGCACCGTCGCTCTCACCTCGATCTACGCCGGCGAGCAGGTGATCGAGCGCAAGTGGGGTGGCTCCGGGGACGTCGACGTCACCTCGAAGGTGATCGCGATCCCGAAGGGGAAGATGGCGATCACGGTCAACCTGACGGACCCGCAGCGCGTGGCCGGCTTCGTGCAGCCGGGCTCCGAGGTCGCTGTGTTCGTCTCCGTCGACGACCAGAAGGCCGACACCTTCTACACCCGCCTGCTCGAGCCGAAGGTGACCGTCCTCGGCGTCGGTGACACCTCGACCATCACCAAGACGAAGACCAAGCCGGACGGCGAGTCGACGACCGAGCCCGTGCCCCAGACGCTGGTGACGCTCGCGGTCGACCAGCACGAGGCAGAGCGCATCACGTGGGGCACGACCTGGGGAATGCTCTCCCTCGCCCTCGTGAACGACGACAGCGCCCTCTCGAAGGCCCCCCGGGTCGTCGAGAAGAACCTCGGCTCCGAGTAGGCCGCCATGCCTGTCATCGTCGAACCCGACCGCGCGACGGTCGTCGAGGTCGCCAAGGCACTGCCCCCGGGCACGCACGTCGTGGACGGCCAGGCGCCGCTCACCGCGTGGCTCTCGCACCGCACCGACGAGTACGCCGTGGTGCTGGGGCCGAGCCTCCCGCTCGCCGACGCCATCGCGATCTGCGAGAGCATGCGGCTCACCCGGCCGGCCACGAGCGTCGTGCTCGTGCGTCACGAGGTGGACACCGACGTGCTCTACCGGGCCATGCAGGCCGGCTGCCGCGACGTCGTTCGCACCACGGACACCGAGGGCATCCGGTCCTCCGCGGCACGTGCGCGGCAGCTCTGGGAAGCGCTCAGCGGCCAGACCGGCGGCACCAACGGTTCACTGATCACCGTCTTCGCCCCCAAGGGTGGCGTCGGCAAGACCACCACGTCCGTCAACATCGCCCTGGCGCTGGCTGACGGCGGGACCCGCAAGGTCTGCCTGGTCGACCTCGACCTCGCCTTCGGCGACGTCGCGATCACCATGCAGCTCTTCCCGACGCACACCATCGAGGAGGCGATCGGCTCCGAGGACGGCATCGACCCCTCGCTGGTCGACTCGATGCTGACCCGTCACGACGAGTCGCTGATGGTGCTCGCGGCGCCGAACCTGCCGGACGGTCGTGACCGCGTCACTGCACGGCTGGTCTCGCGGATGCTGCGCACACTGCGTCAGCAGTTCGACTACGTCGTGGTGGACACGGCGCCCAACTTCGACGAGCAGACGCTGCAGGCCCTCGACGAGACGGACGAGTGCATCATCATCGCCACGCTCGACGTCCCGACGCTGAAGAACGTGAAGGTGGCGCTGGAGACGCTCGACCTGCTCAACATCGCGCAAGGGCACCGCCACCTGGTGCTCAACCGCGCCGACGACGCGGTCGGCCTGGACAACGACAAGGTCGAGCAGATCCTCGGCCTCCCCGTGACGACACCGATCCCGTCGTCGCTGGACATCGCCGCTGCCACGAACGCCGGCAAGCCGATCGTCCTGTCCAACCCCGACCACCCCGCCAGCCGGGGCTTCCGGCAGCTCGCCGCGCACCTCGCGGTCGTGACGGGCGACGAGGAGCACCCGGTCGTGACCCGCACCGCGGAGAGCGGCGGTCACGTCCGCAAGCTGCGCCTGAGGAGGGCGTGACGATGAGCCTTGCCGATCGCATGAAGGCAGCCGCCGAGGCCGCCGAGGCGGCTGCAGCCGCTGCGGCTCCCCCGGCTGCCCCGCCCGTCGAGACGGAGGCACCCGTCGAGACGGTTGCCTCCGTCGTACCAGCCGCTGCTGCGGAGCCGGTGTCCGAGCCTGTGGTCACTGTTCCCGGCAAGCGGGCCGCCCACGTCGCCGAGAGCACGACGGACCCGCTGGCCTCGCTCGGGGCGCGCCGGGCTGCTGTGGGTGCGCCTGACCGGTTCGCCGAGGTGAAGGCATCGGTCCACGCCGAGCTGCTCAAGATGCTGGGCCCGCAGCTCTACGAAGCGGACGTCGAGCACGAGGAGCTGGCGACCAAGGTCCGTACGTCGCTCAAGGAGCTGATGAGCTCCCAGGACCGGCCGCTGTCGACTGCCGACCGCACCGAGATCACCAAGCAGATCACCGACGACATCCTCGGCCACGG
>UEXP01000146.1_pt1 | contig 10207 bp, 8 predicted proteins | sample 4301171 | NCBI WGS metagenome assembly UEXP01 (sample SAMEA4773182, study PRJEB27434) | metagenome | biome: 2259; feature: agricultural soil; material: soil | place: USA | collected 2014-09 | depth 0.25 m
TCGCCGTCGACTACCAGCACGTCGACGCGATGATGATCCACCTGGTCAACAACCCGTCGCAGTTCGACGTCATCGTCACCGACAACCTGTTCGGCGACATCGTCACCGACCTCGCCGCTGCCGTCACCGGTGGCATCGGCCTGGCGGCCTCCGGCAACGTGAACCCGGACCGCACCACGCCGTCGATGTTCGAGCCGGTGCACGGCTCGGCGCCCGACATCGCCGGCCAGCAGATCGCCGACCCCACGGCCGCGATCGGCTCGGTCGCGCTCATGCTCGACCACCTCGGCTACCCCGAGGCGGCGGCGAAGATCGACGCTGCGATCGTCAAGGACCTCGAGAACCGCCAGGGCCAGGGCCCGCGGAAGACCTCCGAGGTCGGCGACGCGATCGCTGCGCTCGTCGTAGCCGGCTGACGCCCGCTCCCACGTCATTGGGGCGCCGGGCACGTATGACGTGCCCGGCGCCTTCCCATTTCTGAAACCTAGGTTGGATACCGTGGCCCCCATGCAGATCAGCAGCACCCCGTCGACGACCCAGGTCGACGACGCGACCCTCGCAGGCATCCTCGCCGACCCCGGCTTCGGCACCCACTTCACCGACCACATGTTCACGGTGGAGTGGACCCCCGACGCCGGCTGGCACAACGCCCGCATCACGCCGTACGGCCCGATCACGCTCGACCCGGCGACGGCCGTCCTGCACTACGCGCAGGAGACCTTCGAGGGCATGAAGGCCTACCGCCACGAGGACGGCTCGATCTGGACCTTCCGCCCCGAGGCGAACGCCGCCCGCATGGCGAAGTCGAGCCGCCGTCTGGCGCTGCCCGAGCTGCCGATCGAGGACTTCGTCCAGGCGGTCGACGCGCTCGTCACCGCCGACCAGCGCTGGGTCCCCGACAACGCGGGGGAGAAGAGCCTCTACATCCGCCCCTTCATGTTCGCGAGCGAGAAGTTCCTCGGCGTCCGGCCGTCGCACCACGTCACGTTCATGGTCATCGCCAGCCCCGCTGGTGCGTACTTCAAGAGCGGGCTCAAGCCGGTGACGCTGTGGCTGACCACCGAGTACACCCGCGCGGGCAAGGGCGGCATGGGCGACGCCAAGACGGGCGGCAACTACGCCTCGTCGCTGGTCGCCCAGCAGGAGGCCTACGCCCACGGCTGCGACCAGGTCGTCTTCCTCGACGCCCAGGAGGGGACGTACGTCGAGGAGCTCGGCGGCATGAACCTCTACTTCGTCTACAAGGACGGCCACATCGTGACGCCGTCGACCACCGGCACGATCCTCGAGGGCATCACCCGCGCGTCGATCATCGAGCTGGCCAAGGGGCTGGGCCACGCGGTCGAGGAGCGGAAGTTCTCCATCGACGAGTGGCGTGACGGCGTCACCAGTGGCGAGATCGTCGAGATCTTCGCCTGCGGCACGGCTGCGGTCGTGACGCCGGTCGGCTCGCTGAAGGAGGCCGGTCGCGAGACGCCCGCCGCGACCACCGAGGCCGGCCCGCTGACGACGAAGATCCGTGAGGCGCTCGTGGACCTCCAGTTCGGCCGCGCGGAGGACACCTTCGGCTGGATGCACAAGGTCGTCTGAAGTGCGGGAGCGAGCGCAGCGAGCGGGTCGCGCTGAAGCGACAATCGGCAAGGTCGTCTGAGGTGGAGGCTGTCCGGGTCGGCGGCTGGACTCTCAAGCGTCGGCTCGGCGAGGGCGGCATGGGTGTCGTCCACCTCGCCGAGGACGAGGGGGGCCGCCTGGCCGCGCTGAAGGTGCTGCGCCCGCACGTCGTGGGCGACGATGAGGCGCGCGAACGTCTGGAGCGCGAGGTCGCGACGCTGAGCCGTGTCCGGTCGCCGTACGTCGCCGAGATCATCGATGCGGACCCGTGGGGGCCCGTTCCCTACGTCGCCACCCGCTACGTCGACGGGCCGTCGCTTCATGACGAGATAACGTCAGGCGGCGCCTTCGAGGGTGCGGACCTGCGCCGCTTCGCCCTCGGTCTGGCCAAGGCACTCCAGGCGGTCCACGCGGCCGGTGTGCTGCACCGCGACGTGAAGCCGTCCAACGTCGTCCTCGACGGGATGACGCCGGTCCTGATCGACTTCGGCCTCGCGCGCCTCGGTGACGACACCAGGATCACGCGCACCGGTGTCCTGCTCGGCACGCCCGGCTACATGGCGCCCGAGGTGCTGGCCGGCGACGAGCCGGGCCCTCCCGCTGACGTGCACTCCTGGGCGGCGACGGTCGCCTTCGCGGGCACCGGGCACGCGCCGTACGGTTCAGGCAACGCGATGGCGGTCATGGACCGGGTCCGCCGTGGCGCCCACGACCTGACCGGGCTCGACCCGCACCTGCGGATCGCCGTCGAGGCCGCCCTCGACCCCGCGCCGCTGCGTCGTCCGACACTGGCGGCGCTGGTCCAGGTCCTCGACGCGCGCCGCGCGACCCTCGCGCCGAGCGGGATCCCGCCGCGTGGCGGCGAGAGCCCCATGGCCACGCAGGTGATGCCGGTCGACGTGATGCCGGACGAGGACGAGGACCTGCCCCTGTGGTCCGACGCGCCCCTCGCGCGCCGCGTGCCGTTGGGGGAGAGGCTGCGCCGCAGCCTCCTGGGACTGCTCCTGCTGCTGCTCGTCGCGGCGTCGGTCGCGGCGGCGCCGGTCCTCGTGCTCGCGGGCCTCGTCGTGGTCGTGGCGCTCCTGCGCTGGGCTGCGGTCACCGCTGACGGGCACCGTGCGCGACGCACTGCGCGTGGTCGTCGGTGGTACGACCTGCCTCACTCTTTCGTGATGACGCCGATCGACCTGTTCGTGTCGCTCCCCGCCACCGCGCTGTTGTGCGTCGTCGCTGCGCTCGTGGGAGCGGGCACGCTCGGCATCAGTGCGCTGGCAGGCGCCCCGGACTGGCAGTGGCCTGCCTGGGCTGGCCTCGGCGTGGGCTTCGGCCTGATGCTCGGTCCCGGATCCGCGCGGTTGCGCCGACCCGTCCGTGGACTGCTCAACCCGCTCGCCCGCACGGGCGGCGGCTGGCTGCTCGCCGCGAGCCTGTTCCTCGGACTCGGGGGCGCGCTGATCTGGTCGCTGTGGACCAACGGCGTCACGTGGCTGCCCCTCGACGAGGCCCCGTGGGACCTCGACTGGCGCAGCTGGCTGCGCTGAGCGGCTTCGCTCAGGCGGTGGGGATGGTGGCGGCGCGCTGGCCGGGGACGCGGGTGCGCTGGCGCGAGATCTGGTTCTCGATCGCGAGGCGGCGCAGTGCGGTGAAGAAGGCGTCGTGGAGCGCCGTGCCGGCCGCGGCCACGAGGGCCCGCGACTCCTCGTCAGCCTCGGCCACAGTCGTGACGTCATTGCGCGCGACGTGCGAGGCGGCCTCGGCGTAGACCCGGAGGCGCTCCGCCGAAGGGGCTGCCCCGATGCTGTCGAGCGCGCACAGGGCGCGGGCCAGGGCATCGAGGTGCGGCGAGTCCTCGCCGATGCTCCAGCCGAGCTCGTTGACGAGGGCGACCGCCTGCGTGAGGTCGACACGCGAAGCGTCGATCTCCGTGGGCGTGGTGGAGGCCAGTGACATCGTCTCGAGGGTCTGGAGCGCGGACGACTGGGGAGCCTCGAGGGCGGCGAGGATGCGCTGGATCTCGGCGTGGCTCAGCTTGCCGACCTCGAGCAGGGCGCGGACGAGGCGCAGGCGCGCGACGTGCGAGTCGTCGTAGATCGCCTGGGTAGCGCTCGTGGCGCGACCGGGGTGCAGAAGACCCGTACGCAGGTAGAACTTGACGGTGCCGACCGGCAGATCGGCAGCCTGACTGAGCTGGCTGATGCGCATGGCGCCCTTTTCCTCCCCTATGTCCCCCACGAACCATTCCCCCGCGCCGCAGTCTACGTGGGCAGCCTTCGTGGTGCACGTCGTACATGGCACAATGGCCACGTGCAGCAGACCCAGATCATTCGCTAGCGCGTCGCCCGCCCGGGCCGACGCGCAACCTCTCGTCCGCGAGGGGTTTTTTTGTTGCTGCACACCGATGATCAGACCGAGACACAAGAGTGGGGACCGATGGACCTGCAGGGCGCGTTCCACGTCTACGACACGACGCTGCGCGACGGCATGCAGCAGGAGGGCCTCAACCCCACTGTCGCTGACAAGCTCGCGATCGCGCGCCAGCTGGATGACCTCGGCGTCGGCTACATCGAAGGCGGCTGGCCCGGTGCCAACCCGAAGGACACCGAGTTCTTCCGGCGCGCAGCGACCGAGCTCGACCTCAAGCACGCGAAGCTCGCGGCCTTCGGTGCCACCCGTCGTGCCGGCGTACGCGCCGCCGACGACCCGCTGATCGCGGCGCTGCGCGACTCGGGTGCCCCGGTCGTCACGCTCGTGGCGAAGTCCCACGACCGGCACGTCGAGCTGGCCCTGCGGACCACGCTCGAGGAGAACCTCGCGATGGTGCGCGACACCGTCACGCACCTGCGCGAGCACGGCCAGACGGTCTTCCTCGACGCCGAGCACTTCTTCGACGGCTACCGGGCCAACCGCGCCTACGCACTCGAGGTGCTCCGCACCGCTTTCGAGGCGGGCGCGGAGGTGGCTGCCCTCTGTGACACCAACGGCGGCATGCTGCCCTCGTGGGTCTCCGACGTGGTCCACGACGTGCAGACCTCCACCGGTGGCCGGATCGGCATCCACTGCCACAACGACACCGGCACCGCGGTCGCCAACACGCTGGCGGCCGTCGACGCGGGCGCGACGCATGTGCAGGGCACGATCAACGGCTACGGAGAGCGCACCGGCAATGCCGACCTGATCTCGGTCGTCGCCAACCTCGAGCTCAAGCTCGACCGGCAGGTCCTCCCGCCCGGCCTGCTCCGCGATGCGACCCGCATCGCCCATGGGATCGCCGAGGTCACCAACGTGCCGCCCGCGTCCCGCCAGCCGTACGTCGGCACGTCCGCGTTCGCGCACAAGGCCGGCCTGCACGCCTCGGCGATCAAGGTCGACCCGATGCTCTACCAGCACATGGACCCGATGGGTGTCGGCAACGACATGCGGCTGCTGGTCTCCGACATGGCCGGCCGGGCCTCGATCGAGCTCAAGGGCCAGGAGCTCGGCTTCGACCTGACGCAGGACAAGGAGCTCGCCGCGGCGATCACCCAGCGGGTCAAGAAGCTCGAGTCCGCCGGCTTCAGCTTCGAAGCGGCCGACGCGTCGTTCGAGCTGCTGCTGTGCGAGATGGTCGAGGGCCAGCGCCCGTCGTACTTCGAGATCGAGTCATGGCGCGTCGTCACCGAGACCGTGCCGCAGGCCGGGCCCGATGGAGGCAGCCGGGCGGGCCAGGCCGTGTGTGAGGCGATCGTGAAGCTCCACGCGGCCGGCGAGCGGTTCGTGCTCGTGGGGGAGGGCAACGGTCCGGTCAACGCGCTCGACCACGCGCTGCGCCAGGCGATCGGGCGCGCCTATCCCGAGGTGGCCAAGTTCGAGCTGATCGACTTCAAGGTGCGCATCCTCGACCAGGGGCACGGCACTGACGCGATCACGCGCGTCCTGATCGAGACGACCGACGGCGTGAAGTCGTGGGTGACGGTGGGCGTCGGCGCGAACATCGTCGAGGCGTCGTGGCAGGCACTCGTGGACAGCTTCACCTACGGCCTGCGCAAGCACCACCAGGACTGAAGGCCCGTGTGGCGTCGTGGGGCCGGTCGCGCTACCGTAAAGTCGACTGATTCGCTCGACTAAACGTGGCCTGGATCACAGCTCTTGGTGGAATGCGGGAGCCTGGCGTCTGGTTGACGAGTCATCTACCCGATGAACGTCCGTCTTCCAGGAGCCAGAAAAATGTCTGAGACCAAGGTCCTCGCCCTCGTCGGTTCGCTGCGCGCCGACTCCGTCAACCGCAAGCTGATCGAGGCCGTCGCGGCCCAGGCGCCGGAAGGCGTGACGATCGAGATCGCCGAGGGCCTCGGTGACATCCCGTTCTACAACGAGGACATCGACGGCGACGCGGCCCCGGCTGCCGCGCAGGCTCTTCGTGACCAGGTGGCTGCTGCCGACCGCCTGCTCTTCGTGGTTCCGGAGTACAACGGCTCCACCCCGGCCGTCGTGGCCAACGCCATCGACTGGGCCTCGCGTCCGTTCGGTGCCGGCTCGATCAAGGACAAGCCGACGGCCGTCGTCGGCACCGCGGTCGGCCAGTACGGCGGCCAGTGGGCCCACCAGGACACCCGCAAGTCCGCGGGTGTCGCCGGCGCGAAGATCGTCGAGGACATCGAGCTCTCGCACGCCTACGCGTGGGGTTCGGACCCGTCGCAGGACGCCGAGATCGTCGCGAAGTTCGCCGACGCCGTCGCGAAGCTCGCCGCCGCGAACTGACGGCTTCGTACCGCCGAGACGGCGCGTACTGACACCTGCACAGCGCCGAGGCGTCGCTTGCTTGCACAGAAGCTGCAAGCAAGCGACGCCTCGCGTGCGTTGCGGTGAAAGTCAGAGCCGCCTCGGTGCCTCGGGCGCGCAGGTACGCGCCGTCTCGGCGTCAGAGGAACCAGGTCGGGGCGGCCGCGCGGAAGTCGTCGGCTGGCAGGTCGCCTGCGCCCTCGGGGATCACGGCAACCAGTGGTACGCCGGTGACGCGGCTGAGCTCGGTCCGGTTGAGGCCCTCGGCCTGGTCCGGTGCGGTCGGCCAGCTGCCCAGGATCAGGCCCGCGGGCTCGAGCCCCGCGTGACGCAGGGCGTCGACGGTCAGTGCGGTGTGGTTGAGCGTGCCGAGGCCCGCGCGGGCCACGACGTACACCGCGACGGTCTCGCGCTTGGCGAGGTCGGTCGCGAGGTCGAGGAGTGTGCCGCCCTCGGTGTCGAGCCGGACCAGGAGGCCGCCCGCGCCCTCGACGATCACGGAGCCGTGGTCGGTCAGCAGGTGCCGGATCGCGTGCGCATGGTCGGCCACTGTCGGGATGGCGACGTCGCGCAGCCGTGCCGCGGTGTCGGGCGCGAGAGGGTCTGCCAGCTCGACGAACTGCTCCACGGGGGCCCCGGAGAGGCGGGCGACGACATCGATGTCGCGCTCCTCGCCGGAGCCGGGGGCGATGCCGGTCTGGGCGGGCTTGACCACCAGCGGCTGACCGGTGTGGACCGCGAGCGCGGCAGTCGCGATGGTCTTGCCGACACCGGTGTCGGTGCCGGTCACGACGACGATCCGTGCGTTGCTCATCGGTACTCCTTGGTGACCCGCTCGAGGACCTCGGTCGCGCGGAGCCAGTCATCGTCCGGGACGCCGGCGTTGACCGTGACCCGCAGCCGGCTCACGCCGTCGGGCACGGACGGGGGACGGAAACATGCGACCCGGACGTCCTCGTCGAGACACGCGGCCTGGGCGGCGAGCGCAGCCCGGGGCGACGGCATCGGCACGGACAGCACGGCGCCCGCCGGGGCGTCGACTCCGAGGCGTCCGGCGAGTGCGGCAGTCCGCTGGTGGATGATGCCCGGCAGGTCGGGATGCTCACGCAGGTGGCGGATGGCGGCCAGGGCGCCCGCCGTCGCGGCTGGCGCGAGGCCGGTGTCGAAGATGAACGGGCGCGCGGTGTTGACCAGGTGCTCGCGGAACGACGCAGGCCCGAGGAGCGCGCCGCCCTGGGCGCCGAGCGCCTTGGACAGGGTCGCGGTGACGACGACGTTGGGGTGGCCGGGCAAGCCCGCCGCGTGCACCAGGCCACGGCCGGCGTCGCCCACGACTCCGACGCCGTGGGCCTCGTCGACGACCAGCAGGGCGTCGTGGCCCGCGCAGATCCCGGCCAGCTCGAGGAGCGGAGCCGCATCGCCGAGCACGGAGTAGATCGACTCCACGAGCACCAGTGCCCGGCGTCCGGGGCGCGCTCCCTCGGCGAGTGCGACCGACACGGCGGTGACGTCGTTGTGGGGTACGACGACGACCTCGGCGCGGGACAGTCGTGCGGCGTCGATCAGGGAGGCGTGGATGTGGGCGTCGGAGACCACCAGGTCGCCCTTGCCGACGAGCGCAGCGACGACCGAGAGGTTGGCGTGGTAGCCGGTCGACATGACCAGTGCGGAGGGCCAGTACGTGAACTCGGCGATCTCGCGCTCCAGCTCGGCGTGCAGCTCGAGCGTGCCGGTGACCAGTCGCGAGGCGCCCGACCCCGCACCCCAGCGCATCGCGGCGTCGGCAGCGGCGTGCCGGACGTCGGCATGTCCGGAGAGGCCGAGGTAGTCGTTGCCGGCGAGGTCGATCACGGAGTCGCCGGACTGCGGGCCACGTGGCCGCAGGACCCGTCGCAGGCCGGCGTCCTCGCGCTCCTGGACCCGCTCGGCGAACCACTGCTCCCAGCTCATGCCGGCACTCCTGTCGGGCTGGTGGCGATGCTGGCGCGCGTCGCCGCGTGCATGGCAGCGACGATCACGTCGACCTCCGCCTCCGTGCAGATGTAAGGGGGCATCGCGTAGATGAGCCTGCCGAACGGTCGCAGCCAGGCGCCGGCGGCGATCGCCGCATCGGTCGCCGCGCGTACGTCGACGGGGCGGTCGAGCTCGACGACCCCGACAGCGCCGATCGTGCGGACGTCCTTCACGCCGGCGACATCACGCAGGGGCGCGAGTCCTTCGCTCAGCTGCGCACCGATACGCGCGACGTTGCCCCGCCAGTCGGAGCGCGTCAGGACCCGGAGGGACTCCACGGCGACCGCGCAGGCGAGCGGGTTGCCCATGAACGTCGGCCCGTGCATGAGGACGCCGGACTCGCTCGCCGAGATCCCGCGGCCGACGGCCTCCGTCGTGACGACGGCGGCCAGGGTCATGTAGCCACCGGTCAGCGCCTTGCCCAGGCAGAGCACGTCGGGGGTGACCACCTCGGAGACGAAGAGGTGCCCGGTGCGCCCGAAGCCGGTCGCGATCTCGTCGAAGACCAGAAGCAGCCCGAGTTCGTCGGCGACGTCGCGCATCACCTGGAGGCAGGCAGCCGGGTAGGGGTGCATGCCGCCGGCGCCCTGGAGGAGCGGCTCCACGACGATCCCCGCGAGCTCGTGGGCGTGCGCGGCGGCGACCTCGCGGAACGACGACGCCCAGGTCTCGATGACGTCATGCGTCGCGTCAGACGAAGGGGGCTGCGGGGCGAAGACGTGCTCGGGGAGGACGCCGCGCCACATGCTGTGCATTCCGCCGTCGGGGTCGGTGACGGACATCGGGTGGAAGGTGTCGCCGTGGTACCCGCCGCGGACAGTGAGGAACCGCCGTCGCTCGGGGTGGCCCTGCCCGCGCTGGTACTGCAGCACCATCTTGAGTGCGACCTCGACCGCGACGGAGCCGGAGTCGGCGAGGAAGACCTTCTCGAGGCCGGCCGGGGTGAGCTCGACCAGCGCGCGTCCGAGCTGCACGGCAGGCGAGTGGGTGAGCCCGCCGAACATGACGTGGCTGAACCGGTCGACCTGGTCCTTGAGGGCGGCGTCGAGGCGCGGGTGGCGATAGCCGTGGATCGCCGACCACCACGAGCTCATGCCGTCGACGACGAAGTCGACCTCGCCGGAGCCATCGCCGCGCGCCAGCCCGAGACGAGCCCCCGAGGCGTGCACGACCGCCCGGACGGGGGTCGGGTCGGTCATCGACGTGTAGGGATGCCACAGGTGCTCGCGGTCGAATGCGAGCAGCTCCTCGACGCTCCCGGACATGCGCTGGACTCCGACGTACGCCGTGGAGGTCAGGCGTTCGCGGGCACCTCGGTGCCCGCGCCGCGGCGACGGATCACCGGCTTGTTGCTGGCGGCTTCCTCGGCCTTGGCGGCGGGGGAGAGGGCGGTGCAGCCGCCACAGCCGTCGCCGCAGGCCGAGCCGGCGCTCGAGCCGCACGGCGTGGTGGCCACGGCGTGCGCGTGGCCGCCTCGCGGGGCGTTGAAGACCTCGTCGAAGGTGCCGTCGTTGAACGCGTTCTCCTGGCCGAGGATGACGAAGCCGTTGTCGCGGATCATCTCGAGGTCGGCGCGGGCGTCCTGGCCCTCGGAGGTGAGGTAGTCGCCGAGGAAGATCGAGTTGGCGACGTGCAGGGCCTGGCCCTGCAGCGAGCGCAGGTGCATCTCGCGGCCGCCGGCGATGCGGATCTCCTTGTCGGGGCAGACGAAGCGCGCCATCGCGAGGATCTTCAGGCAGCGCTGCGGGGAGAGCTCCCAGGTGTTCTCGTACGGCGTGCCGTCGAACGGCATCAGGAAGTTGACCGGGATCGAGTCGGACTCGAG
>UEXP01000056.1_pt1 | contig 10186 bp, 11 predicted proteins | sample 4301171 | NCBI WGS metagenome assembly UEXP01 (sample SAMEA4773182, study PRJEB27434) | metagenome | biome: 2259; feature: agricultural soil; material: soil | place: USA | collected 2014-09 | depth 0.25 m
TCGTAGACACCGCAGGGGAGGTCGCAGTGGGCCTGGGCCTCAACGGTGGGGGCGAACAGTCGCATGCTCAGCGTCTCCTTGAAGAGTGGGTCACGTACGTGTGACTGCGAGACTACCCCCATGGGTGGACGTCAGTGGGGATGGGTCATCGTGCGGGGTCGCTCGATGGAGCCCGGCCTGCGCGACGGTGACCGGCTGCTGGTCCGCTGGGGGAGTGCACCACGGGACCGTGATGTCGTGCTCGCGCGCTTTGCCGACGGGACCCTTGCCGTGAAGCGCGCGGCCGAGCGGCGTACGACGAGGTCCGGGGGGCCCGGATGGTGGCTGCTCAGCGACAACACAGAGGAGGGAGTCGACTCGCGCCACCGCGGTGTGGTGCCCGAGAACGACGTCCTCGGCGTGGCTCGTCTCCGCGTGCGCGGATGCCGGATACATCACATTCCTGCGCCGCCCGTGTCGGACAACGCTCCCTTGTGAAAGGATGCGCGAGGGAGATCCCCCTTTCTCGCCGCTCCGCGACACACCATTCGCGTCGAGCTGCCGCCCCGAATCTGATCCCTGCCCGAAAGTCCTGCCGCGAACATGAACGAGATCGACACCGCCGCCCAGACTGCTGAGCACCCGCTCGCCGGCGACCCGGTATTCGACCTCCACGTCGGCGGCAAGATGGCGATCCAGTCGTCGGTGGCGCTCGCGGGTGCGGACGAGCTGTCGCTGGCCTACACGCCGGGCGTGGCCCGCGTGTGCACCGCGATCGCGGAGAACCCTGAGCTGACCCAGCACTACACCTGGGTGCCCAACACGGTCGCCGTCGTCACCGACGGCACTGCCGTGCTCGGACTCGGTGACATCGGCCCGGCCGCGGCCATGCCGGTCATGGAGGGCAAGGCGATCCTCTTCAAGCAGTTCGGTGGCGTCGACGGCATCCCGATCTGCCTGGACACGACCGACACCGAGGAGATCATCGAGACGGTCGTGCGCCTGGCGCCGTCGTTCGGTGGCATCAACCTGGAGGACATCTCGGCGCCGCGTTGCTTCGAGATCGAGGACCGCCTCAAGGAGCGCCTCGACATCCCGGTCTTCCACGACGACCAGCACGGCACCGCCGTGGTCGCGCTCGCCGCCCTCAAGAACGCGCTGAAGCTGACCGGCCGTACGCCGGAGACGACGCGCGTGGTCATCTCGGGTGCGGGCGCCGCCGGTGTCGCGATCGCCAAGATCCTGCTCGGCGCCGGCATCACCGACATCGCGGTCATCGACCGTCGTGGCGTCGTCAGCTCGGACCGCTCCGACCTGACCCCGGTCAAGAAGGCGCTCGCCGAGATCACCGCCGACAAGGCCGGCCGCAGCGGCACGCTCGCCGACGCCATGAAGGGTGCCGACGTCTACCTCGGTGTCTCCGGCGGCACCGTCCCAGAGGAGGTCGTCGCCAGCATGGCCGACGACGCGATCATCTTCGCGATGGCCAACCCGAACCCCGAGGTCCACCCGGATGTCGCGCACAAGTACGCCCGCGTCGTCGCCACGGGCCGTTCCGACTTCCCGAACCAGATCAACAACGTCCTCGCGTTCCCCGGCATCTTCCGTGGCGCCTTCGACGTGCGTGCGACCGCCATCACCGAGGGCATGAAGCTCGCGGCTGCGGATGCCCTCGCCGACCTCGTCGGTGACGCGCTCGCGGAGGACATGGTCATCCCGGGCCCGTTCGACCCGCGTGTGGGCCCGGCGGTCTCGAAGGCGGTCGCCGAGGCAGCCCGCCGCGACGGTGTCGCCCGCGCCTGATCGCGCCGCGGCGGACGCCGCTGTCTTACGACCTAGGACCTGGCCGCTCGTTCGGCCAGGTCCTTCGTCGTTGTCGCTAGCGTTGGCCCCATGTTCGCCGTGTACGCCGAGTCGTTCAATGCCGAGTCTCCTCTCGATGGCCTGGTCGTGGGGGAGCGCCCCGACCCGGTCGCACCCGAGGGCTGGACCACCGTCACGGTCAAGGCCGCCAGCCTCAACCACCACGACCTGTGGTCGCTCAAGGGCGTCGGACTGAAGGCCGATCGCCTGCCGATGATCCTCGGCTGCGACGCGGCCGGCTACGACGAGGACGGCAACGAGGTCGTGGTCCACGCCGTCATCTCCAGCCCGGACTGGATCGGCGACGAGACCCTCGACCCGAAGCGCTCGCTGCTCTCCGAGCTGCACCAGGGCACCTTCGCCGACAAGGTGATCGTGCCGCGGCGCAACGTGGTCCCGAAGCCGGCGAGCATGAGCTTCGAGGAGGCTGCGTGCCTGCCGACCGCCTGGCTCACGGCGTACCGCATGCTGTTCACGCAGGGTGGTCTGAAGGCCGGTGACTCGGTGCTCGTGCAGGGCGCGGGCGGCGGCGTGGCGACCGCGTGCATCGTGCTGGCGCGCGCGGGCGGCCTGCGGGTCTACGCGACCAGCCGCGACGAGGCGAAGCGTCAGAAGGCGCTCGAGATCGGCGCCCACGAGGTCTTCGGATCGAACGAGAAGCTGCCCGTCAAGGTCGACGCGGTCATGGAGACCATCGGCCGCGCGACCTGGGAGCACTCGATCCGCTCGCTGCGACCGGGCGGGAAGCTCGTGACCTCCGGCAACACCAGCGGGCCGCACCTCGACAACGCCATGCTGCCCCACATCTTCTTCCTGCAGCTGCAGGTGATCGGCTCGACCATGGGCACCCGCGCCGAGCTGGCCTCGCTGGTGCAGATGCTCGACGCGACTGGTCACAAGCCGCTCATCGACCACACCGTGCCGATGGAGCAGGCGCGCGACGCCTTCGCCGCCCTCCACGCCGGCGACGTCTTCGGAAAGATCATCCTGACCCGATGAGTCAGCCTCGAGTGCATCTGATCAGCGGAGCCGGCTCCGGCATCGGAGCCGCGGTCGCGACCGCGCTGCGCGACCGTGGGGACGAGCTCGTCCTGCTGGCACGGTCGCAGCCCCGCGCACACGAGCTCCAGCAGCAGTACGACGGAGCCCGCGTCGTGGTCGCGGACCTCGCCGACCCGGCGACCCTGGAGCACGCCCTGGCGGCGGCCAACCTGCCCGCGCATCTCGACTCGCTGCTCCACATCGCGGGAGTGGTCGACCTGGCTCCGGTGCACGACCTGACCTGGGACGAGATCCGTGGGCAGGTCGACGTGAACCTCGTGTCGCCGATGCTCCTGACCCGCCTGTGCCTGCCCGCACTGCGCTCTGCGCGCGGCACGGTGGTCTTCGTGAACTCCGGCGCCGGCCTCAACGCCCACCCCACCTGGGGCGCCTACGCCGCGTCGAAGTTCGGTCTCCGCGGCTTCGCCGACGCGCTCCGGGGCGAGGAGGCACCACACGGCGTCCGAGTCACGAGCATCTTCCCGGGCCGCACGGCGACGCCGATGCAGGAGAAGGTCCACGCGCAGGAGGGTGCGTCGTACGACGCGGAGCGCTGGATCCGCCCCGAGACGGTGGCTGCTGCGATCCTGCATGCCCTTGACCTGTCGGACGACGCGGTGATGCCCGAGGTCGTCCTCCGGCCCGGGACACGCTGACCGAACCACCGGTTTCCGGGAATTCATTGGCGCTGCCACGTGTTGGGGCGTCATCATCATCCGGCGCGATCTTTTGCTGCGCGCCTGTCGGATCGGCCGGATCCCGTTCGTGGAATGCGTGAACGGGCCGCTTCCGGCCACCCGCCACTCCCGAAAGGCCCCCGCATGTCTGCGCCCCTGGACACCGACGACACGCTCGCCGGCACCCCTGAGTCCCCGGACTCACCCGACGCACCGTTCACGACGCCCCTCGTCGTCAAGCTGCTCGTCGCGGCCACCTTCGTGGTGATCCTCAACGAGACCACCATGATCAACGCGTTGCCGCGGCTGATGGCGGACTTCCACATCGATGAGCGCACCAGCCAGTGGGTCAACACCGTCTTCATGCTGACCATGGCGTCGGTCATCCCGCTCACCGGCTGGTTCCTCCAGCGCGTGACGACCAAGACCGCCTTCACGGTCGCCATGACGACGTTCTCGCTCGGCACCCTGCTCGGCATGCTCGCCCCGACGTACGCCGTCCTGCTGGTCGCGCGCTCGATCCAGGGCGCAGGCACGGCCGTGATGATGCCCCTGCTGATGACCACGGTCATGACGGTGGTGCCGATGGCCCACCGCGGCCGGGTCATGGGCAACATGATGATGGCGATCTCGGTGGCCCCGGCGCTCGGACCGACCGTGTCGGGCCTGCTCCTCGAGGCTGGTTCGTGGCGCCTGATCTTCGGCGCGATCCTGCCCCTCGCGGTCGCGATGGGCGTCGTGGGTCGCCGCCTCGTGCAGAACATCGGCGAGCCCCAGGCCGGTCCGGTCAGCTGGGTCAGCGTCCTCCTCGCCGGCTCCGGTTTCGCCAACCTGGTCTACGGCCTGAGCAACTTCGGCGCAGGCAGCCTCGCCAAGCCGCTCGGGTTCACGATCGTCGGCCTCGTGCTCGTGGGCACCTTCGTCGCGTACCAGATCGTGCTCCAGGGCCGTGGTGCTCCGCTGCTCGACCTCCGCACGCTGACGATCCGCACGTACGCCGTTGCGGTGCTGTTGATGTGTGCAGCGTTCATGGCGTTCTTCGGTGCCATGGTGCTGCTGCCGATCTACCTGCAGGACTACCGCCAGCTCAGCACCCTGCAGACGGGCCTCCTCGTGATGCCCGGCGGCCTCGCGATGGGTCTGCTCGGCCCGCGTGTCGGAAAGCTCTTCGACAAGGTCGGCACGCGGCCCCTCGTGATCCCTGGCGCAGCAGGCCTGGTGGCCGCGCTGATCGCGCTCGCGACGGTCATCGACCTCTCCACGCCGTACTGGCAGATCCTCGTGCTGCACGTGGCGCTGATGGCGTGCCTCGCGTGCGTCTTCACGCCCGTGTTCACGCTCGGCCTGGGTGCCCTTCCGCAGGAGCTCTACTCCCACGGCAGCTCGCTGCTCGGGACCCTGCAGCAGGTCGCGGGTGCTGCGGGCATGGCGCTGCTGATCGCGATCCTGCAGAGCCGTGCCACGCACCTGGTCGAGTCGGGGTCGGACCCGGCGAGCGCCTTCGTCGGTGGCCTCGACTGGGCGCTGATGACGGGAGCCGGGTTCGGTGCCGTCGTCTTCCTGATGGCGCTTCTGCTCCCGGCCCGCTCGGAGAACCCCGGCGGCCACGGACACTGATTCCGGACACGACGAAGGCCTTCCACTCCCCGATGGTGGAAGGCCTTCGTCTTTTGTCACTCCCGGGGTCTGCCCGGAGTGAACGCTGAGAGGATCGCGAGTACGATGACAAGTGCTGCCGTACCGCCGATTAGGATCATGCCGAGGCCCACGACCCACAGGCCGGTGTCATCGGTCTGCGCGGCGTCGACGGCCCAGGGGAGTGCGAACCCGAGGACTGCAGCGCAGGGGAGCAGGAACAACGCACCGGGCGTGCGAAGGAACCGCCACGCGAGCGCGGTGGCGAGGGCGACCGCCGCGCCGCACCCGACCACCTGCCAGGCGCGGTACGGGCCCTGCGGATAGCCCTCGACGAGGTGGTACTCGTGGTCCCAGCCGAGCCAGGCGAACCACATCGCGGCGCTGAACGCGGCGAGTGCCAGCGAGGCAGGGAGCAGTCGGGTCATGGCCCCACCATCGGAGGCAAGGCCGGTGCGGGGCGTCCGTCGACCTACTCAGATCGTGCCTGTGTGAGGTCCCGGGGCCCGGGGTGGATCCGGGGTGCGGCTCAGTCCTGGGCGAGCCAGGCGTCGAGGATCGGCCAGGAGACTGCGGGAGCAGTCGGCCCGGCGATCAGCCCGAGGTGCGACAGGCCGTCGGCCGCGGCATACTGCGCACCGGGGACGGAGCGGACGCCCGCCTCGACGGCGGGGCCGGGGCCGATCGCGTCGGTCCTGCTGCCGACGAAGAGCACGCGCGTGCGGATCGACGACAGGCGTACGGCGCGACCGGGGCTGAGGTGCACGGTGCCGGTGGCGAGCTCGTTGCGCGTCAGCAGACGCGTGTGCACCTGGTGGTAGAAGCGCCCGGGGTAGCCCGGCATGGCACCGATGAAGTTGTCGACTGCGGAGGTCCGGGCGAGGACCTCCTTGTCGAGGATGTTCTGCGCGAGGAAGAGCGGCTTCTTGATCTCACGCACCGGCGCCATCGCCCGGAACATCGCGCGCGTCAGGTGGCGCGGCACGCCGCCCATCAGGCTGGTCGGGACGGTGATGAACCCCGAGCCGAGGACCCGGTCCAGGTAGCGCACGAGCTGCACTGCCGGGATCAGCCGGTAGTCGATCGGGGTGCCGAACGCCGTGATCGAGGCGATCGGAAGCGTCGGGTGCGCGGCGGCGGTGAGGAGGCTGCAGGTGCCACCGAGCGACCAGGCGACGACGTCGACCGGGGCACCGTCGTGCTCCGCGGAGACCCGGCGGATCGCCGCCGGGATGATGTCGTCGATGAACTCCTCGAAGCCCATGTGGCGGTCGGCGAACGTGATGTCGACGTAGTCGACGACGTACGTCGCGTGGCCGCGCTTGACCAGGTGCTCGGCCAGACTCTGACCGGGGCGGAGGTCGTAGCAGTTGGTGGCGACGGCCTGCGGCGGGACGAGCAGCACCGGGCGCGGCTTCGAGTGTGCGGTCGTGCTCAGGTAGCGGCGGAGCTGGCGGTGTGGCTCGTCGACCAGGACGTGCTGCGGCATGCCGTCGTACTGCTCGATGCCGGCACCGAGAGGCGAGATCGCCCAGGCGTGACGCGCCGCGGTGACCAGGTTGGCCAGCGGCGACGGAGCGGGAGGGGTGACAGGGACGAGTTCAGTCGTCATCGGGAGGAGTCCCATCGGAGAGTGCCGACGAGCACCATGTGGAGCTGGCGTCGGGCGGTGGTGGCGATGTGCTCCACGTCTGCAGGGCCGGCGGCATGGCCGAGCTCCTCGACGTGGGCGAGCATGGAGTTGACCAGCAGGTTGGACAGGACCGCGAGGTCGCTGGCCGACCACGACCGGGTCGCGGGCAGCTGTGCGAGGTCGGCCGCGAGCTCCTGCTCGACGAGCTGCACCTGCTGGCGGACGGCGTCGCGCACCGCGGCAGGGCCCGCCAGGCGCTCGCGGGCGAGGAACCGGAGGTGCCGCTCGCTGGTCTGGGCGTGGGCGACGAGCGCCGCGACGGACTGGTTGGCGATGGCGACGACCAAGGACCTGGAGTCACTGTCGCGGGGGAGGGCACGCGCGTCGCGCAGCATCGCGCGCAGCGCTGCGAAGGACTCGTCGACGAGCGCGAGCCCGAGCTCGTCGATGCTCGCGAAGTGCCGGTAGAAGGCGGTCGGCACGATGCCGATCTCCTTCGCGACCTGGCGCAGCGACAGGGCTGCGAGGCCGCCTTCCTCGGACAGGCCGAGGGCGGCATCGAGGATCGCACGGCGTGTGCGCTCCTTCTGCTCACCACGGGAGAGGCCTGTCGTCGTCATGGGCGACATCCTACCGCGAGTGAACACCCGTTCACTGAGTGTGCGGCATCACGTCGTGTCGGGTTGACCGGGGCCCGCCGTTCTCGGCATAGTTTCGGTGAACGCCTGTTCACCGAAGAAACGGATGTTCACTCAATCTTGAAAGGAGCCGCCATGTCCCGCATGCAGATGCTGACCTCCTCCCGGATGGGTCGCCGCTTCCTGGACTCGTCCTTCGCCGCTGCCCTCGCCACGCCCCACGGCGTCGACCGCTACGTCGAGATGATCGACCCGCTCTGGTCCCGGACCGAGACGCGTGCCGAGATCACCGAGGTCGAGCGCAAGACCGCGGACAGCGTCACCCTGACGCTGCGCCCCAACGAGAACTGGGCTGGTTTCAAGGCCGGTCAGTTCGTGAAGCTCTCGGTCGAGATCGACGGCATCCGTCGTACGCGCTGCTACTCGCCCGCCAACTCGCAGTTCCGCAAGGACGGCAAGATCGAGCTGACGATCAAGGTCGACCCGAACGGTCTGGTCTCGCCGTGGCTGCTCGCCAACGCCACGCCCGGCTTGGTCGTCCAGATCTCGCCCGCACAGGGCGAGTTCCACATCCCGCTGCCGCACCCGCGCAGCATCCTGCTGATCAGCGGCGGCTCCGGCATCACCCCGGTGATGTCGATGCTCCGCACCCTGACCGACCGGGCCTACATCGGCAAGGTCACGTTCCTGCACTACGCGTTCACCGAGGACGACGTGATCTACCGCGACGAGCTCGCGGAGATCGAGGCGAAGTACGAAGGCGTCCGGATCATCCGTGCCTACACGAACGCCGACAACGGCGACCTGCAGGGCTTCTTCTCCAAGGAGCACCTGGTCGCGGCCGACAAGCACTTCGCCGAGGCCGAGACCTTCCTCTGCGGACCGATGCCGCTGATGGACGGAGTGCGCGCGGTCTTCGAGGCCGAGGGCATCTCCGACCGCCTCCACCTGGAGCAGTTCGCTGCCCCGACCCGCACGGTGCCGACCGACGAGGCCACCGGGGAGCTGACGTTCAGCAAGTCGGAGGCGAAGGCCGACAACAACGGCCAGACGATCCTCGAGCAGGCGGAAGCCGCGGGTCTCAACCCGGACTACGGCTGCCGCATCGGCATCTGCAACGCCTGTGTCAGCACCAAGCTCACCGGCATCACGCGCAACGTCCTGACCAACGAGCTCAACACCGACAACGACGTCAACATCAAGCCGTGCATCTCGGCTCCGTGTGGCGACGTCTCCATCGACCTCTGACCTCTCAAGAACCACCCTCACACAAGGAGTTCTCATGAGCACCATGACCAGCCAGAAGCACAAGCTGAGCCCCGAGCAGATCGAGGCGTTCGGCAAGGAGCTCGACGACCTGCGTGCGCGCATCGTCGCCGACCTTGGCGAGAAGGACGCGGACTACATCCGCGACATCGTCAACAAGCAGAAGAAGCTCGAGGTCGCCGGCCGCGCCCTGCTGTGGGCGGGATGGTTCCCGCCGGCGTGGCTCGCGGGCGTCACCGCCCTCTCCCTGTCGAAGATCATCGACAACATGGAGATCGGCCACAACGTGATGCACGGCCAGTACGACTTCATGAACGACCCGCAGTTCACGGCCAAGAACTTCGACTGGGACAACACGATCCACGCCGACAGCTGGCTGTACACGCACAACTACGTGCACCACACCTTCACCAACATCGTCGGCAAGGACCACGACGCCACGGGCTACGGAGTCATCCGGGTCACCGAGGAGCAGCCGTGGCACCCGGTCTGGCTGTTCAACCCGCTCTTCTGCGGCACGCTGCAGGTCCTCTTCCAGTGGGGTACCGCGATCCAGGAGCTCGAGTCGGAGAAGTTCTTCCGCGGCGAGAAGACCTGGGCCGAGATGAAGCCGGGCCTCAAGCGCTTCCGCGAGAAGGCCGGCAAGCAGGCGCTCAAGGACTACGCGCTCTTCCCGCTGCTGTCGGGTCCGTTCGCGCCGTTCACGTTCGCCGGAAACATGACCGCCAACCTGGTCCGCAACCTGTGGTCCTCGTCGGTCATCTGGTGCGGCCACTTCCCGGAGGGTGCCGAGACCTTCACCATCGAGGAGACCGAGGACGAGTCGCACGCCGAGTGGTACTACCGCCAGATCCTGGGTTCGGCGAACTTCACCGGCAGCCACCTCGTCGACGTCCTCTCGGGCAACCTGAGCTACCAGATCGAGCACCACCTGTTCCCCGACATCCCGGCGTACCGCTACAAGGAGATCGCCGTCGAGGTCCGCGAGATCTGCGAGCGCTACGGCATCCGCTACAACGAGGCGCCGATGGCCAAGCAGCTCTGGAGCGTGTGGAAGCAGGTCTTCAAGCTCTCCCTGCCGGACAGCACCTATACAAAGGGTCCGCTCGCGGGGCTCCTCGAGATCCTGACGTTCCCGTTCCGGGACAAGGCCCAGGTCGAGGAAGGCCGTGAGGCGGCGCACGTTGTCGCCGAGGCCTCTGCCGCCTGACAATGGCGTCATGAGCAACGAGCTGAGCAAGGCCGAGATCCGCAAGGACCAGGTGCAGGACTCGATCGAGGCTGCGACGCAGGCCGTCCACAACGTCTCGGGCATCATCATCGGCGCCGTCGGTGACGTGGTGAAGGCCGTCGGTGGTTTCGCCACCGACCTCTTCGAGATCCGCGCCGCCGCCCAGCAGGCGCGCAAGGACAACGCGCTCGACGAGAACTGAGTCTCTGCCGACGCCACGGCC
>UEXP01000158.1_pt1 | contig 10105 bp, 10 predicted proteins | sample 4301171 | NCBI WGS metagenome assembly UEXP01 (sample SAMEA4773182, study PRJEB27434) | metagenome | biome: 2259; feature: agricultural soil; material: soil | place: USA | collected 2014-09 | depth 0.25 m
TCTTCGAGGAGGACGATGCGCGGGCCGTGGTCGCGCGCCTGCGGCGTGACGGCTTCGCGGCGGACCTCGCCCGTGAGCGCCTCGCGGGCGAGGACGACGACGAGGACCAGCCCTGGTCGGTGACGACCGACGCGCCCGGCTTCGCGCTGGAGCTGCTCGTGGACGAGTACGACGGCTGGCTGGACGCCGACACCCCGGAGCCGGAGCCGACCCGTGTGGACCTGCCTCCGCTGAACCTGCCCGCTGCGCCGATCCGCGTGAAGCGGCCCGACCAGCAGGGCGGACACCCCGGTCCGTGATCAACCGGGCTGTCGCACGCCGCGGCTAGGGTTGCCGGCATGACGCTGAGCCCTGCTGACATGCGCCTGCTGCTGGTCCACGCCCACCCGGACGACGAGACGATCCAGAACGGCGCGACCATGGCGCGCTACGTCGCCGAGGGCCGCCAGGTCACGCTGGTGACCTGCACCGCCGGCGAGCTGGGCGAGGTGCTGGTGCCCGAGCTCGCGCACATCGCGGCCGACCAGGACGACATGCTCGGCGAGCACCGCAAGGGTGAGCTCGAGGCGGCCATGGAGATCCTCGGTGTCACCGACCACCGCTTCCTCGGTGGTTTCGGTGCCTTCCGTGACTCCGGCATGAAGTGGCACGAGAAGGGCTACGCGATCGCCGCTGACGAGACCGACGAGCGCGCCTTCGCCAACGCCGACCTGACCATCGCGGCCGACGAGCTGGTCAAGGTGATCCGCGAGGTCCGCCCGCAGGTCCTGGTCACCTACGACCAGTTCGGCAACTACGGCCACCCCGACCACATCCAGGCCCACCGCGTCGCGATGTACGCCGCCCAGCTCGCGGCCGTGCCGTCGTACAAGCGCGAGCTGGGGGAGCCCCACGACATCGCCAAGATCTACTGGTGTGCGATGAGTGAGGGGCGCATGCGCGACAGCCTCCGGGCCCTCCGTGAGTCCGGCGACACCGAGACGTTCGCGGGTATGGACCCCGACGGCGACATGGGGCCGTTCACTACTCCTGACGCCTGGCTGGCTGCGGCCGTCGATGGCGGTCCCCACGGTGAGCAGAAGCTGGCGGCGATGAAGGCGCACCGCACCCAGATCGATCCCGATGGCCCGTTCTTCGCCATGGGTGGCTCGATCGGCACCGCCTTCTGGTCGACGGAGTTCTATCGGCTCGCCAAGGGTGTGCAGGGGCCAGTCGGGCCCGACGGCCTCGAGGCCGACCTCTTCGCCGGGCTGGGTGCGCAGTGATGGGCCGCCGGCTCGGCGGCGGCGCCGTCGTCCTCGTCATCCTGCTGCTCGCCGTCCTCCTGGGCGGTGCGTACGCCGTCGCCTACGCCTTCGCGGCCGACCGTGTCCCGCGGGGGACCGAGATCGCCGGAGTGTCGGTCGGCGGCCTGTCGCCGGCCGAGGCGGAGTCGAAGCTCGCCGAGGCGTTCGCCGAGCGGCCTGACCTCCCGGTGTCCGTCGGCGGCAAGACCGAGACCCTCAAGGTCGCCGACCTCGGGCTCAGTCTCGATGCCGCGGCATCGGTCGAGGAGGCGGGCGCGGGCCGTTCGTTCTCGCCCCAGCGGCTCTGGGACTACTACGCAGGCGGCGACGAGGTCCCCGCCGTCTTCGCGGTCGACGAGGCGTCGTTCGCCGCAGCGCTGGAGCGTCTGGCCAAGGAGCACGGCCGCCCGGCGCGCGAAGGCGCGATCACCTTCAAGGGCGCCGAGGTCGAGCGGGTGACCGCGCAGTCCGGCCTCGGCATCGACCCGGTCACCGCGCGTACTGCACTCGAGGACGCGTGGTCCTCGCGCGGCACCGCGACGTTGCAGCTCTCCGAGCTCAAGCCAGACATCACCGACGAGGACGTCTCGAGGGCGCTCCAGGAGTTCGGAAACCCGGCGGTCAGCGGCCCCGTGACCCTGGTCTTCGACAAGACCCCGATCAAGCTGCAGCCGGCGGAGTTCACGCCCGCCCTGACGATGGTGGCCGAGGGCGGTGTCCTGGTGCCGCACCTCGACGAGGCGCTGCTGGGCACGATCGTCCGGGACCGGCTCGGTGACGGCGGGCGTCCGGTCGACGCCACGGTCAAGCTCGTCAACGGGGTCCCCACGGTGATCCCCGGCAAGCCGGGCGTCGACTACCAGCCGGCTGACGTCAACGCGGCCTTCCTCGGTGTGGTGGCCGCACCGCCCGGCCAGCGCTCCCTGCCCGTCAAGGCGACCGTCAAGGAGCCCGAGGTCTCCGCCGAGGAGGCCGCTGCGTGGGGCATCAAGGAGAAGGTCTCCACCTTCACGACCTACTACCCCCACACCGACTATCGCAACGTCAACATCCCGCGCGCCCTGTCGCTGATCGACGGCACGGTCCTCGCCCCGGGCGAGACCTTCTCCCTCAACGAGACCGTGGGGCAGCGCACGAAGGCCAACGGCTTCGTCGAGGGCTTCGTGATCGATGGCGGCGAGATCACGACCGCTCTGGGCGGTGGTGTCTCGCAGGTGGCGACGACCACCTTCAACGCCGCGTTCTTCGCGGGTCTCAAGGACATCCAGCACAAGCCGCACAGCCTCTACTTCTCCCGCTACCCGGTGGGTCGTGAGGCGACCGTGGCCTGGCCGACGGTCGACCTCAAGTTCCAGAACGACACGCCCTACGGCGTGCTGATCCACACCAGCGTCCAGCGCTCCACGCCGAGCAGGTCGGGTGTGGTCACCGTGTCGATGTACTCGACGAAGTACTGGGACATCACGACGACGACGGGGGAGCGCTACAACATCCGGAAGCCCGGGTCGCGGGTCTCCACTGCTCCGGACTGCACCCCGCAGGAGCCCAACACCGGGTTCGACATCAAGATCCAGCGGCACTTCAACCGCAACGGTCAGCGGGTGCGCAGCGAGACGATGACGACGCACTACAACGCAGCCGACAAGGTCACCTGCAAGGCTCCGGCTCCGGCCACGCCGAAGCCGAGCCCGTCTCCGACCAGCTGAGGTCAGCGCGCGGTCGGACCCGTCAGTGCGGAGGGTGCCCGGAAGAGCACGCCGAGGCCGCAGGCCACGAGCACGCGGTGCACGCCGAGGCACGCAGCGGTGACCAGAGCGGTACCGAGGAGAGGCCACGCGATCACCGCGAGCACCTCGAACGTCCCCGGCTCCGGTCCCATCCGTGCCGGGACGTGGAGCAGCAGTCCGATCACGAAGAGGTGCAGGACGTAGACCTGCAGCGTGTTGCGCCCCAACCAGGCGAACAGCGCTCCAGCGCTCGTCGCGTCCAGACGTCGGGCGATGCTCACGCCCAGGGGGAGGCTGAGCGTGCTGAGGGCCAGGATCTCCAGCGACAGCGGCAGGTGGACGAAGGTCATGGCGACGGTCGCGGTGACGTAGCCCACCGCGAGCCTCTTCAGCGGCAGGTCGGCCGAGGCCACGCGGCGTACGACGTCGGGGAAGAGTGCGCCCGCGGCGAAGTAGACGAAGTGGCTGAGGAACGCGATCCGGTTGTTCTCCTCCAGGCCCCACATCGAGGCTGATCCGCAGACGGCGGCCGCGACCGCGAGGACGGCACCGCGAGGTGCGTCGCGCAGGGCGCGCGTCAGGAGGAAGTAGGTTGCCATCGCGTGGATGAACCACAGGCTGGTGGCGGGCAGCAGCACCTGCCCGGCGAGCTCGGCCCAGCTCTGCGGACGGTTGGCCGGCATCAGGGTCTCGACCGCGAGGAACGCGGTGAGCAGCGGCAGCCAGACGGCGTACAGCCAGACCGAGGTCATCACACGGCGGCGTACGTCGGCCCAGGGCCGGTGCACCGCGCGCGCTGCGAAGTAGCCGCTCACCAGGAAGAAGAGCGGCATGCGGAGTGGCTTCAGGACCCAGGTGACGTCAGCCCAGACGTCCTGCCAGTGCAGGTGGTCCAGCGGCACGACGAAGTCCAGCTGCTTGTGCACGAGGTGGTGCAGCACGACAAGCAGGATGCATGCACCCTTGGCGACGTCGGCCCAGCGCTGACGGCCGGCCGCGGAAATGCCCGGTTCAGGGGTCGCCGGGGCGGGAAACACCGACTCGACCACCGTGGAACTCACAGGGGAGTAACGCCTGACCGGGGGAGGCGTGACGCCAACGTGACGGACCCGACACCGGCCTCGCGGGGGTCAGGGGAGCGAGAGATACCGCATCCGATGGTGTGCCACGAAGCCGAGCGACTCGTAGAGGGCGAGGGCCGGGGCGTTGTCGGTCTCGACGTGAAGCCACGCCGTCGAGGCGCCCTGCTCGACGCCCCACTCCAGCAGTGCCGCGATCGTCGCGGTCGCCAGTCCGTGCCGTCGCCGCGTCGGGTCGACCAGCAGGTCGTGGAGCCCGATCCAGTCCCCGTCGACGGATGCCAGCGCCTCCGCGACCGCATCGCAGGCGCTGCTGACCTCGGCACTCGCCCGGCTGCCGGCCGCCGAGAGCTCGACCGATGCCCTGGGCCGTCCGGCGGCGCGGAGGACCCGCGAGACGCCAGCGAGCATGAAGTCTGCCTCCCCGCCCGCCGCGGTGCAGCCGTGCCGGACCAGGTCGTGCTCCAGCGTGGAGTCCGCCTCGACGTGCAGCAGGGCCCCGGGCCCGGCGACCGCCCGTACGCGCGAGAGCGCCTCGTCGAGCGGCAGGCCCGGCGCGACCACGGCAAGCGTCGAGTTGGCGCGCTTGCGAGTGACTGTCGGTGACATCCGCACCTGCCAGGCACCCACGGTGGTCGTCGTCACGTACGACCAGAGGGAGGCGACGTGTGACTCGCACTCCTCGACCGAGGCCCGCAGGCGCACCGACGGCCGAGGCGGCACCGGCTTGCCCGACACGATCAGCTCGAGGGGGATCGTCACCCGCTCCCCGTCCGCAGTCAGCACCACGCAGGGGTCCCAGGCGACGCACTCGCCGAGGACGTCGACGAACGCGGGACCGCCGGTCGGCCCGGCCTCGCCGGGCACCAGACGACGTACGACGACACGCTGGCCGACCACGTGGGCGCCCAGATACGGAGAGTGGGTGCCGCCTGACATGGTCGGGATACTAGGCTGGCCCCGCTGCATCCCGCTTACTCCCGGAGGACGACATGACCTACGTCATCGCCCAGCCCTGTGTCGACGTCAAGGACAAGGCCTGCGTCGACGAGTGCCCCGTCGACTGCATCTACGAGGGCAAGCGGATGCTCTACATCCACCCGGACGAGTGCGTCGACTGCGGTGCGTGCGAGCCGGTCTGCCCGGTCGAGGCGATCTACTACGAGGACGACGTCCCGTCGGACCAGAAGCAGTACTACGACGCCAACGTCCACTTCTTCGACGACCTCGGTTCGCCGGGTGGCGCGGCCAAGATGGGTGAGATCGACAAGGACCACCCGATCATCGCCGAGCTCCCGCCCCAGGGCGAGTGACCGACACCCGCGCGGTTTCGGGCCGTCTCCCGGACTTCCCCTGGGACAAGCTCACGGCGTACGCCGAGCGGGCGCGCGCGCACGCTGACGGCATCGTCGACCTCTCGATCGGCACGCCGGTCGACCCGACACCGCAGGTGGCTGTCGATGCGCTCGTCGCCGCCGCGAACTGGCCGGGCTACCCGACCACCATCGGCCTCCCGGCCACGCGCCAGGCGATCAGCGACTGGTTCGCCCGCGTGCACGGTGTCGAGGGGCTCGGCCTCGACCAGATCCTCCCGGTCGTCGGCACCAAGGAGCTGATCGCGCAGCTCGCACTGCACCTGGGCGTCGGCGAGGGCGACCTGGTCGCCTTCCCCGAGGCCGCCTACCCGACCTACGAGGTCGGCGCGGCCCTCGCCGGTGCGACCCCGATCGCGGCGGACTCGCTGACGGCGTTCGGTCCGCAGACGCCGAAGATCCTCTGGCTCAACTCACCCTCCAACCCGACCGGCCGGGTGCTTCCTCCCGAGCACCTGAAGAAGGTCGTCGACTGGTGCCGTGAGCGTGGCGTCCTGCTCGTCTCGGACGAGTGCTACCTCGACTGCGTCTGGGAGGGCGACGCGGTCTCCGTGCTGCATCCCTCGATCTCCGGCGGCTCCACCGAGGGCATCCTCGTCGTCCACTCGCTCTCCAAGCGCTCCAACCTGGCTGGCTACCGCGCCGGCTTCGTCGCCGGCGACACGGCGGTCATCAAGGAGCTGCTCGCAGTCCGCAAGAACCTCGGCCTGATCGTCCCCGGTCCGGTCCAGGAGGTCATGACCGCGGTCTACGCCGACGACGCGCACGCCGAGGAGCAGTACGCCCGCTACGCCGCGCGGCGTACCCGCCTCAAGGCCGCGCTCGAGCGGGCCGGCTTCACCGTCGACCACTCCGAGGCCGCGCTCTACCTCTGGTCCACCCGGGGCGAGGACTGCTGGGAGACCGTCACGTGGCTCGCCGAGCGCGGCATCCTGGCCGCACCCGGCGACTTCTACGGCCCCGCGGGCAAGCAGCACGTGCGCATCGCGATCACCGCGACCGACGAGCGCATCGACGCCGCCGTGGCCCGCCTCGCTCCCTGACGGTCGCGGTCAGGGGAGGACGTCGACGCCCAGAGTCGTCTGTGAGGCGTCGCTGACGACCCAGCCGTCCTCGCTGGCCTTGTCGGAGGACCACGTGCGCCCGTCGTAGGTGACGCGCGTGATGCCGAGCCGGTCCGCCTGCGCGACGAGGTACGACGCCACCGCCCAGCCCCGCCGCAGGGTCTCCGGGGTCGGCGTACCGATCGTCGCCTCCGTCGAGCGCGGCCCGGTCGAGGTGCCGGCCAGGCCGAACACTCCTGCGAGCTCCTCCCGCACGGTGGCCGAGCGGAGGTCGTCGGTAGTGGTGTCCTGGTGGCGCACCACGCAGGTGAAGGCGTGTGCCGACCAGCCGGTGAGTGCCGATGCCAGCGCGCGGCCGTCCTCGGCGTGGTCCTCGTAGGCCTCCGGGAACGCCGAGCGCTGCACCTTCTGCGCTGCCTCGGTGATCCGCATCGTCTCGTAGCCGTCGATCTTGACCAGGGCGTCATAGAACGCATTGGTCGCATGGACCGGGTCGAGGATCTCCGCCTCGGTGCCCCAGCCCTGGGAGGGCCGCTGCTGGAAGAGGCCGAGCGAGTCGCGGTCACCGTGCTCGATGTTGACGATCTTCGACTCCTGGTACGCCGTGGCCAGCGCGATGCTGACGGCACGGGCCGGGAGGCCGCGGTGGACCCCGATGCCCGCGATCAGGGCGGCGTTCTCTGCCTGCTCGGTGTCGAGGAAGACCGTGACGCCCTCGACGACCGTCGTGCATCCCTCGGGGTCGGGCAGCGGCCCCGTGCCGCGATACACGGCGACGCCGGCCGCCCCCGCCCCGCCGAGCAGGGCGAGGGTCAGCACAGCGCTGCGGACACGCATCGGGATGCCGGGTCGCGGTCAGTCGTTGGCGTGGAGCGCGGCGTTGAGGGCGATGCCCTCGCCCTTCCACGCGACGGCCTCGACGGCGCCCGTGAGCGAGTTGCGACGGAAGAGCACGTTGGAGGCGCCGGAGAACTCGCCGGCCTTCTTCGTCGTGCCGTCGGCGAGCGTCACCTTCGTGCCAGCGGTGACATACAGGCCGGCCTCGATGACGCAGTCGTCGCCGAGCGAGATGCCCAGACCCGAGTTGGCGCCCAGCAGGCAGCGCTGGCCGACCGAGATGACCTGCTTGCCGCCTCCCGAGAGGGTGCCCATGATCGAGGCTCCACCACCGACGTCGGAGCCGTCGCCGACCACGACGCCCGCGGAGATGCGGCCTTCGACCATCGAGGTGCCGAGGGTGCCGGCGTTGAAGTTCACGAAGCCTTCGTGCATCACCGTGGTGCCGGACGCCAGGTGGGCACCCAGGCGGACGCGGTCCGCGTCGGCGATCCGGACGCCGGACGGGACGACGTAGTCGACCATGCGCGGGAACTTGTCGACGCCGTACACGGCGACCGGGCGGCCGGCCATCTTGAGGCGTGCGCGGGTGAGCTCGAAGCCCTCGACCGCGCACGGGCCCTGCGAGGTCCAGACGACGTTGGCGAGCAGGCCGAAGATGCCGTCGAGGGAGAGTCCGTGCGGCTGCACGAGGCGCGAGGAGAGCAGGTGCAGGCGGAGCCAGGCGTCAGCGGCGTCGGCCGGGCCGGCGGACAGGTCCGCGATCTCCACGGTCACCACGGAGCGGGTCACGCCGCGGTCGGCGTCCGGAGTCGCCATCGCGGTCAGCTCGACCGGCACGACCGCGTCGGCCGGCTTGATGCCCAGCGCGGGGATCGGGAACCAGGCGTCGAGGAGGGTGCCGTCGGCAGCGAAGGTCGCAAGGCCGTGGCCCCAGGCGGAGGTCGCAGAAAGTTCAGTCACGTGGGCGGATTCTACGGGGCGACCGGGGCCTCCGCGGCGAGGCCTGTCCGGCAGGGCGGGAAGCCTTTACACTTGTCCGGTGACCTCCGCCCCTCTGCTGCGCCAGTCAGCCGTCGCCAAGCACGACGAGCGACGCGCGCAGCTGTCCGAGTCGGCGCTCGCGACCCTTGCCGACCTCGGTTACGCGAAGGCTTCGCTCCGCGAGATCGCCAACAACTCGCCGTTCTCGCACGGTGTCGTGCACTACTACTTCGCGAGCAAGAACGAGCTGATCGTCCACAGCGTTCGTGAGTACAAGCGGGTGTGCGTCACCCGGTACGACGACATCGTCGCGGATGCCACCAGCGCGGACGAGCTCGCTGACCGGATGGCCGATCGGCTCGCACAGACGCTCGTCGAGGACGAGGGCATGCACCGGCTCTGGTACGACGTGCGCACGGTCACCATGTTCGACGACGAGCTGCGGCCCGAGATCCTCGAGGTCGACGGCTGGCTGCTCGCCATGATCGAGCGCATCATCAACCGCTACGCGGAGCTGGCCGGACGACCGCTGCTCTACGACGCGGCCACGGCCTATGCCCTGTTCGACGGCATCTTCGAGCGCGCGGTCCTCGACAGGCGTACGGGTGGCGACCTCGTCGCCGAGACCCTGCGGCTGAGGAGCCGCGGGCTCTTCGCCGCGCTTCTCGGCTGACCTCAGCCCGCGAGGATCGCCAGCTGCCGTGACTGGGCGATGAGCCGTCCCTGCTCGTCCCAGAGCTCGACGTCCTCGTCGGCGTACCCGTCGATCACGTGCCGCGTGACGACGTGGCCGAGGGCCCAGGTGGTCTCCGGGCGACGGCGGAAGTGCACGGTGAGCTGGATCGTCGCGGACGCCAGGTGCCCGATCTCGGCCGTGACCGGCGGGAACGCATCCGTCATCGCGCCGGCGAGCATCGCATCGACCGGCCTGGCGTCGGTGGTGCGGATCCAGCACAGCGACTCAGTCGTGCCGGTGGGGGACCCCTCGAGCCAGCCCGGAATCGCGGCCGCACGGTAGGTGTACTGGTCGAGGATCGGCACCATGCCGGCCGGGATGACCGTGGTCAGGTCGGCGCAGGCCTCCGGGTTCGGCATCTCCGGGACGCGGTGGGGCGTGTTCACGACAGCGCCCGCCTGGTCCCAGTCGTGGGTCGAGACGACGGCATGCGCGACCTCCTTGCCGCCCTGCACCACCAGCGCGTCGTACGTCGACACGCGGCGGCCTGCACGCACTTGGCGCACGCGGATCTCGGCCTCGCCCGCCTGCGCGGGCCGGAAGTAGGTGATCGCGATGCTGAGCGGATCGGGCTCGACGGCCTCCTGCATCACGGCGCTGAGGACCAGCGCCAGGATGTAGCCGCCGTTGGGGGTCCCGTTCGCGGTGTTCCAGCTGGTGGTGACGGCGACGCGGTGCACGCCGTCCCCGAGCGGCGTCGTGGCGACGGCGGTGTCGAGAGCAAAGGTGGTCACGCGCCGATCGTCCTCCCCGCGGAATGCGATTGCCACGTGGGGGTCGTCACGCCGTACGATTCTGCTCAAGGCGTCTGAGCCGTCATCAGCGGCGAGCCTCCGGAAGAACATCGGGCTTTCGATCCGCGGGTTGTGGGTCCGACCAGTAGAACCGGACGGGTGGCCCGTGACAGCCAGAACGAAGCGGCACCGGTCTCGCGACCGGAGCAAGCGAGGTGGTACCGCGGCCGGAAGGTCGTCCTCGTGGAGAGAGACCCGAGACGACGTACCCCGCAGGAGCCAGAG
>UEXP01000141.1_pt1 | contig 9953 bp, 7 predicted proteins | sample 4301171 | NCBI WGS metagenome assembly UEXP01 (sample SAMEA4773182, study PRJEB27434) | metagenome | biome: 2259; feature: agricultural soil; material: soil | place: USA | collected 2014-09 | depth 0.25 m
TCGGCATCTCCGTCCCCGAGGAGTACGGCGGCGCCGGCATCGACTCGCACAAGTTCGAGGCGATCCAGTACGAGGAGACGACCCGCGCCGGCGTCCTCTTCGGTGGCTCGGGCGTCCACGTGCTGCTCGCCCTGCCCTACATCAAGATGCTCGCGACCGAGGAGCAGAAGCAGCGCTACCTGCCGAAGTTCGTCACCGCCGAGGAAATGTGGGCGCTGGCGATGACCGAGCCGGGCACCGGCTCCGACGTCGCCGGCATGCGCAGCACCGCGAAGCTCTCCGAGGACGGCACCCACTACGTCCTCAACGGCGCCAAGACCTTCATCACCGGCGGCGTCCACGCCGACCGTGTCATCGTCTGTGCCCGCACGAGCCCGCCCCGCGAGGACGACCGCCGCTTCGGCATCTCCCTGTTCGCCGTCGACACCTCCCTTCCGGGCTACTCCGTGGGCCGCAAGCTCGACAAGCTCGGCCTGCGCACCTCGGACACCGCCGAGCTCGCCTTCGTCGACGTCAAGGTGCCGGCCGAAGACCTCCTCGGCGAGGAGAACAAGGGCTTCGCCTACCTCGGCGTCAACCTCGCCTCCGAGCGTTGGGGCATCGCCTTCGGTGCGTACGCGCAGGCAGCAGCCGCCGTCCGGATGGCACAGGCGTACGTCGAGCAGCGCCAGGTCTTCGGCAAGCCCGTGTCGGCCTTCCAGAACACCAAGTTCGAGCTCGCGGCCTGCAAGGCCGAGGTCGACGCCGCGCAGGCCGTGGCCGACCGCGCGCTCGAGGCGCTCGACGCCGGCGAGCTCACGCCGGCCGAGGCCGCGTCCGCGAAGCTCTTCTGCACCGAGGTCGCCCACCGTGTCATCGACCGCTGCCTGCAGCTCCACGGCGGCTACGGCTACATGAACGAGTACCCCATCGCGCGCCTGTACGCCGACAACCGGGTCAACCGGATCTACGGCGGCACATCCGAGGTGATGAAGACGATCATCGCCAAGGACATGGGCCTCTGACGCACCAGGGGTGTGTGCCCGGCTCCGCCGGACCCTTCGGTGCGCTTGCGCGCGAACCAGACACTGCCTGACGTCCTGTGCCGCGGCTGCGTGGCTGGTGCCAGGGCGCGCCCTGACGCCGCACCGAACGGCCCGGCTGCGCCGGGCACCCGCGCTCAGTCGCGCGGGCGCAGGTGCTGGAACGCCTCGAGGTTGCGGGTCGACTCACCGCGAGCCAGGCGCCACTCCCACTCCTTGCGGATCGAGGAGGCGAAGCCGAGCTCGAGGATCGTGTTGAAGCTGCCGTCGCTGACCGACAGCACGGTGCCGAGGATGTTGTCGAGGTCCTCGGCGGTGACCGCCGACAGCGGGAGCCGCGCGTCGAGGTAGATGTCGCCGTCCTTGTCGACGGCGAAGGCCACGGCGAAGAGCCGCAGGTTCTTCTCGAGCAGCCAGCGGTACACCCCGACATGGTTCTCGTCCGGGTTGCGGCAGACGAACGCGTGGATGCCGAGGGCGTGCGGGCCGAGGTCGAGGCGGACCGGTGTCTGGAGCTTCTTCTCGCCGGGGAGCGAGAACGAGATCTGGCCGGGCACCTTCTCGTCGTACGCCAGGCCGTTGTCGTCGAGCCAGGCCTTGACGACGGCGGAAGCGTCGGCAGGCACCTCCGGCCGCAGGTCGTCGACAGAACCCTCGTCGGTCATCGGATCGCCAGCTCCTCACGCATCAGACGGGCTGCTTGCTCGTAGACCTCGAGCGTACGGTCGGCAGTCCGTTCCCAGGAGAAGTGTCGCGCCTGCTCGCTCGCACCGATCGACAGGTTCAGGGCGAGGACCGGGTCGGCGACGATGCGTCGCAGCGCGGCCGCCCAGTCCCGCGGCTCGTGCGTGGGGACGAGGAGCCCCGAGTGCCCGTGGCGTACGACGGTCGGCAGGCCGCCGACATCGGCCGCGACGACCGGCGTGCCCGCCGCCTGCGCCTCGACCGCCACCAGGCCGAACGACTCGTTGTAGGACGGCACCGCGACCACGGTCGCCGCCGCCATCCACAGGGCCAGCTCCTGCTGGTTGACAGGCGGGACGAACCGCACGACATCGCCGAGACCGAGCTCGGCGGCCAGGTCCGCCATGGCGGTGGGGTGCTCGAGGCCGGAGCCCGACGGACCGCCCACGACCGGCACCACGAGCCGGCTCCGCAGCTCGGGCGACTCCGCAAGCAGCACGGCCACCGCACGCAGCAGCACGTCGGGAGCCTTCAGGGGCTGGATCCGGCCGGCGAAGAGCAGGATGTCGGCCTCGACCGGAAGGCCGAGTGCCTCACGCGCGAGGGCCTTCGCGACCGGGCGGAAGCGGTGCAGGTCGACACCGGGGTGCACCACCTCGACGCGCCCGGCCTCGGCGTCGTACAGGTTGATCAGCTGCTTGGCCTCGATGTCGGTGTTGGCGATGAGCACGTCTGCCGCCTCGACGACCTGCTCCTCACCGATCACGCGCGCGGCCGGCTCGGGGGTGTCACCCAGCGCGAGGGCCTCGTTCTTGACCTTCGCCATGGTGTGCATCGAGTGCACGAGCGGGACTCCCCAGCGGTCGCGCGCAAGGGCGCCGACCTGGCCGGAGAGCCAGTAGTGCGAGTGGATCGCGGCGTAGTGACCGGGACGGTGCGCGGCCTCCGCACGCATCACCTCGCGGGCGAACGTGCACATCTGGCCGGGAAGCTCTGCCTTGCCGAGGCCCTCGAACGGGCCGGCGTGCACGTTGTGGACGAGGATCCGCTCCCCCGCCTCGACGATCTGGGGAGCACGGGACGAGGTCGCCCGGGTGAAGATGTCCACGCCGATGCCGCGTTCGGCGAGGCGGCGCGACAGCTCCAGGACATAGACGTTCATGCCGCCGGCGTCACCGGTGCCGGGCTGGTCGAGCGGCGACGTGTGCATGCTGATCATCGCGACGCGGGTCATGTGCTCCCCCTCCCGTGGCTGGTCACGCTGACCTCAACCGTCCGGTGCACGACGACATTCCCGCCCGAAGCCGCAGGTCGGGTCAGTCGAAGACGATGGTGCGGACGCCGACCATCAGCACGCGGTCCTCCGCGTGCCGGCGTACGGCGCGGGCCAGGACGAGTCGCTCTACGTCCCGGCCGTGGGCGACCAGCTGCTCGGTCGTCCAGGCATGGTCGACGCGGGCGACGTCCTGCTCGATGATCGGGCCCTCGTCGAGGTCAGCCGTGACGTAGTGGGCCGTGGCACCGATCAGCTTCACGCCGCGGGCGTGCGCCTGGTGATAGGGCTTCGCGCCCTTGAACCCGGGCAGGAACGAGTGGTGGATGTTGATGATCCGGCCCGGCAGCGCGGCACAGAGCGAGTCCGAGAGCACCTGCATGTAGCGCGCCAGGACCACGGTGTCGACCTCGTAGCGCTCCACCAGCTCGAGCAGCCGCGCCTCGGCATCGGGCTTCGTCGCGGCCGTCACCGGGATGTGCACGAACGGGATGCCGTGTCGCTCGACGATCGGCCGCAGGTCGGTGTGGTTGGAGACGACCACGGGGATGTCGATCGGCAGCTCGCCGTTCTCCCAGCGGTAGAGCAGGTCCAGGAGGCAGTGGTCGGCCTTGCTGACCATGAGCAGCACGCGTGCGCGACGCGACTCGGGGCGCAGCGTCAGCTCGGGCGCGAAACCGTCGAGCGCTGCCGCGATCTGAGCGCGCACCTCCTCCGCGCCCAGCGGCGAGTCCACCTCGGTGCGCATCGTGAAGGTCGCGGTGTCGGGGTCCGTGTACTGCTTGTTGTCCACGATGTTGCCCTCGGCACGGAAGACCCCTTCCGCGAAGGCGCGGATGATGCCGGGCTGGTCGGGGCAGCGCAGGGTGAGTACGTAGCGGTCCATGGTGCGACCAGTATCGCGTCAGGCGCGGCGTACGCGCGCTTCGGCGTACGTCCAGGCCTTCCAGGCCACCACACCGGCGACCAGCGAGAGCAACGTCGCGAGCAGCGGGATCCGGTGCTCCAAGTGCGGGTAGATCTCCCAGTGGACGAGGTAGGTCCACATCGACGAGGCCGCGAGCACACCGGCCAGGCGCGCGACCCGGTCGGGCACGCGGACCCGCGCCACCCAGGTGAGGGCGAGCACCCCGAGCATGATGTAGACCTCGCGCCAGGGCTCGCCCAGGAAGAAGTGCCAGGTGCCGACGAGCGCCACCGCGGAGACGAGCAGCCGCTGCCCACGCGTCCGCGCGAACGCAGCCGCCCAGCCGAGCGCGAAGAGCCAGAAGACGTTCGACGCCTGGTGCAGGTAGTCACCGCCGCCGAGCGAGAGCGGACCGACCTGGAGGGTCCGCTCCAGGACGTCGACGTCGCTGTCGAGCGGACCCTGGCCGTAGACGCGCATGGTGAAGCGTGGGACGAGCGCCACCAGCGCGAGGCCGAGAGGCAGGGCGAACGGGTGCCGATGTGCCAGCCTCGAGATGGTCGGGACCATCAGGAGTGCGGCCGCAGCCAGCGTCATGAGGAGCGCGACCTCGATGAACCAGTAGCGCCACATGGGGTTCTCCCAGTGGCTGGGCCCGAGGAGCCAGTTGAGGAAGAGGAACTGCTTCCAGGTCACGCCCTGCTTGAACGTGGCGACGAGCGCGATCACGACCGCGGAGGGGATCGCGATGCGGGCCAGGCTCGCGAGGATGGAGCGGGTCCGCTCCGCCCGAGGCAGGCCGACCTGAAAGCGGGCGAAGTTGAACCCGAGGACTGCGAACAGGGTGTGCGCGCCACCGAGCAGCGCGAAGAGGTTGGCGTGGCTGCCGACGATGGTGACGATGGCGATCGCGCGCAGCAGCACGCTGGTCTCGACGGAGCGCCTCGATCCGAAGAGGCGCCCGAGGCGGCCGGACGGCACCGCGACCCGGCGTACCCGCTCGGCATGCGGCAGGGCCTCGCCGGCGAGGTCGGCGGGCGTGCGGGAAGTCCAGTCGGCGGGCAGCGTGCCGAGCAACGCCTCCAGGCGGAGGCTGGCCTCGACGTAGCTGAGCGAGTCACCGCCGAGCGCACGGAAGCTGGTGTCGGCCGTGGCATCCGTCCGGCCGAGCAACGCGGCGTAGAGCTCCGCGACATCGGCGCCCGTCACGTGCTCAGGGATCGACCGGGCCTCATTCGCGAGCGCTGAGGCAGCGATGGCGCGATAGTCGACCTTGCCCGTCGGCAGACGCGGGAGGTCGGTCGGCGTGACCACCCGTACGCCGGCGGGCGGCAGCCCCGTGACCTCGTGTACGACGGCCAGCACGGCGGCCGCGTCGACGGGTGCCGCGCCACTGGCCACCGCGACGACCAGGCTGTCTTCGCCGTCGGCCACCGCGGCGACAGTGCCCTCGGCGAGCAGGCACCTTTCTACGCGGTCGAGGTCGATCCGGAGGCCGAAGACCTTGGCAATCCGCGAGCACCGGCCGACGACCTCGAAGAGGCCGTCGTCGCGCTGGCGGCCGAGGTCTCCGGTGCGGAGCTCGTGGACCGTGCGGCCGAGGCCGAGGTCTGCGGCCGAGGTCGCGTAGCCCAGCATCACGTTGTCGCCGCGGTAGACCAGCTCGCCCACCTCGGGGTCCGGATCGAGGTCCGGGCGCGGCTCGACGGTGAGGGACCCACCTGGGATCGGGATGCCGATGGTCCCGGCGGCCGTGCTCGCCAGGTGTGGCGGCAGGAAGGCCATCCGAGCGGTCGCCTCCGTCGCGCCGTACATCACCACGAGGTCCCAGCCGTGTGCGGCACCGCGCGCTGCGTGCCGGCGCACGGCATCGGGGGCGAGCTTCCCGCCGGCCTGGGTCAGGTAACGGAGCGTCGGGAGCTCGGCACCGGTGAAGCCGAGGGCATCGAGCATGTCGAAGGTGTGCGGGACTCCGGGGAACGTCGTCACCCGGTTGCTGCGGGCTTCGTCCCAGAACGCCGGGTCGGTGACCGAGCGGCTCGTCAGGTGCACGGTCGCGCCGGCGACGAGGTGGCTGTGCACGACGCTCAGCCCGTAGCAGTAGTGCAGCGGCAGCGTCGTCGCGGCGACGTCGTCGGGGCGGATCCCGAGGTACTCCGCGATGGCGCGGGCGTTGCTCAGCAGGTTGGTCCGACTCAGGCGCACGAGCTTGGGGCTGCCGGTGCTGCCCGAGGTCGACAGCAGCAGGGCCAGGTCCTCATGCAGGTCGTGCGCCGACGCGGTTCGCCGCTCGGTGAGGACGCCGTCCCAGATCACGTCCGGGTCGTACGCCGCGACGAGGGCCTCGCGCGGGGCGCCCGGGCCCGTGAGCACCACGGGGCAGCCCGCCTCGGCAGCACCCAGCCAGGCGACGAGCGTGTCCACGTCGTTGGCCGCCTCGACCAGCACCAGTCGCCGGGCGGAGCCGAGCAGGTCTGCGAAAGCGGCGATCCGCCCGGCGAGCGCGGCGTACGAGAGGCCGGTGCCCGCGCCCTCCCCGCGCAGCGCCGTCCGCTCGCCGTGCTCGGCGAGGAGGCGCAGGAGCCCTGTGCCACGGCGTTCGCCGGCAGGCAGCTCGAAGGGGTGGATCACGGACACACGGGAGATCGTATAAGGCAAGCCTTACCTATGTCTGCGCGATCTGCGTCACCGACACGGCGTGCGCCGCGTCTGGCGCGGAGTCATCTGGCAGACTCCCCGCATGCAGACCATCGGCCTCATCGGCGGCATGAGCTGGGAGTCCAGCGCGGCGTACTACAAGCTCCTGAACCGTGGCGTGGAGGAGCGGCTCGGCGGCTTCCACTCGGCTGCGTCCGTGATGGCGTCGGTCGACTTCGCCGTGGTCAACGAGCTGCAGGCCGAGGAGCGCTGGGACGACGTCGCCGAGGTGCTGGCCAAGGCCGCCCGTGGTGTCGAGGCTGCCGGCGCCGACTTCCTGATGCTGTGCACCACGACCTTCCACCGGGTCGCCGAGCAGGTCTCTGCCTCGGTGGACATCCCCCTGCTGCACCTCGGCGACGTCGTCGCCGAGGCCGTCAAGGCGCAGGGCATCGACAAGGTCGCCCTGATCGGCACGACCTTCGCGATGTCGCGCACGTTCTTCACCGACCGGATCGCCTCGCACGGCCTCGAGGTCGTCGTGCCGGACCCCGAGCACCACGCAGAGATCAACGCCGTGATCTACGACGAGCTCGTCCACGGCAAGGTTCTCGACTACTCGCGCAAGCGCGCGTCGCAGCTGATCGACCACCTCTGGGAGGGTGGCGCCGGAGGCGTCATCCTCGGCTGCACGGAGCTCGAGCTGCTGGTCAAGCAGGCCGACGTGGATGTGCCGATCTTCCCGTCGACCACGCTCCACGTCGCCGCCGCGCTGGACCGCGCGCTCGCCTGATCCAGCCGGTCTGACCTGCGGGGCGCGGGGCGCTCAGGCTTCAGGCGTGCCCTGGTGGAACCGCTGCACCCAGCTGTGGCCCGCGCGGATCCACAGCGAGCTGCGCAACGCCGACCCTTCAGCGCTCACCGAGCGCCAGATCAGCAGGATCGCGCCGGGCGCGAGACGCTCGATGCTGACCACGTCCAGGGTGGTCTCCACCTCCAGTGGCGCCACCTCGGCCAGCAGGTCCTCACGCGTCCACAGGCGTCCACTCGCGCCGATCTCGGACCACGCCGGGTCCAGCAGCCCGGCGACCGCGGCACGGTCGCGGCGTACGGCGTCGGTGAGGAGGGAGCGCTCCAGCGCCACCACCTGCTCCTCGTCGCTCAGCTCCGAGCCGAAGAGGTCAGGCTCTGGGGCGACCACCGCCGGTGCGTACGCCGCGTGGGCCTCCCCGCGAGACACCTCCCCCGGACCACCGGTGCCGCTGTAGCCCGGCCCCGGGTCGGGCGCTACGCCTTCCTTCCAGGACGCGGCAGCGGCGTTCGCGAGCTTGTCGGCCGCCTCGTTGAGCTCGTGCCCGGCATGGCCCTTGACCCACTCGAACCGGACGTTGGGCCGCATGGCGGCGTCGAGCGCCTTCATGATCTCGACGTTCATGACCGGCTTGCCGTCGGCCTTCTTCCAGCCCTTGCGCTTCCAGCCCGGCATCCACTTGGTGATCGAGTCGATCGCGTAGCGGCTGTCGCAGTAGATCAGCAGGTCCTCGTCGAGGTGCGCGGTCTGCTGAAGGAGGTCGAGGACGCCGGTGAGCTCGCCCATGTTGTTGGTGCCGTGGGCCCAGCCACCGCTCGCCCAGTGCTGCTCATCGACATACCAGGCCCAGCCCGCAGGCCCCGGGTTGCCGAGGGCGGATCCGTCTGCTGCAGCGATGATCGTCACGGGCGGACATCCTTCCACGCCACCTGCGCCCTTTCACCGCGCCACCTGTGCCCTCTCGGCATACTCGAGTAATGGCCGACGACAGCCCTCGCATGCGCCGCAGCGCCCTCGGCCGCTCGGCACGCCTGGCCGCACTCCCCGCCGCGTACGCCGGGCGCACAGCGCTCGGCGTCGGCAAGCGCATCGGCGGCAAACCGGCCGAAGCCGTCCTGAGCGAGGTGCAGCGGCGTACGGCGGACCAGCTGTTCACGGTGCTCGGCGAGCTCAAGGGCGGCGCCATGAAGCTCGCGCAGGCGCTCTCGATCTTCGAGTCCGCACTCCCCGAAGAGATCGCGCGGCCCTACCGCGAGGTGCTCACCAAGCTGCAGGACGCCGCACCTCCCATGACCCTGCGGGTGCTCTCCGAGGTTCTCGAGGAGGACCTCGGCGCCAACTGGCGTGCCTCGTTCGCCGTCTTCGACGAGCAGCCCGTGGCCTCCGCCAGCCTCGGCCAGGTGCACCGGGCGACCTGGGTCGACGGCACGGACGTCGCGGTGAAGATCCAGTACCCGAACGCCGCCCGCGCCCTGCAGAGCGACATCCGCAACCTGTCGCGGATCGCCCGCCTGATCGGTCTGCTCGCGCCCGGGGTCGACATCAAGCCGCTGCTCGCCGAGATCGCCGACCGGGTCCGCGAGGAGCTCGACTACGAGCTCGAGGCATCGGCCCAGCGGGTGTTCGCAGCGGAGTTCGACGGCGACCCCGACATCGCGGTGCCGCACGTCGTCCACGCGACCAGGCGCGTCCTGGTGACGACCTGGCTGGACAGCCCGCACTCCCTGGCGAAGGTGATCAGTGACGGCACCCTCGCCGAGCGGCAGCGGGTCGGCGACCTCTACGCCCGCTTCCTGATCAGCGGCCCGGCGCGCACAGGCCTGCTCCACGCAGATCCGCACCCCGGCAACTTCCGGGTGATGGCCGACGGGCGGCTCGGCGTCGTCGACTTCGGCGCCGCGGCGCGCCTGCCTGACGGCCTGCCCGCTCCCCTCGGCACGCTCCTGCGCCTCGCGGCGGACGACGACTGGGACGGCGTCGCCGCCGAGATGCGTGTGCAGGGATGGCTGCTGCCGCAGACCAGGTTCGAGACCGACGCCCTGCGTGACTACCTCCGCCCGCTCCTGGCGCCCGCACGCGAGGGTTCCTTCGCCTTCAGCCGCGCCTGGCTCCGCGGCGAGGCCGCGCGCGTCGCCGTACCGACGCCGGAGAACCTCTCCAAGGCGTTCAAGATCAACCTGCCGCCCGAGTACATGCTGATCCATCGGGTCTGGATGGGTGGGATCGGCGTGCTGTGCCAGCTCGAGGTCACCCTCGACTTCCGGGCACTGCTGGCCGAGCACGCCCCAGGGTTCGCCTGAGCCCCCGCGTCAGGCGAACCCCGGTGCACCGGTCGCTTCGACCGCCGCGCCCCGAGTAGCGCGCTCTGGCGACTTGAACTATCCAGTCGTCGGGACGTTAGGTGTGACCCGGGCCACTCGCGCCCTTCGCCGGTTCGGCAGGGGCGGGTTCCGCCGATAGAATCGCGAGGTTGCCCGTGTGCCTCCTGTCGAAGGACTGGCCGGGCGCCACATGTTTCACGAGTCCGTAGACGTCCACTTGAAAGCAGGCTGCCTCCGCATGGCCGCAACCACCCGCAACGACATCCGCAACGTCGCCATCGTCGCGCACGTCGACCAC
>UEXP01000048.1_pt1 | contig 9951 bp, 7 predicted proteins | sample 4301171 | NCBI WGS metagenome assembly UEXP01 (sample SAMEA4773182, study PRJEB27434) | metagenome | biome: 2259; feature: agricultural soil; material: soil | place: USA | collected 2014-09 | depth 0.25 m
GTCATCTTCATCTCCTCGGCGGTGCGCTCCCCCAGCATCAGGGAGTGCTCCTTCTTCATCCACGCGATGATCGCCTGGTCGAGGTCGTCGCCGGCGGTGCGGACACTCAGCGAGGTCACGATGCCGCCGAGGGAGATCACCGCGACCTCCGTCGTACCGCCACCGACGTCGACGACCATGTTGCCGGTCGCCTCGTGCACGGGCAGACCCGCACCGATCGCCGCAGCCATCGGCTCCTCGACGATGTAGACCCGGCGGGCGCCGGCCTGGTAGCCGGCCTCCTTGACGGCACGCTGCTCGACGGCGGTGATGCCGGAGGGGACGCACACGACGAGGCGCGGCTTGGCGAAGTAGCGGCGGCGGTGCACCTGCTGGATGAAGAAGCGCAGCATCTGCTCGGTCGCGTCGAAGTCGGCGATCACGCCGTCCTTGAGCGGGCGGATGGCGCTGATGTTGTCGGGCGTGCGGCCGACCATGCGCTTGGCCTCGTGACCCACGGCGATGACCTCGCCGGTCGTGTCGTTGAGGGCGACGACCGACGGCTCGTCGAGCAGGATGCCCTTGCCGCGGACATAGACGAGCGTGTTGGCCGTGCCGAGATCGACGGCCATGTCGCGTCCGATGAAGCTGTTCGCCATGCCTGCAATGCCTCTGGTCGAGTGGAGGGGAAGGATGCGGGCCGTCGACCCGGCTCACACGCACACGAGGTTAGGTTCCGCGGCGGAGCGAAAGCGGGAGGCTCGCCGCGCGTGGCGGGCAGGCATGACCCGTTTGGCCGCAGGCATGGTCAGATCGGGCCATGCCGGGTTACGTTCCCGGCATGTCTGACCTCCAGAGCCTGCTTGCCACCCTGCCCATCGACCAGCTCGCTGCGCAGGTGGGCGCCTCCCCCGAGGAGGTGCAGAAGGCCGCGGGCGTCGCCCTTCCCGCGCTCCTCGGCGGCATCCAGGCGAATGCCGAGAGCGGTGGCCTCGGCTCGCTCCTCGACGCGTTGACCCAGCATGAGGACCGTGACGCCTCTTCGGTCGACGCCTCCGAGGGTGCGCGGATCGCCTCCCACATCTTCGGCGACCACGAGGAGCAGGTGATCAACCAGCTCGGGTCAACGGGAGTCTCCTCGGGCCTGCTGGCCAAGCTGATCCCGTTGCTGGCCCCGTTCGTGATGGGCTACCTGGCCAAGCAGATGGGTTCGAAGGGGGCCGCGCCGTCGGCCGGCGGTTCGGGTGACGTGCTCGGGCAGATCCTGGGCCAGGTGCTCGGCGGGTCCACGGGCGGCGCGGGTGGCACCGGCGGAGGGATCGCAGGCCAGATCCTGGGGCAGGTCCTCGGCGGCAAGGGCGGCAGCGCGGGCGACCTGCTCGGCGGCGTACTCGGCGGACTGCTCGGCGGCGGGCGCAAGTAGTCGACGTACAACGAAGACCGCCTGTCCCAGACGGGACGGGCGGCCGTCGTTCTGTTCCGGGTCGGTCAGAGACCGGGGAACCAGATCCCGATCTCGCGGGCGGCCGACTCCTCGGAGTCGGAGCCGTGGACGATGTTCTGCTGAACCTTCAGGCCCCAGTCGCGACCCAGGTCACCGCGGATCGTGCCCGGGAGCGCGACGGTCGGGTCGGTGGCGCCGGCCAGCGCACGGAAGCCCTCGATCACGCGCTCACCCTCGAAGACCGCGGCGACGACCGGGCCGGAGAGCATGAACTCGACGAGCGGCTCGTAGAACGGCTTGCCCTCGTGTTCGGCGTAGTGCTGCGCGAGCATCTCGCGCGTGGCCTGCTTGTACTCGAGCGCGGCGAGCGTGTAACCCTTCGCCTCGATGCGGCGGATGACCTCGCCGGAGACGTTGCGGCGGACGCCGTCGGGCTTGACGAGGACGAGGGTGCGCTGGGTCATGCGTCAGACCCTAGCGAACCCTGCTCGGCGTCCCAACGGGCCCAGGCCTCGGCCTTCTCGCGCTCGATCTTCCCGCCGAGCCAGTACGCCGTACCCCACAGCAGCGCGAACAGCCCGCCGACGACGAACATCATCGGCACGATGAAGCCCAGGCCGATGGCCAGGCCCTGCACGACGTGGCCCGCGGAGTAGGCCCAGGGCTTCCGAAGCATGCCCGCGAGAACGAAGCAGACCACGACGAAACCGAGGCCCATGGTCAGCGCCAGCCAAGTCGCCATGTCCGTGAGTGTGAGCAGGACCGGCGTCACGAGGCCGAACGAGATCGCCTCGAGAGTCAGGATCGCCGCACACATGCCCCGGCGGGCGCCGGTGATCTTGCGGTTTCCGGCGCTGTCGGCCGCACCCGAGGCGGCATCGGCGGCACCGGACAGGACGCCGTCGAGCGGACCGGGGTGGTTCTCGCTCATACCTCGTCCTCCCAGTCGTCGGTGTCGATCGGCTTCGACTCACGCATGGCGATCCGCTCCGCCGTCCGTGCCGCCGCGCGGTCGATCGAGTCTTCCTTGTGCACCAGCAGTGCGCGGGCCTCGCCGACGGTGACGACGGAGCCGGTGACCAGCACGCCGCCGGCGCCGATCGACTCACCGAACGCCGCGCCGGCTTCGGCAAGCGCCGCGGCACGATCGATCGCGTCGCGCAGGTCCGGCTCGATGGTCACCCGGTCCTCGCCGAAGATGCCGACCGCGAGCCGGCCGAGGTCGGCGGCCGACATCGAGCGCGGCAGCGAGTTCTGCGTGCAGACGAGGTGGTTGAAGTGCGGCTCGAAGGCATCCAGGACGCCCTCGACGTCCTTGTCGCCCATCACGCCGATCACGCCGACGAGTGGCTCGAAGGCGAAGGAATCCGTGAGCGCGGCAGCGCTGGCCGCGGCGCCGTGCGGGTTGTGCGCAGCGTCGAGCACGATGGTCGGCGAGCGGCGTACGACCTCGAGCCGGCCGGGGCTGGTGGCCGAGGCGAAGGCCTCGCGGACGACCTCGTCCGACAGCGCGCCCTCGCCGAGGAACGCCTCGACGGCGGCGAGTGCGACGGCGGCGTTCTGCGCCTGGTGCGCGCCGTACAGCGGCAGGAACAGGTCGTCGTACCGGGCGCGCAGGCCCTGGATCGACAGGTGCTGACCGCCGACGGCCGGGACCCGCGACACCACGCCGAACTCCATGCCCTCGCGGGCGACCGTTGCGCCGACCTCGGCGGCACGCTCCAGGAGCACCGCGGCGACCTCGGCCGTCTGCTGCGCGAGGACGACGGTCGAGCCGGGCTTGATGATGCCGGCCTTCTCGCGGGCGATGTCGACCACGGTGTCGCCGAGGTACTGGGCGTGGTCCATCGCGACCGGAAGCACGACGGCGACCTTCGCCTCGACGACGTTGGTGGCGTCCCACGAGCCGCCCATGCCGACCTCGACGACGGCCGCGTCGACCGGGGCGTCGGCGAACGCGGCGTACGCCATCGCGACCACCGACTCGAAGAAGCTCATCGGGTGGGGCTGCGTCTGGTCGACCACGTGGAGGTAGGGAGCGACCTCGTTGAACGTCGCCACGAACGCCTCGTCGCTCAGCGGCTCGCCGTCGATGCTGATCCGCTCGCTCATCTTCTCGACGTGCGGGCTGGTGAAGCGGCCCGTGCGCAGGTTGAGCGTGCGTAGCAGGGTGTCGATCATCCGCGAGGTCGACGTCTTGCCGTTGGTGCCGGTCAGGTGGATGACCGGGTAGGAGTCCTGCGGTCGGCCGAGCAGCTCGGTGAACGCGAGGATCCGGTCGAGCGAGGGCTCGAGCCGGGTCTCGGGCCAGCGGGACAGCAGCGCGTCCTCGGCCTCCTGGAAGGTCTCTGCAGGGCGGCCTTCAGCCACAGGGAAGTCAGTCATCGCGTGCAGGAGTCTACGGCCCGGATCATGACCGCTCGGGCGACGAGCGTTTTGGGTGACCTACCATCCCCGCACGGGTGGAAGCGGTCACCCCGCGACCCCGAAAGGCAGCCATGAAGCACACCCTGCGCGCCCTCCTCGCTCTGGCCTTGCTCGTCGGCTTCTATGTGTTCGCGCTCGCCGTCGTGGGCGGCATGGTCGGTCTGGTCGTCGCCATCGCCAGGGCAGGCGTCGACGGGTTCGTCCTGGCCAAGGTGGGCATCCTCGTCGCGGTGGTTGCCTTCGTCGTCACCCGCGCGCTGTTCAGCCGCAGGAAGGCGCACCAGTCGGCGCCCGGCGGTTACCTCCTGACCGAGGATGCGGAGCCCGCTCTGTGGACTGAGGTCCGGCGGATCGCCTCGTTCGCGGGCACGCGCGCGCCCGACGAGATCCGGCTGATCCCCGAGGTCAACGCCGCCGTCAGCGAGGAGTCGCGGTGGCTCGGACTGATCGGTGGTACTCGTCGCCTGTACCTCGGAGTGCCGTTGCTGCTCGGTCTCACCAAGGACCAGTTCCGCTCGGTGCTGGCGCACGAGCTCGGCCACTACAGCGGCCGCCACACCGCACTCGGCGCCATCACGTACCGCGGCCAGGAGTCGATCAGCCGGGTGATCAGCGACCTGGGGCCGGACTCCCTCACCGGTCAGGCGTTCAAGCTGTACGCCCGGCTCTACTTCGCCGTCTCCCACACGGTGAACAGGCATCAGGAGCTCGAGGCCGACCAGCTCAGCGCGGTACTCGTGGGCTCGGAGACCTCGTCCTCGGCGCTTCGCGAGCTCGGCCCGCTCGACGCTGCCTGGAACTTCTACCTCGAGACGTACGCCGACCTCGGCTCCCAGGTCGGCCACCGCCCCACCGATCTGTATGAGGGCTTCGCTGCCTTCCTCGCGAGCCCCGTGCGCCAGGGACAGCTCGACGAGGCACGACGCGACCAGGAAGAGCCCACGCGAAGCGTCTACGACTCCCACCCGCCGGTCAGTGAGCGGGTCGCGGCACTGACCGCACTTGCACATCCGTCGGAGCCGGACTCGTCGGGACCGGCGAACTCCCTCGTGTCGGCGACTTCGATGGCGACGGCCCAGGAGGCCCTCTGGGAAGGCAGCACGAGCACGGCCGCGCCGCTCGCGGCGATCGTGCCCCTCGCAGCGGCGCAGGCTGTGCACTACAACGCGCGCGTGGTCCGGGCGCAGCTCGCGTCCACCGGCGTCACACCCGATCTCGCCGGGGCAGTCGCCCTCTTCCGCGCGGGACGCTCCGCTGAGCTCCTGCGCCCCTTGGCGCCAGAGCTCGACGACGAGACGCTGAGGTCCGATGCGGGCCACCTGGTCGGCGACCTCGCCGTCGAGCAGCTGCTCGCCGCGGGCCGGGCCACGCACTGGCTGAACTGGGACGGTGGCTGGCTCCTCACCGATGCCGAAGGAGAGCTCGTCGAACCGTGGCCGGTGGCCGCCGCTGCCGCCCACGACCCGGCGGGAACGGAGGCGTTCGCGAGCTGGCTGGAGGCCTACGACCTCGATCTCTCAGCGACGGGTCCGAGCGACGCCGCACACCCAGACATGACGACGAGTGCACCGGAGATCCTCGCGCTCGCCGCTCCTGTAGGTGGCAACCGAACCCTGGTGGTGCTGAACCGTGGTGTGGTCATGCACCGTGCCAGCCTGGCCGACAAGGTGGCGATGTCCCCGTCGACGTTGATCGGTCGCGCGCCTGCCGCTCTGATCAGGCGCGCGCTCAGAGGTGGCGTCGACGGCCTGCTCGCGTCCCCGCGGGCAACCCTGTTCCGGTGGGACGAGATCACCAGCGCGTCGTACCGCGCCAAGGCACTCGGCCGCGGTCTTCTCACGCTGACGGCAGGCGCCGAGGTGACGCAGGCCAAGTTCGTGGTGGAGACGGTGCGCGACGGAGATCCGATCGAGGTGATCGCCCACTTCCTCGGCGACCGCTTCACGCGCATCTGACCGCGCGGTCGCCCCGTCCCAGCTGCACCAACGCGTTTTCTCCGGCCCGCCGCGCGCCCGTAAACTCCGGCCCATGACTGAGACTCCCCAGAACGCCGCTTCCGAGACGCCCGACGCCCCCGCAACCGGCGCCGTCGTCGTACCGGAGAAGCCGGCACTGGAGGGCCTCGAGGCGAAGTGGGCCGCGCAGTGGAAGGCCGACGACACCTACAAGTTCGACCGCAGCCAGCCGCGGGAGAACGTCTACTCCATCGACACTCCCCCGCCGACCGTCTCCGGCTCGCTGCACGTCGGCCACGTCTTCTCCTACACGCACACCGACGTCATCGCCCGCTTCCAGCGGATGACCGGCAAGACGGTCTTCTACCCCATGGGCTGGGACGACAACGGCCTGCCGACCGAGCGCCGCGTGCAGAACTACTTCGGTGTCCGCTGCGACCCGTCGCTCCCGTACGACGCGTCGTTCGAGCCGCCGGCCAAGCCCGACCCGAAGAAGCAGATCCCGATCTCGCGCCCGAACTTCATCGAGCTGTGCGAGCAGCTCGTCGAGGAGGACGAGCAGGTCTTCGAGTCGCTGTGGCGCACGCTCGGCCTCTCGGTCGACTGGAACGAGACCTACACGACCATCGGCCAGAAGGCCCAGGCCGTCTCCCAGAAGGCGTTCCTGCGGAACTTCTCGCGCGGGGAGGCCTACCTGCAGGAGGCGCCGACGCTGTGGGACGTCACCTTCCAGACCGCCGTCGCCCAGGCCGAGCTCGAGTCCCGCGAGTACGCCGGCGCCTACCACCGTGTCTCGTTCCACGCTCCCGACGGCACCCCGCTCTTCATCGAGACGACGCGCCCCGAGCTGATCGTCTCCTGCGTCGCACTGATCGCGCATCCGACCGACGAGCGGTACCAGCACCTGTTCGGCACGACGGCGACCTCCCCGGTCTTCGGTGTCGAGGTCCCGGTCCTCGCCCACGAGGCCGCCGAGCCGGACAAGGGATCCGGCCTGGTCATGTGCTGCACCTTCGGTGACCTCACCGACGTCACCTGGTGGCGCGAGCTGCAGCTTCCGGTCCGCACCGTCATCGGCCGCGACGGCCGCCTGCTGCGCGAGACCCCGGAGTGGCTCTCGGGCGACGCCGTCTCGAAGTACGACGAGGCGCTGGCCGGCAAGACCACGTTCTCCGCGCGTGAGCAGATGGTCACGTGGCTGCGTGAGTCCGGCGACCTCGACGGCGAGCCCAAGGCCACGCAGCGCATGACGAACTTCTACGAGAAGGGCGACAAGCCGCTCGAGATCGTCGCGACCCGCCAGTGGTACATCAAGAACGGCGGCCGCGACGCCGACCTGCGCGATGCGCTGATCGCCGACGGCACGCAGATCGACTGGCACCCGTCGCACATGCAGCACCGCTACGACAACTGGATCTCGGGCCTCAACGGCGACTGGCTGATCTCGCGCCAGCGCTTCTTCGGCATCCCGTTCCCGGTCTGGTACTCCCTCGACGCCGACGGCGAGCCGGACTACGCGAACCCGATCGTCCCGACCGAGGCGCAGCTGCCGATCGACCCGTCCACCGACGTGCCTGCCGGCTACACGGCCGAGCAGCGCGGTCAGGCCGGCGGCTTCATCGGCGACCCGGACGTCATGGACACCTGGGCGACATCGTCGCTCACGCCGCAGATCGCCGGCGGCTGGGAGTCCGACCCGGCGCTGTGGGCCTCGGTCTACCCGATGGACCTCTGCACGCAGGGCCACGACATCATCCGCACCTGGCTCTTCTCCCGTGTCGTCCGCGCGCACCACGAGGACCGGACGGTCCCGTGGAAGCACGCGATGCTCTCCGGCTTCGTCGTCGACCCGGACCGCAAGAAGATGTCGAAGTCCAAGGGCAACGTCGTCGTCCCGACCGAGATCCTCGACAAGTACGGCGCCGACGCGGTCCGCTGGCGTGCCGCCATGGCGCGGCCGGGCCTCGACTCGCCGTTCGACGAGTCGCAGATGAAGGTCGGCCGCCGCCTCGCGATGAAGGTGCTCAACGCCTCGCGCTTCGTCATCGGCAGCGACTTCGGTGTCGGCGCGACGGTCGTCGACGCCGGTGCGGTCACCGAGGCCGTCGACGTCGCTCTGGTCGGCCGCCTCGCAGGCGTCGTCACGCGGGCCACCGAGGCCTTCGCGGCGTACGACTACACCACCGCGCTCGAGACCGCCGAGAAGTTCTTCTGGGAGTTCTGCGACGACTACCTCGAGCTGGTCAAGGAGCGCGCGTACGCCGGCAACGAGTCCGCCAAGGCGACCCTCGCGCTCGCGCTCCACGTCCAGCTGCGTCTGCTCGCGCCGTTCCTGCCCTACGTCACCGAGGAGGTCTGGTCCTGGTGGCAGGCCGGCTCGGTGCACCACGCTGCGTGGCCGGCCGTTTCCGAGCTGGGCGCGGCTGCCACCGGCGACGGTGCCGCCCTCGACTCCGTCGCCGCCGCCCTGGGCGGCATCCGGGGCGCGAAGTCGCAGGCGAAGGTCTCCATGCGCACCGAGCTGTCGCGCGTCGAGTTCACCGGCCCGGCCCCCGTCCTCGCGATCGTGAAGTCGGCCGAGGCCGACCTGCGCAACGCCGGCAAGATCACCGGCGAGGTCGTCTACACCGAGGACGACGCCGCCGGCGCGGCCGAGCTGACCGTCACCGCCGAGGTCGCGCCTCAGCCTGAGTGATCCGGTGAGGCGGCGCGTACTCGCGCCGCCTCACCGGCGCGCGTCAGTGCGCGCCGTGTCGGCGCAGGCGACCTGCAACCCCGCGACGCGTGAGGAAGGTCAGCGGCTCTTGCCCGGGGCCTTGGCAGCCTTCGCGGAAGCCTTGTCGGCCGCCTTGGACGCCTTCGCCTCAGCCCGGGCTGCTGCGCGCTCGGCCTTCGCCTCCGCGCGCTGGGCCTTCCGGGCCTGTGCACCCGTGTGGCCGCCGGCGGCGTTGCCACGGGCTGCGGTCTGGTGCGGAGCAGCCACCGGAGCGATCACCGGAGCCGGCGCCACGGTCTGGGGTGCGGCATCCCGCTCGAGCGTCGAACCCGCGACGGCCGCTGCCGGGAGGCCCACGGCAGGAGCCACGGTCTGCGCGACGGCCGCGCCGATCTCCATGCCGAACTCGGCGAGCTCGGCAGCAGCACTCAGCGTGACGGTCCGCGTGATGGTCAGGGTGGCAGGATCGCCGGCGCGCGCGATGGCGGAACCAGGGCTGACCGCGCCCACGCCCTGGGACAGGACCACGACGGCGGCAGCACACAGACCGAAGTACGCGGTCAGTGACCGAGCGTGCGACGCCTCCATGGCTCCCCTCCTTATGCCGAGGTCAAGTGTCTCCCGCGCGCCGCGGATCGCGAAATGCCGGGGTGGAAAATGACCCGAACGGACTAGCCCGAAGGGGCCAGGTCAGGCCGACTTCTTCTTCTTGGCCTCGTCGAGCGGGATGAGGGTCGGCTCGACACCATCGGTCACGGTCTCGCCGGTCACGATCACCTTGGCGATGTCGCCACGGGAGGGGACTTCATACATCACGTGGAGGAGGACTTCCTCGATGATCGCGCGCAGTCCGCGCGCACCCGTGCCCCGCTCGAGCGCCTTCACCGCCACCGCACGGATGGCGTCCTCGGTGAACTCCAGCTCGACGCCGTCCAGGTCGAAGAGCTTCTGGTACTGCTTGATGAGGGCGTTCTTCGGCTCGGTGAGGATCTGGATCAGGGCCGGCTCGTCCAGCTTCGCGACGCTGGCGATCAGCGGAAGGCGGCCGATGAACTCAGGGATCAGGCCGAACTTCGTCAGGTCCTCCGGGCGCACCAGCGACAGGAGGTCCTGTGCGTCGCGCTCCTCCTGGCCCCGCACCTCCGCGGTGAAGCCGAGCGACTTCTTGCCGACGCGCTGCTCGATGATGTGCTCGAGCCCAGCGAAGGCACCGCCGACGACGAAGAGGATGTTCGTCGTGTCGATCTGGATGAACTCCTGGTGCGGGTGCTTGCGACCACCCTGCGGCGGGACCGAGGCAGACGTGCCCTCGAGGATCTTGAGCAGGGCCTGCTGCACACCCTCACCCGAGACGTCGCGCGTGATCGAGGGGTTCTCCGCCTTGCGGGCCACCTTGTCGATCTCGTCGATGTAGATGATGCCGGTCTCGG
>UEXP01000206.1_pt1 | contig 9852 bp, 5 predicted proteins | sample 4301171 | NCBI WGS metagenome assembly UEXP01 (sample SAMEA4773182, study PRJEB27434) | metagenome | biome: 2259; feature: agricultural soil; material: soil | place: USA | collected 2014-09 | depth 0.25 m
GATGCTGTCGACGAACAACATCCTGAAGCCGTCGGACGGTCGCCCCGTGACCATGCCGACCCAGGACATGATCATCGGCCTGTTCTTCCTCACCACGGACCGTCAGGGTCCGGGCGAGGGCCGCGTCTTCTCCTCGCCGGCCGAGGCCATCATGGCCTTCGACCGCAAGGAGATCACGCTCCAGAGCAAGGTCAAGATCCGCCTGACCGGCGTCGTTCCGCCGCTCGGCTCGGACATCGAGGGCGACACGTTCCTCCTCGAGACCACGCTGGGTCGCGTCATCTTCAACGACGCCCTGCCGAACGACTACCCGTACGTCAACTACGAGGTGGGCAAGAAGCAGCTCGGCGCGATCGTCAACGACCTGGCCGAGCGCTACACCAAGGTCGAGGTCGCTGCGTCCCTGGACGCCCTGAAGGACAACGGCTTCCACTGGTCGACCCGCTCGGGTGTCACGGTCTCCATCGAGGACGTCGTGACGCCGGCCAACAAGCCGGAGATCCTGTCGGGCTACGAGGCGCAGGCCGCCAAGGTCCAGAAGCAGTTCGACCGTGGTCTGGTCACCGACGAGGAGCGTCGTCAGGAGCTCATCGAGATCTGGACGCAGGCTTCCAACGAGGTCGCGAAGGCCATGGAGGTCAACTTCGACAAGGCCAACCCGATCTACATGATGGTCGACTCGGGTGCCTCCGGAAACATGATGCAGATCCGTCAGGTCGCCGCCATGCGTGGCCTCGTGGCGAACCCGAAGGGTGACATCATCCCGCGGCCGATCAAGTCGAACTTCCGCGAGGGCCTCTCCGTCCTCGAGTACTTCATCTCCACCCACGGTGCCCGCAAGGGTCTCGCCGACACCGCGCTTCGTACCGCCGACTCGGGTTACCTGACCCGTCGTCTGGTGGACGTGTCGCAGGACGTCATCATCCGTGAGGAGGACTGCGGCACCGAGCGTGGTCTGCCGAAGAAGATCGGCGTCCAGACCGACAACGGTGTGGTCAAGCACGAGCACGTCGAGGTTGCCGCGTACGCCCGTACGTCGGCCGTCGACGTGGCCGACCCGGCCTCCGGCGAGCTCATCGTCGCGGCCGGCGAGGACCTCGGTGACGTCAAGATCAGCCAGCTGGTCGAGGCGGGCATCACCGAGCTCAAGGTCCGCTCGGTCCTCACCTGTGAGGCCAAGACCGGCACCTGCGCGAAGTGCTACGGCCGTTCGCTCGCGACCGGCAAGCTCGTCGACATCGGTGAGGCGGTCGGCATCATCGCCGCCCAGTCCATCGGTGAGCCGGGCACGCAGCTCACCATGCGTACCTTCCACACCGGTGGTGTGGCCTCCGCGGACGACATCACGCAGGGTCTCCCGCGTGTCGTCGAGCTCTTCGAGGCCCGCTCGCCGAAGGGTCGTTCCCCGATCGCCGAGGCCGCTGGCCGCATCGAGATCGAGGAGACGGACAAGGCGCGCAAGGTCCTGCTCACGCCGGACGACGGCTCCGAGGTCCAGGAGTACCCCGTCTCCAAGCGTTCGCGTCTGCTCGTCGCCGACGGCCAGCACGTCGAGGTCGGTCAGAAGATCACGGTCGGCACGGAGGACCCGCAGGACGTCCTGCGCATCCTCGGTATCCGCAAGGCGCAGGAGCACCTGGTCGACGAGGTCCAGAACGTCTACCGCTCGCAGGGCGTGTCGATCCACGACAAGCACATCGAGATCATCGTGCGCCAGATGCTCCGTCGCGTGACGGTCATCGAGTCCGGTGACACGAACCTGCTGCCGTCCGACCTGGTCGACCGCACGCTCTTCGAGACCGAGAACCGCCGTGTCGTCTCCGAGGGTGGCAAGCCCGCCTCGGGTCGCCCGGTCCTCATGGGCATCACGAAGGCGTCGCTCGCGACCGAGTCGTGGCTCTCCGCGGCCTCCTTCCAGGAGACCACCCGCGTCCTCACCGACGCGGCGATCAACGGCCGTTCGGACTCCCTGCTGGGTCTGAAGGAGAACGTGATCATCGGAAAGCTGATCCCGGCCGGCACGGGTCTGGAGCGCTACCGCAACATCCGTGTGGAGCCGACCGAGGAGGCCCGCGCCGCGGCGTACTCCGTCACCGGCTACGACTCCTACGACTACGACTTCGGCACGGGTGGCCAGGTCGTCGCGGTCGACGACTTCGACTTCGGTTCGTACCAGAACTGAGCGAGTCCCTGCGAGGGCCCCGTCACGCGAGAGCGTGGCGGGGCCCTCGCCCATTTCGGCTACGGTCGACGAATGGCTCGTGATCCCTGGCTCGACAACACGAAGATGGCCCTGGTGACGATCGTCGTCATCGGGCACTCGCTCGCGCTGGTGGCGGAGACGCGGCTGACCAGCCAGGTCTACGACTTCGTCTATGCCTGGCACATCCCGGCGTTCGTGCTGATCTCCGGCTACCTGTCACGGGGCTACCGCAGGCTGACGCGGAAGAACCTGCTGGCCCTGGTCACCACCCTGCTGGTGCCGTACGTCGTCTTCTCCTGGCTGCTGGTCACCTTCCGGGTGGAGTGGGGCGGCGAGGCCCCGATGCACGACATCTTCCTCAACCCGCACTGGCCGATGTGGTACCTCACCTCGATGATCATGTGGCGCCTGGTCACGCCGCTGGTGAGCCTGCACTGGCTGATGGTCCCGGCCTCGATCGCGGTGGGACTGTGGTTCAACAACACCGGCACCGAGACGCTCGACCTGAACCGGACGGTCGGTCTGCTGCCGTTCTTCGTGGCAGGGCTTCACCTCACGCCCGCGCTCGTCGACGGCCTGCGGAGAGGCCGGTGGCGCCTGTGGGCGATCGCTGCATTCGCCGTGCTGTTCTGGCTCTCCGGCCACACCGACGACTGGGGCAGGACCGAGTGGCTTTACTACCGCTCGTCCTTCCAGGACCTGCACGCCTCGATGGGGGAGGCGACCATCAACCGGCTGCGGGTGCTCGCCTACGGCTTCCTCGGCACCTTCGCGGTGCTGTCGCTGATCCCGCGCCGCCAGTCGTGGTTCACGGTGATGGGCGGCGCCTCGCTGGTGGTCTACCTGTTCCACGGCTTCGTGGTCCGCGAGGCGATGTACCTCGGCTACGAGGACTGGGCGAAGGGGACCGACAGCTCATGGACGCTCGTCCCGACGATCATGGCGGCGGTGGCGGTGGCGCTCTTCCTGGCCTGGCCTCCGGTGGCGAACCGGCTGGTCTGGCTGGCGGATCCGTGGGGGAGCTGGCAGGCGCACCGCCGCCGGTCCGCACCGTCGGCCTGACCCAGGCGGTGCACGCCGCGTCCTCCGGGCCGCCCTAGACTCTCGGGCATGGGGAGACTGCCGGAGCGTCAGCGGGTCGCGGCGTACGCCGTGATCATCCGGGACGGGCGCGTGCTGCTCTCCCGACTGGCCGCCCGGGTCACCCACGAGGAGCTCTGGACGCTGCCCGGCGGCGGCGTCGAGCACGGTGAGGACCCCCGCAACGCCGTCGTGCGTGAGGTGCGGGAGGAGACCGGGCTCGAGGCGACGGTCTCGCGTGAGGCGCGCGTCTACTCGATGCACAACCGCCGTGCCCGCTTCGGCAAGGGCAAGGCGGACTACCACGCCGTCCGGATCGTCTTCGAGGGCTGGGTGCCTGCCGATGCGCCGGAGCCGAGCGTGCTCGAGGTCGACGGTTCGACCGTCGAGGCTGCCTGGCTTCCGCTCGCCGGCGTGCTGGACGGGTCGATCCCGGTGACCTCGCTGGTCTCCGAAGCGCTGCGCGACCACGAGCACGCGCGCCTGCAGCGGGTCGCGGCGTACGCCCTGATCCGGCGCGACGACGAGGTGCTGCTGACCCGGCTCTCCTCACGCGCCCACCTGCCGGGTGCGTGGACGCTGCCCGGTGGCGGGATCGAGCACGGAGAGCGGCCGGCTGACGGGCTGGCGCGCGAGGTGACCGAGGAGTGCGGCGTGCCCTGCAGCGTCGGGGGCCTGCTCGACGTCCACGACGTGCACCTGACGGGCACGGCCCCCAACGGCCGCACGCAGGACTACCACGGCGTGCACCTGATCTATGCCGCCACGGTGCCTGACGGGGCGGAGCCGCGCGTGCTCGAGGTGGAGGGCACCACGGATGCCGTCGCGTGGCAGCCGGTCGACGACGTGCTCGCGGGGCGCCTCGAGGTCCTCGACGTCGTCCGCCATGCGCTGAGCCTGCCCGCGGCGGAGTAGCGCCGTGGATGGGCGGGACCTCCTCGCGGAGCTTCGCCGCGCCGGCGTGGACGATGTCTCGGACCGCACCGTCGACCGGGCGGCGTACTCGTCCGACGCCTCGCTCTACCGCGTGGTCCCGCAGGCTGTTGCCCGGCCACGATCCAGCGACGAGCTGGAGGCCTGCGCGGCTGTCGCGCGGCTGCTCGGCGTGCCACTGACCATGCGCGGATCCGGTACGTCGATCGCCGGCAACGCGGTCGGTCCCGGGCTGGTCGTCGACACGTCGCGCTGGCTGAACCGTGTGCTGTCGCTGGATCCGCACGAGCGGACGGCCCTGGTCGAGCCGGGCGTCGTGCACGCGGCCTTGCAGGCGGAGGCGGCCCGGCACGGCCTGCGCTTCGGGCCGGACCCCTCGACCCACACGCGCTGCACCGTCGGCGGCATGATCGGCAACAACGCCTGCGGCTCGAGGGCGCTGGGGTTCGGACGGACGTCGGACAACCTGCTAGGGGCGACCGTGCTCTGGGGCAACGGCGAAGTCGAAGATCTGGGTCGTCCGCGTGAGACTCAGGTATTGGTGAGCGCAGGGCGGACGACCTCGGTGTTGCAGGAGCTGGGAGGGCGCGAGCTGGCGCACGTGCGCACCCGATTCGGCCACTTCTCGCGCCAGGGGAGCGGCTACGCACTCGAGCACCTGCTGCCCGAACGGTTCGCGCCCCATCGGCTGCTCGCGGGGTCGGAGGGCACGCTCGGCGTCGTCCTCGACGCCACGGTGGCGTTGGTGCCGGAGCCCGCAGCACGGGTGCTGCTGGTCGTTGGCTACCCGTCGATGGCCGAGGCGGCGGATGCGGTGCCTGCGGTGCTGGCCGCGGGCGCCTCGCTGCTCGCGCTGGAGGGGCTGGATGCCCGCATCGTCGACGTCGTACGCCGGCGCGGCGGATCGGTGCCCGGGCTGCCGCATGGCGAGGGCTGGCTCTTCGCGGATATCGCCGCCGGCTCGGCTGCGGAGGCGCTGGCCGAGGCTGCGCAGCTCGCCCGCACTGCGGGAGGGACCGGGCACCGGATCATCGACTCCCCGGACGAGCAGGCCGCGCTCTGGCGGATCCGTGAGGACGGCGCAGGCCTGGCCGGCCGGTCATTGGACCGCCCGGCGTACTCCGGCTGGGAGGACGCGGCGGTGCCGCCGGAGCACCTGGGTGCATGGCTGCGGGAGTTCGACGCCCTGCTCGACGCACACGGGCTGCAGGGCGTGCCGTACGGCCACTTCGGCGACGGCTGCGTGCACGCCCGGATCGACTTCACCTTCGACGACGGGGGCGCGCGCTTCCGGGCCTTCGTCACCGAGGCGGCCCGCGCGGTGGCGGCGTACGGCGGTTCGCTGTCGGGCGAGCACGGTGACGGGCGAGCCCGGTCCGAGCTCCTGCCGCTGATGTACGACGAGCGGACTCTCGCGCTCTTCGCGGAGGTGAAGCGGGCCTGCGACCCCGACAACCTCCTCAACCCCGGCGTGCTCGTCGATCCCGCGCCGCTGGACGCCGACCTGCGACCCGCACGACCAGTCAAGGTCGTGCGCACGATGCTCGAGCTGGGGGAGGGCGTGGGCACGGCTGCGCATCGCTGCACCGGCGTCGGGAAGTGCATCGCCCCCGCAGGGTCTGGCGGGATGTGCCCGTCCTGGAAGGCGACGCGCGAGGAGAAGGACTCGACGCGCGGTCGCGCCCGGCTGCTCCAGGAGGCGCTCGACGGATCGCTGGTGGAGGGCCTGGAAGACGACGCCCTCCACGAGGCGCTCGACCTCTGCCTCTCCTGCAAGGCATGTGCGAGCGACTGCCCCGCCGGCGTCGACATGGCGGCGTACAAGGTCGAGGCGACGCAGGCGAGGTATGCCGGGTGGCGGACGCTCCGCCGGCCACGCACGCACCGGACCCTCGGCTGGCTGCCCCGCTGGGCGGGCCTGGCACCGGCCGGACTCGCCAACGCGGTCCTCGACCGGCCTCTGCTGGGCAGGGTCGCCGCACGCGCCGCCGGCGTGGATCCGCGTCGGAGCCTGCCTCGCTTCGCCCCGAAGCGTCTGCGTGACCTGCACGAACTGCGCCTTGAGGCCTCACGAACTGCGCCTTCGCGCGCGTCGAGCAGTCGGTTGGCGCCGCCCGATGTTTGGATCTGGGCAGACACCTTCACCGACCGGTTCACTCCGGAGGCAGGCCTTGCGGCGCTGCGGCTGCTCGAGGCTGCCGGCCTGCAGGCGCGAGTGATCCCGGTGGATGCCTGCTGCGGGCTCACGTGGATCTCGACCGGGCAGGTTGCTGGCGCGCGCCGATCGGCCAGGCGTGCCGTGGACCGGCTGCATCCCCATGTGGCCAGCGGCGTGCCGGTGATCGGGCTCGAGCCGAGCTGCCTGGCGACACTGCGTGAGGACGTGCCGAGGCTGGTTCCGGGAGATGCAGCGCGCGAGGTCGCCGAAGGCGTCAGGACCCTGGCCGAGTTCCTGGCCACGGTCGACGGCTGGGTCCCGCCGGACCTGACCGGGATCGAGATCCTCGCGCAGCCCCACTGCCACCACGCGTCGGTCCTCGGCTGGGAAGCCGATGAGGCCCTGCTTCGTCACGCAGGTGCGCGCGTGACCCGGATCGACGGCTGTTGCGGTCTGGCCGGAGACTTCGGAGTCACACCAGAGCACCACGACGTCAGCGTGACGATCGCGGAGCTCGCGTTGCTCCCTGCGGTCCGGGACGCCGGTCCCGGCGTCGTGGCGCTGGCTGACGGCTTCTCGTGCCGCTACCAGCTGGCCGACCTGGCCGGCGTACGTGCGTTGCACCTGGCGGAGCTGCTGGCTGGTCCGGACGAGGGATCCGGCCTGCGCCGGGGCCACTAGAATTCGGGGCATGAACCCTCGCTACCGCCGCATGATCATCCCCGGCCTCCTGATCGGGCTGATCCTGCTCGCGGTCGTCGCGAAGTTCGTCAACTGATGGCCGAACCCCTCCTGCGCGCGCAGATGATGATGCGCACGCACCTGCTCGACGACGAGGCCCTGGTCCGCGCCGTCGCCTCCGGCCGCCAACGGGGCACTGCGCCGCGCTGGCGTCGGGTGGAGCTGCGTTACGTCGACCTCAAGGCCGGGCGCCACCTCCAGGTCACGGCGTACGACGCGACGCAGGCGCACACCTCCAACCACGCCTCCGGCGAGGAGGCCCGTGCTGCTGTCGACGGGCTGCTGGAGGAGCCGTTCGGCAACTGGCACGTCGAGACCCTGACCGAGCAGCACCAGATGCGCGTCACCAAGAAGAACGAGGCGATGGTCAGCACGCAGCAGCGGGCGACCCCGGTCGACGCCAAGGACCTGCAGCGCGGCCACGACAAGCCCAAGGAGCGCCTGCTGGCCGAGAATCACCCGGTGCTCGTGGCGCTGGGCATCTCCGATGCGCAGGGCCGGATCAAGCCCAGCCGCCAGGCGAAGTACCGCCAGGTGGAGGAGTTCCTGCGCCTGCTCGACGCGAGCGTCGCGGACGCCATCAAGACCGGCAAGCTGCGCCGCCCGACGAAGGACGAGCCGCTCCGGATCGTCGACCTCGGCTGCGGCAACGCCTACCTGACCTTCGCCGCGCAGGCCTACCTCGGCGCGAAGATGCCGGTGCACCTGACCGGTGTCGACGTGAAGCAGCAGTCCAGCGACCACAACACCGCAGTCGCTGCGAGCCTCGGCCTCGCGATGGACTTCGTGGTCGGCACCATCGCCGATGCCCAGCTCGCCCAGGCACCGGACGTCGTCCTCGCGCTCCACGCCTGCGACACCGCCACCGACGAGGCGCTGGCGCGGGCCGACGAGTGGCAGGCCGCGCTGGTGCTCGCTGCGCCCTGCTGCCACCACGACATCGCCGCACAGCTGCGCAAGGCGCCGACGCCCGCGCCGTACGCCATGCTGACCCGGCACGGCATCCTCCGCGAGCGCTTCGCGGACACGCTCACCGACGCGGTCCGCGCCTCGATCCTCCGGCTCCTCGGCTACCGGGTCGACGTCGTCGAGTTCGTCGAGTCGGAGCACACCCCGCGCAACACCCTGCTGCGCGCGGTGCGCACGGGCGGCGCGGTCAAGGGCGGAGCAGCACGCAAGGAGTACGACGACCTGGTCGCCACCTGGGCGATCCGGCCCCACCTGGCCGTGCTGACCGGGGTCACCAAGGGCGACGACGCGCGGCATGCGTAAGTCCGTCCTGGCCGTCCTCGTTGCCGCCCCGTTCGTCATCGGGGCGGCAACGACGGCGTCTGCGGACGACGCGGCACCGGCACTGGACCCGGTGACCCTCACCGACTCCCGGATCGTGGAGTCGTCGGGGCTCGTCGTGCTCGGCGGCGGCCTCGCCGTCACGATGAACGACTCGGGCGGTGACGCCGAGGTCTTCACCGTCGATCTCTCGACCGGACGGACGGTCGGCACGACGACGTGGGACGGCGACGCCCATGACCTCGAGGCGCTCGCGCCGGCCAGCGCCACCGAGGTCTGGGTGGGCGACATCGGCGACAACGGCCGCACCCGCGACGACGTCGAGGTGACGCGCGTCCCGGTGGGCCGCGGCGACCGGTCCGTCGCGGGGGAGACCTTCCATCTGACCTACCCGGACCGCGCCCAGGACGCCGAGGCGCTGCTGTCGGACCCGGCCACCGGGCGGCTCTACGTCGTCACCAAGAACACGCTCGGGGGTGGCATCTACGCGGCACCGGAGCGGCTCTCAGCGCGCAAGGACAACGTGATGACCAAGGTCGCTGCAGCGCCGCCGATGGTGACAGACGCAGCCTTCTTCCCCGACGGCAAGCACGTGTTGCTGCGTGACTACTTCCGGGCGTCGGTGCTCTCCTTCCCGGAGTTCGACACGCTGGCGACCGTGACGCTGCCGGTCCAGAGGCAGGGTGAGGGGCTCGGGATCGGAGCCGACGGGCGGATCTTCCTCTCGTCGGAGGGACGCGACCAGCCCCTCGTCCGCATCGACCTCCCCACCTCCGCGCGCGAGGCACTCGCCACGCCCCCGGGGGCTTCCCGTGGGTCGTCGGCCACTGCGTCCGCCTCGGCAGCGCCTGCCCCTGGACCCACGGCGCCCGACAGCAGCTCCGGATCCGGCAGCGGCGGCTCGGGCAGCGGCGCCTGGGTGCCGGCACTCTTCGGCGTGCTCGGCCTGCTGCTGCTCGGCGGCATCGTGAAGCTCCTGCGGGGGTAACGGCCGGGCATGATCGGCTGATCTCGTTGCTGGTCGGAGCGGTTACATCCGGCCCGCCGGGGGAGTAGGTTGCCCGGGTGAGCAACACCCCCGCACTCTTCTCGCCGAAGCGCACCCTCGAGCAGCGCCGCCAGGCCGTCACGAACCTCTGGGACTTCCTGGTCCGCGGCGGCATCGCCGACCTGTCGCGCACGCCGGGTGAGGTCATCGACTCGGGTCGGCTGCGGCGCCTCACGCGGTACACGCCGAAGCCAGGCATCCCGGTCCTCGACGGACCCATCCTGCTGGTGCCGCCGCTCGGTGCCCAGTCGCTCTGCTTCGACCTGCGCCAGGGGTGCTCGCTCGCCGAGCACCTGGTGCTCACGGGTCGTCCGACCTATCTGGTCGACTACGACGAGGTGCACGCCGGCAACGACAAGGGCGTGGGCATCGAGTTCTGGATCAACGACATCATCCCGA
>UEXP01000002.1_pt1 | contig 9813 bp, 11 predicted proteins | sample 4301171 | NCBI WGS metagenome assembly UEXP01 (sample SAMEA4773182, study PRJEB27434) | metagenome | biome: 2259; feature: agricultural soil; material: soil | place: USA | collected 2014-09 | depth 0.25 m
TGGGGTACGCCTCCGTCGCGGTGTGCGAGTGGTAGACGATGACCGGCTCCTCGTCGTTCGCCCACATCTCCTTGTAGAGCGCGAGGAGCTCGGTGGAGTCGAACTCGTAGAACGTCGGGCTGCCGGCGGCGTTGATCATCTCGATGAAGCGCTCGGGGCGGTCGCTGCCCTCGGGACCCGCGACGATGCCGCAGCACTCGTCAGGATGGTCCCGCTTGGCGTGCGCGACGATCGCGTCGTACGTCGCCTGGTCGATGGTCAACACAAGCCCACAGCCTAGGTGAGAACCGGGGTCCGCTCCGAATCAGGAGCTGGCGGATGCGTCACTTCGAGAGCGCTGCGACCAGGGTCTCCTGCAGGTAGCCGACCCATTCGTAGATGTCGTGCGCCTGCCCTGCGGGATCGTCGTCCTCGAGCGCAGCCCAGCGTGCCTCGTCGCCCTCCTCGACGCCGAGGCGGGTGGCCAGGGCGAGGCGGATGTCGGTGAACGAGCGCAGCCAGACCAGCGCCTCGGCCTCCTCGAGCTCGAGATCGACGTGCACGGCGTCGTCGACGTCGTCGACGGGCAGGCCGGCTTCCTCGAGGTCATCGATGATCGCCACGGCGCCGTTGGCCTTGCCGGTCCGGAGGCTGGTCTCGGTGAAGCGGCGGAACTCGGCTGCCGCGTCGTCGTCCTCGGGGTACGCCGTGGGGAAGAGCCGCGCGAGCACGGGGTCCTCCGGCGCCGTGGTCGGCCCGGAGAAGTCGAAGAGCGCAGCCAGCGGGTCGTCGTGGTCGACAGGCGCCGCGACCTCGCTGTGCAGCAGCTCGACCAGCTGGGAGGCCAGCGACCGCAGCAGGTCGGCCTCGAAGCCACTGAAGTCAGCGATGATCCGGCGCGACTTCCGGTGCCGACGGAAGCCCTCGGTCACTGCTTCTCCATCGTGGCCCAGAGCCCGTACTCGTGCATGGCCTGGACGTCCCGTTCCATCTCTTCGCGCGTGCCGGTCGAGACCGCCGAGCGGCCGTCGTTGTGCACCTCGAGCATCAGCCTCTCGGCCTCCTTCTTCGAGTACCCGAAGTACTTCTGGAAGACGAAGCTGACATACGACATCAGGTTCACCGGGTCATTCCAGACGATCGTCACCCATGGCTTGCTCAGGAAGGTGATCTCGTCGGGCGCCGTCTCGGACCCGACCTCGGGGCTTGCGGTCGACACGGCCCCATCGTTCCACAACCGTGACCTGTCGCCCGGAATGCGCCGGTGTCCGCACCGGTTGGCGAGATCGTGACCACACACCTCTTCCAGCCCCTGACCGTCGGAGCAGTCGAGCTCCCCCACCGTGTCGTGATGGCGCCACTCACCCGGATGCGGGCCACGCAACCGGGCGACGTGCCCAACGACCTGATGGCGGAGTACTACGTCCAGCGCGCCGGTGCGGGACTGATCATCACCGAGGGCACCCAGATCTCGCTGCAGGGCAAGGGGTACGCCGACACCCCGGGCATCTACTCCCCGGAGCAGGTCGCCGGCTGGCGCGCGATCACCGACGCCGTCCACGCGGCAGGGGGCCGCATCGCCCCGCAGCTGTGGCACACGGGCCGGGTCTCGCACGAGTCCTTCCATGACGGGGCCCTGCCCGTCTCGGCGAGCGCGATCCCGTTCCGCAACCGCACGTCGCTGAAGGATGCGGACGGCAACGTCTACCGCGCCGACTGCCCGACGCCCCACGAGCTGACCGTCGAGGAGATCAAGGCCGTGGTCGAGGACTACCGCCGGGCCTCCGCCAACGCCCGGGAGGCCGGCTTCGACCTCGCCGAGATCCACGGCGCCCACGGCTACCTCCTGCACCAGTTCCTCGCTGCGGACAGCAACCAGCGCACCGACGAGTACGGCGGCTCGCTGGAGAACCGTGCCCGCCTCATGCTCGAGGTCCTCGACGCCGTCATCGACGCCTGGGACGCCGACCACGTCGGCATCCGCATCTCCCCCATCGGCTCGTTCAACGGCACCTCCGACCCGGAGGGCGCCGAGGCGGGCCTGTACGTCGCGACCGAGTTCGCCAGGCGGGGTATCGCGTTCCTGCACCTGTCCGAGCCGGACTGGGCGGGCGGCCCGGCGCTGTCCGAGGAGTACCGCAAGCAGCTGCGCGCGGCGTTCCCGGGCGTGATCATCGGCGCCGGTGCCTACGACGTCGCCAAGGCCGAGAGCCTGATCGAGGCCGGGTTGATCGACGCCGCGGCGTTCGGCCGTGCGTACATCGCGAACCCCGACCTCGAGGTGCGGCTGCGCACGGGCGCCGCGCTCAACGAGGTCGTCCAGGCGACGGTCTACGGCGGCGGCGCCGAGGGCTACACGGACTACCCCGCACTCTGAGTCGCCGACAGGGCGCAGATGGTGCGTGTACGCGCGCCATCTGCGGCCTCTCGGCGTCAGCGACCGCTGATCGCCCACTCCCGCAGCTTGTCGATGCGCACCTGCAGCTGGTCGACGGTGGCCACCGCCGACGGCGGACCGCCGCACTCCTTGCGGAGCGCGTTGTGCGTGACGCCGTGCGGCTGACCGGTGCGGTGGTACCACGCCGCGACGAGTCCGTTGAGCTCGCGCCGCAGCACACCAAGGCGTTCGTGCGTCGCCGCACGGTCCTCGTCCGACTCCCCGGCGTCGCGCGCCTGCCTGGCCTGCTGCTTCTGCTTCTGGGCACGCTCGGACTGGCGCTGGTGGAGCAGGTCACGCACCTGGTCGGGCTCGAGCAGCCCGGGGATGCCGAGGAAGTCCATCTCCTCGTCGGAGCCGACGTGCACCTCCCCGGAGTGGCCGAACTCGCCACCGTCGTACAGGACGCGGTCGAACGTCGCCTCGGAGCCGAGGGCCTCGAAGTTGCCGAGCAGGTCGTCGGAGGCCCCTTCCGAGGCGTTGGCCTGGTCGATCAGGCCCTGCTCCGCGGCGAAGATGTCCCCGTCGTCGTTGACCTTGCGGCCGAGCACGTGGTCGCGCTGCACCTCGAGCTCCGCGGCGAGGCCCAGCAGGTTGGGCACCGACGGCAGGAAGACCGAGGCGGTCTCGCCGCGCTTGCGCGCGCGCACGAAGCGGCCGACAGCCTGCGCGAAGAAGAGCGGGGTGGAGGTGTTGGTCGCCCAGACCCCCACCGCGAGGCGCGGCACGTCGACACCCTCGGAAACCATCCGGACTGCGACCATCCAGCGCTGCTCCCCCTCGGAGAACGCGGTGATCTTCTTCGAGGCCGCCTTCTCGTCGGAGAGCACGACAACCGCGGGCTCACCGGTGATCGCGCGCAGCAGCTTCGCGTAGGCGCGCGCCGAGTCCTGGTCGGATGCGATCACGAGACCGCCGGCATCCGGAACGTGGCGGCGCACCTCGGTGAGGCGCTTGTCAGCGGCCTCGAGGACAGCGGGCATCCAGGAGCCCGCCGGGTCCAGGGCGGTACGGAGCGCCTGCTGGTGCATGTCCTTGGTGAGCGGCTCACCCAGGCGAGCGGTGATCTCGTCACCGGCACGGGTGCGCCACTGCATCTCGCCGGAGTAGGCCATGAAGAGCACCGGCCGGACGACGTGGTCGGCCAGCGCGTGGGCGTAGCCGTAGGTGAAGTCGGCCTTGGACTGCGGGATCCCGTCCTCGTTCGGTTCGTAGCTGACGAACGGGATCGGGTTGACGTCGGAGCGGAACGGCGTGCCGGTCAGCGCGAGGCGCCGCGTCGCCGGGTCGAAGGCCTCACGCACGCCCTCGCCCCAGCTCAGCGCGTCGCCCGCGTGGTGCACCTCGTCGAGGATCACGAGCGTGCGGAAGCGCTCGGTGCGGATCCGCATGGCGAGCGGGTTGACCGCGACGCCGGCGTACGTCACGGCGATGCCGAGGAAGTCCTGCGAGGTCTTGCCCTGGCCCGCGGAGTACGTCGGGTCGATCGGGATGCCCGCGCGTGCTGCGGCCTCGGCCCACTGGACCTTCAGGTGCTCGGTGGGCGCAACGATCGTGATCCGGTCCACGACGCGGCGACCGAGCAGCTCGGCCGCCACCGTGAGTGCGAACGTCGTCTTGCCCGCTCCCGGCGTAGCGACGGCGAGGAAGTCGCGTGGCTGCTCGTCGAGGTACTTCCGCATCGCGGCGGCCTGCCAGGCGCGGAGCGAGGTAGCGGTGCCCCATGCGGCGCGGTCCGGCCACGCCGGCGTCAGGGCGCCAGGAGCCTGCGGAACCGCGTCGAACAGGTCAGCGTCGAGCTGACCCGTCAAGAGTCGTCCCCGTCGTCGCCGTTGAGGGACTCCCAGATCTCCTTGCACTCCGGGCAGACCGGGAACTTCTCCGGCACGCGGCTGGGCACCCAGACCTTGCCACAGAGGGCCACCACGGGGGTGCCCAGGACCATCGCCTCGGTGAGCTTGTCCTTGGGCACGAAGTGGCTGAACCGCTCGTGGTCCCCGTCCTCGACCGAGAGTGTCTCGCGGTCCTCGACGATGTCGAGCTGGGTGAATCCGATCGGCGTGCTCACGGTGTGGATCCTATGCGAGATGCGAAGCGCGACAGACCACCGCGCGGGGCCGGATACGACGATCCCCGGGGCCGGCGCGGTGGGAGAAAGGCGACCAGAGGGATCGCGGGGAGGGGTGCGCCAGCACCCGGGGAGTCTTGTGCGCGGCGTGCGTCAGGCGATGGCCGACGTCCGCGAACGCGTGCCCGCCTTCAAGCGCTCGAGCAGCGTCGGCGCAGGCGGAGCGACCTTGCTGGTCGGGATCTCGAAGCCCTCACGGGCCTTGGCCTCGACCTCGGCGCCGACCTTGGCGCCGTACTCGTCGATCTGGAAGGCCGACACGCGGCCGGACCACAGTGCCAGCAGCTCGCGCTCCTTGGCCTGCGACTTCTGCAGCACCTCGACGATCTCTGCCTCGTCGCTCGCGAGCGCCTTGTCGAGCACCCGGCGAATGCCCGGGAGCTCCGTCGCAAGGTCACGCCAAGCGCTGATGACAGCGGCCTCGAAGTCGAGCGGCTGGTCGTTGTAGACCTTCTCGAGCGTCCCCTGGAGATTGGTGTGCCACTTCAGGGACAGCGCGGCAAGGAGGTCGAGCTCGTCACTGAAGACCTGCTCGACACCCGCGACGTACATCGGCAGCTCGCCGTCGCAGCGGGCGTCGGATTCCTTGATGACGGCGTGGAGTACGTCTCCACGGCGGTGGAAGGTTTCCCAGTTCATGGTCGACTCCTTTCACTCATCCACATACCGTTGGTACGTAATGACCGTACGTCGCATACCGCGGGTATGCCAAACGCCCACGCGGTGATTCTGACCACCCGTCAAGTGATTGCGGTCACTACACTCCCCGCATGCGGGTTCCCTCGGTCGCCTCCGTCGGCGTCACCAGTCGCCGTCAGCAGTACTCCGCGGCGACGCGACGGGCCCTGCTCCGCGCAGCGGGACAGCTCTTCTCCGTCCGCGGCTACGCCGCCACGTCGCTCGACGCGATCGTCGCGGAGGCGAAGGTGACCAAGGGCGCGCTCTATCACCACTTCTCCGGCAAGCGGGGCATCTTCGAGGCCGTGCTGTCCGACATCGAGGACCAGGCAGCGAAGCAGATCACCAAGGCGATCAAGGGTGTCCAGGACCCGTGGGAGCAGGCACGCGTGGGCCTCAAGGCGTTCCTCGAGATCGTCCGCGACCCGGGCTACAGCCGCGTCGTCATGCACGAAGGCCCGACGGTCCTCGGCCAGGACCGCGACTCCGAGGAGCGTTCGACGTTCGCGGTGCTCAACCGGATCGTGGGCGGCCTCACCGGCCCCGGCGACACGCGTCTCGACGCCCCGATGCAGGAGACCCTGTCCCGGATCTTCTACGGCGCGCTGGCTGCGGCCGGCGACGCGATCGTCGCCAGTGAGGACGTCGCCGCAGCGACGCAGCGGGTCGAGTCGGCGTTCACCCTGATCCTCGACGGCATGCGCGCCCTGACCACGACGGGGACAGGGCGCTCCGACGTCAGCGGTAGCTGACCCCTCCGCCGTTCTGCGGCACCAGGTGCATCCAGGTGTGGCCTGCCGGGATCTCGAGTTCGCCTGCCGCCGTGGTGAAGGTGACCGTGTCTCCGACCTTGGGCTTGACCCACGTCGCCGTGATCGCCTGGCCACCGTGGAAGATGACGGCCTCACCGGTCCCCTCGAAGTGCGAGATCGGCACGGGGTTGCCTGCCGGGTCGGTGTAGTTGGCGGTCGTCGTCCGCACCTTGCACACGATGACCGTGTCGGGCAGGAAGACGTCACCGTCGGGCATGTAGCCGTTCTGCAGGACGTACTTGTCCCCCTGGAACTTCCAGTGGGCGGTGCGACCTGCCGACATCCGGGCGTCGATCGTCTTGGCAGGCGTCCCGGCCGGGAGTGCCGCATCACCGAAGGGGAGGTACTCCACCGGGGTGCTGTGCTGCTTGCCCTGCTTCGAGAGCTTTTTCAGGTCGGCCATGACGGAGTGCAGCGAGTCGTGGGATCCGTCGAGGATGCGCCGGATCGCCGGGTTGCCGCTGTCGAACGAGACGTAGCGGACGCCGGCGCGGCGCAGGCCGTCGAGCGTCGGCTGGGCAGCACCCGACGTCACGATCTCGGCGCCCAGCGGCTTGGCGATCCCGATGTCACTCAGGCGCATCGAGCGCACCGGACCGACGTGGCCCGGGAGCTGGCTCTGGAACATGACGGCCAGGCGGGTGATGCCGCCCTCGACCAGCTCCTCGACGACGAGGTCGGCCTTGCCGATGCCGTACTGCGGTGCGCTGTCGCTGGAGTTGTCGATCTTGACGATGTACGCGGGGCTCTCGGGCGAGCCGTCCGCCGGGACCTCGAGGCCCGTCAGCGGCCAGGTCAGCGGCTCCGCCGGGGCACTGGACGTCGACGAGGACCCCTCCGCACCCGGCTTGTCGGAGTCGCCGCCTCCACAGCCGGCGATGAGGAGGCTGGAGGCGAGGACAGCTACGACGGACAAGCGCATGCGGCGCACGGGGGTCTCCGATCTACGGTGCAGTGGTGCGTGGTGCTCCCCAGAGTGTGAGGGCGCGCCCCCGCTCAATCGCGGAGGCGCGCCCTCGACCCACCGATCGTGATGGGAACCGTCTACGTGGTCCAGACGTCTGTCAGCGGAACGTGTACGCCGACCACGAGTTGTTGAACGGACGACGGATGCTCACGCGGCCACCGGACGACGGCGCGTCAAGCATCAGCACGTGGCCGTTCTTGCGACCCACGAAGAGGCCGATGTGGCCACCGAAGTAGAGCAGGTCGCCGGGGCGCATCGCCGAGCGCGGGATCGGGCGGGCGTACGCCGCCTGGGCGTCCGAGCTGCGCGGCACCGGGATACCGGCGCGACGCATGGCGAAGTAGATAAGACCCGAGCAGTCGAAGCGGGTCGGGCCGGCCGAGCCGTAGGAGTACGGGTCGCCCTGCTGCCGCTTGGCGATCGACAGGCCGCTGAGGATCTGCTGCGAACGGGCGGCAGCCGAGGCCTCGGAGGCGGTCGACACGTCGGTGGCGACGAGGCCGGCAAGGAGGAAGAGCAGGACGAACGGCAGCGCAAGGACGCTGCGCATGCGAGAGATCGCAGGCATGGTGATGGTTCCTTTCCCACGCCTGTGAGGTGAGCTGTCGGGCTAGAGCTGGAAAGTGCTCTGCCACCTGGAAGGCGGCTTCGCCCCGAGCGGTCCGGAGACCGCGTGGAACCTGTGGGTCCCCCACTCCTGCCCAGATCTGATCGATGTCAGGAACGCGGCCGCCGGGCAGGACTCGGCGATGCGGACGCGTTGGATTCAGTTGTGAAAGCCCTACGAAGGTAGGCAATGGCTGGTCCAGACCGCCAATCGAAACCCCTACTTTGGTATGTGATCCCGGTCGCGTGACGCACGCAACCCCGCCCAGCATTGCCGGGCGGGGTTGCGTTTGCGCAGGTCAGGCTGGTTTCTAGACCCGTCAGTGGATGGCAGCGCCACCGCAGACGTTGAGCGTCTGCCCTGTGATGTACGACGCTTCATCGCTGCAGAGGAAGGCCGCGGCGGCCGCGATGTCCTCCGGCTGACCGACCCGGCCGACCGGGTTGTGGTCGGCGTTGAGCTTGAAGAAGTCCTCCGGCTCCATGCCCAGACGGCGGGCGGTCGCCTCGGTCATCTCGGTGACGATGAAGCCGGGCGCGATGGCGTTGACGTTGATGCCGAACTTGCCGAGCTCCTTGCCGAGCGTCTTGGTGAAGCCCTGGACGCCTGCCTTGGCGGCGGAGTAGTTGGCCTGCCCGCGGTTGCCGTAGGCGGAGATGCTCGAGAGGTTGAGGATCTTGCCGTAGCGCTGCGCCGTGAAGACCTTCTGCGCGGTCTGGGCCATCAGGAACGCGCCCTTGAGGTGCACGTTCATGACCAGGTCCCAGTCGAGGTCGGTCATCTTGAAGAGCAGGTTGTCGCGGGTGATGCCGGCGTTGTTGACCAGCACGTGCAGGCCACCGAGCTCCGCCACCGTGCGGTCGACGGCCGCCTCGACCGCAGCGCGGTCGGCGACGTCGCAGCCGATGCCGATCGCCTTGGGGAGCTTGGCAGCTGCCGCCTCGGCGTCCTCGGCGTTGAGGTCCACGATCGCGACCGCGGCGCCCTCCTCGGAAAAGCGCTGTGCCATCGCGAAGCCGAGTCCGCGCGCGGCGCCGGTCACCAGCACGACGCGTCCGTCGTAACGACCCATGTTTCCTCCAAGTCCGTCGGCCCGCCGTCGTGGTCGAGCACCGCTGGCCACCCTAGGACACGCCCCGCGTGCGGGTCACAGCACGGCGCGGAGCCGCTCGGCGTACGACGCGGCCTCGCCGGCGGCGTACGCCCGGCGCGGCCAGAAGAATCCGCGGAGCCCGTCGCCCTTGGTGCGCGGCACGATGTGGCAGTGCAGGTGCGGCACCGACTGGCTGACGGTGTTGTTCATCGCGACGAAGGAGCCCTGTGCGCCCAGCCCCTCGACGACTGCAGTGGCCAGCCGCTGGGCCGCCGCGAGGAACGGATCCCGCAGGTCCGGGGGCAGGTCCGGCAACGTGACGTGGTGCTGCTTGGGGACCAGGAGCACGTGACCCTTGAAGACCGGACGGCGATCGAGGAACGCGAGGAGCTCGTCGGTCTCCAGGACGATCTCAGCCGGGGTCTCCCCCGCCACGATCGAGCAGAACACGCAGTCCATGCCACGACGCTAGCCTCCTCCGCCCTCAAATGCCGTCGAGGCCCGATGCGATGCATCGGGCCTCGTCGTACAAGAGGGCTTTCACGCGTGGAGCTGCGGGGAATCGAACCCCGGTCCTCGAGCGTCGATCCAGGTCTTCTACGGGTGTAGTCCGCGGTGTGCGCTTTTCTCGGCCCCGACGCTTGCACGAACACGTGCGCCGACAGGCCCAGTCGGGATTAAGTCCCGATCAACCCTCCCGCCGGAAGTTGATCAGCAAGTCCTCTGAATGAGGCCTGGGTCCGGGTCGAGGACGGGTACCCGGTCAGACCCTTCGATTACTGCTCAGGCAGCAAGAGCGAAGTCGTTGCGCGTAGTGTTGGCAACTATTGGTTTGCAGCGATCGTTAACGAGATGACGCTGCCTTCTCGACCCGCTTCCCCTGGAACTAACGTCCCAAGTCGAAACCGATCAGCCCCTCTTGAGTTTTCAACCTGCACCCACATTCTAGTGGGTCAGTCCTTGTAGCCCTTCAGCCGGCGCTGGACCGCCTGCTCCTTCTCGCGGTTCGCCTGCTTCTCGGCGAGCGTGTGGCGCTTGTCGTAGGCCTTCTTGCCGCGCGCGAGTGCGATCTCGACCTTCGCCCGGCCGTCCTTGAAGTAGAGCTGCAGCGG
>UEXP01000162.1_pt1 | contig 9744 bp, 8 predicted proteins | sample 4301171 | NCBI WGS metagenome assembly UEXP01 (sample SAMEA4773182, study PRJEB27434) | metagenome | biome: 2259; feature: agricultural soil; material: soil | place: USA | collected 2014-09 | depth 0.25 m
TCCGCACCAAGGCGGGCACGCTCACGGTGTGGGATGCGGAGACTGGCGGCACCCAATACACCGACCTGCTGCTTGACGCTGTTGCGGCGAACGTGATCCCTGTCGGCGCAGACGGACAGGTGCCTGACTTCCAGGGACCGGACGGCGTCTACGAAGTGTGGGTGTCGGCTGGCGGGGCGCGGATCAAGATGCTGCCCGCCACGAATGACGCCCGCACGGCTGCCGACATCGCCAACCCGGCATCGGCCACCCACGCTGCACTGTCTGGCACTTATGCCACGCGTGGCATGCGCGTCTCGGACCTCACCTATCCGCTCGCGGTGGGCCACCGTGGCGCACCGCACATGGTCACGGAGAACACCCTCGACTCCTATCTCGCGGCCGTCGCGATGGGCCTCACCGCGATCGAGGCGGGCGACGTGCAGTCACTCGCAGACCTGACGCTCGGGGTCGTTCACGACGCCACGACGACCCGCACGACGGGCGTGGCGGCGAACGTCACCGACTTCAACGCGGCAGGCTTCAAGCGGCTCCCCGCGCTCGGGTCCATCGTCTCCGCGAACACCCCCAACGGCACCATGCCGCTCTGGTCCGAGGTGCTCACCCGCCTCGGTGGCCGCGTCATCCTCGTTCCCGAGGTCAAGGACACCAGCGCCGCGACCTGTCAGCGCATGGTCGATCTGGTGACGGAACTCAACCTGAAGGACTCGATCATCTTCCAGTCCTTCACGCTCGCATCCCTCGCCCCGGCAGCGGCGGCAGGGATCGCGTGCCTGTTCCTCGACGCGTCGGGCACCACCACGCCCGCCACGATCCAGACCGCACTGGCCGGTGCGCCGCAGATATTCACCAGCGTGCCGTACAACCTCGCCGGACTGGCGTCCTACGTCACGACGATGCACGCGGCCGGGATCAAGGTGCTCGCCTACAACGTCGACCGGCAGACCGACTACGGGATCGCGCTCGCGGCCGGGTGTGACGGGGCGTTCGTCAACGACCCGCTCTACGGCCCCGGCGTCACCGCGAAGTACCGCCAGACCTCGACCGCATGGAAGGCGTCGGGCACCTTCGGGCACGGCCACATGTCGTCCTACACCGGCGACGTCGGCCCGTTCACCCCCGCTGTGCGCGGCAACTTCATCGGCGTCGAGGGCGGCTGGCGCTGGCAGACCCCGCTCAAGCGGATCAACTGCATCGGTGCGCTGTGCCCGGTCGCTGACCCGGCCGGGACGTACACGATCACGGCCCGGTACGTCTTCGACACCATCCCCGCGTCGGGCATCGGCCCGAAGTTCTGGTTCGCCGCGGCGACGGATGGAGCGACAGCCACCTACGGTGACGTGTCGGACTCGTTCTGCGTGGTCGCGAAGCAGTCCGGCGCGATCGACACGTACACCATCGCTCCTGGCACCACCTCGACGTTCGACGCGACCAGCACCACCACGGCGGCACAGAACCCCGTCCTGTCCTCGGGCCTGACGGCGGGCGTGGCGGTCACGTCGCTGCCGGTCAACGCCCTCGCGTCTGCTGTCGAGGTCGGGCACCAGTTCCTCCTCCCGACCACGAGCGGCCAGCAGATCGCGACCGTCACCGCAGCTGCAGCGGCGGGCGCGACGTCGCTCGCGGTCACCTCGATCACGCCGAGCACGGCATGTGCCTCCGGTGCCTCGCTCAAGCAGGTCATCACGCTCGCGTTCGTCGTCAATCCCATCGGGACCGGCGTCACCGTGCAGCGCACAGACGGCACTACCAAGCCCGTGCGGACCATTGCCAACAGCGGCAACGCGGGCAAGCCGCGCGGCGGATACCTGCACGTCGCTGGCCCCAACTCCACCGGAGCGGACGGCACCAGCGTCTCGTTCCTCGACATCACGATCACCTAGGAGCAGCGATGACCGACCTCCCTGCAGACCCGACCGGCTGGGCCATCCGCATCACGCCGGACGGTCTCTGGCAGCCCGTGTCCTTGATCGACGGCACCGAGCTGGAGCCACAGCCAACCAAGCCAGAAGCGGTCGAGGCGATCGAAGCGCACGAGGCCGAGGCGTGAGCCCGGCCTCGGGTCATCCGACGAGAGCAGCCGCCCGCCGCACGAACGAAACCCGGAGCGGTGCCGACGCCGCCGCCCGGAGGGCCGTGTCCGGGCGGTCGCTCCCGCCGATCACGAGGAGCGCCGCCACGGCGGCCGCAACGGCGATCGCAACCGAGGCCCCGTTTCCCATGTCGTCATGGAACTGCTCGAAGAACGATTCGAGCACGAGCACGCCCGCGATGTGCAGCGCGTAGATGCTCAGGCTCCGCTGGCCGAGCGCCTCAAGCGCGGCCTGTCGCGCAGGCACGGTGAGAAGCAGGAGCCAGATCGCGCAACCCGCGAGGGCGAGTGTCGCGGCCCGCCCCACAACGCCCTCCACGGTGCCGACACCGAGAGCGTCATAGCCGAGGTTCCCGCGCAACCAGCCGGGCTGCGTACCACTGGCGATCCAGCCGGCCGCGAGTGCGGCCAGTCCAACGAGCCAAGACCACGCCCCGAGCGCTCGACTGCGCCGAAGCATCTGCGCGCCGAACAGGTGGCCGGCGACGAAGAACGGCCAGAAGTACAGGACCCGCGAGAGCGGGCCGACCGGCACGAAGCCTGATGCGAGCGAGACGATCACCGAGAGCACCAGGACGCCGAGCGGCCACCTGACTGTGAGGGGCATGGTCGCGAGCCAGAACAGCAGGCCGAGCAGGAACCACAGCGCGAAGAACGGCGCGGTGATCGGCGCAGGCGTCCCGATGACGTGGGATGCCGCGACGTAGACGACCTGCAACCCGGCCAGCAGCGTGCCGATCTGCACGAGTCGAGAACCGAGGTTGCGCGTGCTCGCCGTCACGCCCGCGAGCAGCACGAACGCAGGCATGTGCACGAGGTAAATCGCCAGGAGCACCCATCGTTGCGGTTCGACGTACCACCCGGAGTAGAGGTCATCCGGTGAGCGGCCACCGGACGTCTCTAGGTAGTGCCCCAGCACGACCAACGAGATCAATACGCCCTTGGCGACGTCGAGCTTGCGGTCACGTTCTCTCACGCCGCGAAAGTCTGGCACGGCCACCGGCCTGCCTAGACCTGAAACGCCCCATACGACCCGGAAGCGGTTACACCACTTCGCCCCCGACTCTTGCCACACGGCAAGAGTCGGGGGCGATCGGTGCGTGTGGGGGCTACTTGTAGCAGCCCGCAGACTCCATGGCGTCGTCAAGGTACGACATCACGCCGGACTCACCCTTGGCGTCCGCGACATCGAACGATGCCTGCATGCCCTCGCAATCCTTCGCCGCCACGAGCTCCTCGATGTGGGCCTGCGTGTCAGCGTCAAAGGAGCCCCAGTCGATCGACTTCGCATCAGAGCCACCGCCACACGCAGCGAGACTCAGCGGCAGGACCAGGGCGGCGAGAAGAGTGCGCATGGGCCGATGGTGCCGGATGTGGCGGGGGTCTGCAGGAGAATCAGGCCGAAAGCAGCCGGATCGCGTCGTTCATCTCATTCTCATCGACCGCCGTATAGGTCGCCGTAGTCTCCAAGTTCGTGTGCCGCATCAACTTCTGGACAATGCGGATGTTCACGCCAGCCCGCAGGAGACGCGTGCCGTATGTATGGCGGCAGCGATGGATAGATCCCTCGATCCCGATCGCGCGAAACAGCGTCCCGACCGTGCGGCTAACTAGCTGGGGGCGCACGTGGCCGTTGTCCGGGCCTGTAAACCAGTAGCCCGAACGGGGGTATCGCTGAGCCATCTGCCAAATGTCAGGATGGCAGGGCAGGGTCTCTTCCTTGTCGCCCTTGCCGATCACGCGCAGCGAGTCCGCCTCGACGTCCTCGCCGCGGATCTTGGCAATCTCCGAGACCCGCAGGCCCTGCAGTAGGGCCAACTGGATCTGGTCCCGCGTCTCGCCCTGCACGACAGACAGGACGCGATCCACTTGCGCCTCCGACAGTGGCCGTGGCTTCGGCGCCGGCCGCTTGACAGCACGGACGGCGACAATCGGGCTCTCTGCGAGTCGCTCCGTCGCCACGAGCCACTCGCAAAACGACTTCAAGTGTGCGTGGTAGGTCGCCTTGGACCATCGCTTCAGATTCGGCCGTCCAAGGAATGCGCCAATGTTTTCTGGCGTCATGCCCTCAATGCCGCCCCAGTCCTCGAGTCGGCCGCGAATGAAGGTCCGTCGCGCCTCAATCGTCCGCTCAGATGCCCACGACGCCAGCCATGCGACGTACTCGCCGACGACTTCCGCATTTTCAATGCCGTCCATTGCGCTTCTCCCTCGTTTGTCGGCCTCCTCCCCGAGGCCGGAGGAAAGGTTGGCGCACGGCGGCGCCACGAGTCCACAACTTTCAGAAACTACACGTTGGTAGTTTCTCACGCGGCGGCAAGATACCGTCCGGTAGGGGTTCTGATACCCGCCGGTAGTGCATAGCGTCAGAGGCATGACGACTCCCGACGCCCACGTTCCCTACGAAGACGCCAGCACCCCGCTCGAGATGCGCGATGACTGCGAGGCAGCCACCCGTAACTTCCGCGTGCCGCAGCCGCGCCGGGTCGCCACCACCATGGCCTCCACGCTGGTAGGAGCCGCGCCCAAGCGCGTCACCGCTCCGCTCGTGGCGGTCACCGACCGCCTGGCCAAGATGGCGGGCTCGATCCTCGACTGAGGCCCCTGAGGACGACGAAAGCCCCCACCGTGAGGTGGGGGCTTTCGCCTTTGCTGCTGGGGATGACTCAGTGGAACGAGTCACCGCACGCGCACGAACCCGACGCGTTGGGGTTGTCGATCGTGAAGCCCTGCTTCTCGATCGTGTCCACGAAGTCGATGATCGCGCCGTTGAGGTACGGCACCGACATGCGGTCGACGACGACGGAGACACCGTCGAAGTCGGTCGCGACGTCGCCGTCGAGGGTGCGCTCGTCGAAGAAGAGCTGGTAGCGAAGGCCCGAGCAGCCACCCGGCTGGACGGAGATGCGGAGCGCGAGGTCGTTGCGACCCTCCTGCTCGAGCAGGCTCTTGACCTTGCCGGCGGCAACCGGGCTCAGGTTGATCGAGTCTGCGCGCACCTCGAAGTCGCGCGGCTTCTCGATGTTGAGGGTCGCGGCCGGGGCACCGTGGCCGTGTCCACCGCCGCTACCGCAGCATGCGTCACCCATGGGTCACTCCTTGAAAGTCTGGGTCGTTGTTCGACGTCTTCAAGGATCGCACACGTCCGGTTATTCCCCGGCAACGACGATCAGCGTGACCACTGCACCGCGACGCGCGCGGCGAGCTCCGGGAGCACCTCGTCCGGGTGGGTCAGCGCCCGCTCCCCCGCGAGATCTGTCATGGAGTACGCCGACTCGACGCCCAGGGCGCGCATCTCCCGGCTGCCTACCTCCACCCGTCCGGCCAGGACGACGCACGGACGCGCGTGCTCGCCCGCGAGCGCGGCCACGCAGGCCGGGACCTTGCCGCCGCGACTGGTGTGGTCGAACGCGCCCTCCCCTGTCAGGACCAGGTCTGCGCGGGCCACGCGTGCCGCCAGGCCCACCGCGTCCGCGACGACGGCGAAGCCCGGTCGACGCGACGCGCCGAGCAGCTGGAGCGCGAAACCGAGACCACCGGCGGCGCCAGCACCCTTCCCGGCGGCCAGCTTCCGGTCAGTCGCGGCCGCCAGGTCCTGCAGCGCACCATCGACTGCCGGGAGCTCGTCCTCCGCGAGACCCTTCTGCGGCCCGAACACCTTGGCGGCACCGAAGAGCCCCGTGAGCGGGTTGTCCACGTCGGTTGCCGCGACGATCCGCACGCCGGACAAGCGCTGACGCGCCGGCTCGAGATCGACCGCGGTCACACCGGCGAGGGCAGCCGGACCCGCGTCGAGGGGCCGATCGCCGGTCGCTCCGAGGGCCGCCAGCAGGCCTGCGCCACCGTCCGTCGTACCCGAGCCGCCGAGGCCGACGACGATCTCCGTCGCGCCGGCATCCACCGCGGCCAGCACCAGCTCGCCGACGCCGTAGGACGATGCGTGGCGTGCGCCGGCGCGTCCCGTCAGGGCCACGCCACAGGCCTGCGCCGACTCGACGTACGCCGTCGTGCCGGACCGCAGGAGGGTCGCCGGCACGGGCACACCGAGCGGTCCGCGCACGGTCACCACCTCGAGCGTGCCCCGGAGCACCGACCCGAGGACGTCGAGGAAGCCGGGCCCCCCGTCCGACAGGGGGACCACCTCGACCTCGTCGGTCGGCACGGCGCGGGTCCAGCCAGCCGCGACCAGCTCGGCGGCACGCGCTGCGGTCAGGGTGCCCGCGAACTTGTCCGGGGCGATCAGCACACGCATGGGCTGCATCCTGCCGTGCCCGATCCGGTCCGACCGTGACCTAACCGGCGCGCCGACCGTTGAGTGCTACAGCCATTCTTCCGAGGAGCTCCATGTCGTACCGCCGCCTGCCCGCTGCTGTTGCCTCCGTCCTGCTGTCCCTGTCGGCGCTCGGAGGTGTCGCGGCGGCCACGTCGGCGTCGGCTTCGCCCGTGACGACCGCGTCCGTCGCGACGGCGGCCGGGCCGGCGAGTGGCTGGAAGCCGCGCGGCGAGACCTATACCGGCACCGCCAAGACGACCGACGTCAAGGTGCCGATGTCGGACGGCGTCACCCTGAAGGGCGACCTGCTGCTCCCGGCCGACGCCAGCGGCGACGCGGTGCCCGGTCGCTACCCCGTGATCGTCGAGATCACCGCCTACAACAAGACGGTGATCATGGGCGGCGGAGGTGGCCTGGCGGGCGGCGACCCGGCGTACCTGGTCAAGCGCGGCTACGGCTTCCTGCTGGTCGACGCACGCGGCACGGGCACCTCCCCCGGCACCTGGCAGGTCTTCGGCGACCGCGAGCAGCAGGATGCCGCCGAGGTCGTCACCTGGGCCTCCAACCAGTCCTGGAGCAACGGCAACGTCGGCATGGTCGGCGCGTCGTACATGGGCATCAGCCAGCTCTTTGCCGCCGGACGCCACCCGAAGGGCCTCAAGGCGATCTTCCCGCAGGTCCCGGGCGCCGACGTCTACCGCGACATCGTCGCCTCGGGCGGCCAGCTCGACCTCGGCTTCATGCCGCTGTGGCTCGGCCTCGTCAACGGCACCGGCTACATCCCGTCGCCGACCCAGGAGGGCGGTGCGGGCGCACTCCAGCAGATCCTCGGGCACATCGGCGGCACCGGCGCGGCGACCACCGAACTCACCGTGAACGCCCTGCTGGGCGGCGATCGCGCGTACGACGGTCCGTGGTACCGCGAGCGCTCCCCCATCGAGAAGGCCGTGCCCGCGATCACCGTGCCGACGTTCCTGATCGGCGGCGAGTACGACCTCTTCCAGCGGGGCACCCCGATGGTCTTCCAGAACCTCCGTGAGCGCGGTGTCCCGGCCAAGATGATCCTCGGCCCGTGGGACCACCTGCAGGGCAGCTCCGGCGCCGAGGTCGGCCTGGCCGGCTACGGCACGCTCAACGAGCTGTGGCTGCGGTGGTTCGACCGCTACGTCCGGGGCGTCGCCGACCCCGCGCTCGACCGCGACATCCCCAACTTCACCTATCGGCAGCTCGGTTCGGACCAGTGGGTCCGCCGCAACGGCTACCTCGACACGCAGCGTGCGACGTCGCTGCAGCTCTCCGGCAGCGCGACGCCGACCCTGAAGAAGGGCACGCTGACGACAGGGGCCGGTGCTCCCGGCACAGCCACCCTGGCTCCGGTTCCGCTGTCGGGCCTGTGCACGCGCTCGTCGTCGCAGTGGACGGCCGGTGTCTCGGGTGCGCTGGGCCTCGGCGACAACCCGTGCAACGTCGACAACCGCGCCAACGACCTGAGCGCGGTCGTCTACGAGACCGCGCCCCTGCAGCAGAACCTGCGGATCCTCGGTCCGATCAACGTGCGGCTCTTCGCCTCCAGCCCCAGCGGTGACGGCCTGGTCTCGGTCCATGTCTCGCGGGTGGCCCCGGACGGCCGGGTCGACCGCCTGACCGGCGGCTGGCAGGTGCTCTCCCTTGCCGCGAACGACGCGTCCCGCTCACTCAAGATCGGCGACCGGATCATCCGCCCGTGGCACCCCTACACGAAGGCATCGCAGCGCAACCTCGCCCGCGGTGAGGTCCGGCCGGTCGACGTCGAGGTCTTCCCGACGGGCGCGGTCATCCCCGCTGGCCAGCGTCTGCGGATCTCGGTCAACGCTTACGACGTCCCTCACCTCGCGCCGCACGTCGGTGTCATCACCAGCGCGCTGTCGACCGTCACCCTCCACACCGGCGGCCAGTACCCCGCCCACATCGCGCTGCCGACCCTCGCGGGCGACGGCGCCAGCGCGGCGCAGGGTGCGACGCCTGCCGGCGTGACCGGCCTCGTCAGCGACGTCACCGGCCAGCTCTCCGGCGGCGCCGGGACGACCCTCCCGGGCGGCGACGCGCTCGACCAGGCCCTCGACCCGACGTACGACGCGACGAGCGCCGCCGTGGACGCGCTGGCTGCCGCGGGCGACGGCGGTGTCTCGCCGGCCACCGCTCCGGTGTCGTCGCCGGTGAGGTCGGCGATGACGCAGCCCGCAGGCCTGGCTGCCCTGGGTGCCCTGGGGCTCCTGTTCCTGCTGGTGACCAGGACCTGGGTCCGCGCACGCGCCTGAGCACAGCGCTTCCGAACGCCCCGCCTAGGATGGGTGCATGACGACTGTCGACCTCCCCCTGCTCCCGCTCGGGCGCGGCAAGGATCTCGATGCCGAGCGTGGCGTCGAGTGCCCCGGCGACCTTCCGCCGGCCTCGGACCCGGACCTGGTGGCGCGCGCTACTGCGGCCAAGGCTGCTCTCGGCGAGCGTGTCTTCGTCCTCGGTCACCACTATCAGCGCGACGAGGTCATCCAGTTCGCGGACGTCACGGGTGACTCGTTCAAGCTGGCGCGCGACGCAGCGGCCCGTCCGGAGGCGGAGTTCATCGTCTTCTGCGGCGTGCACTTCATGGCGGAGTCGGCCGACATCCTGACCTCGCCGGAGCAGAAGGTGATCCTTCCGGACCTCGCTGCCGGCTGCTCGATGGCCGACATGGCCCGCCTCTCGCAGGTCGAGGACGCGTGGGCCGCCCTGGAGGACGCGGGTGTCGCGGACGTCGTCGTCCCGATCACCTACATGAACTCCTCCGCCGACATCAAGGCGTTCTGCGGCAAGCACGACGGTGCGGTGTGCACGTCCTCCAACGCCGACGTCGCGCTGGAGTGGGCGTTCGCCCAGAAGGGCGAGGACACGAAGGTCCTCTTCTTCCCCGACCAGCACCTGGGCCGCAACACCGCTGTCCTCAAGCTCGGCTACTCCCTCGACCAGTGCGTCGTGTGGGACCCGCGCAAGGCCGACGGTGGCCTCACCCCGGAGCAGCTGCGTGACGCCAAGATGATCCTGTGGAAGGGCCACTGCTCGGTGCACGGCCGCTTCTCCCCCGACGTGATCGACGAGCTCCGCGCCAAGATCCCGGACCTCAACGTCATCGTGCACCCGGAGTGCCAGTACGAAGTCGTCACGAAGGCGGACCTCGTCGGCTCGACGGAGTACATCATCAAGCAGATCGAGGCGGCCCCCGCTGGCTCCAGCTGGGCGATCGGGACCGAGCTCAACCTCGTCAAGCGTCTGGCCGACGCCCGACCGGACCTCAACATCGTCTTCCTGGACCGCAACGTCTGCTACTGCTCGACGATGAACCGGATCGACCTCCCGCACCTGG
>UEXP01000237.1_pt1 | contig 9592 bp, 9 predicted proteins | sample 4301171 | NCBI WGS metagenome assembly UEXP01 (sample SAMEA4773182, study PRJEB27434) | metagenome | biome: 2259; feature: agricultural soil; material: soil | place: USA | collected 2014-09 | depth 0.25 m
CACGCAGGTCGCGGTACCACCGCTCGACCGGGTGCTCCTTGGTGAAGCCGTGGCCACCGAGCAGCTGGACGCCGTCGAGGCCGATCTGCATGCCCTTGTCGGCGCAGATCTTGCGGGCGAGGGCGATCTCGCGGGTCGCGTCCTGGCCACGGGCGACGCGCGAGGCGGCCTTGTAGGTGATCAGGCGCATCGCCTGGAGCTCGATCGCGATGTTGGCGACCATGAAGGCGACCGACTGGCGGTGCGAGATCGGCTCGCCGAACGCCTCACGGGTCTGGACGTACGGGATCACGTAGTCGAGCACGGCCTGGCCGGTGCCGATGGCCAGCGCGCACCAGGCGAGGCGCGAGTAGCGCACGGCCTCGGTGTACGTCGTACCGTCGGCCTCGCCGAGGATCGCGTCGGCGTCGACGGTCACGCCACGCAGGTGCAGCTTGGAGAGGCTCGCTGCCTTGAGGCCCATGGCCGGGTCGGCCTCGACCTTGATGCCCTCGGTGCCGGACTCGACGAGCACCAGCACGTTGTTGCCGTCGAGCTGCGCGCCGACGATGAAGAGCTCGGCGTCGGCGCCGCGGACGACGAGCGACTTGGTGCCGTTGAGGACCAGCTTGTCACCCTGGCGAACCGCCGTGGTGGACGGCTGGAACACGTCGAAGAGGACCGCCGGCTCCGTCAGCGCGAGGGCTGCGGCCGGGACGCCGTCGCCCTCGGTGAACGACGGAAGGTAGGTCTGCTGCTGCTCGTCGGTGCCCCAGAGGCTCAGCGCGGTCGCGACCGCACCGGGCGCGAGAAGCGCGACAGCCATGCCCATGTCGCCCTTGGAGAGCGCCTCGTGCACGAGCGTGCCGGCCACGGCCGAACGCTCCTCGGCGATGCCGCCGAGCGACTCGGCGACGCCGAGGATCGGCAGTCCGATCTCGAGCGACGCGGCGAGCACGTCCTGCGGCGTCACGGCGGCCTCGTTGGCCTCGGACGCCAGCGGACGGACGGCCTCCATGGCGAACTCGGAGACGACGTCGACGAGCATCTGCTCGTCCTCGGTCGGGGTCAGGTCGAAGAGGCCCTTGCCGGCCGCAGCCGGGGTCTTGACGCCGGGGGCGCCCTTCTTGCCCTTCTTGGAGAAGGTGCGGCTCGCGGTCGCGGCGACCTTGAAGCCACTGCGCGTCGCGTTGAAGACGACAGCCTCGGTCGTCTTGCGCATCTTGAGCTTGTCGAGGAGGGGGCTCTGGCCGAGCTTGTTCAGGGCGAGGACGGCGATCCCGATGGGGTCGCGCGTCTCCTTGCTGGACAGGCCGAACTTGCCGCCGGCCCGAGTGACAGGGTTCTGGGACATGCGGAAACTGTAACTCGGAGTTACACACGGCGCTACAGAGACGCGCGACACAATAGAATTTCCTGCATGACGAGTGACTCCCCCGAGCCCCTGGCCCCCCACGGACCGCTGCCGACCGGAGGCACCGCGCGTCCGATCGTCCGGTGGGGCGAGCCCGTCATGCACCGCGCGCTGCAGCCCGTGACGTCGTACGACGAGAGCCTGCGGGCGCTGGCCGCGGACATGGTCGCCACCATGTACGCCGCTGATGGTGTCGGCCTCGCGGCCAACCAGATCGGCGAGGACCTCGCGGTCTTCGTCTTCGACTGCCCCGACGCCTCCGGACAGCACACCGTCGGTGTCGTCTGCAACCCGGTCGTGACGATCCCCGGCGGCAAGGGACGCAAGCTGGACAAGGGCGACGAGGGATGCCTCTCCTACCCCGGCGCCTACGTGCCCTGCAGCCGACCCGACTACGCGGCGGTCGACGGCACCGGCCTCGACGGCCAGCCGGTGCACTTTGAGGGCGACGGCCTGCTGGCGCGCTGCCTCCAGCACGAGTCGGACCACCTGGAGGGCACCGTCTTCGGCGACCGCCTGGCCTTCGGCGCGCAGAAGAAGCTGCGCAAGCAGATGGAGCAGGCGATCGAGGACTACCCGCTCACCTGGCCGGCGAACCGCAGCTGATCAGGCCTTGCGGCTCGTGCCGTAGGCCTGGCCCAGCATCAGGTCGGTGATCGAGTTCGGCGTCAGGTCGAACGACGCACGGATCATCCGCGCACCCTTGCCCACGGGGTAGACGGCCTTGGGGCGCTTCGCGGTCGCGACCTTGGCGATCTTGCGGCCGACCACGTCGGGCGTGCAGGACATCGCAGGACCGTCGGCGGTCTCGAGGACCTTGAAGGCCCGCTTCGCGTACGCCGCGTACGCCGTGTTGCCGGAGGTCTCGAGCAGCGAGTCGCGCGAGATGGTGTTCCACTCCGTGACGACGCCCGCCGGCGCGACGCACGAGACCGAGACCCCGAACGGCGCGACCTCGAGGCGCATGGAGAAGCTCAGGCCCTCCACCGCGAACTTGGTGGCGTGGTACCACGCACCGAAGGGCTCGTAGAGCCGGGCACCGATGCTGGAGATGTTGATGATCTTGCCGGACTTCTGGGCCCGCATCGTCGGAAGCACGAGCTGCGAGAGGCGTGCCAGGCCGAAGACGTTGACCTCGAACTGTCGCTTGGCCTCGGCGATCGGGACGTCCTCGACCGCTCCGTAGGACCCGTAGCCGGCGTTGTTGACCAGGACGTCGATCCGCCCCTGCTCCTGCAGGATCCGGGCCACGCACGCCTGCATCGACGCCTCGTCGGTGACGTCGAGCGGCACGACGTGGGCACCCCTGTCGGCGAGCCCTACCATCCGCTCGGTGCGCCGCGCGGCGGCGTACACGGTGAAGCCCTTGCCGAGGAGCTCGACCACGGCGGACTCGCCGATGCCGCTCGAACCGCCGGTGACCAGTGCGACCTTCTTCGTCATGGTCGGCAATCTAGCGGCCCTCAGCGCGTTGCGTAGAAGGTCACAGCCGTTGCTGCCGCGACGTTGAGCGAGTCGACGCCGGCGTCCATCGGGATCATCACCCGGTGGTCGACCTGCCGTTCGGTCTTCGGGTGCACGCCTGCCCCCTCCGTGCCGAAGACGAAGGCAAGCCGCTCGTGCTTCATCGCAGCGAGCTCGTCGAGCGTGATGGCGTCCTCGGACAGGGTGAGGGCCACGGGCACGACGTCCGCGGCGCGCAGCGCGGCCAGGATGTCCTCGATCCCCCGGGCCCGGGTCCACGGCATCGAGTAGACGTTGCCCATGCTGGTCTTCGAGGCGCGGCGGTAGAGCGGGTCGGCCGTGCGTTCGGTCATCACGACCGCGTCGATGCCCAGGGCTGCCGCGTTGCGGAAGATCAGGCCGACGTTGCCGTGATCGACCAGGTCCTCCAGCACCGCCACGCGGAGCCGCCCCGGCCGGGCGACGAGCGAGTCGACGTCGGGCAGTGGCTTCCTCGCGAACGACGCGAGCGCACCGCGGTGCAGGTGGAAGCCCGCGACCGCGGCGATCTCCCGCTCCCCCAGCACGTACGCCGGCGCGTCGGTCGCCGCGAGCACGTCAGCGAGTCCCTCGACCCACTTCGGCTGGAGCAGGAAGGCCCGGGGGGCGTAACCCGCCGAAGCCGCACGGCGTACGACCTTCTGGCCCTCGGCGAGGAAGAGCCCGTGCTCGGCCTCGAGCGAGACCCTCAGGTCGACATCGCGCAGGTCGCGGAAGTCCGCCAGACGCGGGTCCGCCGGATCGTCGACCTCGATCAGCTCTGCCATGACCGGGCTCAGCGGCCGTAGCGCTCCGGGTTGGCGACCGCGACGACCTCTCCGATGACGATGATCGCCGGCGGCGTGACGCCCTCGGCGACCAGGTCAGCAGCGAGCGTCCCGAGCGTCGAGAGCACGGTGCGCTCGTCCGGCATGGTGCCGTCCATGATCACCGCGACCGGGGTGTCGGCCGGGCGGCCGCCCTCGACGAGCGCGTCGGCGATCTTCGGGGCGTTCTCGACGGCCATCAGCAGCACCAGAGTGCCCTGCATCTGCGCAGCGGCGGACCAGTTGACCAGCGAGTCCGGGTGGCTCGGCGGGATGTGGCCCGAGATCACCGTGAACTCGTGGGTGACACCGCGGTGCGTGACCGGGATGCCGGCGCGCGCAGGCACCGAGATCGAGGAGGACAGACCGGGGATGATCTCCACCGGCACGCCGGCCGCGTTGCAGGCGATGATCTCCTCGTAGCCGCGGCCGAAGACGAAGTTGTCGCCGCCCTTGAAGCGCACGACGCGCTTGCCCGCGAGGGCACGGTCGACGATGACCTCGTTGATGAACTCCTGGCTCGCGTAACGGCCCCGCGGCAGCTTGGCGACATCGATCAGCTCGACGTCCGGCGCGAGGTCGGCGAGCAGCTCCCGCGGTGCGAGGCGGTCGGCGACGACGACATCTGCCGAGGCGATCGCGTTGCGCGCCGCGATCGTCACCAGGTCCGGGTCGCCCGGACCGCCACCGACGAGCACGACGCCGGGCTTGCGGCCCTCGACCGACGGCGTACGGAGCGCCGTACCGTCGCGGAGAGCCTCCATGATCTGGTCCCGCACGGCCGCCGAACGACGCGGCTCGCGGTTGGCGAGCACCGCGATGGTCAGTCCCTCGTGGCGGCCGACCGCCGGGGTCCAGGCAGTCGCCTCGGAGGCGTCGTCGGAACGCACGCAGAAGATCCGGCGCTCCTCGGCGGCAGCGGCGACTGCGGCATTGGTCTCGGCGTTGTCGGTCGCCGCCATGGCGTACCAGGCACCGTCGAGATCGGCGGGCTCGAAGTCCCGGATCATCAGGGTGATCTCGTCGGACATGCCCTCGATGGCCATCGTCGCCTCACGGGCGACGACGTGGACGTCGGCACCGGCGGCGATCAGCGTCGGGATCCGCCGCTGGGCGACGTGACCGCCGCCCACGACGACCACCTTGCGGCCGGCGAGCCGCAGGCCGACGGGATAGGTCGGGAGGTCTGCCATCACTGGCCGCCCGCCATGACCGACTCGAGGGTCGCCATCTCGTTGAGGACGCGGGCCGCAGCCTGGACGATCGGAGCGGCGAGGACCGCACCGGTGCCCTCGCCGAGGCGGAGGTCGAGCTCGAGCAGCGGACGCAGACCGAGCTGCTCCAGCGCGATCCGGTGGCCCGGCTCGAACGAGCGGTGGCCGGCGATGCAGTAGCTGATCGCCTCCGGAGCGATCGCCTGCGCCACGAGGGCCGCCGATCCGGCGATGACACCGTCGAGGACGACCGGGACACGACGCGCTGCCGCACCGAGGACGAAGCCGGCGATGCCGGCGTGCTCGAACCCACCGACCTCGGAGAGCACGTCGATGCCGTCGGCACCCTCTGCAATGCGCTCGACGGCGGCGGCGACGATGGAGGTCTTGTGGGCGAGCATGTCGTCGTCGATGCCCGTGCCGCGGCCGGTGACGACGTCGGCTGCCGTGGCGGTCAGCGCAGCGATCAGCGCGGCAGACGGCGTGGTGTTGCCGATGCCCATGTCACCGGTGACGAGAAGGTCGGCGCCCCCGTCGATGAGCTGGTCGGCGATCGCGATGCCCGACTCGAGCGCCTGGATCGCCTCCTCGCGTGTCATCGCCGGACCCTTGGCGAGGTCGGAGGTGCCCGGACGCACCTTCTTCGAGACCAGCGTGGCGCCGGGTCCGGAGCCCTCGGCGAACGGACCCGCGACGCCCATGTCCACCACGGTGACCTCGGCACCGGCGGCACGCGACAGCACGTTGATGGCTGCGCCGCCGGCCTGGAAGACGTTGCACATCACGAAGGTGATGTCGGAGGGCCAGGGGGTGACACCCTGCGCGAGGACGCCGTGGTCGCCGGCGAAGACGCCGACGGCCGGCTTCGCGGGCACCGGCGGCGGGCAGGCACCCGCGATGCCGGCGAGCTGGGCAGACAGCGACTCGAGGACGCCGAGCGCGCCGGCGGGCTTCACCAGCCCTGCCTGGGCGGCCTCGGCGGCGGCGACCGCCGCTGCGTCGAGGGGCTGGACCTGTGCCACGGTGCTGCTCAGAACGTCACTCACGCACCCCATTCTGTCCGCTCGCCCGACCGCCGACGCACCGGTGCCCGGAGAACGGTCGCGTGAACTCTTTGTTTCAGGCGTTCCGCTCGCCGCACGCTGCTGACTACGGTGCCCCCATGAGCCTCGACCGCCCCGTCTCCCCCGACCCGTACGAGCTGCTGCCGGCCGTGCCGGCGTTCAGCGTGACGAGCACCGACGTGACCGACGGCGCGCCGCTCTCCGAAGCCCAGGTCTACGCCGCCGGAAACACCTCTCCCCAGCTCTCGTGGACCGGTGCACCCGAAGGCACGAAGAGCTTCGTGGTCACGTGCTTCGACCCGGACGCGCCGATCGTCTCGGGCTTCTGGCACTGGGTGGTCTGCGACATCCCGGCCGACGTGACCTCGCTCGACACCGGCGCCGGAGCCGGCGACGACAGCCTGCCGGCAGGCGCCTTCCACGTCCGCCATGACGGCGGAGGCTTCAACTACATGGGGGCGGCCCCGCCGCAGGGCGACCAGGTGCACCGCTACTACTTCGTGGTCCACGCCGTCAGCGAGGAGAAGCTCGGTGTGGACGCCGGAGCCTCGCCGGCGGTCGTCGGCTTCAACCTGGCCTTCAAGACGCTGGGGCGCGCGATCATCACCGGCACCTGGCAGCACTGACCCCGGAAATGGGTTTCGCGCCCTCGGCGGGGGACACGAGGGCGCGAAGCCATGGGGTTCCGCCACGTCTGGCAGACACCCGGAAATCTATCCACGTGACCAGCACGTAAACAGGTGGAGTGCGGCCGCGAATTTACTAGATTCGGCCATCGTGACGACCATGGCCGGCGAGGCCTCCTTCGCGAAGAGCAACTCCCGCGCGCGCAGCAGCCTCGTCCTCGTGCAGTACGCCGAGTCGGTCGGCCTCGCTGCCGATGTCGCCCTGGCTGGCGCCGGCCTGACCGTCGCGACGCTCAACCGGCCCGACGCGGTCGCCACGCGTGCCGACGAGCTCCAGGTCATCACCAACATCGTCAGCGCGGGCGCCCCCACCCGCGGCGGACTCGACGCCGGCGCCCGCTACCACCTCACGACGTTCGGGATCTGGGGCTTCGCCCTGATCAGCTCACCCACGGTGGCCGCGGCAGCCGAGGTCGGCATGCGGTTCGTCGACCTGATCTCGGACCTGACGGCGCCGGTCTACGAGTTCGAGGGCAGCAACCTGGCGATCGTCTTCCAGGATCCGCCGGGCCGCCCCGACGTGGCCCGCTTCGTCGTCCAGCGCGACCTGACCTTCGCGCAGGCCATGCTCCGTGACCTGGTCGGCCCCGACGCGGCGTACAGCGAGGTGACCTTCACCCACCAGCCGGAACCGGGTGACCTCGCGGCGTACGAAGCCACCTTCCACCGCACCCCCGTCTTCGGCGCCGCCCGCAACGCGCTCGTCCTCGACGCGGCGCTGCTCGATGCCGAGCTCCCCCAGGCAGATCCGCTGACCCTGGCCCTCTCCATGCAGCAGTGCAACCAGATGCTCGACGAGCTGCACGCACGTGCGGGCATGGCCGGGCAGGTGCGCGACATCATCGTGTCCAGCCTGCGCCAGCCCCCGACCGTCGTCGAGGTCGCCGACTTGCTGCACATGAGCGAGCGCACCCTCCGCCGGCGACTGACCGAGGAGGGCACCTCCCTGCGGGCCCTCGTCGAGGAGGTGCGCTCCGCGTTCGCAGCGGAGTTCCTGCGCAGCGGGAGCCTGACGGTCGCGGAGATCTCCGACCGTCTCGGGTACGTGGAGCCGTCGAGCTTCTCGCAGGCCTTCCGCCGCTGGCACGGCGTGAGCCCGCGCGCGTTCGCTGCCGCGAACTCCTGACTCAGCTCCCCCGCAGCTGGTCGAAGCTGAGGAAGCCCGCAGCCTCGGGGTCGAACTCGGTGCTGCCCTGGAGCTTGCGCGCGGGCGGCAGGTCCGCACGCGTGCCCGGCCCGCCGAGCAGCGCGACCAGCTCGGCGGCGGCACGGTCCACCCGGGCAGCGAGCCTGCCGTCCGCATTGCTGCCGAAGTCCTCCGACGCCGCGAAGACCCCGGTCGGCACGGGAGTCGCCTTCAGGTAGCTGAAGAGCGGGCGCATGGCGTGCTCCAGGACCAGCGAGTGCCGTGCCGTGCCGGCCGTCGCGCCCATGAGCACGGGCTTGCCCTCGAGGACGCCGGGCTCCAGCACATCGAAGAACGTCTTGAAGAGCCCGGAGTACGACGCGGAGAAGACCGGCGTCACGGCGACGACCGCATCGGCGTCCGCGACGGTCTGCACCGCCTGCGCGAGGCCACCCGACGGGAAGCCGGTCAGCAGGTTCTCGGCCAGGGCACGCGCGTGCTCTCGGAGCTCGATCACGTGGACCCGGGTGTCCTCGCCTCGCTCGAAGAGCCGTGCCTCCACCGCACTCGCGAGCTGGTCCGCCAGGATCCGCGTCGAGCTCGGGCTGGAGAGGCCGGCGGAGACGACCGCGATGTGCCGGGTCATCGAGCGTCCTCCGCGCGGCTGCCCGTGGCCGAGTCGGCCGCGGCGTACACCGTGGCGTCGTGCGCGCCCCCGGCCGCAGCCACCCGTGCGCCATGGGTGGGCGCGTCCGGAATGTGCGCCGGACGGCCTTCGGCGTACCCCTTGCGGAGCTCGGGGAGGATCTCGCCCAGCAGGTCCATCTGCTCCAGGACCGTCTTGAGCGGCAGGCCCGAGTGGTCGACCAGGAAGAGCTGGCGCTGGTAGTGACCGACGTAGTCGCGGAAGCCGAGCGTGCGCTCGAGCACCTGCTGCGGCGAACCGACCGTCAGCGGGGTCTGCGACGAGAAGTCCTCCAGCGAGGGTCCGTGGCCGTAGACCGGTGAGACGTCGAAGTACGGGCGGTACTCCCTGACCGCGTCCTGGCTGTTCTTCCGCATGAAGAACTGCCCGCCCAGGCCGACGATCGCCTGGTCGGCATCGCCGTGGCCGTAGTGCTCGAACCGCTGGCGGTAGAGCCGCACCATCTGCTCGGTGTGGGACGCGGGCCAGAAGATGTGGTTCGCGAAGAAGCCGTTGCCGTAGTACGCCGCCTGCTCGGCGATCTCGGGGCTGCGGATCGAGCCGTGCCAGACGAACGGAGGCACGCCGTCGAGCGGGCGCGGCGTCGAGGTGAAGCCCTGCAGCGGGGTGCGGAACTTGCCCTCCCAGCTGACGACGTCCTCGCGCCAGAGGCGGTGCAGCAGGTCGTAGTTCTCGATCGCGAGCGGGATGCCGTCGCGGATGTCCTTGCCGAACCACGGGTAGACCGGCCCGGTGTTGCCGCGGCCGAGCATCAGGTCCATGCGGCCGTCGGAGACGTGCTGCAGGTAGGCGTAGTCCTCAGCCAGGCGGACCGGGTCGTTCGTCGTGATCAGCGTGGTCGCCGTGGAGACGATCAGCTTCTCCGTCTGCGCAGCGATGGCGCTGAGCAGGATCGGCGGGTTGGCCGGCGAGGCGAACGGCGGGTTGTGGTGCTCCGCCGTCGCGAAGACGTCGAGCCCGATCTCCTCCGCCTTCTTCGCGAGGGTGATCGTGTTCTTGATCTTCTGGTACTCGGTAGGGACCGAGCCGTCCGTCGGGTCCGGCGTCACGTCGCCGACGGTGAAGATGCCGATCTGCATGTCCATCACTCCTTG
>UEXP01000189.1_pt1 | contig 9586 bp, 8 predicted proteins | sample 4301171 | NCBI WGS metagenome assembly UEXP01 (sample SAMEA4773182, study PRJEB27434) | metagenome | biome: 2259; feature: agricultural soil; material: soil | place: USA | collected 2014-09 | depth 0.25 m
CTGGCCCGAGAAGGTTTCCGCATCACCGACAGGAAGGTCCGGTTCGGACTGTGAGCTCCTCCATCGACTTCAGCAAGATCGAGACGCCCGACAAGGTCGCGATCAAGCGCGCCCTGGTCTCGGTCTTCGACAAGACGGGTCTCGAGGAGCTCGTCCGCGGCCTCGCCGAGGCGGGCGTCGAGCTCGTCTCCACCGGTGGCTCCGCGGCCCTGATCGAGTCGCTGGGCCTGCCGGTCACCAAGGTCGAGGACCTCACCGGCTTCCAGGAGTGCCTCGACGGCCGTGTGAAGACGCTGCACCCGCGCGTCCACGCCGGCATCCTCGCCGACCGCCGCCTCGACGACCACGTCGCCCAGCTCGCCGAGATGGGCATCGAGGCGTTCGACATGGTCGTCGTGAACCTTTACCCCTTCGCCGACACCGTCGCCTCGGGCGCCGGCATCCAGGACTGCATCGAGAAGATCGACATCGGCGGTCCGACGATGGTCCGCGCCGCAGCGAAGAACCACGCCAACATCGCCATCGTCACCGACGGCGCCGACTACGCCGCCGCGCTCGCCGCCGCGCAGGGTGACGGCTTCACCTACGAGGAGCGCAAGGTCCTCGCCACGAAGGCGTTCGTCCACACCGGCACCTACGACGTCCAGGTCGCGTCCTGGATGGGCAACGTCGTCACGGACTCCTCCGAGGGCACGGGCTTCCCGGCCTGGGTCGGCGCGACGTGGGACAAGGCCGCTGTGCTCCGCTACGGCGAGAACCCGCACCAGCCGGCCGCGCTCTACCGCTCCGGCTTCGGCTCCGCCGGCCTCGCCGGTGCCGAGCAGCTGCACGGCAAGGAGATGTCCTACAACAACTACGTCGACACCGACGCGGCCCGCCGCGCGGCGTACGACCACGGCGACCAGCCCACGGTGGCGATCATCAAGCACGCCAACCCGTGTGGCGTCGCCGTCGGCGCTGACGTGGCCGAGGCGCACCGCCGCGCCCACGAGTGCGACCCGGTCTCCGCGTTCGGCGGCGTCATCGCCACCAACACCGAGGTCTCCGTCGAGATGGCCCAGCAGGTCGCCGAGGTCTTCACCGAGGTCATCGTCGCCCCGTCGTACGCCGAGGGCGCGGTCGAGGTCCTGCAGGGCAAGAAGAACATCCGGATCCTCGTCGCCGAGCCGCTCGCGACCGGCGGCGTCGAGACGCGCCCGATCTCCGGTGGCCTGCTGATGCAGCACGTGGACCACTTCCAGGCCGAGGGCGACGACCCGGCCAACTGGACCCTCGCCACCGGTGAGGCCGCCGACGAGGCGACCCTGGCCGACCTGGCGTTTGCCTGGCGTGCGGTGCGTGCGGCGAAGTCCAACGCGATCCTGCTGGCCAAGGACGGCGGCGCCGTCGGCATCGGCATGGGCCAGGTCAACCGCGTCGACTCCTGCAAGCTCGCCGTCGAGCGCGCCAACTCGTTGCTCGAGGGCAAGGAGCGGGCCCGCGGCTCGGTCGCGGCCTCCGACGCCTTCTTCCCCTTCGAGGACGGCCCGGAGATCCTGATCAACGCCGGTGTGAAGGCGATCGTCCAGCCGGGCGGCTCCGTGCGCGACGAGCTCACCATCGAGCTCTGCAAGAAGCACGGCGTGACGATGTACTTCACCGGCACGCGCCACTTCTTCCACTGAGTTCGCTCCGCGAACTCAGTGGAAAGGAGCCGAGAGGGCGCAGATGGCGCGTGAGCGCCAGCGAACCGGCGCCATCTGCGCCCTCTCGGCGAGCAGTCCACGCACGCTGAACCGGCGGCACGGGGTCTCCCTGTGCCGCCGTTCCGCGTCAGCGGGGGCGCTCCTGCTGCGCCCGGGGCAGCGCCGCGGATAACCGGATGCACCAGGTCGGTGCATCGTGCAAGAGTCGGGCCGTGACCACCGCACTCGGGCGGATCCTGCCGCCGACCTCGCTCGAACGTCGGCTCGTGCTCCAGTCGGTGCTCTCGGCGTTCGCGACGGGGTCGTTCCTCACCGGCACGGCCGTCTTCTTCACCCAGATCACCGGTCTCTCGCCCAAGCAGGTCGGTCTGGGGCTCTCGCTGTCCGGACTGGTCACCTTCGCCGCGAGTGTCCCGCTCGGCAAGGTGGCGGACCGGCTCGGTGCGCGGCACGTGTGGCTGGTGGCCTCGGTGCTCGAGGCGCTGGCTTACTTCGCCTTTCCCGTGGTGCGTGGCTTCGCGGCGTTCGCGCTGCTGATGGCTGCGCTGGGGCTGGTCGAGACCGCCGCGCGCTCGGGTCGAGGGTCGTACTGGCTGCAGATCTTCCCGCGGGAGACCCGGGTGCGCGGCATGGCCTACATGCGCTCCGCCCGCAACGTGGGCTACACCCTCGGCGCGGGTGCAGGAGGCATCGCCCTGGGAGTCGGCAGCCGTGAGGCGATCATCGGCGTCCCGCTGCTGACTGCTGGCCTGCTGCTGCTCAACGCGATCCTGATCAGCCGGATGCCGGACGTTGCACCCGCGGCGAGTGGAGTCGAGGCAGCCGACGGGGCCGAGGTCCGCGCCGGCGTGCCGGGGCTCCGCAACACCGGCTTCGTCGTACTCGGCGCCGCCAACGGGATCCTCGGCACCAACCAGGTGCTCCTCAACGTCGTGGTTCCGCTCTGGCTGGTGGCGCGTACGGATGCCCCGCACACCCTTCTGGCATGGCTCTTCGGCACCAACACGGTCCTCGCCGTGCTCCTCCAGGTGCGCGCCGCGCGCGGTGCCGGGACCATCCCCGGCTGCCTGCGGCTGAGTGACTGGTGTGCGTGGGCGTTCGTGATCTCCTGTGCGCTCCTCGCGGTCACGCACGAGACCGTCGGCTGGGTCTCGATCGTCTTGATCTGGGCGGGCCACGTCACGATCACGGCAGCCGAGCTGTGGCAGTCCGGTGCCTCGTGGGGGTTCGTCGCCGAGCTCTCCGAGCCGTCGCGCCTGGGGGAGTACCAAGGCGTCTTCCACCTCGGCTGGCAGCTCGCCTCGATCATCGGGCCCGCGCTCTTCACGTGGCTGGCGATGGAGCACGGGGCGACCGGCTGGGCGGTGATCGCGGCGATCGCCGTGGTGGCCGCGATCGTCTCGCACCCCGCAGCCCGGGCTGCCGAGCGGCGGATCCGGGTCGGGGCCGAGGTCCCTGCCCTGGGGTGACCCGAACGAGTCTGGTGCGCCGGCCCGCGCGGGCCTACCGTCGACAGATGGAGTTCACCGACGGGCAGCGGTTGCTGCAGGACCAGTTCGACAGTCGCCGGATCGCGGACCGGATCAACCAGCTGCTCGTGGCGGACCAGCTCGATGCCGACGACGCGGCCTTCATCGAGAGCCGCGACATGTTCTTCGTGTCGACCGTCGACGCCGACGGCCAGCCCACGTGCTCCTACAAGGGCGGAGCGCCCGGGTTCGTGCGCGTGCTGGACGAGGGGACGATCGCGTTCCCGGCGTACGACGGCAACGGGATGTTCCTCTCGCTCGGCAACGCCGTGGCGACAGCCAAGGTGGGGCTGCTCTTCCTCGACCTCGAGCACCCGAACCGGATGCGGGTCCACGGCGAGGCGACGGTCTCGGCCGACGATCCGTTGCTGCACACTTGGCCCGGCGCGATCCTCGTGGTGCGCGTCGCGGTGACCGCGGTCTTCCCCAACTGCCCGCGCTACATCCACCGGTTCCAGAAGGTGGCCGAGTCGCCGTTCGTGCCGCATGAGGGTGTGCCGCAGCCGATCCCCGGCTGGAAGCAGGCCGACTGGGCCTGTGACGCGCTGCCGGCGGGCGACCCGGCCAGGCGGACGTGAGGCCGAGGGTGCGTCCGTGCGCACTGCGGGAGCGCGGCGTACGGTTCCCGACTCCCAGGGCGCGTGGAGCGACCCCGCGCCTGCTGCGCGCCGCCCGGCACGGGCCTGACGGCGTTGTCGTCGGTCGCCGTGGCTCCGCCACGGCTCCCTCCTCCGCCTTGTCAGACCACGTCCCAGACGACGCTCGCGACGGCGTGGGGTCGCCCCACGCGCCCTAGAATGACGCCCGTGACTGCACAGAAGCTTGACGGCACCGCCACCGCCGCTGCGATCAAGGACGAGCTCAAGGTCCGCATCGCGGCGCTCCGCGACAAGGGCGTCGTGCCCGGTCTCGGCACGATCCTCGTCGGCGACGACCCGGGCTCGCGGTGGTACGTCGGCGGCAAGCACAAGGACTGTGCGGAGGTCGGCATCGAGTCGATCCGCATCGACCTGCCCGAGACCGCGTCGCAGGCGGAGATCGAGGACGCCGTCCGTCAGCTCAACGAGGACCCGTCCTGCACCGGCTACATCGTGCAGCTCCCGCTCCCGCGCGGCCGTGACGAGAACCGTGTCCTCGGCCTGATCGACCCGGCCAAGGACGCCGACGGCCTGCACCCGACCAACCTCGGCTGGCTCGTGCTCGGCAAGGACGCTCCGCTGCCGTGCACTCCGTTCGGCATCGTCGAGATCCTGCGCCGTCACGGTGTCGAGATCGCCGGCAAGGAGGTCGTGGTCGTCGGTCGTGGCGTCACCGTCGGTCGCCCGCTCGGCCTGCTGATGACCCGCCGTTCGGAGAACGCCACGGTCACGCTGTGTCACACGGGCACCGTCGACCTCGCCGCGCACGTGCGCAAGGCCGACATCGTGGTGGCGGCGGCAGGTGTCCCCGGCATCATCACCGCCGACATGGTCAAGCCGGGTGCTGCCGTCCTCGACGTCGGCGTCTCGCGTGTGGACGGCAAGGTCACCGGTGACGTCGCCGACGACGTCTGGGAGGTCGCGGGCTTCGTCTCGCCGAACCCCGGCGGTGTCGGTCCGATGACCCGCGCCATGCTGCTGGCCAACGTCGTGAGCATCGCCGAGAGCAAGCTGGCCTGAGGTGTCCGAGCCGGTCGAGGACGTTCCCGAGGTCCTGCCCGAGGTGCCCGCCGAGTCGCTCGGCGAGGGTGCCGGTGGCGGCGTGGAGACGATCCCGACCCGCGGCGGCCCGTTGCCGCCACTGCGCGACGTCACCCGGATCCAGCAGCCCTCGACACTCGGAGGGGCGATCTACCTCGGTGTGCTGGGCATGGCGGTCGTCGGCATCGTGATCGCCGCCGGGGGAGCGTGGCGTACCGGTGTCACCTGGCTCGGCGCATCGCTGATCGCGGCCTCGGTCGCCCGGCTGCTGCTCCCGGAGGAGAACGCCGGCATGCTCGTCGTACGCGGACGCAACCTCGATGCCGTGATGCTCTCGGTCGTGGGCGTCGTGCTGATGGTCCTCGCCGCGACCATCCCCAACCAGCCCTGACGCCGAGAGGGCAGAAGTGGCGCCCCGAGAGGGCGCGAAATGCGTGAGAGGGCACAAGTGGCGCGCCACTTGTGCCCTCCCGGCGTGTGTCAGATCAGGCCGAGCTCGGTGACAGCAGCCTTCTCGTCGGCGAGCTCCGCGACGGACGCGTCGATGCGGCCGCGCGAGAAGTCCGAGATCTCCAGCCCCTGGACGATCTCCCAGTTGCCGTCCCTGGTGGTGACCGGGAACGACGAGATCAGGCCCTCCGGAACGCCGTAGGAGCCGTCGGAGACGACCGCCATGGAGACCCAGTCGCCCTCGGGGGTGCCGTTGAGCCAGTCACGGGCGGCGTTGCAGGTCGCCGAGGCGGCCGACGCGGCGGAAGACGCACCGCGGGCGTCGATGATCGCGGCGCCTCGCTTGGCGACCGTCGGGATGAAGTAGTCCTCCACCCAGGCCTGGTCGTTGACGACCTCGGCCGCGTTCTTGCCGGCGACCTCGGCGTGGAAGAGGTCGGGGTACTGCGTGGCGGAGTGGTTGCCCCAGATCGTCATCTTCTTGATGTCGTTGACCGAGGCGCCGGTCTTGGCCGCGAGCTGTGACAGCGCGCGGTTGTGGTCCAGGCGGGTCAGCGCGGAGAAGCGCTCGTTGGGGATGTCCGTCGCGTTGGTCATCGCGATCAGGGCGTTGGTGTTGGCCGGGTTGCCGGTCACGCCGACGCGGATGTCGTCCGCCGCGACCTCGTTGAGGGCCTTGCCCTGCGCGGTGAAGATCGCACCGTTGGCGGAGAGCAGATCGCCCCGCTCCATGCCGGGGCCACGCGGCCGTGCGCCGACCAGGAGCGCGAGGTTCACGCCGTCGAAGATCTTGGTCGGGTCCGAGCCGATCTCGATGCCGGCGAGGCCGGGGAACGCACAGTCGTCGAGCTCCATGACGACGCCCTCGAGCGCCTTGAGCGCGGGCTCGATCTCGAGCAGCTGCAGCTGGACCGGACGGTCGCCGAGCGCGCCGGAGGCGATGCGGAAGAGAAGGCTGTAGCCGATCTGGCCGGCGGCGCCGGTGACCGCGACCTTGAGCGGTGCCAGGTTCGGGTTGGTGCTCACGAGAACTCCTGGAAGAGAAGGACAGGTGCCCCGAGAGGGGCGCTGCTTCGACGCTACCAAGTGCCCGTCCTCGTGAGGCAGTGCGTCCGAGTTGCCTCCTCCGCAACACGCACGCGGTCGCGAAGAATCCACCGCGTGTTTTCTTGAATCGTTCAGGAAAATGCTGCAGGGTGGGGGCATGACCCCGCGTCCCGACTACTCGGTCCTCCTCCGGGGGTCCGACCTGCGCGTCACGCGGCCGAGGGTCGCGACGCTGGAAGCCGTCGCGTCGCACCCGCACGCCGACACCGAGACGGTGATCTCCGTCGTACGCCGCGACCTGCCGGATGTCTCGCATCAGGCGGTCTATGACTCCCTGAGTGCGCTGACCTCCGTCGGGCTGGTGCGACGGATCCAGCCGCTCGGGTCGGTCGCGCGCTACGAGACACGGGTGGGGGACAACCACCACCACGTGGTCTGCCGCGGCTGTGGCGCCATCGCTGATGTCGACTGCGCGACCGGCTCCGCGCCCTGTCTCGACGCCTCCGACAACCACGGCTTCACCATCGACGAGGCCGAGGTCATCTACTGGGGCACCTGCCCCGCGTGCTCTGCCACTGCCTGATCCGCCCGACACCTGAACCGAACCACCCGTACCGAAAGGTTGCTCCCCATGACCGACCCGACTGCCACCTCGACGGGCGGCTGCCCGATCGACCACAGCGGCGTGACCGCCCAGGGCAGCGAGAGCGAGAACCCCGCCCTGGACTCCCCGCGCGCCAAGGCAGGCCGTCCGAGCACCAACCAGGACTGGTGGCCCAACCAGCTGAACCTGGCCCCGCTGCGCCAGCACGGCGCGAAGTCCGACCCGCTGGGCGCTGACTTCGACTACGACACGGCGCTCGCGGGCCTCGACGTGGAGGGGCTGAAGGCTGACGTCAAGGCGGTCCTGCGGGACTCGCAGGACTGGTGGCCCGCCGACTTCGGTCACTACGGCGGCCTGATGATCCGCCTCTCGTGGCACGCCGCAGGCACCTACCGCATCTACGACGGTCGTGGCGGTGCCGGCGACGGTGGCCAGCGCTTCGCCCCGCTGAACTCGTGGCCCGACAACGGCAACCTGGACAAGGCCCGTCGCCTGCTGTGGCCGGTCAAGAAGAAGTACGGCCAGGCGATCTCGTGGGCCGACCTGCTCGTGCTCGCCGGCAACGTCGCTCTCGAGGACATGGGCTTCGAGACCTTCGGCTTCGCGTTCGGTCGTCCCGACGTGTGGGAGGCCGAGGAGGTCTTCTGGGGCCCGGAGGACATCTGGCTGGGTGACGAGCGCTACAGCGGTGAGCGCGAGCTCGCGGAGCCGCTCGGCGCGGTCCAGATGGGCCTGATCTACGTCAACCCGGAGGGCCCCAACGGCGAGCCCGACCCGCTCAAGGCGGCCCGCGACATCCGCGAGACCTTCCGCCGGATGGCGATGAACGACGAGGAGACCGTCGCCCTCATCGCCGGCGGCCACTCCTTCGGCAAGGGCCACGGCGCCGGCGACCCCGACCTGGTCGGCCCCGAGCCCGAGGGTGCCCCGCTTGAGGAGCAGGGCTTCGGCTGGAAGAGCTCGTTCAACTCCGGCAAGGGCGTCGACACCATCACGTCGGGCCTCGAGGTCACCTGGACCCCGACCCCCACCTCGTGGGGCCAGGGCACCGGCTTCTTCGACATGCTCTTCGGCTTCGAGTACGAGCTCGACAAGACCCCGTCGGGGGCGCACATCTGGACCGCCAAGGACGCCGAGGCGATCATCCCCGGCGCCCACGGCGAGCCCAGCAAGAAGCCCCAGATGCTGACCACCGACCTCGCGCTGCGCGTCGACCCGACGTACGAGGAGATCTCGCGCCGGTTCCACCAGGACCCCGCCGCGTTCCGCCTGGCCTTCGCCAAGGCCTGGTACAAGCTCCTCCACCGCGACATGGGCCCGGTCTCCCGCTACCGCGGCCCGTGGGTGGCCGAGCCGCAGATCTGGCAGGACCCGGTCCCGGCGCATGAGGGCGCGCTGATCGACGACGCCGACGCTGCGGCGCTGAAGGCGAAGATCGTCGAGTCCGGTCTCTCCGTCCCGCAGCTCGTGTCGGCTGCCTGGGCGGCGGCTGCGTCGTTCCGCAACACCGACAAGCGCGGTGGCGTCAACGGTGGCCGCATCCGCCTCGAGCCGCAGCGCAGCTGGGACGTCAACAACCCGGCCGAGCTGGCCAAGGTCCTCGAGGTCCTGGAGTCGGTCAAGGCCGGTTTCGACACCGACGCGAAGTCGGTCTCGATCGCCGACCTCGTGGTGCTCGCGGGCAACGCGGGTGTCGAGCAGGCCGCAAAGGCGGCCGGCTACGAGGTGACGGTTCCGTTCCGCGCGGGTCGGACCGATGCGAGCCAGGAGCAGACCGACGTGGAGTCCTTCGCGGTCCTCGAGCCCCGGGCGGACGGCTTCCGCAACTACCTCCGCCCGGGTGACAAGACCCCGGCCGAGGTGCTGCTGGTCGACCGGGCCAACGTGCTCACGCTGACCCCGCCGGAGCTGACCGTCCTGATCGGCGGCCTGCGTGGACTGGGCATCAACCACGGCGGCACGAAGCACGGGGTCTTCACCGACCGCGTCGGCGCCCTCACGCCGGACTTCTTCGTGAACCTGCTGGAGATGGACACGGTCTGGTCGGTCTCGGCGAGCGAGGAGGGGGTCTACGAAGGCCGCGACCGCGCCACCGGCGAGGTCACGAAGACCGCGACCGCGGTCGACCTGGTCTTCGGTTCCAACTCCGAGCTGCGGGCGCTGGCGGAGGTCTACGCGCAGGATGACGCGGCCGGGAAGTTCGTCTCCGACTTCGTCGCCGCGTGGACCAAGGTCATGGAGCTGGACCGCTTCGACCTGAAGTGAGCGAAGCTCCGGCCTGAAGTGAGTGACGAGGAAGGGCCCGATCACCTGCCGGTGGTCGGGCCCTTCTTCACGCCGGGGTCCGGAGCGGGCAGGATGGGCCACGGTTCGGGCCAGACGCCCACCCGTTGACCGCCTGAGATATCTTGACGTCAAGACTTTCCATTGATCCACCAGCTCGTGAAATGAGGATGGCCCCGGTGACGGACCAGAAGATCATCTACACGCACACCGACGAGGCGCCGCTGCTGGCGACGTACTCGTTCCTCCCGATCGTCCAGGCGTACGCCGCCAAGGCCGGCGTGGAGATCGAGACCCGCGACATCTCCG
>UEXP01000218.1_pt1 | contig 9531 bp, 6 predicted proteins | sample 4301171 | NCBI WGS metagenome assembly UEXP01 (sample SAMEA4773182, study PRJEB27434) | metagenome | biome: 2259; feature: agricultural soil; material: soil | place: USA | collected 2014-09 | depth 0.25 m
GGCGGGGCGCGAATCAGCTGGCTGCGGGCTCAGCGGTCGTTAGGCACGCGCACCGCTGGGCGTTGCCGCCCAGATCCGTCCAGTGCCGAGTCGGCCACACATGTGCGCTAAGTGCAGAGGTGCCACGGGCCGGAGGTTGGAGAAAGTCGGCTGGCGACGTACCGCTGTGTGGCCGTGTCTCGGAAGATTCGCTCAATGTCGCCGAAGTGATCCTCGGCGGCGCCCTTCTCCAGCTCGTCTGCTCCGATGTCGAGCAGCCCCACGACTTCGCGGTTCCAGTCGATATCCCGAACTCGGAGCGGGGCTTCGCCGATCAACTTCACGGTCAGTTCTGACACCAGACGGTGCCACCGCCACTGGCGCTGACAGCTGTTGATCTGGGAGAACGGGATGATCCTGCTTCCGATCAGGAGGCACAGCGGGCCGCCTTCTTCCAGGATGAGCCAGCCCGTCAGGGTTCCGTCGGATGCGAGCTGCGCGAAACCCGCGGTCTGAACCTCAAGGTCTGCGCCCGCGTAGATGGTGAAGACACCGGTTGCAGGATCCAGCAATGTGGCTTGGCTCGCGTTGGGGCCGCTCAGCCAGAGTGGTCGCGCAGTCACTGGGTGAGCGTGACATGAGGTGCTGGCCTGAGGCCACCTGATGCTTTCAGTCGGCCCGACACGCCGCAGCGTACGGCGTGTCGGTGCGCGCGAGAGCATCAGCTGGCCGCCTGGTCCGAGCTGACTAGCCCAGGAAGCCCGTCGCGACCAGCCGGTCGCGGATCGCGTCGACCTGCGAGAGCAGGACCTCCGTCGAGTAGTGCTTGTCGTCCCGCCACACCGGGATGCCGCCGAGCACCGCCTGGCACGTCGGGAAGGTCGGGCACACGAGGTCGTTGACGGTGATCGTGTCGACGACCGCCGAGCGGGTCGCGATGGTGTGCCAGTAGGAGTCGGTCCGCGGCGTCGGGGGAGCGGTCACGGCGCACTCGCCGACCGTGCGCGCGCCGGACAGGCAGACGAACGGGTCGCGGCCGTCGGGGTTGACGATCCAGGAGTCGACGACGATCGACTTCGCGCCGGCGGCCTTGATCGTCTCCAGCGACTCGGTGATCGTCGAGAGGTTGAGCTGGTCGACGTCCTTGGTGCTGCCGGTGGTCGACAGCAGGTTGTCCTCCCAGGTGCCCGAGGAGCGCGGCAGCTCGGTGAGGATGACGACGTCGATGTCCATCGCGTCGAGCAGTCCGTTGTAGAGCGCCCAGCGAGCAGCCAGGCAGTCGCTGCGCTCGTCACTGCTCGCGTAGCGCGACAGCACGTCCTTCTGCCACGGGCAGGACGGCACGAGGTTGTAGCTGAGCGTGAAGTTGCGCTCCTCCGCGATCTTCTCGATCGTCGGGGCGAGGACGCGGCCGTGACTGTCGCCGACCAGCATGACGTTCAGCCCGCTCGTGCCGGTGTGGGCGATGCAGCGGGTGGTGTCGCTCAGCGTGCAGTACGTCGTCGGTACCCCGCGGCTGGCCTGGATCGCGGCCCAGTCGATCGGCGGGACCGGGTCCGTCGGGCTCGCGATGTCGTCACGCGCGACCGCAGCAGCCTCCGGCGACTGCGACGGCACCACGACCGCAGGAGCGCTCCTGACCAGCGCGGGGCGCACCTCGCTCTGCAGGATGGCCGGCAGCAGCAGGAGTGCGGCGACCGCCGAGGAGGTCAGTCCGACCAGGATCGTGGCGCCGTGGTGGCGGGTGAGCATGGGGGAGAGCCGGATCGGCTGCTCCAGCAACTGCCAGGAGAGGGCGGCCAGGCCGGTGGCGAGGACGGCGGTGAGCACCGCGACGACCCAGGGTTCCGTGTCCAGCCCAGCCTGCACGAGGAGCAGGACGGGCCAGTGCCAGAGGTACACGCCGTACGAGATCTTGCCGAGCCAGACGACCGGTTCGAGGCTCAGCACGCGGTTCAGCGACGGGGTGGTCTGGGTCATCACGGCGAGGATCAGGCCGGCGCTCAGCGCCGTGGCGAGTAGGCCGCGCGTGCTCTCGGAGAGGTCGGTGACCGACGTCGCGACCGCGAGCAGGGCCAGTAGGAGTGGCCAGCCGGCCCGGCGCAGGGCGCTGCGACGGAGCGCGAGGTGACGCCAGGCGATCGCCGCCAGGACGCCGACGAGCGGCTGGTAGATCCGGCTGTCGGTGCCGTAGTAGGCGTGCAGCGGGTCGTGCTGCGCCCACCAGAGCTGGGCACCGATCGAGACCACGATCATCGCGGTGAGGCCGACGACGAGCGCCGGGCGCCACCACTTCTTGAGTGCGACCAGGCCGAGCAGGACACCCGGGAAGGCGATGTAGAACTGCTCCTCGACCGAGAGCGACCAGTAGTGGAGGTACGGCGACTTCTCGATGTCGGCGCCGAAGTAGTCGGTCGCGCCACCCAGGAAGTGCCAGTTCGCGGCGTACAGCAGTGCGGACTGGCCGTCGCCGATCCAGTCGAGCCGCTTGGCGACCGGCGCGACGAGCAGGAAGACACACGCGGTCGCGAGCATCGTCAGCGTGGCGGCGGGCAGCAGGCGGCGTACGCGACGGGCCGCGAAGGCCCACAGCTCGATCCGGCCGGTGGCGTAGCGCTCCTCGAGCAGCAGCGAGGCCACGAGGAAGCCCGAGAGCACGAAGAAGAGGTCGACGCCGACGAATCCACCGTCCGCCCAGGCCAGTCCGGCGTGGAAGCAGACCACGAGGTAGACCGCGAGGGTCCGCAGCCCGTCGAGCGCTGGACGGTGCTGCCAAACCATGCCGCAAAGGTAGTCGGTCGCTCCGGGGCGCGTACCCTTGGGCTGTGTCTGCGTCTGTCTTCCCCCGGCTCGAGCCCCTGCTTTCTGGTGTCCAGAAGCCGATCCAGTACGTCGGTGGCGAGCTGAACTCCACGGTCAAGGAGTGGGACTGTGCTCCCGAGGGAAGCACAGTCCACTGGGCGCTGATGTACCCCGACGCCTACGAGGTCGGCCTGCCCAACCAGGGCGTCGCGATCCTCTACGAGATCCTCAACGAGCGTGACTGGATCGTCGCCGAGCGCACCTACTCGGTGTGGCCCGATCTCGAGAAGATCATGCGCGAGCAGGGCATCCCGCAGTTCACGGTCGACGCGCACCGCCCGATCCGCGACTTCGACATCATGGGGCTCTCGTTCTCGACGGAGCTCGGCTACACCAACATGCTCAACGCGCTGGACCTGGGCGGGATCCCGATCCTCAGCTCCGACCGCACCGACGAGGACCCGATCGTCCTGGCCGGCGGGCACGCGGCGTTCAACCCCGAGCCGATCGCCGACTTCATCGACGCCGCCGTGCTCGGCGACGGCGAGGAGGCGGTCCTCAAGATCTCCGAGATCATCAAGGAGTTCAAGGACGAGGGCTCCCCGGGCGGACGCGACGAGCTGCTGCGCCGCTTCGCAGTCACCGGCGCGATCTACGTCCCGAAGTTCTACGACGTGACGTACGCCGAGGACGGCTCCATCGCGTCGTACGCGCCGAACCACCCGGACGTCCCGGCCAAGGTCGTCAAGCACACGCTGATGGACCTCGACCAGTGGCCCTACCCGGCCAAGCCGCTCGTGCCGCTCGCCGAGACCGTCCACGAGCGCTTCTCGGTCGAGATCTTCCGCGGCTGCACCCGTGGCTGCCGGTTCTGCCAGGCCGGCATGATCACGCGCCCGGTGCGCGAGCGCTCGATCACGACGATCGCCGCGATGGTCGACAACGGCGTGAAGAAGTCCGGCTTCGACGAGGTCGGCCTGCTCTCGCTCTCGAGCGCTGACCACACCGAGATCGGCGACATCGCGAAGGGCCTCGCCGACCGCTACGAGGACACCAACGTCTCGCTGTCGCTGCCGAGCACCCGCGTCGACGCGTTCAACATCTCGCTGGCCAACGAGTTCTCGCGCAACGGCCGTCGTTCGGGCCTGACGTTCGCTCCCGAGGGTGGGTCGGAGCGCATGCGCAAGGTGATCAACAAGATGGTCACCGAGGAGGACCTGATCCGCACGGTCGCGGCGGCGTACTCCCACGGCTGGCGCCAGGTGAAGCTCTACTTCATGTGCGGGCTCCCGGAGGAGACCGACGAGGACGTCATGCAGATCGCCGAGCTGGCCAAGAAGGTGATCCAGAAGGGTCGCGAGGTCACCGGCCACAACGACATCCGATGCACCGTCTCCATCGGTGGCTTCGTGCCCAAGCCGCACACGCCGTTCCAGTGGGCGCCGCAGCTCGACGTCGCCACGACGGACGAGCGCCTGCGCAAGCTGCGCGACGAGGTGCGCGCCGACCGCCGCTTCGGTCGCGCCATCGGCTTCCGCTACCACGACGGCAAGCCCGGCCAGGTCGAGGGACTGCTGTCCCGCGGTGACCGCCGCGTCGGCAAGATCATCGAGACCGTGTGGCGCGACGGCGGCCGCTTCGACGGCTGGTCGGAGCACTTCTCCTACGACCGCTGGGTCGCCTCTGCCGCCTCGGCGCTCGAGGGCACCGGCGTCGACCTCGACTGGTACACCACCCGCACGCGTGAGTACGACGAGATCCTGCCGTGGGACCACCTCGACTCCGGCCTCGACAAGGACTGGATGTGGGCCGACTGGGAGGACGCACTCGCGGCCGCCAACGGCGAGGACATCGAGGTCGAGGACTGCCGCTGGACCCCCTGCTACGACTGCGGCGTGTGCCCCGAGATGGGCACCGAGATCCAGATCGGCCCGACCGGCCAGAAGCTCCTCCCGCTGAGTGTGGTGGCCGGTGCCGGGTCGGGTGGTCAGCCGCTGGCCGTCACGCAGGTCGTGCACTGACGCCGAGACGGCGCTCGCTCGCATTCCCGCACCGCTGAGACGGCGCGTACTCGCACCGCAACGACGCCGAGGAGGCGCGTACTTGCATCGCAATGTGCAAGTACGCGCCGTCTCGGCGGTCAGCCTGCGACGGGGTTATCCGCGGGGGAGTCCTCAGGGGAGGCCGACAGCGGCGCCGTGAGCTTGCCACCGTCGCGGTAGACGAAGCAGGTGATGTCGTCGCCGGGCGTGATGTGCGCGGGGTCCCAGGTCAGGAAGTTGATCGCGAGCGCGGGGTCGGCGTTCGTCTCGATTCCGGACACGAGCGCTGCGTCGGCGTGCTTGAGGCAGGTCTCCCACGGATCGGCGTCCTCGATCAGGTCGGCCTCCTCCTGCGAGTCGACGGTCCACTGCGACACGATCTCGGCGTCGTGGGGCGCGTGGCAGGTCACCTTGTCGACGAGGCCGATCGTCTCGGCGTCGTCACTCACTGCGGACTTGCTGTTGAAGCACTGCCCCGGATCCATGGTGGCGGCGTCGTCCCAGCCCTCGACCTGGCTCAGGCCGAGTGCGATGGCCGCGATCAGGAGGGTGCCGAGGAGGCCGAGGATCAGTCCGGTGATCGCCATCCACATGCCCTTGGCCTTGCCGCCCGAGGTCTTCACGATGCCGATGACACCGAGGACGACGGCCGGAATGCCCAGGCAGCAGGTCAGGCTGCAGACGAACGACGCGATGGCGGTCGCGCTCCACGACCTGCCGGCGACCTCGGGGGCGCCGTAGTACGCCTGGTAGGCAGGCGGCGGGTACGAGCCCGGTGGAGGAGGCGGGAAGCCCTGACCGGCCGGCACTGCGGGAGGAACCGGCGGCGGCGGCGTCGGGAGAGCCGGTGGCGCGGGAGGCATGGCCGGCGGAGCGGGCGGCTCGATGGGACGGGTCGGCTCCGGCTGGCCGGAGTCAGCGGGGCGGTCTGGCTGGGCGGGCTCGCCCGGGTACGACGGCAGCGGCATGTCTCAGTCCCTCGAGGTGAAGACGGCGCCGTGCAACGGAGCGCCGGTCTGGTGGCGGATGAAGCAGGCGACCGTGTCGCCGGGGTGCGGAGTGTCGTCCAGCGACAGCGGCCGGACCTCGAGCTGGCGCACGCGCAGGTCCTCGGCGTTGACGCCGAGGTCCGCGGCCTTGTCCAGGCAGCGCATGCCGGCGGAGTTCAGCTGCTCACCGTTCTCTAGGGTGAGGAGCGCGAACACCTCGGCGTCGTGCGGCCGGCTGCAGGAGATGGCATCGAGCTCCTGGAGCGCGGGAATGCCCTGCGCCAGGTCGGGGGAGACCAGGCAGGTCCCTGCTGCGACAGCGGGCAGCTCCCGCGCGCGCTCGTCACTGAGCCGGGCGGCCAGGGCGGCGCAGCCCGCGATGGCGGCGCCCGCGGCGACGGCTGCGACGACCACCACCAGGCGCGAGCGGCGGCGACGGGTCGGCGGGTTCAGCGCGCCGGGACTCCCGGGGACCTCGACGGGCGCCCGGTGGCCGCGCCACGACGGTTGCTGCGCCAACGGAGTCCACCTCTTGTCGCTCGCCGGCGACCAGACAGCCGACTTGGTGGCCGAAGCGTATCCGCCGATATCCTTCGCTCGTGCGTGAACAGCCCGAGCAGCAGGCCCCTCCGGTCCAGCGACTTCGCATCCGGTACGCCAAGCGCGGTCGCCTGCGGTTCACGAGCCACCGTGACTTCAGTCGCGCCTTCGAGCGTGCGGTGTTCCGCGCGCAGATCCCGATGGCCTACTCGTCGGGCTTCAACCCCCACCCGCGCATCTCGTACGCCGGTGCCGCGCCGACCGGATCGGCCAGCGAGGCGGAGTACGTCGAGATCGCCCTGCGTGAGGTCGTCGACCCTGCCGGCGTCCACGCCCTGCTGTCGGAAGCACTGCCCGACGGTCTCGACGTCCTCGAGGTGGTCGTGTCGCCGGGCGGCTCGCTCGCCGACAGGCTGGAGGCGAGCCGCTGGCTCATCGACCTCGCCGCGCCGCTCGCCGACTCCGAGGCGGCGGTGGCGGCGTTCGTCGCTGCCGACGAGGTGCTCGTCGAGCGGATGACGAAGAAGGGCCTGCGCTCCTTCGACTGCCGCGCAGCGGTCGTGAGCATCGTGGCCGAGCCAGGCGAGCGGGGCACGCGGCTCGATCTCGTGCTGCGCCACGGCGTCCCGAGTGTGCGCCCGGACGACGTCCTCTCGGGTCTGGCGGCGGGCGGGTTCCGCGGCACGGAGGCGCCGCTCTTCACCCGGCTCCAGCAGGGTCCGATCGCCTCCGACGACGTCATCGGCGACCCACTGTCGTCTGAAGCGTGAGAGCGAGGCACGAGCGGGTCGCGCTGAAGCGACATCCAGCTCTGGCCTGACGCGAGGAATCCGCCCGCCGGGAGGCGGTGTGCGATACTCGCCAGTGACCGACGTCTCTCCCGCCTGCGGGGGAGGAGGAAGTCCGACGACGTTCCCGCCGGCCCCAGGCCGGCACAGTGGTGAAGGTCGTCACCAGACCGCGACGCACTCCAGGCCGGTGACAGCAGCCAGGCGTAGCGACCGCGGCAGGTGACAGACGCGCACGACTGACGCGCCCCGAGCGGGGGACTCGCCGCCACCAGAAGGCTTTCGCACTACGCACCGGGTCACCGGACGGAAGTGCCGAACTTGACGTACGCCGACAGGGTCCAGGGGCCCGTCGGCGAGGAGCTCCGATGAGCGAGAACACCCCCGAGAACACGCAGGAAACCGCCGCCGAGGCTGGTGCGACGGAGACCGCCGCTCCCGCGGCGAAGAAGGCGCCGGCCAAGAAGGCTGCTGCGAAGAAGGCGCCGGCCAAGAAGGCTGCGGCCAAGAAGACGGCCGCGGCCAAGCCGAAGGCCGCTGCCGCGGGCGCCGAGACCGCTGAGGGCGAGACTCCGGCCAAGCCCGCGAAGAAGGCTGCAGCCAAGAAGGCGCCCGCCAAGAAGACCGCGGCAAAGAAGGCTGCCGCTCCGAAGGCCGACAAGCCGAAGGCCGCACCGGCCGACGAGCCCGCCGCGGAGCCTGCCGCTGACGACATTGCCGCCACCGATGAGGCCGGCGCCCCCGCCGTGCTCTTCCAGGCGCCCGAGACCCCGAAGCGGACCCGCACGCGTCGTCCGGCTGCGGCCAAGGCCGAGGAGAGCGTGGACGAGGAGCAGGCGGAGGAGGCCGACGAGGCAGCCGAGTCCGCTGACGGCGCTGCGCCTGGTGCCTCCGAAGGCGCCGCCGCCGAGGACGAGAACGCAGACCAGTCCGACGACGAGGCGTCTGAGGACGACGACTCCGAGGAGTCGGAGGAGTCCGAGGGCCAGGCGCCGAACCCGAACCGCCGCCGTCGCCGCCGTGGTGGTCGTCGTCGCCGCAAGCCTGCGGGTGCCGGCAACGGCAACGCCGAGGGTGAGGACGCTGAGTCCGATGAGGCCGATGCGCCCGAAGGCGAAGGCGACGCGGTCGTCGAGGCCGAGGGCGACGCCGCCGACGGTGACGAGGAGGGCGAGGGCAGCAGCACCCGCCGCCGTCGTCGCCGAGTGCGCGCCGGCGAGTCCGGTGCTGCCGACTCCAGCGACCCGGAGAACACCGTCACCCGGGTCCGCCCGAGCCGTACCGGCGAGGACCAGATCACCAGCGTCCAGGGCTCGACCCGCCTCGAGGCCAAGAAGCAGCGTCGCCGCGAGGGCCGCGAGGCGGGCCGCCGACGCGCACCGATCGTCTCGGAGGCCGAGTTCCTGGCCCGCCGCGAGGCCGTCGACCGCGTCATGGTGATCCGCCAGCGCAAGGACCTCACCCAGATCGCCGTCCTCGAGGACAAGGTGCTCGTCGAGCACTACGTTGCCCGTGAGTCGCAGACCTCGCTGATCGGCAACGTCTACCTCGGCCGTGTCCAGAACGTCCTGCCGTCGATGGAGGCCGCCTTCATCGACATCGGCAAGGGCCGCAACGCGGTCCTCTACGCCGGCGAGGTCAACTGGTCCGCACTGGGCCACAAGGAGGGCCAGCCGCGCAAGATCGAGAACGTCCTGAGCTCCGGCCAGACCGTCCTGGTCCAGGTGACCAAGGACCCGATCGGCCACAAGGGCGCGCGCCTCACCTCGCAGGTCTCGCTCGCGGGCCGCTTCCTGGTCTACGTCCCGGACGGCACCACCTCCGGTATCTCGCGCAAGCTCCCCGACACCGAGCGTGCGCGCCTCAAGGCGCTTCTCAAGGAGATCGTCCCGGACACTGCGGGCGTCATCGTGCGCACGGCCGCCGAGGGTGCCGCCGAGGACGAGCTCACCCGCGACGTCGAGCGCCTCAAGGCCCGGTGGGAGGAGATCGAGCGCCAGACGCAGGGCGACAACAAGGGCAACGCCCCGCGCCTGCTGTACGGCGAGCCCGACCTCACCCTCAAGGTCGTCCGCGACCTCTTCACCGAGGACTTCGCCAAGCTGGTCATCCAGGGTGACGACGCCTGGCACACCGTCCAGCAGTATGTCGCGCACGTCGCGCCCGACCTCGAGGACCGCCTCGAGCAGTACTCCGGCGACGACGTCTTCGCGTCGTACCGCGTCACCGAGCAGATCCAGAAGGGCCTCGACCGCAAGGTCTGGCTCCCGTCGGGTGGCTCGCTGATCATCGACCGCACCGAGGCCATGACGGTCGTCGACGTCAACACCGGCAAGTTCACCGGCTCCGGCGGCAACCTCGAGGAGACGGTCACCAAGAACAACCTCGAGG
>UEXP01000008.1_pt1 | contig 9417 bp, 8 predicted proteins | sample 4301171 | NCBI WGS metagenome assembly UEXP01 (sample SAMEA4773182, study PRJEB27434) | metagenome | biome: 2259; feature: agricultural soil; material: soil | place: USA | collected 2014-09 | depth 0.25 m
GCGATCCCCGGCGTCATCGAGGCGTGGGCCACCACGGGCGAGAACGACATCCTCTGCCACGTCGCGGCGGCATCCCACGAGGGGCTGCAGCAGACCCTCGTGCAGATCGCGCGGTCGAAGTTCGTGGCCCGGTCGAGCAGCATCGTCGTGCTGTCGAGCGTCGTGAAGGCACGCACGCTGCCGCTGCTGCAGACCGTCGAGGCCAAGCCCTCGCGTGCTCCGCGGTACCCGCGCTGATGACTAGGCAGTCTGCCTAGCCCAACGCCTGGTTCTGACGCACGAAGTCGTCCAGACGCCCACCTGACCAGTCATATGTTGCAGCCCGTGTGACCCAGGACGCACGGTGGCCACATGAAGGACTTGCTGGCCCGCTTCGAGCACACCCCGCCCGAGGTCGTGTTCGAGTGGCATGACCCCGAGACCACCGCGCGCGGCTGGATGGTGATCAACTCGCTGCGTGGCGGTGCCGCCGGCGGCGGCACGCGGATGCGCCCGGGCCTGAACCGTCGCGAGGTCGAGTCGCTGGCCAAGACCATGGAGGTGAAGTTCACCGTGGCCGGACCGCCGATCGGCGGAGCCAAGTCCGGCATCGACTTCGACCCCTCCGACCCGCGCAAGGAGGGCGTGCTGCGGCGCTGGTTCGCCGCAGCCGCTCCCCTGCTCAAGGCCTACTACGGCACGGGCGGCGACCTCAACGTCGACGAGGCCGCCGAGGTCGTGCCTCTCACCGAGGCCCATGGACTGTGGCATCCGCAGGAGGGCATCGTCACCGGCCACTTCCATGCCGAGGGCTTCGAGCGGATCCAGCGCGTCGGTCACCTGCGCGCCGGAGTCGCCAAGGTCGTCACCGATCCGGCGTACGCCCCGTCGTCGTACGCCGGCAGCACGCCGCCCAGCGTCGCCGACCTGGTGACCGGCTGGGGCGTGGCCGAGTCGGTGCGCCACTACTACCGGGTCTACGGCGGCGACCTCGCGGGCAACTCGGTGATCGTGCAGGGCTGGGGCACCGTGGGCGCCACCGCGGCGTACTACCTGGCCCAGATGGGCGCGCAGATCATCGGCATCATCGACCGCGACGGCGGTCTGTTGGCGCCGGAGGGGCTGTCGCCCGAGCGGGTGGCCGAGCTCTACGCGACGCGCCGTGGCAACCAGCTGGTCGGCCCCGACGTTCTGCCCTTCTCCGAGGTCGATGCGGCGATCTGGTCGTGCGGCGCGGCCATCTTCCTGCCCTGTGCCGCCTCGCGCCTGGTCACTCGGGCCCAGGTCGACGCGATGATCGCCGGCGGCCTGGAGGTCGTCGCCTGCGGAGCCAACGTGCCCTTCGCCGACGAGGAGATCTTCTACGGTCCGACCTACGAGCACGCTGACTCGTCGGTCGCCGTCATCCCCGACTTCATCGCCAACTGCGGCATGGCGCGCACGTTCGCGACGCTGATGGACGGCACGACGTCGGTCACGGACCAGGCGATCTTCGGCGAGGTGTCGACCACGATCGGTTCGGCCCTGGAGGCGTGCCATGCGCGGCGTCCGTCACGGACGGGCATTGCGGCGACGGCGTTCGAGATCGCGCTCGAGCAGCTGGTGCCTGACGAGGCGGCGGCCGCGGCAACGACCGCGCTCGGTCGGCCCGCCTGAAGCGCACGGCTGGCCCGGCTGACCGCTCGGGCGGCCGGCCCGGATGCACGGGCTGCCGGTCCGGATGCCCGGAAGGCTGGCCTGGATACTCGCCGCCACGAGCCCTCTGACCTGCGAAAACTCTTCTCCACAGATCAGCCCCGACCATTGTCGTTCGAATGCTTGTTCGATAGAATCGAGGCATGACCTCGGCACCAGACACCCCTCCCGATCTGCTGGCGTTCGCGCTCGCAGAGCGGCGCGCGGCGGATGCTTCCGAGGCCAACGTCTTCATGGCCGCAGCGGCCTGGGCCGACCAGCACTCCGCCGACACCGTCGCACCCGGCCTGGCCGAGTGGGACGAGAAGGCACTCCCCCTCGCCGGCGAAGGCACGCCCGAAGTCGCGGAGTTCTGCATCGCCGAGCTCGCCGCCGTCCTCGGCCTCACCACCCACGCCGGCCGCGCCCTGATCGGCGACGCCCTGGAGACGCGCCACCGCCTGCCACGCGTCTGGTCCCGTGTCACCTCCGGGACCCTGCAGGTCTGGCGTGCCCGACAGATCGCCCACCTCACCTACGACCTCCCGCCCGAGGGCGCGGCGTTCGTCGACCGCCAGGTCGCCGCCGACGCGCACCGCATCTCGTTCGCGGCGCTGCAGCGACTGCTCGAAGAGGCCCGGATCCGCTACGTCGAGGGCTACGAGCCGCAGGACGGCCCCATCCGGTCCGACGGCCGCAAGGTCCGGATCGGCCTCGGGGCGATGTCCTCCAACGGCACCACCGACATCTGGGGCGAGCTCGGCTACGCCGACGCCTGCGACCTCGAGCGTGCCCTCGCACGACGTGCCGACCTGCTCGGCGAGGAGGGCACGGTCGGCGAGGGCCTCGACCTCGACGTACGCCGCGCCCTCGCGCTGGGCCAGATGGCCCGCGACGACCTCGCCCGCGACCTGCGCACCGGCGAGCACTCACCCAAGACCGGCGGCGGGGTCGAGCTCAAGGTCCACATCAACGCCGACGACCTCACCACCGACGATGCCGGTGCACCCGTGACCTCCGGCCTCGCCCGCGTCGAAGGCACCGGCGGCAACGGCGCCTTCATGACCCTCGACCGCCTTCACGAGTGGCTGCAGCGGTCCGACGTCCGCATCTCCGTGCGGACGATCATCGACACCACCGCGACCGTCCGCGTCGACCAGTGGGAGATCCCGGACCGCCTCACCCGCCAGGTCACCGAACGCGACGGCACCTGCCGCTTCCCCTGGTGCACCAACCCCAGCGGCGACATCGACCACATCACGCCGTACGACGACGCCGGACCACCCGGCCAGACGAACCCCGCCAACCTCGCGAAGACCTGCCGCACCCACCACCGGCACAAGACCCACGCCGGCTGGAGCTACACCATGCTCGAACCCGGCTACTACCTGTGGCGCTCACCCCACGGGCACCGGTTCCTGGTCACACCCCACGGCACCCAGATCCTCTGACCGGCACCCCTCTGTGCAGGGGTTGTCGGCATGCGCGGGCAGACGGATCGCGGCATGAGCCAGCGGATCAGCCCCGCCCGCGGGGGCGGGTGAACCTTTCTCGGATCCGACGGAGCAATCGCACTATTGGCGCGGGCCGGGTCTCGTTGGCCCCACTGTCGACCCAACCGGGTACGCGGGCCTCGGCGAACCTCGCTGCGACAAGTGATGCAAGGCCTGCGGCGGCGAGCGGCCATGCCACTCGCGGATGAGCTGGGTCGCTTGGGTCGTCACCATTAATGAACAGCACAAGGAATGCGATGAGCGCGAACGTGGCAAACATGTATCCAGCGCCGACCAATGAACGCAGCCGCCACGGATAACCCCGATGTTTAGCGCCACCGTTTTCCACGTGCTGAGGCTAGTACGCAAGCGACGTCATCTCGGCATGCCCGACCGCGTCGCGGGGCACCGGAAGGGCGACCCCGCCACGCCAGGAGGAAGCAATGAGCGGCATCGACATCGGCACCACCGTCCGCCTCAAAGAAGACAATGACCAGACCGGCACCGTCGTCTCCTGGGACGACACGCGGCACGAGTACCTCGTCGACCTCGGCGACGAGCAGCTGCACTACGCAGCAGCAGCCGACCTCCAGGTCGTCAAAGACTGAGGCCTACTTCGAGTAGGAGTGGACCGAGCTGCCGCCGAAGAAGAAGTTGATCCCGACGAAGTTGAACCACAGCGTCGCCAGGCCGACCAGTGCCACGATCGCAGCGGCGCGACCCTTCCAGCCGGCGGTGGCACGGGCGTGGAGGTACGCCGCGTAGACGACCCAGGTGATGAACGCCCAGACCTCCTTGGGGTCCCACCCCCAGTAGCGCGACCAGGCCTCTCGGGCCCAGATCGGCCCGGCGATCAGGACGGCGAAAGTCCAGATCGGGAACGCGAAGGCGTGGAGCCGGTAGGCGAGCCGGTCCAGCACCTCGGCCGCCGGCAGTCCGCCGAGGCGACCCGAGGACCGCACCAGGTAGAGCGCGGAGACCAGGCCACCGAGGGTGAACATGCCGGTCGCGAGGATCGCGGCGCACACGTGGATCACGAGCCACGGTGACGAGAGCGCCTCGGTCAGCGGGGCGATCGGCTCGTAGAGCCAGAGGTAGTCGGCCATCAGGACGACGAAGACGAGACCGGCGACCCACGGACCCAGGAAGCCCAGCGACCACCGCCGGAAGAAGGCGACCTGCACCGCGATCGCGACGAAGGAGGCCGTGAGCGTGAACTCGTACATGTTGCCCCAGGGCACGCGGTTGGGGTCGGCCGCAAGGCCACGCGTCACCAGGGCGAGCAGGTGCACGCCGGCGCCGAGCACCGTCAGCAGGTAGGCAAAGCGTCCGAAGACCTCGGCCCGCGGCGAGGTGCCGTCGCCGCCCTCGCCCGTCGCGCCGAGCCGGGCCGCCCACTGGGCGGAGTAGGCCAGCAGCGCAAGGAAGTAGACGCCCCCGGCGGCGAAGACCGCCTGCATGCTGAGCGTGTCGAAGGCCTGGTCGGTCACGATTCCTCCTCGGATGGCGCGTCTTCGCGCAGGGCCGCCACGAAGCCGGCCAGGTCGTCCGCGAGGTCACTCCGCGCGGAGCGGTCGAGGCCGGCGACCTCGACCAGGGTGGTGCCGTCTGCGGAGCGGGTGGCGCGCACCCAGAGCCTGCGCGGACGGATGTAGAGCGAGCCGCACAGGCCGAGCAGCGCGAGGATCGCGCCGAGCAGGGCCAGACCCGTGCCGGGCTTCTTGGCGATCTGGACCCGCACCCACGGCTCGACGCCGTCGAAGGAGACCGAGCCGTTGCCGCCCGGCAGCTCCACCGACTCACCGACATGCAGGTCGACGCGGAACATGCCGCCGTCGGCCCGCTCGAGAGGCGTCAGCTTCGAGGTGTCGAGGGCATAGACCGACTGCGGCGCCCCGCTGCCGAGACCGAGGTCGCCGACGTAGGCCCGCATCGTGATGAACGGGTTCTTGTCGTCGCCGAGGATCGAGGCGAACTGCATCGGGTCCTCGTTGTAGGTCGGCAGGAAGAGGCCGTCGAGGCCGATCTGCCGCGGCCTGGCGTCAGGCGCCTTGACCACGCCGTACGACTGGAAGGTGCGCTGGTCCTCGGGCAGGAACGGCGTCGGCCCGCTGTAGGCGATGTTGCCCTCGCCGTCCCTGACCGTGATCACAGGCGCGTAGCCGTGGCCGATCAGGAAGACGTCGGTGCCGCCGATCGACAGCGGGTGGTTGACCTTGAGGTCGTACGACGACTCCTCACCGTCGGCGTCCCACCAGGTCAGGCCGGCGACGAACTTGCGTGCCATGCCCTTCTTCGGCCCGGTGTAGAGCCACTCGATGTCGAAGTCGTCGACCTGGAAGCTGAACTCGTCGAGCGAGCCGGACTTCGTCAGCATGCCCGGGGTGAAGTCGTCGTACTGCGTGGGCGTGTTGGAGAACGCGTCGCCGCGCGTCACGATCACGCCGCCCTTGTAGCCCCAGACCGAGCCGATCAGGAAGCCTGCGAGCACGACCAGCACCGCGACATGGAAGAGCAGGTTGCCGGCCTCGCGGAGGTAGCCACGCTCGGCGCTGACGGCGCCGTCGGCCGTGACCACGCGGTAATGCTGCTTCCTGAGCAGCACGTGCGCGCGCTCGAGGACCGCGTCCGTCGACTCCGTCGAGGTGTACGACGTGGAGTCCGGCAGGCGGGTCAGGTTGCGTGGTGCCGTGGGCGGGGCCGCGCGCAGCGCCCGCCAGTAGACCTTGGTGCGCGGCAGGATGCAGCCCACCAGCGAGACCGCGAGCAGGAGGTAGATCGCGCCGAACCAGAACGACCCGAACACGTCGAACATGTCGAGCTTCTCGTAGAGCGGCGTGAGCGTGGGGTGGTCGTCCTTCCACTGCGAGACCGCGAAGGAGTCGACCGACGTCTGCGGGATGACCGAGCCGGGCACCGCCGCGAGCGCGAGCAGGAAGAGCAGCACCAGCGCGGTGCGCATCGAGGTGAGCTGGCGCCAGGCCCAGCGGGCGAGCTCGCGGGCGTTGAGGTCGCCGGGGAGCCGCTCCCCACCCTGGCGACGATCGAGGTCACTCACTTCAGGCCACCGTCTCGAAGTTGCTCACGATGCCGACCTGAAGCCACTGCACCGCCCAGTCGTACCAGCCCGTGACCATGGCGACTCCGACCAGGACCAGCATCACGCCGCCGGCGCGGGTCAGCGCCAGCTGGTGCCGGCGGATCCAGCCGAACGCCCGGTTGGCACGGTCATATGCAATACCGGCAAGCAGGAACGGCAGCCCGAGGCCGAAGGCATAGACCCCGGCGAGCACGGCACCCCTGGCGGCGCTGCCCTCTGTGACGGCGAGCGACGAGATGGCACCGAGAGTCGGACCGAAGCACGGCGTCCAGCCGAGGCCGAAGAGCAGGCCGACCAACGGGGCGGCTGCGAGGCCAACTGCGGGCACCTTGTGGATCCGGGCATCGCGCTGGAGGAACGGCAACCGCACGAAGCCACCGAAGAAGAGGCCGAGCACGATCACGACCGAGCCGAGGACGATGGTGATCGGGCGTCGGTTCTCGACGAACGCGCCGCCCACCGCACCCAGCGCTCCGACGGTTGTGCCGATCGCGACGAAGACCGCCGCAAAGCCCAGTACAAAGAGCAGGGAACCGAGGAAGAGCCGGCCCCGACGCACGCCGCCGGTTGCCAACTCCGCCCCCGAAAGGCCCGTGGCGTAAGACAGGTAGCCAGGCAGCAGCGGAAGGACACAGGGCGAGAAGAACGAAATGAGACCCGCCAGCAAGGCCACCGGGAGCGCCAGGACGAGCGAGCCGCCGAGAACTGTCTCCTGGAAGAAGTCACTCACGCGGCGCCCTCGGCAAGGTCCTTGAGCGTGATCGCGCTGGGCACGACATCGAGAATCCGCGCCGCGACCCGCCCTTGCGGGTCGAGGACCAACGTCGACGGGGTTGCCGTCGGCGGCACGATTCCACGCAGGGCCAGAAGGGCCCTTCCGCCTTGATCGTCGAGCGACGGCCACGGCACCTCGAAGGTCCGCTCGAAGGCGAGGGGGTTGGCCTTCGACGTCTCACGCACGTTGATCCCGAGGAAGACGGCGTCGTCACCGAGCAACGTGTGCGCCTTGAGGAGACGAGGCATCTCCTGGCGGCATGGCCCACACCAAGAGCCCCAGATGTTGAGGACGACGACCTTTCCACGGAGGTCCGCGATGTCAACGGCGTCGCCGTCGAGCGTCGTGCCGCTGAACTCGACGGGCGCTCCACGATCGACCGCGTCGATCGTCGTCACGACACCACTGCCCGTCGCAATCGACTTGTTCGTCGTACCGCCGAGGGCGGAGCAGGCCGTCACGGCGGGCCCGGCCAGCAGTGCCAGCAGGGCGGCCGCGGCCGCCGTGCGGGTACGACGGGACCGGGCAGCCCTCACTTCGCGGGCTCCTGCGAGCCCGAGGAGAACGGGTCCTTCTTGTCCTTCTCCGGGATCAGGTGACCGGCGGGCTCGGCGTACGTCACCGAGGTGAGCTTGTCGCCGGTGAAGTTGAAGGAGGTGAGCGAGCAGAGGGTGCACTGACGCTTGCGGGGGTCGTGCAGCATCGAGCGGCCCTCGACGTGCATGCGCACGGTCCAGATCGGCAGCTGGTGGCTGACGATGACCGCCTCGTGCCCCCGGGCCGCGTCACGGGCGTCCTCGACGGCCGCCATCATCCGGGCGGCGATCTCCTTGTAGGGCTCGCCCCACGACGGACGCAGCGGGTTGTAGAGCTTGGTCCAGACCGCAGGCGAGACCAGGTCGCGGGGACCGCGCTTGAAGGAGCGGCCCTCGAAGTCGTTGGAGGACTCGATGACGCGCTCGTCGGTCACGATCTCGAGGCCCTTGGCCTTCGCGAGGGGCGCGGCCGTCTCCTGGGCGCGCTCGAGCGGCGAGACCCGCAGGTGGGTGATGTCGCGGCCCTTGATCGCGTCCGAGGCGACCTGCGCCATCTCCCGGCCGCGGGCGGTCAGGTGGAACCCGTCGCGACGGCCGTAGAGGATGCCCTGCGGGTTGTCGACCTCGCCGTGGCGCATCAGGTGGACGGTCGTCTTGTCGCTCATGCGAGGGCTCCCTTGGCGGAGGTGGCGGCGGCAGCAGCGGCGTGTGCCGCAGCCGGGAGGGCGTCCAGCACGTGCTGGATCGCCCGGTCGTCGTGGGCTGAGGAGAGGAACCATGCCTCGTACGCCGACGGCGGGAGGTAGACGCCCTGGTCGAGCATGCTGTGGAAGAAGGCGGTGTACGCCGGGAGGTCCTGCTGGTTCGCCTCGGGGAAGTTGGTCACCGGCGAGCCGTCGTTGAAGAAGACCGAGAACATCGTGCCGCTGGCCTGGATGGCGTGCGGGACGCCCGCGCGGGTCAGCTCGGCGGCGACGGCGGCCTTGATCGTCTCGCCCGCGGCACCGATGTGCGCGTAGACCTCGTCGGTCGCGAGGCGCAGCGTGGCGAGTCCCGCCGTGGTCGCGACCGGGTTACCGGACAGGGTGCCGGCCTGGTAGACGGGGCCCTCGGGACTGAGGTGGCTCATGACGTCCGCGCGGCCGCCGAACGCCGCCGCCGGGAAGCCGCCGCCCATCACCTTGCCGAATGTCGTGAGGTCGGGGACCCAGCCCTCGACCGCGCCGTCGAGACCCCACTGGCCCTGCCGGCTGGCGCGGAAGCCGGTCATCACCTCGTCGGAGATGAACAGCGCGCCGTTGTCCTTGCAGGTCTGCGCGAGGAAGGCGTTGAAGCCGGGGGCCGGCGGGACGACACCCATGTTGCCGGGGGCGGCCTCGGTGATCAGGCAGGCGATGTTGTCGCCGTACTCGGCGAAGGCGGCGGTCACCGCGGCCGGGTCGTTGTAGGGAAGCACGATCGTCAGGCCCGCGGAGCTCGCCGGGACGCCCGGGGTGCCCGGGACCGCCAGGGTGGCCAGGCCGGAGCCCGCAGACGCCAGCAGCGCGTCGACGTGGCCGTGGTAGCAGCCGGCGAACTTCACCACGATCTCGCGCCCGGTGAAGCCGCGTGCGAGGCGGATCGCGGACATCGTCGCCTCGGTGCCGGAGCTGACGAAGCGGACCCGGTCGACGGACGTGCGCGCGACGAGCTCCTCGGCGAGCTCCACCTCGGGCACCGTCGGCGTGCCGTACGACGTGCCGCGCGCGACCGCCTCGAGGACGGCGGACTGGACCTCGGGGTGCGCGTGGCCGAGCAGCATCGGGCCCCACGAGCAGATCAGGTCGACGTACTCGTTGCCGTCGACGTCGGTGAGCCAGG
>UEXP01000077.1_pt1 | contig 9340 bp, 7 predicted proteins | sample 4301171 | NCBI WGS metagenome assembly UEXP01 (sample SAMEA4773182, study PRJEB27434) | metagenome | biome: 2259; feature: agricultural soil; material: soil | place: USA | collected 2014-09 | depth 0.25 m
CTTCTGCACGATGCCGGGGACGTCGAAGTCGGGCTTGGCGGTCACCCAGATCGGGGTGCGCTGGTAGACGGTGAGGTCGGCGACCTGCTTGGCCAGCTCGGGAATCAGCTGGACGGCGGTGGCGCCGGTGCCGATGATCGCGGCGCGCTTGCCCGCCAGGTCGTAGGAGTCGTCCCACGCGGTGGTGTGGATGACCTTGCCCTGGAAGGAGTCGATGCCGGTGATGTCGGGCATCTTCGGCTGCGAGAGGAAGCCGGTCGCGGTCAGGAGGTAGACGGCGGAGACGGTCTCTCCGCCCTTCAGGGAGACGCGCCACAGGCGCGCCTCCTCGTCCCAGCGGGCGCCCTCGACCACGGTGTTGAACCGCATGTGCTGGCGCAGGTCGTACTTGTCGGCGACGTGCTCGGCGTACTTCTTCAGCTCGGCGCCCGGGGCGTAGAGACGCGACCAGTGCGGGTTCGGCTCGAAGGAGTAGGAGTACGTCGCAGACGGGATGTCGACAGCCAGGCCCGGGTAGCGGTTGACGTGCCAGGTGCCACCCAGGCCGGACTCGCGCTCGAGGATCAGGAGGTCGTCGTAGCCGAGTCGCTTGAGCTGGATCGCGGCACCCATGCCGCCGAATCCGGCGCCGACGATGATCGCGTCGTGGTGGCTGCGCATGCGGTTGCTCCTCAGAACGGAATGAAACGTCAGTTTCAGAACGGTATGTCATTTTCTGCGGGTCGGCAATAGACTCACGCACTGTGACCGCCGAGCAGACCGCCCCGCTGAGCCGCGTCGAGCGACGCAAGGCGGAGCTGCGCCGCGAGATCATCGACGCAGCGTTCGACTGCTTCGCCGAGGCGGGCTACCACGCGACCGGCATCGCGGACATCGCCGCGCGCCTCGGCATCGGCCACGGCACCTTCTACCGCTACTTCACGAACAAGCGGGACATCGTCGAGCACGTCATCACCGACCTCACCGAGCGGGTGATCGGCGCGCTCACCGCCGAGAACGCGCCGACGGCACCCCACTCGCTCGAGGAGTACCGCGCGCAGACCGTCCGCATCGGCGACGCACTCGCCGACGTCTTCGGCGAGGACCCGCGCGTCGCCCGCATGCTGATCCTCGAGGCGCCCGGGATCGACAAGGAGATGGGCGACCGGATCCTCGCCTTCTTCGCGCTCGCGACGGCACTGACCGCGGAGTACGTCGGTCATGGCGTGACCGAGGGCTACCTGCCTGCGGACCTCGACGTCGACAACACCGCCCGCGCCATCAACGGCATGATCCTGGCCTCGGTCCTCGCCGCGCTCCACGACCCGGAGATCGACCACCAGCGCCTGCGCGCCGCGATCCAGCGCGTGATGTACGACGGCATCAGCGGGCGCTGAACGACGACCGCCCGCAGGGCGTTATGCCCACGTGACATGCAGGTTCCTGCAATGCAGAAACCCGCAAGTCGCGAACGCTTCCCGCACCGGTTTCCCCTTCCTAGGTTGACGAAACCTGCCACCGCAGGATTCACACCGAGTTCGGAGGAACCCCATGCAACTCAACCGGAAGTGGAAGACGGCCTTTGCTGCGGTCGTCGGCACGACCGCCATCGCAGGCACGGCCTACGCCGCTGACATCCCCAGCTGGCAGCAGTTCGAGTCGTCGACGTACACCGACCCGACAGGAGTCCGGATCGTCAACGGCGACGAGCCGGTGGACAGCACCGGCGAGCTCCGCCAGTTCTACGACGCGCTCACCTCGGCCCCGAAGACCCAGCAGGACGGTCTCATCGTCAACACCGTGAACGGTGTCGATGACAAGTGGTCCGCGAGCCAGGCTCTCAACCTCACCTACTGCGTGAGCACCAAGTTCGGCACCCGTCACGACGACGTCGTGGCCGCGATGGCCGGCGGAGCGGGCCTGTGGGAGTCCGCGAGCTCGAAGGTCAACTTCACCTACGTCGCCGCCGAGGACGGCTCGTGCAACACCCGCAACAACCGGATCCTCTTCTCGGTCGAGCCAGTCAGCACGACCCAGTACATCGCCCGCGCCTTCTTCCCCTCGACCCCGAAGCGCTCGCGCAACGTGCTGATCGACGACTCGATCTGGACCTCGGGCTCCTGGACGCCGTCCAACATCCTCGGCCACGAGCTGGGCCACACCCTGGGCCTGCGCCACGAGCACACCCGCCCGGAGTCCGGCACCTGCTTCGAGGACAACAACTGGCGCCCGCTCACGCCGTACGACTCGGCCTCGATCATGCACTACCCCCAGTGCAACGGAACCTCGGACGACCTGAGCTTCACCTCGTCCGACGGCGCCGGCATCCGGGCGCTCTACGGCAGCTGACCCACTCCCCTCCCCCAACGCGGCCCGTCCGGCTCCTGCCGGGCGGGCCGCGGCACGTCCGGGTCAGGTGAGCGCACGCACCGCGATCGCCGTCGCGTCGTCGACGACTGCAGCCATCGCAGCGTCCTCACCCGCGGTCCGGATCTCCCGACCCAGGAGGTGCTCGAAACCGGCCACGAGGGCAACGCCGTAGCCGGCAGGCAGGTCGGGCACGACCTCGCCGAAGCGCGCGAAGAGCAGGTGACGGGCGATCTCCTCGATCACGCTGTCGTGCATCGCCCGGATGCCCTCCGTGGCACGCACGGCCTCGACGTGCAGGGCCCGCATCGCCCCGGGCGTCGCCTCCAGCAGCTCCAGGTACGTCGCGAAGAACCTCCGCACGCGCCCCTCGAAGTCGAGGTCGCCGGCGTCGCTGCGGTCGGTGACCACCGCGATGAGCTGTGCGAAGCCGGCCTGGACGGCGTCGATGAAGCAGGCCTCCAGCCCACCGTCGTACATCTCGTAGAACGTACGCCGCGAGACAGCCGCCTCGGCGACGACGTCGGCGATCCGGGTCTCGCTCCAGCCACGCTCCCCGACGACCTTGACGACCGCGCGCATCAGGCGCTCGCGCTGCGAGGCAGCGACGGTCGCCGCGGCGATGCCGTGGCGACCGCGCGGCAGCCGGACGTCGGGCTCTGATGAGGCGTCGGACACAGTCATGGCAGGAGTCTAGCGCCTTTGGGTACTGTCGAGTACCTTAGGTACTGCAGCGTACCCAAACACCTCGTGAAACCCTCCAGGGCCCTTGACGGCCCCGACCAAGAACGGCAGCGTGCAACTCATGACCGACTACTTCGTCACCGGCGCCACCGGCTTCATCGGCCGCTTCTTCGTCAAGGAGCTCCTGGACAACCGCGAGGGCACGATCTACCTGCTCTGCCGCGCCGGCTCGATGTCCCGCCTCGACGCCCTGATCGCACAGTGGGGCCACGAGGGTCGCGTCGTCCCCGTGGTCGGCGACCTGTCCGCGCCCGGCCTCGGCGTCGACCCGGCCTGGGTCGCCAGCCACGCCGGGACCATCGGCCACTTCTTCCACCTCGCGGCGATCTACGACATGACCGCCGACGACGCCACCAACGACGCGATGAACATCGACGGCACCCGCCACGCCCTCGAGCTGGCCGGGGCGCTCTCCGCAGGCACCTTCCACCAGGTCTCCTCGGTCGCCGCTGCCGGCGACTACCGGGGCGTCTTCACCGAGGACATGTTCGACGAGGGGCAGCCGCTCCCCTCGCCGTACCACCGCACGAAGTTCGAGTCCGAGAAGATCGTGCGCGAGGAGTCACCGGTACCGTGGCGCGTCTACCGCCCGGCGATCGTCGTGGGCCACTCCGAGACCGGCGCGATGGACAAGATCGACGGCCCCTACTACTTCTTCCCGCTGATCAAGCGCCTGCGCGACTCGCTGCCCGGCTGGATCCCGCTGCTCGGCCTGGACCTGCGCGACACCAACGTCGTCCCGGTCGACTACGTCGCCAAGGCGATGGACCACATCGCGCACGTGCCCGGCCACGACGGTCAGGCGTTCTTCCTGACCAACCCCGAGCCGCAGGGCGCGATCGAGATGATCAACCTGTTCTGCAAGGCCGCCCGCGCTCCGAAGTTCGCCATCCCGCTGGACCGCAGGGTCTCGGACTCGCGCGCGATCCAGGCGCTTCCGGCCAACCTGCGTCCGGCGTCGCTCTTCGCGGCCGCGGTCCACTCGAAGCCCGCGACGATGATCTTCGACCAGACCATCGGCCGCCTCGGCATCCCGTCCGAGGTGCTCGGGCACGTCAACTTCACTGCCGTCTTCGACTCCTCCAAGGCGCAGGCCCTGCTCGAGGGCTCCGGCATCAGCGTGCCGCCGCTGGAGTCCTACGCCGAGCTGCTGTGGAACTACTGGGAGGAGAACCTCGACCAGTCGACCGCCCACGACAAGAAGGCGACCAAGGCCCTCGCCGGCAAGTACGTCGTCATCACCGGCGCCTCCTCCGGCATCGGCGAGGTCACCGCGAAGAAGGTCGCACAGCTCGGTGGCATCCCGATCCTGGTCGCGCGTGGCAAGGAGAAGCTCGACGCCCTCCAGCGCACCATCGAGATGCGCGGTGGCACGGCGTTCGTCTACGCCTGCGACCTCTCCGACTTCGAGGCGATCGACGCACTGTGCGTGAAGCTGTCGCAGGACCTGCCGCGCGTCGACTTCATCGTCAACAACGCCGGCCGCTCGATCCGCCGCTCCGTGAAGCTCTCCCTCGACCGGTTCCACGACTTCGAGCGCACGATGCAGCTCAACTACTTCGGCGCGATCCGCCTGGTCATGGGCCTGATCCCGAAGATGGCCGAGACCGGTGGCGGCCACGTCGTGAACCTCTCCTCGATCGCGGTCCTGACCAAGATCCCGCGGTTCTCGGCGTACGCGGCGTCGAAGGCAGCGCTCGACTCCTGGTCGAACGTGGTCGGCAGCGAGCTGCACGGCGACAACATCTCGTTCACGACGATCCGGATGCCGCTGGTGCGGACGCCCATGATCGCGCCGACCAAGATGTACGAGAAGTTCCCGACGATCTCCCCGGCCCAGGCCGGCGACATCGTGATCAAGGCGATGGTGGAGAAGCCCGAGGCGATCAACACGCTCTCCGGGCAGATGGGTGCCGCGATGCACGCCGCTGCACCGAAGACCGCACACAAGGTGCTCAACATGGCCTACAACGCATTCCCCGACTCAGCGGCTGCGCGGGCGCACGCCGACTCGGCAGACGCCGCCCACTCCGGCAGCGAGACCTCCTCGCAGAAGGAGATGGTCGCGCGCCTCATCAAGGGGCTGCGCTGGGGCCGCTAGGGCTCAGCGCACCGCGCGGGCGCGGGCCAGCAGGGCCGCGTCGCGCGGTGTGAAGGCGAGCACCTTGGTGTCGTATGCCGGAGGGTTGCTGCGCGCCCGGAGCCGCGCAGCACGGGCGAAGTCGCACTCCACCACCATGCTGTCGTCGCGCGGAGCGGCCGCGCACTCGTCACGGACGGGGGCGACCGGAAGCATCCTGACGAGCTGCTGTGCGAAGCGAAGTGCGCCCATCGCCGTCTCCTGCGGTCTGTGGTGTCGTGCCTCCACTCAACCGGCCGCAGGTTTCCGGCACGTCACGGCACCTTGAAACCTGTGTGACCTGCACCACGTCGAGGGTCAGGCCGGATCGAGCCCGATCGCCGTGGCGTAGACGTCGAACGAGTAGGGCAGTGCCTCCGCCGCGTCGAGCTTCGGTCCCTTGACCAGGGTCGGCGTCGCGGCCGCCAGGACCCTGCCGAGCACGGCCTGACCCAGGAAGATCGAGAGCCCGTAGCCGGGGCAGCCCTGGGGGCCATGGCTGAAGAAGTTGAACGACCAGTCGTCACCCGCGGTGCCCTCGCTCCACTCCTCGGGCGCGAAGCGGTTGGCGAAGGGGATCCGTGCGGCGTTGCGGTGGTTGAAGAGGTTGTGGATCAGCAACGGGGTGCCCGCCGGGGTCTTCTGTCCGTTGGCCCACCGCACCTCCTCAGCCTGCACGCGACCGAACAACGCAGTCGTCGGCCACAGCCGCATCGCTTCCAGGACGCAGCCGGCGAGGTAGCTCGCGCCGGCGATCGACGGCACCGTCCCCTCGCCTGCCCCCTCGCCGCGGGCGCGCTCCAGGGCATCGGGGTGGGTCGCCAGCAGCGCCAGCGCGCGGTAGAGGTTCGCCGGCAGGGTGTCGCCCATGGCGAAGAGCCAGTGAATGAGCTGACCGGGGACGTCGGTCTCGTCGGTCGCGGGGGCGCCGGCGATCATGCCCGTGAGGGCGCCGGCGTCCGGCTCCGCGACGTACGCCGCGAGGCGGGCGTGGAAGGCGTCGTAGCCCTCGGCAGGCTCGCCGGGCATCTTGTTGCCGGCGGCCATCAGCGCGCCCAGCTGCGCGGTGAGGTCGGTGTCGTCCGCCGCCGCCGCGCCGAGGACGATCCGGCGGGTGATCCGCTGGAAGGTCGCGTTGAGCCGGTCGAAGGTCAGCGGCCCCTCGTCGGCGAGCAGCGCATCGGCCTCCTCGACCGCGACCGCGGCGAACCGCTCCGCGAGCGGGTGGAGCGGGGAGCCGGGACGCAGCACCGCGTCGGCGAAGGCACGGCGGTCGTGCCACAGGTTGCCGCGCGAGATGCTGAGCGCGGTCGGCTGGAACGCCGACATGCCCTTGCGCTTGGCCTCCGGGTCCGAGGCGAACGGAGCGGGGCTGCCGCCGAGCACGAACCTGATGTCGTCGGGGTGGGTCAGGAGCAGCGTCTCCTCCGCCCCGACACGCACCCAGAACGGGTCCGGGCCGAACTTGCGGGCGAGGCCCTCGACGAAGCGGTAGGCGAAGGCATCGGTCGGCAGCTTGCCGACCACGCCCACGACCGCTTCGCGCTTCTTGAACAGGCCCTGAGCGACGTTCGGGATCCCCACGAGTGCGGTGAACCGGACCCCGTCGACGACCGAAGCGTGCTTGAAGTCGAGGGTCATTCAGATCTCCTGGGTGAGTAGTTCTTCAGGGACGGCGTACGCGTTGACCAGGTCCACGGCGTGGGGACGCAGCTCACGGCACAAGGTATCGACCGCGCGGGTGATGGACTTGGCACGTTCGGTCGAGAGCCGCCCGTGCTCCATCCACCAGGCCCGGTCGCGCTCGATCTCGGCCAGGGCGTGCAGCGTGGCGACCTTCGAGAGGAGCTCCCGCTCGACACCCGCAGGCATCTGCGCGACCTTCGTCAGGAACGCCTCGAAGACGATCCGCTCGGCGTGTGCCGACGCAGCACCGAGCAGGTGGTGCTGGCACCGGCTGAAGACCTCTGCGGGGTCGCCCCCGGCATCCATCCCGGACTTCAGCCGGCGGGCGATGCTCTGGGTGATGCGCTCCTCGCGCGTGCGCAGCATGCGCAGCTGGTAGTCGTGGTCGAGCAGGTCTCCACCGGGCTCGCCCTCGTCGTGGCCGCGCGCCGCGTCGCGGACCCGCTCGACGACCGAGCGCGCGATCGTCTTCTCGGCCAGCGTCTCGACCGCCTGGCGGCCGACGAAACGGGCCATCGCCACACCGTCGAGCGACCCGAACTCCGACTTCAGGTCGGTCAGGCGGCCCTTGCCGACGAGCTGCATGAGGATCGTGTTGTCGCCCTCGAAGGTCGTGAAGACGTCGGTGTCAGCCTTCAGCGCCGCGAACCGGTTGACCGCGAGATAGCCCGCGCCGCCGCACGCCTCACGGCACTCCTGGATCGTCCGGGTGGCGTGCCAGGTCGCCAGCGCCTTGGTGGCGGCAGCCCGCGACTCCAGCGCCCGACGGCGGGTCTCGTCTCCCGAGTCGCCGGCCGTGAAGACCGCATGGAAGTCCCGGGCCAGCCGCTCCTGGGCGAAGTGCAGCGCGTAGGTGCGCGCGATCAGAGGCAGCAGGCGCCGCTGGTGCTGGCCGTAGTCGAGAAGCGTCGTCTCGGGCTGGCCGGCCTGGCCGAACTGCCGGCGCCTGTCGCCGTAGCGCGTGGCGATGGTCAGCGCGACCTTGCTCGCGCTGATGCCCGCGCCGCCGACGCAGACCCGGCCCTGCACGAGCGTGCCGAGCATCGTGAAGAACCGGCGGTCCGGGTTGTCGATCGGGCTCGAGTAGGCGCCATCGGGGGACACGTCGCCGTAGCGGTTGAGCAGGTTCGTGCGCGGCACCCGGACGCCGTCGAACCAGATCCGCCCGTTGTCGACGCCCTGCAGGCCGAGCTTCTTGCCGCAGTCGGCGATCCGCACCCCCGGCAGCGTGTTGCCCCCCTCGTCGCGAAGTGGCACGAAGAGGGCGTGGACGCCGTGGCTGGTTCCGTCGACGACCAGCTGGGCGAAGACCGCAGCGGCCCGGGCATGGCGCGCGGCATTGCCGATGTAGTCCTTGCGGGCGTCGTCGTCGGGTGTCTGGATGACGAACTCGTCGGTCGAGGCGTCGTACGTCGCGGTGGTGCGCACCGCCTGCACGTTGGAGCCGTGGCCGGTCTCGGTCATCGCGAACGACCCGAGCAGCCGGGCCTGGGCGATGTCGGCGAGCCACGCGTCGTGGTGCGGCTTCGTGCCGAGCTGGTGGATCGCGCCGCCGAACAGGCCGAACTGGACACCGAACTTCACCAGCACCGACAGGTCGCCGAAGCCGAGGGTCTCGAACGCCGCGACGTTGCCGCCGAAGTCGTCGCCGCCGCCGTACGCCGCCGGGAACCCCGAGGCGGTCAGCCGCTCCCCCGCGGCGGCCACCACCATGTCCCGGACCTTGTCGCGGTACTCGTCTCGGCCCCACTCCTCCGCCTCGACGTGGAACGTCGCGTGCTGGCGGAGGAAGTCGCGGGCACGTGCCCGCAACGCGGCGTACTCGCCGTCCAGGAGGACGGCGAGTACGCCGGTGTCGATGACCGGCTGCGGGCCGGTCGTCATCAGCGGATCAGCCCCACGGCAGGTAGGCCTTGACCGTGTCCGCGGCGCGGATGATGGTCGGCTTCTTGCCCGGCTCGGAGGCGCCCAGCTCGTGCCACGGCGCGAAGACCCGCTCGACGTCGCCGATCACCGGCTCCAGCTCCGGGTAGTGGCGCAGCAGCACGTCCTTCATCGAGTTCTCGTTGACCCAGTCGAAGCCGGTCTTCGTGTAGGTCTCCGGCGTGAAGTCCTTGGTGAAGAAGCGGTCGGACTTGAGCCGGCGCGACGCCATCAGGATGAAGATCCGGAACGCCGTGTCGGAGAAGCCGAAGCCCTTCGGCGGCTGCTCGGCCTGCATGCCGATCTGGAGGTCGACGGCGTCGATGTCGCCGTTGTAGATCTCCGCGATCTCCTTGGCCCATTCCTTGTTGGGGGTGAGGTCGGTGAACTTCTTCCGACGCGGCATGCGCAGCGCCTCGCGGAAGTCGTTGTAGCGCGGCACGCCACGCTCGCGGTCACGGACGATGTCGAGCGTCGCGAGGTCGGTGACCTGGCCGTCGATGCGGGTCAGGTTGCGCAGCG
>UEXP01000228.1_pt1 | contig 9298 bp, 9 predicted proteins | sample 4301171 | NCBI WGS metagenome assembly UEXP01 (sample SAMEA4773182, study PRJEB27434) | metagenome | biome: 2259; feature: agricultural soil; material: soil | place: USA | collected 2014-09 | depth 0.25 m
ACGCGGGGCGGAGCATGGACTTCAACGACCTGCGTGAGTACGTCCGCGGCGACGACGTGAAGGACATCGACTGGAAGGCGTCCGCGCGGTCGCGTGCCCTCCTGGTCAAGCGGTACGCCGCACTGCGCCAGCACACCATCCAGCTCGTCGTCTCCACCGGTCGGTCGATGGCTGCCCTGCACGAGCGCGACGTGCCCAAGCGCGACCTGGCGGTGATGGTGGCCGGCGTCCTGGGCTGGCTCGCGGTGCGGCACGGTGACCTCGTCGGCGTCGCCTGGGGCGACGCCGACGAGCAGCACCTGCTCCGCCCGCAGCGCGGGGAGCTGCCACTCGAGCGCGGCCTGCAGGCGATCCACGACGCCACGACCACCACCGCCGGGCTCTCCGACCTGGCCACGCTCGTCGACTACGTCATCCGCACGGTTCGGCGGCGTACCGTCCTGGCGCTGGTCTGCGACGCCTGGGAGCTCGATGCCGACGCGCTGGCCGCGATGAAGCGCCTCGCCGTCCAGCACGAGGTGCTCTTCGTGACCGTCGGGGGCATCGACCCGACGGCCGAGGCTCTCGCCCTCGACGTGCTCAGCGACGTCGACACCGGCAGGCCGCTGCCCCCGTGGATCGCCGACGACGAGGAGCTCCGCCGCCAGTACGCCGACATGCTGGTCGCCGACGCGGCGACCCTGAAGCGCCAGCTCGACTCGCTCGGCATCGTGCACGCGCACGTCGTCGACGAAGCCAGCGCCATCAAGACCGTCTACGACCTCCTGGAGCATCACCGCCATGCGCGCCGTCGATGACATCGCCCAGGAGTTCGTGGGCCCCGTCGCCTACGGCGCCCCCTGGACCTGGCTGCCCTACCTGATCGTGGCCCTCGTCGCGGCGTACTACGCCTGGGTCGTCTTCGGTGGCCGGGTCGTCGAGCCGGAGGAGGAGTTCGTCTCCGCGAAGACACCGGCCGACACCGCCCGCGGCCGACGCCTGGCCGAGCTCGACCGGATCGACCAGTCGGTCCGCAGCGGAGCACTCAGCACCCGCGAGGGCTTCCAGCGGCTCAGTGCCACGGTGCGTGCCTTCGTGGGAGAGGTGACCGACGTCCCTGCGCGCGCGATGACGCTCGAGGAGCTCCGCGCCTCGGCCGACCCGCGGGTGACCGAGGCGATCGCGGTGATGTACCCGCCGGAGTTCGCCCCCGAAGCAGCGTCGCCGGAGGCATTCGCCCGCAGCGTCGCCCAGGCCCGGGAGCTGGTGCGCTCGTGGACCTGAAATGGCCTCTGCTCCTCCTGCTCCTGCTGGGCATCCTGCCCGCGGCGTACGCCTTGATGGTGCGCTTCCTGCCGGATCCGGAGGTCCCTGAGGGCCTCCCCGTCGCGCACGCCACCCGGCTCCGCTCGCTGCCGCGCTACGCCGAGCTGGCCCGCCAGCAGCTGCTGATCACGCAGGTGCAGCTGGTCTCGGTGGTCCTGGTGCTGATCGGTGCCGTCTGGCTCACCGCCCGGCCGATGCACACCGAGATCGTCGACAAGCCTGCGCGCGGGGGTGACCTGGTCCTGTGCCTGGACCTGACCCCCGGCGCGCGGGAGGGCACCCTCGCTGCGCTGACGGGCGCCCGGGATCTCCTGCCGCTCCTCAAGGACCAGCCGATCCGGATCGGTGTCCAGGGCTTCACCTCGGCGACGGCCGAGCTGCTGGCGCTCACCGACAACATCGACCAGGCCGATGCCGCCATGGCAGCTGCCTCGTCGGTCCTCACCTCGGCGACGTCCGATGCAGGGGCTCCCGCGACCGGAGACGCGCTCGTGACCTGTGCGAAGGCGTTCGACGCACCGAAGAAGAAGCGCGGCCGCGCCGTGGTGCTCGTCGGCACGGGCGAGGACAGTGGCTCGCTGCTCGACATCGCGGACGCCTCGGCGATCGCGCGCGACCGCGACGTCGCCGTCTACGCCGTTCCGGTGGGCACCGCGGTCGGCAAGGCGGACTTCAAGGCGGCGGCCGAGCTGACGGGCGGGGCGCTCATCAGTGGCGCTGACCCGCTCGACCAGATCTGGTCGAAGGAGTCCGTGCGCCTCGACCCGCCTCCCACCCCCGTACGCCGCGACGGCCCGCTCGTGCCCGGCATCCTCACGCTGCTCGGTGTGGTCGGTCTCCTGCTCGCAGGACTGCGGGGGTTGTTCCGATGAAGCCCAACTGGAACATCCGCGTCGCCATGGCCGTGCTGGCGATCCTGATCCTGGTCCGACCCGGCATCGGCAACGCGGTCGACGCCGAGCGACCGGTCGGCTCCGACCTCGAGGTCCTCTTCGTGATCGACGAGACGCTGAGCATGTCGGCGCTGGACTACGCAGGCGCACGCTCCCGGCTCGAAGGCGTGCGCGAGGACCTGACCCAGATCACCACAGCACTGCCCGACGCCCGCTTCGGCATCATCGGCTTCGGCCACGACGCGGAGGTCGAGCTGGCGTTCAGCAACAGCCGCGCGGCTGTCCGACGGGCCGTCCTCGGCGTCGTCCGAGAGCCGATGATGAAGGGCACGGGCACGGTGCTCGACCGGCCCCTGGACCTGATGACGACCACCCTGGAGAAGGCGAAGGCGCAGCACCCCGACCGGCGGCGCATCGTGATCCTGCTCAGCGATGGCGAGAACACCAAGGCCGGTGCCGTCCAGCGTTCCTTCGCGGCGATCGAGCCCCTGGTGACGGCCGGCGCCGTGCTCGGCTACGGCACGTCGGTCGGCGGACGGATGCCGACCGGTGGCGAGCCGCCGTGGACGTTCGTCCGCGACCTCGGCACCGGCCAGGACGCGCTGAGCCGGATCGATGAGCCCAACCTGAAGAAGATCGCGTCCGAGATGGGCGTCGAGTACGCCTACCGGGGCGGCAGCGGCGACCTCACCGACTGGGCCATCGGCCTGTCGAAGGGCGGCGAGACTGCCCCCACCGGCGACAAGGACGACTTCGAGCTCTACTGGATCCTCGCGCTGCTCCTCGCTGCCCTGGCCATCGTCGAGCTGAGGCTCGACGTGCTGGCGTGGCGCGAGGCGAAGGAGGTGGCCCGATGACCCCGTCAATTCCGGAGGAACGTCGCCGGCTGCTGCTCACGGGGGCTGTGCCCTCGGTCGTCGCTCTCGTGGTGGCACTCGGCCTGTGGCTGCTGGTGCACGGCAACGACGCTGCCCGCGCCGACTGGGCTGACGGGAACTACGCCGACGCGCGCTCGACGTTCGAGGGCGCGCACGACCTCGGAGTCGTGACCCCGTGGGTCTCGCCGTTCAACGCCGGCACGGCGGCCTACGGCGAGAAGGAGTTCAAGGCCGCGGTGAAGCACTTCGAGGCCGCCCTCGACCTGGTGCCACCCGAGCGCGCCTGCGACGTACGCATCGACCTGGCGCTGACCCATGAGGCGATCTCGGATGCCGCCGCGGAGAAGGGGGAGACCGCCGCCCGGCAGGTTGCCCTCCGTGACGCGCGCACCGCGATCAAGGGGACCGGCTGCAACGACGAGCTCGAGGCGCGGATCGAGGAGAAGCTGAAGGACTCCTCCTCCAGCAGCGCCAACGACGTGCAGACCGAGCAGCAGAAGCAGGACGAGATCGAGCAGCGCAACCGGCAGGCCAAGAAGGCCAAGGACGTCGAGCTCGAGCCGAAGAACGAGCCGCCGCAGCAGATCCAGTGGTGACGGGCCGTCAGGTGAAGAGTTCGACGGCCTCGTCGACGGAGTCGACCAGGTGCACGTGCGGCTCCATGGCGCGCCCGCGCGCGAGCGCCGAGAGCAGCGGCCACGCCGGGAACGTCCCGGTCCAGTAGGACCGTCCGACCAGCACCATCGGCGCCACCGACGACGCATCGGCGTAGTAGTTCTCGCACGCGTCCTGGAAGATCTCCTGGACCGTGCCGCCCGCGCCGGGCAGGAAGACGATGCCCGCGGTGCAGACCTGCAGCAGGATCGCCTCGCGCACGGGGTTGCCGAAGTACTTCGCGATGGCGGTGGCGAAGGCGTTCGGTGGCTCGTGCCCGTAGTGCCAGGTCGGGATGCCGAGTGACTCCGTGGTCGACGGCCAGCGCTCACGTACCTCGAACGCCGCATCGGCCCACCGTCCGACGTCGGGCCGGAACGACGGTACGCCGGCCAGCACCGCCACCGCCTCGTCCAGGGCGCCGGCGGCTGCTGCGCCACCCGCGAACCAGGCACCGAGGTTGGCGGCTTCCATCGCGCCCGGCCCGCCGCCGGTGGCGACCGTGAAGCCGGCCGCGAGGCCGCGGCCGAGCCGCGCGGCGTCGGCGTACTCCGAGGAGCCGCGAACCGCGGCATGGCCGCCCATCACGCCGACGACCGAGCGTCCGGCGACCCATGAGGCGAGGGTGGTGTCGATGCCGTGGTCGTGCATGGCACGGGCCAGGGCGGCGTCGCGTCCGGTCTGGTGCGACCACGCGTAGGCGCGGGCATCCAGCGACTCGGGGTAGGTGCCGGCGCCATAGAGGTCCGCCGGCGAGTAGAGCCGGGTCGGCCAGGTCGGCACCGGCACGTCGGGCACAGAGGGGAAGACCACCGCGCCCCGGTCCTCGAGGTCCACCTCGGTCGCCGGGTCGAGCAGGCAGCCGAGGAACATCGCCCCGGCGACGTGGTGCGCAGCGAGGGCGGCGCCCCGGCGCGTGAGGTCGACACCGGTGACCACCCAGCCGGCCATCGAGTCGACGCCCTGCCGCAGGCGCTCATCGAAGTCCGCGAGGTCGTGCACCTCGACGACCTGACCCCGGCTCCGCCTCATGGCGTCAACCTAGCGACGGTTCAGCGCGGGGTGTAGCGCTCGTCGTGCAGCACGGTCTCCAGCGGAGAGCGGTGTCGCCAGCCGAAGCGCTCGAGGTCCGGCACGTCGGGGAGCTCCGAGACCGGGCCGACGCAGAGCCAGGCGATCGGACGGACGTGCGCGGGCATGCCGACGAGGTCCCGCAGGAACTCCTCGCGATAGAAGGAAACCCAGCCGACGCCGAGGCCCTCCTGGGTGGCGGCGAGCCAGAAGTTCTGGATCGAGCAGACGGCCGAGTAGAGGCCGGCGTCCGCGATCGCGTGACGGCCGAGCGGGTTGGTGCCGCCGCGGGTGGGGTCGTAGCCGACCACGACGCCGAGGGTGGACTCGAGGATGCCTTCGACCTTGATCTTGCTGAAGGTGTCCGACCGCTCGTCCTCCAGCGAGCTGGCGAACACGTCCCGCTCGGTCATGACGTGCTCGCGGAACGCGCGCCGGGTCTCCTCCGAGCGCACCAGGATGTAGTCCCAAGGCTGGGTCATGCCGACGCTCGGCGCGGCATGGGCAGCCGAGAGCACCCGGGTGAGCACGTCTTCGGCGATCGGCGCACCGTTGAACTCCGCGCGCGTGTCCCGTCGACGGTTGATCGCGTCGTACAGCTCCACGGGCAGTCCTTCCTTGCGGAGGGGTCTCCACAAACTTGCGCCGCTCAACCACAGCTCGCGAGGCGGCGGCACAACCTACCTCGCCGAGGTGCGGACGCCGTGCTCGGTGTCTACCTCTAGGCTCCCACCGTGGCTTCCCGCACAGACCTGACCTGGTTCCGCGCTCCGTCGGCGGACCGCCCCGGCACGACGAACCTCTGCTACCACGCGCTCGACCGCCGCGTGATCCGCGGGGAGGCGGCGGCGCCCGCACTGCGCGTCGGCGCGAGGGAGTACGACGTCGCGTCGGTGCTCGAGGAGGTCGGCGCGCTCGCCGGAGCCGTGCGGAGCTTCGAGATCGAGCCCGGCCAGAGCATCGCGATCGGCCTCTCGGACCCGCTGGAGCAGGCACTCGCGGTGCTGGCGACCTGGCGGCTGGGTGCCGTGGCCACCGACACGACCGACGGCGCTGCGCTCGTCCTCACCGACGGTTCGCTCGCGCCGGTCGCCAACGTCCCGGCGCTGCTGCGTGGGCTCGAGCCGACCGACCACGTGTGGCAGCTCGGGTGGGACTTCGCCGTGGCGGCGGGTCGCACGAACCCTGCCGGTGCTGTCGACGTCGCCGGCGACGCCGTCGCGCTCGAGCTCGCGGGGGAGCAGGTGCTCACCGCAGATGTGCTGGGACACGACTCCGCCGCAGGGCGACTCGTGGCCGCCCTCGGAGCCGGAGAGGTGGTGGAGCTGTGAGCGACTCCGTGAAGCGCCGTGACGTCGTCATCCTCGGCTCCACCGGTTCGATCGGCACCCAGGCCCTCGACCTGGTGAGGGCCAACCCCGACCGCTTCCGCGTCGTCGCGCTCACCGCGGGTGGCAGCAACCCCGAGCTCTTCGCGCAGCAGGTCGCCGAGTTCGCACCGGCGTACTCCGGGCTGGGGGAGGCGGCCTCGACCGAGGCAGCCGCCCTCCCGTGCGACGTCGTCCTCAACGGCATCACCGGCGCCGTCGGCCTGCGGCCGACGCTGGCGGCGCTCGAGGCCGGCAACACGCTGGCGCTCGCCAACAAGGAGTCCCTGATCATCGGCGGTCCCCTCGTCCTCGAAGCCGCGAAGCCCGGCCAGATCGTCCCCGTCGACTCCGAGCACTCCGCGATCGCCCAGTGCCTGCTGGCCGGAAAGCCCGCCGAGGTGCGCCGCCTGGTGCTCACCGCCAGCGGGGGACCCTTCCGCGGCTGGAGCCGTGAGGAGCTGGCCGGCGTCACGCGGGAGCAGGCACTCAACCACCCGACCTGGGCGATGGGGCCGGTCATCACGGTCAACTCGGCGACGCTGGTCAACAAGGGCCTGGAGGTGATCGAGGCGCACCTGCTCTTCGGGCTCCCGTTCGACCGGATCGACGTGGTCGTGCACCCGGCGAGCGTCGTGCACTCCATGGTGGAGTACGTCGACGGCTCCACGATCCTCCAGGCCAGCCCGCCGACGATGATGATCCCGATCGCGCTCGGCCTCGAGTGGCCGGACCGGGTTCCCGACGCGGCGCCGGGGTGCGACTGGACCAGCCCCGCGACGTGGCAGTTCTTCCCGCTCGACGACGAGGCTTTCCCTGCCGTCGCGCTCGCGCGCGAGGCGGGCATGCGCGGGAGCACTGCGCCGGCGGTCTACAACGCTGCCAACGAGGTGGCGGTCGAGGCGTTCCTCGACGGTCGGCTGCCGTTCGTGGACATCGTTCCCACAGTCGCCCGCGTGCTGCACGCCCACGACGTACCCTCGAAGGACAAGCTCGTGATCGACGACGTCCTGGCCGCCGACGCGTGGGCTCGCGCGACCGCGCGGGCGCTCATCGAAGGATCCTGATGACCCTGCTGTACTACACGCTCGGCGTGCTCGTCTTCGTGGTGGCGATGCTGCTGAGCATCGGCCTCCACGAGGTCGGTCACATGGTCCCGGCGCGGGCATTCGGCGGCAAGGTCACGCAGTACTTCATCGGCTTCGGTCCGACCGTGTGGAGCAAGCGGGTCGGCGAGACCGAGTACGGCGTCAAGGCGATCCCGCTGGGTGGCTACGTCAAGATCATCGGCATGCTCCCGCCGGGAGCGGCCGATCTGGCCGACGAGGTGGCCCTCGACGCTGACGGCAACCAGGTGCTCAAGGTCCGCAAGTCCAACACCGGCATGTTCACCCAGCTGATCTCCGACGCGCGCGCGGCCGAGTGGGAGCTCGTGCAACCCGAGGACGAGGACCGGCTCTTCTACAAGCTCCCGTGGTGGAAGAAGGTCGTCGTGATGGCGGGCGGACCGACCGTCAACCTGGCGATCGCCTTCTTCCTGTTCTGGGGGCTTTTCGCAACCGTCGGCAACTCAGGGGACATGCACTCGGAGCCAGTGGTCGCGCAGGTCTCCGGATGTGTCGTGCCGGTCACCGAGAACGCGCGGGAGTGCACGAGCACCGAGCTCCGGGAGAACCCCACGCCCGCGGCTGCCGCAGGCATCCGCGTCGGCGACCGGTTCGTGTCCTGGAACGGCACGACCGTCACGTCGTGGGAGCAGGCGCAGGGCCTGATCCGTGCGAACGGTGACGGCGCCGCCAAGGTCGTGGTCGAGCGTGATGGCGAGCTGGTCGAGCTGGCCGTCACCACGCAGGTGATGCCGCGTCCCACCGATCCCGACGACCTCGACAAGCTCGAGCCCGTCGGCTTCCTGGGTGTGCTTCCCGCGACCGAGCCGACCACCGGCGGCCCGCTCTACACCCTCGGCCAGATGGGCGGCATGATCGGCGAGACGGCTCAGGCGATCGTCTCCCTGCCGGTCAAGGTCGGTCATGTGGCGCTCGCCCTCGTCGGCGTGGAGCAGCGCGACCCCCACGGCCCCGTCAGCATCGTCGGCGGCGGCCGGTTCGCGGGCGAGGTCGCGGCGCACGAGGACTTCCCCCTGCGCGACAAGATCGTGACCCTGGTCGGCCTGATCGCGGGCTTCAACCTCTTCGTCGGCATGTTCAACTTCGTGCCGCTGCTGCCGCTCGACGGTGGGCACATCGCCGGCGCCCTCTGGGAGGGCGTACGCCGTGGCTGGGCCCGCGTCCGTCGCCAGCCCGACCCCGGTCACGTCGACGTGGCACGGCTGCTCCCGCTCGCCTACGTCATGACGATGGCATTCGTCGCGATGGGTCTCGTCCTGATCCTCGCGGACCTTTTCATCCCCGTGAAGCTCTACGGCTGACCTGCGGCGCGCAGCGGCGCGTCCGCTGCGTTGTCGCGCCTCGACGACCCGCTCCGCTTGAAGGTCGCCTTCGGTGCTCCGCCTGGCGGCCGCGCGCGCTGCGCGTCGCAGGCCCGACTACGATCGGGGGCATGACGTCGATCTCGCTGGGCATGCCCGAAGCCCCCGCGCCCGTCCTGGCCCCGCGGCGGCAGACCCGCCAGATCAAGGTGGGCAAGGTGGGCGTCGGCTCCGAGTCGCCGGTCAGCGTGCAGTCGATGACCACGACCCTGACCTCCGACGTCAACGCCACGCTGCAGCAGATCGCCGAGCTGACCGCCGCCGGCTGCGACATCGTGCGGGTGGCCTGCCCGAGCCAGGACGATGCCGACGCGCTTCCCGCGATCGCGCAGAAGGCCAACATCCCGGTCATCGCTGACATCCACTTCCAGCCGAAGTACGTCTTCGCGGCGATCGAGGCCGGCTGCGCCGCCGTACGCGTCAACCCCGGCAACATCCGCGCCTTCGACGACCAGGTCAAGGAGATCGCGCGCGCTGCCTCCGACCACGGCACCAGCATCCGCATCGGCGTCAACGCCGGCTCCCTCGACAAGCGACTGCTGGAGAAGTACGGCAAGGCCACCCCGGAGGCGCTCGTGGAGAGCGCGATCTGGGAGGCCAGCCTCTTCGAGGAGCACGGCTTCCGCGACTTCAAGATCTCGG
>UEXP01000173.1_pt1 | contig 9223 bp, 11 predicted proteins | sample 4301171 | NCBI WGS metagenome assembly UEXP01 (sample SAMEA4773182, study PRJEB27434) | metagenome | biome: 2259; feature: agricultural soil; material: soil | place: USA | collected 2014-09 | depth 0.25 m
GGCCCAGGGCAAGTTCTTCTCCAACGGCCTCGTCCCCGAGCTCTTCCAGGACGAGACCTACACCCCGGCGTACCAGGCGCTGATCGCCCGCTTCCTGACGACCGAGGTGCCGGTGATCGGTGCGCTCAACGGTCACAACTACGCCGGTGGCCTGCTCTTCACGCTGGCCTTCGACGAGCGTTATGCCCGCGCCGACCGGGGCTTCCACTGCCTGCCCGAGGCGATGATCAAGGTCCCGTTCACCAAGGGCCTCGCCGCCCTGGTGATGGCCCGGCTCACCCCGCAGGTCGCGCATCGCGCGATGACCCTCGCCCAGCGTTTCGACGGACCGGCGGCGCTCGAGGCCGGGCTGGTCGACGGGCTCGCCTCCGCCGAGGAGCTGCTCGCCACGGCCGTGGCCCGGGCGGCCGAGCTGGCGCCGCTGCGTGGCCACGTGATGGGACTGATCAAGCAGGCCCGTTACGCAGACGTCGTGGAAGCGCTTCACTACAAGGACAAGCTGATGATCGCCGAAGGAGCCGGAGCATGACCACCAAGCGCCTCGAGGGCCGCACCCTCCTGATGTCCGGCGGCAGCCGCGGCATCGGCCTCGCCATCGCCGTCGCGGCGGCGAAGGAGGGCGCCAACGTCGCCCTGCTCGCCAAGACCGACGTCCCGGACCCGCGCCTGCCCGGCACGATCCACACTGCCGCGGCCGAGATCGAGGCGGCCGGTGGCCAGGCGCTCGCCATCGTCGGCGACGTCCGAGACGAGGCATCGGTCGAGAACGCCGTGGCCAGGACGGTCGAGCGCTTCGGTGGCATCGACATCGTGGTCAACAACGCCTCGGCCATCAACCTGTCCAAGACGACCGACCTGCCGATGAAGCGCTTCGACCTGATGATGTCGATCGAGCACCGCGGCACCTGGCTGCTGACGTCGAAGGCGCTCCCGCACCTCGTCGACGGCACCAACCCGCACATCCTGACGCTGTCGCCGCCGATGAACATGGCGCCCCACTGGCTCGGCGCACACCCGGGCTACACCCTCGCCAAGTACGGCATGTCCCTCCTCGGCCTCTGCTGGGCCGAGGAGTACCGCGAGGCCGGCGTCGCCTCCAACACCCTGTGGCCCGAGACGCTGATCGCCACCGCGGCCGTGCAGAACATGCTCGGCGGCGACGCGGCGATGGCGATGTCCCGGAAGCCGGAGATCATGGGTGACGCGGCGGTCGCGATCCTGGCGCAGCCCTCGCGCGAGTGCACCGGCAACTCGTTCATCGACGTGGACGTGCTGGCCGAGGCCGGCATCACCGACCTCACGCCGTACGGCGGCACGGGCGAGCTCGAGCTCGACATCTACGTCGACCCCCGCTGACGCAGGTCACTGGATCCAGCGGGGCAGCCAGCTCAGCGCCCGGCGCCCCTGCTCCGGCACCCGCATCGACGTGGACCCGCGCATGAGCGGGGTCGGGTCGGTGACTGCGGCAGCGGTGGCGACCAGGCGTCGTTCGTTGACGTGAGCAGCGGCGAGGGCCGGGTGGTCCATGTGCTCGTCGAGGAGCCGGCGCAGTCCCGGCATCCTCGCCTGGAGCGTGTCGTACGCCGAGCGCACGTCGTCGCTGAGGTCGCCCTCGCCGATCTCGATGGCGACGTCGACCGCTCCGGCCAAGGCGTGCATCCAGTGGTTGTGCGCTGCGTGCAGCAGGTCCTCGAGCGAGCCGAAGCTGGACCATAGCCCCGGCGTCTCCTGCCACTGACGTCGTTCGCTGAGGGCATGAAGGGTCGCTGCGCGTTCATGGGCAGGCGCGGGCCAGAAGGCCTCACCTGCACGGAGGCCAGGGGCGGAGGGGGAATCGTCGATGGAAGACATCGGAAGGCTCCTGTCGGTCTGGAAGCGGACATTTCCGACCATGACGCCGACGGCGTCCCGCTGCACTCGGCACCGCCCCCGGGCGGGGGAGGGAGTTGCCCGGCTGGGGTGATCCCCAGTCGTGGTTGGCGGTGGCAACGGTCGGCGGGAATTACTCGAGCGCGAGGCCGGTTGCGCCCACGTGACTCCGCCCCGTGAACGCCCGTCGTCGACCCTGACCGACGGGTTCCGGGTCCTGGGCGTCGCGATCCGGCGGGAGCCGTGGGTGTTCGCGGTGTCGACTCTCGGCAGTGTCCTCTTCGGCGCGTTGACCGTGGCTGACTCGTGGGTCCTCGGCTGGTCGACCGAGCACGCGGTCATCCCGGCCTTCCGTGACGGCCGCCTCGACAGCGCCCTCCTGTGGGCAGTGCTCGCCCTCTTCGTCGGTGTCGCGATCCTGCGTGCCGTGGGCATCGTCGCGCGTCGCCTCGGCGCCGGCATCATGCAGTACCGACTCCAGGCCCATGACCGTCGCGCCGTCACCCGGCAGTACCTCCGCCTCCCGATGGAGTGGCACCAACGGCACCCGACGGGGGAGCTCCTCTCCAACGCGAACGCCGATGTCGAGGCCGCGTGGAGCCCGATCGCGCCCCTCCCCATGGCGGTCGGCACGATCGTGATGATGGTGATCGCGATCGCCCAGATGTTCGTGGCCGATGCGGTCCTGGCACTGATCGGCCTGCTGGTGTTCCCGGCCGTCGTCGTGGTCACGGTGCGCTACCAGCACCACTCCTCGCCACTCATGACCCGGGCGCAGGCCCTGCGTGGCCAGCTCAGCGGCATCGCACACGAGTCGTTCGAAGGCGCCCAGGTCGTGAAGACCCTCGGACGGGAGGGTGACGAGACGGCCCGCTTCGCTGCCGTCGCACACGAGCTGCGCGACGTCGCTGTCCGGGCCGGCCGGATCCGGGCGGCGTTCGACCCGGTCCTGGCGGCGCTGCCGAGCCTGGGCGTCCTGGTCGTCCTCGCGGTGGGCGTGCTGCGGGTCGAGTCCGGAGCGACCGACGCCCGCGACGTCGTCACGATCGGCTACCTGCTGACCATCGTGTCCTTCCCGATCCGCTCGATCGGGTGGCTGCTGGGGGAGTTCCCGCGGTCGGTCGTCGGCTTCGGACGGGTCCAGCGCGTCCTCGAGGCCGACGGCTCGATGCCCTACGGCGCGATGCGCCTCGATGGCCACGGTCCCGCCCGGCTGAGTGTCGACTCCGTCGCCTTCTCGTACGACGGCGACCCGGTGCTCGACGACGTGAGCTTCGACGTCGCGCCGGGGAGCGCTGTCGCCATCGTCGGTGCCACAGCGAGCGGCAAGAGCACCCTTGCCACGCTGCTGACCCGGCTGGTCGACGTCGATGGCGGAGCGATCCGCATCGACGGCGTGGACCTGCGCGACCTGGCCGCCGGCGCGCTGCCCGAGGCCGTCGCCGTGGTCCCGCAGACAGCCTTCCTCTTCGACGACACCGTGCGCGGCAACGTCACGCTCGGCGCCGAGGTGGCCGACGAGGACGTCTGGGCCGCCCTGCGCACGGCGCAGGCCGATGGGTTCGTCGCAGCCCTGCCGCACGGCCTCGACAGCAGGCTCGGCGAGCGTGGCACGTCGCTCTCGGGCGGGCAGCGACAGCGGATCTCGCTCGCGCGGGCGCTGGTCCGCAAGCCGCGCCTGCTCGTCCTCGACGACGCCACGTCCGCCGTCGACCCGGAGGTCGAGGCGCGGATCCTGGCTGGCCTGCGCGACGGTGACACGGCCTCGACGCTCGTGGTCGTGGCCTACCGCAAGGCGACGATCGCGCTGGCCGACGAGGTCCTGCACCTCGCCGACGGACAGATCGCCGACCGCGGCCCGCATGCGGACCTGCTGGCACGGTCGGCGGCGTACGCCGAGCTCGTCAACGCCTACGAGGCCCCGGTGGTGGAGTCGTGAGCGCGGTCGGCACCGGTGACCAGATCCCGGCCATGCAGACGATCCGTCGCGGCATGCAGATCTCGCCGGAGCTCTCCCACGGGTTGCCGGTCACGCTGCTCCTGGCCGTCGTGGCGACCATCGGCCAGGTGATCGTCCCGATCACCGTCCAGCAGACGATCGACCACGGTCTCGGCCCGTCGGGGGCGGACATCTCCTATCTCCTGCGCATGGGTGCCCTCGCGGCTCTGGCCATCGTGGTGACCGGTGTCGCGTCGTACTTCATGACCAGCCGGCTCTTCACCCAGGCCGAGCGCGGTCTGGCGACGCTGCGGATCAAGGCCTTCCGCCACGTCCACGACCTGCCGTTGCTCACGCAGAACACCGAACGTCGCGGTGCGCTGGTCGCCCGGGTCACCAGCGACGTCGACCAGGTCTCGCAGTTCCTGGTCTTCGGTGGCATCTTCGCGATCGTCAGCGTCGGCCAGATCCTGGTGGCCACCGTGATCATGCTCGTCTACAGCTGGCAGCTCTGCCTGGTCGTGTGGCTCTGCTTCGCCCCCGTGTTCCTCAGCCTGAAGTGGTTCCAGCAGCGGCTCTCGGATGCGTACGGAGTCGTCCGCGCGCAGGTGGGCATGATGCTCGGTGCGATCGCGGAGCCCGTCGTCGGCGCTGCCGTCATCCGCGCGTACGCCGTGCAGGAGCGCACGCAGGCGCGGATCGACGAGGCGATCCGCGCCAACCAGGCCGCAGCCACGAAGGCGCAGGGCTTCACGGCCTTCTCCTTCTCGCTCGGCGGCCTCTCGGGAGGTCTGGCCAACGCGGGTGTGCTCATCGTCGGCATCTGGCTCGGCTTCGCCGGCAAGATCTCGGCCGGTGAGGTGGTCGCCTTCGCCTTCCTCGTGACCCTCTTCGTGATGCCCGTGCAGATGGGCACCCAGATCCTCACCGACGCGCAGAACGCGCTCGCCGGCTGGCGCCGCGTCATCGGCGTGCTCGACACGCCCGCAGAGCTCGTCGACCCCGTCGACGGTGTGGACCTGCCGCGCGGTCCCGTCGACGTGGAGTTCCGGGGAGTCACCTTCGGCTATCCCGGAGCGGGGCCTGTGCTGCACGACGTGTCGCTCGCCGTGTCGGCCGGCACTCGGGTCGCGGTCGTCGGCGAGACCGGTTCGGGCAAGTCGACCCTCGCGAAGCTCCTCACGAGGCTGATGGATCCGCTCGAGGGCGCGGTCCTGCTCGACGGCATCGACGTACGCCGGATCAGCAACGCCTCGCTGCGGCGTTCGGTGGTGCTCGTGCCCCAGGAGGGCTTCCTGATCGACGACACCCTGCGGGCCAACGCGCAGTGGGGTCGGCTCGGCGCCACGGACGCCGAGATCGTCGCGGCGGCCGAGGAGCTCGGCCTGGGTGACTGGCTCGACGGTCTTGCCCAGGGCCTCGACACCCGCGTGGGCCAGCGCGGTGAGGCGCTGAGTGCGGGGGAGCGGCAGCTGGTCGCCCTGCTCCGTGCCCACCTGGCAGACCCGGACCTCCTGGTCCTCGACGAGGCGACGAGCGCCGTCGACCCGCAGCTCGAGATGCGGATGGCGGGTGCGCTGGAGCGGCTGATGGCCGGGCGCACGTCGGTGACGATCGCGCACCGCCTGACGACGGCTGAGAACGCCGACGAGGTCGTCGTCGTCGACCGGGGCTGCGTGGTCCAGCGCGGCCACCACAGCGAGCTGCTGGCCGCCGGTGAGGCCGCGGGCCCGTATGCCGCCCTGCACGCGTCCTGGGTCGCGCAGCACGCCCACTAGGCTGGGACCCGTGACTGACTCGCTCGACCCCGCCATCGCCGCCCGCCTCAAGCGCACCGCAGAGGGACTTGTGCCGGCGATCGCGCAGCAGTTCGACACCGGCGAGGTGCTGATGATGGGCTGGATGGACGACGAGGCGCTGCGCCGCACGCTGACCACCGGTCGCGCGGTCTACTGGAGCCGCAGCCGCCAGGAGTACTGGGCGAAGGGCGACACCTCCGGTCACGTCCAGCACGTGAAGGAGGTCCGCCTCGACTGCGACGGCGACACCCTGCTGGTCAAGGTCGACCAGGTCGGCGCGGCCTGTCACACCGGCGACCGCACCTGCTTCGACGCCGACCTGCTCGGTCCGGCCGTCACCGCCTGATGACGAAGCGCGGCAGCTTCGGGCCGGTCGTCCTGCTCGGGCTCGGCTCGGCGGCGATGGCTGCGGTCGCCGGCACGAAGACCTGGACCGAGGTCTCGCCACCCGGCGGTGACTGCAGCCTGGGATATGCGGTCGATCTCGACTTCAGCAGGCTGGCGCAGGACGCACCGCTCGCGGGCGCGCTGTCGCTCGTCGTCCTCGCCGCATGGGGTGTGGTGCTGGTCAGCCGCGGCCGGCTGCGGCGCGCCGCGGCGATCGCTGCGGCGCTGGCCTCGGCCGGCTACCTGGCCACCGCCGTGAGCGCCCGCTCCTTCCTGAAGGACGACGTCGCGCGTCAGGTCATCGAGAAGTACGGCGCTCCCGGCAACGGATGCGCGGCGGCAACCGTCAACATGAACAACACCTGGTGGCTGGCCGCCCTCGCTGCCGGCGCGATCGCGGTGCTGGCGAGTGCCCTCGCGGTGCTGCTGGTCAGGCACTGGCCCGAGATGGGCAGCAAGTACGACGCCCCGGCCGGCGCGGCCGCCGCGGCCGTCGTACCGCTCGCCGAGCAGTCCAGTGTCGACCTGTGGAAGTCGCTCGACGCGGGCGTCGATCCGACCGTCCATCCCGACGCGGACGCAGACGGCGACGAAGACCTCCGGGCCTGACTACACTCACGCCCGTACGGCTCGAAGTTCTTGAGGAGAACCATGTCTGACTCTCACGGCAATTCCCCGGCGGCCTGGACCGCGGTCTTCATCGGCCTCGCTGCGTTCGTCGTCGGCGGCATCGGCCTGATGTTCTCCCCGCTGAACTGGACCCTCTTCTGGGTCGGTGTCGCGATCCTCGCTGCGGCTCCGGTCGCCCTGGTCGTCCTCAACAAGATGGGCTTCGGTGAGGGCACCGGCCACTGAGGCCACCTCGCTGAGGTCCGTCGCGGCGCCCCTGGGCGTCGCTGCCGCCATCGGTGCGGCGACCCTCGCGCTTCGGCTGCGTGACCCCCACGAGCAGGGCTCGTGGGGGTTCTGCCCGTTCCTGATGGTGACCGGCCACCCGTGCCCGGGCTGTGGCGGCCTGCGTGCCGTCAACGACCTGACGCACTTCGACCTGATGGGGGCGGCGTCGAGCAACCTGCTCTTCGTCGCGAGCATCCCCTTCGTGGTCTGGGCCTGGGTCGTCTGGCTCCGCCGAAGCTGGCGGGGTGAACGCGTCGCCGGGCCGAGCACGCGCACGGTCACGATCGTGCTGGCCCTGGTGATCGGGTTCTGGATCGTCCGCAACACCCCGTGGGGTGCGTGGCTCGCGCCCTGAGCGCCGTACGCCGATCCCTCAGTAGCCCTGCGAGTCCGCCCAGATCGCCACGGCGAAGAACGCGATCATGCCGAAGACGTAGAGCGCGCCGCCGATCGTGCCGATGATGCCGGTGATCCAGCCTGCCTTGGCCAGCCCGGCGCCTCCCAAACGGCCCTGGGAGGCGAGGATCTCGCGCTCGGACTGCTTGCCGAGGACCCAGGCGACGATGCTGATCGGGAAGCATCCGCACATCGTGATGCCGAGGATGCCGCAGACGAGCGCTGCGATCGCCTTGCCGGGCGTTTCCCCGGCAGGAACGGCGGAGGGCTGGGGCAGTGGCGGCATCTCGGTCATGGCCGGAGACTATCGCCGAAGACGACGAAGGGCGCCGCGAGCAGCTGCTCACGACGCCCTCCGTGGGTGACTCAGTAGGTCGAGGTCTCGACCGTGCTCTCGAAGCCGCCGACCGCGAAGAGGATCGCGTAGAAGACGATGCCGAGGATGAGCAGCACGATCGCGATGGCGCCGAGGATCCAGCCCGCCTTCGCGAGGCCGGCGCCGCCGAGCGAGCCGTTCGACGCGATGATCTCCTTCTCGGTCTTGCGACCGATGATGAAGGCGGCGATGCCGACCGGGCCGCAGCAGAGCAGGCCGATGATGCCGAGGACGAGCGAGAGCACGGCCTTCGGGTGGTTCGGCGGGACGGCGCCCGGCACGGGAGCGGCGCCGTAGGCCGGCGGCGGCGGCGGAGTGAAGTCAGACATGGTGCCCCCTGAGGAGTCAGCGCGTCACGTCCGAGTGTGACGCAGGTTGCACAGACCCTAGCGTTTCAGTGGCCTTTGCAGGCCACCGACGCGTGCACGCCGATGGAACCCGGAGGAAATCGTTACATCGGGCGTGAGACCCTTGGCCGCGTGAGTCAGGGAGCATCCACGGGCACCGTCCTGGACCAGATCATTGCCGGAGTCCGGGAGGACCTTGCGGCGCGCGAGGCGCTCGTGTCGTACGACGAGGTCGTCGCGCTGGCCGCGGCCGCGCCGGCGCCGCGCGACCCGATGCCGCGGTTCCGCGAGCCCGGCACGACGGTCATCGCCGAGGTGAAGCGCAAGTCGCCGTCCAAGGGCGACCTCGCCGAGATCGCCGACCCGGCCGCGCTCGCCCGCTCCTACGAGGAGGGCGGGGCCGCCGCGATCTCGGTGTTGACCGAGCAGCGCCGCTTCAACGGCTCGCTCGATGACCTGCGCGCCGTCCGTGCCGCGGTGGAGACGCCGGTGCTCCGCAAGGACTTCATGGTCACCAGCTACCAGGTCCACGAGGCCCGCGCCGCCGGTGCCGACCTGGTCCTGCTGATCGTCGCCGCGCTCGACGACGCCACCCTCAAGGACCTCTACGACGAGGCGACCGCCCTCGGCATGACCGTCCTGGTCGAGGTGCACGACGAGGAGGAGACCCGCCGCGCGGTCGCGCTCGGCGCCGAGCTGATCGGCGTCAACGCCCGCAACCTCAAGACGCTCGCGGTGGACAACGACACCTTCGGCCGCCTCGCCGCCCTGATCCCGGACGACCGGGTCAAGGTCGCTGAGTCGGGCATCACCAGCCCGGCCGACGTCCAGCGGTTCGCTGAGGAGGGTGCCCGCGTGGTGCTCGTCGGCGAGGCCCTGGTCAAGGACGGCGACCCGACCGCGGCGGTGAAGGCGATGACCGGCCTGAAGGGAGCCAACGCATGAGCAGCACGTGGGACGCCGACGAGTTCGGCTGGTTCGGTGGCGAGGGCCACTGGGGTGGCCGTTTCATGCCCGAGGCGCTGGTGGCTGCCCTCGAGGAGCTGACTGTCGCCTACCACGAGGCGATGGCCGACCCCGCCTTCGTCAAGGAGTTCGAGGACGCCCTCGTCGACTACGCCAACATCCCGAGCCCGCTCTACGAGGCGAAGCACCTCTCGGCGCAGTACGGCGTGAAGATCCTGCTCAAGCGCGAGGACCTCAACCACACCGG